>Ga0187892_10004358_pt1 | contig 23884 bp, 23 predicted proteins | sample MA1701073metaG_FD_139345 | JGI IMG/M metagenome (GOLD analysis project Ga0187892, IMG submission 139345) | Bio-ooze microbial communities from a basaltic lava cave in the Kipuka Kanohina Cave System on the Island of Hawaii, USA - MA170107-3 metaG ... | reverse complement strand
GCCCCGGGTGCTTGCGACACTCGGGGCGTCGCCCTGTAAGGAGCCGAGTTTATCGCGTCACGGACTGCAGGACTGCGTGAGTGGGAACGGTCAGCTCACTGCAACGGAACGTGCGCGGTTACATGTGGGGTATGTTTGGCCTGGATAGTGAGGTGCGCTATGTCTAGGGGCCGCCAGCAAGCAACGTTGCGCGAGGGTGCGTTCACCAGCGGTTTTCTGGTTGCGCTGTGCACGATCTCCGTGTTGAGTGTGGGCGTACGCGAAGGCCTGGGGCAACCCGTCGTGCTGCAGGCAGTCTCCGAGGCCCTGGTCCGCACCGATAGCGACAGCCGGCGAAACGACAACTATGGATGTCAGCAGTTTGTCATCGTGGGAACCAGTCAGGGAGGAGGAGGGATCCCGTTTGGCGGGCCTGACGCGATGCGGGCGCTGACTCGGTTCGATCTCTCGGCCATCTCTGCTGGCAGCGTGGCGAGCGCAATCCTCGAGCTGACGATTTCCGGCGCTCCTTACACAACGGTAACGCCGCGTCCGTGTACACGGTGGACGTCCACCGTCTGCTCGCGGCGTGGACAGAAGGTGACGGCCTCGAGTTCTTCACGCCGCCTGCCGGTTGCACCGGGGTCGACCCCGCCTTCGGCGTCGCGTGGGCGGGCTTGGGCGACAACCCTGACCCCGCCGCAGCGAACAACCAAACCCAGCCACCGTTCGATCCCACCGTCTTCGCTTCCGCAACTGTCAACCAAGCGGTGAATGTTGCGGGAGACGTCATCCAGTGGGACATCACGTCACTCGTTCAGGATTGGGTTAACGGGACGGCGCCGAATCAGGGCATCGTCCTGCGCGATGTGACCTTTCAGCCCGGCGTGTTCCGTGGGGTGCGCTTCGGCGCCCGCGAGGGTCTCCAGTTCGGCATGGAGTTCGCGGTGGCCGGTCCACGGCTTGTCGTGACCCTGCTGCCCACGTTGACGGCGTTGAGTCCGGCGAACGTCTGGATTGGCCTCAAGAATTCGGATGCCGTCGGGCTGCGGGTGGACGTGCTGGTGGAGGTGTTCGTGGACGGGGACAAGGTCGGCGAAGGCGGGCTAACCAACGCGGCGACCGGGAGCAGCGGGTTCAACAACGCGCGGCTGCACACGATTCCGCTGGCCCTGACCGAGGGGCCGGTATCGGTCCCGGCGGAAGCGCAGCTGAGCGTGCTGGTGTCAGTGCGGCGGACGTGTTTCGGCGGAGGCCACAACTCGGGGCAGGTGCGGCTGTGGTACAACGGCCAGGCGGTGGACGACGGGGCCGGGCGGGACGCGGGGAGCCGGTTCGACGCCACCATCGGGGGCGCCATGACGGACTACTTCCTGCGCGGGGGGTTCGCGTTGGCCACGGAAGCGGGCGGCGCGAGGCTGTTCAATGACAAGATGGTGAACAGCACGGTGGCGTGCCCGGGCCGGCCATTCACGGCGTTCGGAACCTGGAGCCTGATGCTGCCATGAGGCTCCTGACCCTGACCCCTGCGTCGTTGCACAAACGACCGTTTTCGCAACGAAGTTTCACGCCTGCATCAGGTCCTTTAGGGATGCCGCGAGGCGGCCGTATGTCTAGGCATGGCGAAGATCATCCGAAAGCCAGGAACCTACCTCGAAGACCAGGGAGGTCGCTTCCTCGTCAGAGCCCTGTCTCTCATGCTGCTCGCACTCGTACTCGCAATCGCCTTGCACCCCGTGTACGGGGCGCTGCCGTTGCCGTGGGCGGTGCGCGCCGGCCGCCGGTACCTAAGGTACGCGAAGGGGCTGGCGGGGGAGGGGGAGGTTCGCCGCGTGCTGGAGCAGCTCGACGACTCCTACTACGTCATACATGATGCCGAGCTCCCGAGAGCAAACATCGACCACATCGTGCTTGGGCCGAACGGAGTGTTCGTGCTCGAGACGAAGCACTTCAGCGGATGGGTGGAGTGCGAAGGAGATCGGTGGTGGGTTGCCAGAAACGCGACTGGACGGAGGTTCAAGCTCCCAAGGAGCCCGAGCGTCCAGGTGAAGCGGAACGCCGCGATGGTCCGGGAGCGGATTCGGAAGTTCGAAACGACCGTTCTCAAGGGGTTCCCACTTGCTGGTTGGGTCCAGGCGGTCGTCGTACTCTCGCACCCCGACGCACATCTGGAACTCCTCTTACCGCCCGCAGCGGTGGACGTCGTCAAGGTGAGCGAGCTGGTGGACAGGATCACCGCGACGCCCCCCCGGCAGAGGTTACCGGCTCCCGTGCTCACAAAGATGGGATTAGCCCTCCTTGGGATGAAGTCCTGGCCGTAAATTCTCAAGCAGAGGCAGCCGAGCAAAGAAAAGCCCTGCGGTCTCTGCCGCGGGGCGTTGTCTAACTCTAAGGTGTAACTCGACGCTCGCCCACGCGCGCGGAATCACCAAAAAGCCGGGGGGTAACCCTCCCTGGGCTACTGAAAGGTGTAACTCGGTTAGGAAGGGGTCTCGGGGGGGAGGCCGCGAGGCCGACCTTCTGCTCGAGCCGCTCGGCGCGCTTCGTGAGCCCCTCGATCGTTTCCTCCATGGCGGCGACCCTCTTGGACGAGTGGACCGCTAGTTGTGACTGGACTATGCCATAGTGCGTTCTCGGTCCGGGAGATCGTGCCGTTCGTCCGCCCGCTTCATCGAGGGCGTGCGCGTTGGGGAAGCATCGAAGTTCTGGCGGCCTCCATGTCTATCGCTCTCTAATCTAAAGCCTCCGATCTTCTCGATTGACCCGCGCGGCCTGTATGGCCAAAATTCTCACCGGTCTCGCGGCTCGTCGGCGTTCGCGGGGACCAGACGCTCAGGGAAAGACAACGCATGCGGTCAAGCCCCCAGGCGAACCGGGCAGCGGGCTGCCCCTCGGTCATCGAGGTGGAGGCGATCAGCGCCCATGGCGATCCGGTAGTTCGGAACCTCCGGATCACGCAGGCCTACCACGAGCTGTCCGCCGTCCTGGTGGAGCTGACCGGGTCCGCCGCGAATTGGTGTACGTTCGCCACCTGGGCCTCGAAGCAGGCAGGCCAGACCATCCGGCGTGAGGACCTGGTGCGCAAGATCGTGGATGACGCCTGGGATGCGGAAGTCCTGGATCTCCCCGTCTCGAGGATCGGCGAGTTCCTGCGCTCCGTCGGCCGGCCGACCGACCGACGGGTGATCGCCGCGGCCATCCGGGAGGTGTTCTCCGCAGTTCCGGCGATCGAGCGCGCCAGCGCCGCCGTCGCTCGAGGCAACCGCAAGGTGTTCGAGGAGATCGGCCGGGAGTTCGCCCGATTCATCGTCCTGGTCCCGGGCGCTGGTTCTACCCAGGATGCCGAGTGGATCGACCGGTTCTGCGAGGGGCTGCGTCCGGGCGATCCTCCGGACGGGCAGCGGCTTCTCGGCGCCGCCTTCAGGGACTACCATCGGGCACTCTTCGCGGAGGATCCGAAGTCAAGGGCGGAGCTCATCTTCCTCGCCAACCTGCGCATCGGCCTTCACGAGCAAACCCGGCTGCAGCCCGAGATCGCGGACGCGCTGAATGCTCCCATCCCCGATCCGCGCGAGCTCAGGGCGCGACTCCTGGCGAGGCTGTTGCCCGATGCCGGATGGGTGTTTACCCTGCGGCTGGGAACGGCGCGGGCGCTCGGCTGGACAAGTCCTCTGGACGAAGCCTCTCGCCAGCTCGCGGAGCGGCTGCGCCAGCGCGTCCGAGCGGTGGTGACCGAGGAGCTGATGACGCTCGCCCTTCCCGATGGCAGGCTCCGCCTCGGGATCGACATGGTGGGGAGCTTCCCGGAGCACCTCCAGGCCCTCGCCAATCAGGAGCTACTTGATTTGCTCCAGACGATCGATCCGACTCCGGACACGCCGCGAGAATCCGGAGCGGAGGACTGGGCTGATCTGGCCGAGCGGATGCACTTCATCACGGACCTGTTCCGCTTACGGCAGGCTGACGGAGGGCTGTTGCGCGCCCCGTTCACTCCAGAGCAGACTCAGGCCATCAAGCAGAGCCGCGTACCAGACGGTCGGCTGTGAGCTGGGATCGTCGGACCCGGTGCCCAGCACTCCGCGCGCCGCGCAACCCCGGTCAGTTCGTCTCGACGACCTTCAGGCCGGGGGGAAGCGTCGACCGCAGCTTGTCGTGGCGGCCCTTCGGGATCGTGATGGTCGCGGGGTCGCCGTCGCTGACGAACCGGTGTCCTGAGTTCTGGTCGAAGTGGGCAAGCCAGCGGTCGAGGTCTGGCCCGACCGCCTGGATGCGCGGCAGGCGGTGAGGATCGAAGGCGCTTGCGAACGGTGACGGCGCGGCGCCGCCGGCGACCCGGAGGATCGCGTCGTGCTGGTACGCGGTGCCATTGAGCCTGCCGCTCAGCGCCCAGCCGATGTCCCGCGGGTAGACCCCGTGCGGCAGCGCAAGCGCCCGGATGCGGTAATCCGGGACGTGCCGCGTGATCCACTCCTGCGCCCGGGCGATCTGCGTCCGGACCACCGGCTCCGGGTACTGGCCCAGATTGGCGTGCCACAGGGTGTGGTTGCCGATCTCGAAGCCGCGAGCGACCAGATGCTGGAGCTTCCTGGCCTCGTACTCGGGCTGGTTGAAGAGCCGGTTGGGCTTGCTCGCCCCCGGGAGGACGAAAAAGGTCGCGGCCAGCCCGAAGTCGGGGCGCTTCAGCGCGAAGGCTTCGAGGATTCCGACGGCGCAGTCCGGGTCGATCACGGGCGATCCGTTCCGGTCGACGAAGCGGAACTGGCCCGGCGACGAGTCGTCGAAGGTGAGGACCACGGGTGTCTGGCCCGCCACCGTCGCGATCCGGCCGTCCAGCAGGTCGTTGAGGCGGATCGGCCGGTAGCCCCGCGCGTACAGGGTCTCGAGATCCCGGCGGAGGTTGTCCGGCGTCCGGGTCCACCGGTCCTCGAGGACATCGATCCGGTGATACTCGAGGATCATCACGCGACCCAGCTCGTTCGGGGGGAGCGACTGGCCCGGCGACGGAAGCGGCGCGCAAAGGACGAGGGCGAGCGCGACGGCGGCGGGCCTGACGAGCGGCTGGATCAATCTTGGGCGGAGGTTGGTGGGGCGGTGGCGGCCGCGACGCCAGCTTCGGGCCGGAGAGCGCCGCCCGTGTACGTGTTGCGCGGGTTCCAGAGCATCCAGCCGGTCGCGCCACCCTCGTCGGCCCCGCGGATCTGCGCCTGGATCTCGCTCGCGCCGAAGATCCGCCGGCCGAACGCGTAGTCGCGGAAGTCCTGGAGCCAGGGACGGATGCGCCCCGGGCTCGGGGTCGATCGCTTCCGGATCAGGCGGACGCTTTCGCGGACGACCTCGTACGGGTGCTGGACCGGGTTCCGGTAGCCCGGGATCCCGAGGTGATAGCCCGATGGGTAGACCATCGGACAGATATAGTCCAGGTGCGGCGCCAGATCCTCGATGCGCTGGCCGATGTCCGTGTCGCTCTCGTTGAAGGCGGTGTAGCCGAAGATGTCGGCCGCCACGAAGGCGCCCATGGCCCCCAGCTCGCGCCGCGCGCGGCTGAGGAAGCCGACAATGGCGGGGAGCCGGGTCTCCCGACTGTTCGGCTTCGCGTAGCGGGCAGCCGAGAGCTTGCCATCGGTCGGGAACCGGACGTAGTCGAACTGGACCTCGTCGAAGCCTCGGCGCACGGCCTCCCGGGCGAGGGCGATGTTGTAGTCCCACGCCTCCTCCTGGAAGGGGTCGAGCCAGGCCAGTCTTTCCCGGTCCACCCAGGGCTTGCCCGTTCGGGTATCGATGACCGCGAGGTCCGGCCGGTAGTTGGCGAGGATCTGATCCTTGAACGTCACGATCCGGGCGATGGTGTAGATGCCGCGGGCCTTGAGGGTCGTCATGAGCGTGTCGAACTCGCGCATGGTGGCGGGGCCCTGAGCACCGGCGGCGATCGCCAGCGGCACCTCGGTAGGGTAGAGGATCCAGCCCCGGTCCCCTTTGACGTCGATCACGACAGCGTTCAGCTCCGTCCGCTCCACCAGGTCGAGCACCCGGCCCCGGATCCGGCGGTCGCTCGCACCGTAGTACGTGAGGTAGACGCCCTTGATGACCTGGGGCTCCAGCACGGTCTCGATCGGCTCTGTGGTCGGCTCCGCGGGAGGTGGAATGACCTTTTTCACGTAGCCGGGCAGCTTGATGATCAAGGGGGTACCGGCGCTTACCTGGTCGAGCGAGAAGGTGCCAGTCGCGCCAGTCTGGACCTCCCGGTCGTCGGCGACGACGGAAGCCCCCGCGAGCGGGTGCCGTCGGTCGTCCAGGACGCGACCCGTGACCGGGCTGGGCCAGGGTGTGGGTGTCAGTGGCGGCTCCGGGGTAGGCGCTGGGGCCACCAGAGGCGGCTCGGCCGACTCGGTGGGAGCTGGTCCGGAATCCGAGGCCGGGTTCGGCTGGAACGACTCGGACGGGATACCCGTCCTCGGGATCGCGGCGGCCACGGGCAGGAGGGGGCCTGACCGGTCGGGGTACTGCTGGTGCGCCACGAGTAGGCCGACGCCGACACCGACCGCCAAGAGCAGGACGACCAGCGCGTAGGCTCCGTCCGTCAGGCTGCGACCCGTCGGGTGACGGCGTCGAGATGGCGGAACTGGAACCTCGCTCATGCGTCGGTAGTAGATGACCTTACTCGACTGCCGTCGCGCTGCCAAGGTTATTTTGGCGCAGGATTCTTCCATGTTCGAGCGTTCCGTCAACCGGGCGCGGCCCACCGGGCCCTGGATCGGGCGGTTGGGATGACCCGTGAGTCAGGTGCTCCGGTTGACGACCGATCGACGATGAACATACGATGCCGAGCATTGAGAACGGGGAGCGTGGTCAGCGTGGGTGGCCCACTGGGAGGAGAAACACCATGGACTCAAACGAATTGAGCCGCAGAGAGTTCGTGCGTAGTACCGGGCTGGCCGCGACCGCGGCCGCCGCCAGCGGGGCCATCAGCCTCGGTCCCCACTCGGCCCGGGCCACATCGACGAACATGACCACTCTGCCGGACTATGATCGCTATGACGGTATTGGCCTCGCCGGGCTGGTCAAGGCGCGCCAGGTCAGTGCGGACGAGCTGCTTGAGGCCGCAGTGCAGCGGGTCGAGCAGCGCAACCCCCGCCTGAACGTGGTCGTCAACCGCCTGTACGATCAGGCGAAGGCGGCGATCGCCGCCGGGTTGCCGTCGGGGTCGTTCACCGGCGTGCCCTACCTCCTCAAGGATCTCGCCGTCTTTTACGCCGGCGCGGTTACCTCGCTCGGCTCCGAATTCTTCCGCGACGCCGTAGCCGATCGCGACAGCGAAATCGTCGTGCGCATGAAGCGCGCCGGCCTCGTCATCTTCGGCAAGACCAGCACCTCGGAGCTCGGGCTCTCCACCTCGGTCGAATCCCGGCTCTTTGGGGCGACCCGCAATCCCTGGAGCCCCGAGTACAGCGCCGGCGGCTCGAGCGGCGGCGCGGCCGCCGCGGTGGCGGCGGGAATGCTGCCGATGGCGCATGCCACCGACGGTGGGGGCTCGATCCGCATCCCGGCCTCGTGCTGCGGGCTGTTCGGCCTGAAGCCGACGCGCGCGCGCAACCCCATGGGGCCTCATCTGGGCGAGGGGTGGAACGGTTCGTCCGCCGGTCACGCCATCACGCGCTCGGTACGCGACAGTGCCGCGTTGCTTGACGCGACCTCGGGCCCCGACATCGGCGACCCGTATTGGGCGCCCCCACCGAAGCGCGCGTATTTGGCCGAGGTCGGGGCCGACCCCGGGCGGCTCAGGATCGCCTTCACCAAAGCGGCATGGAACGGGCACGCGGTCGATCCGGAATGCGCCGCCGCGGTCGGGGGGGCGGCAAAGCTCTGCGAAAGCCTGGGCCACCACCTGGAGGAAGCCTCGCCCGCGATCGACGAGGCGGCGCGCCGTACGGCCACGCGAATCATCGTCTCCGCCCACGTTCGCGGCACGCTTGAGGCGCGGGGAGAGGCGCTTGGCCGCCAGCCGAGGCCAGAAGACGTCGAACCGGTGACATGGGAGACGGCAGAATACGGACGCACGATCACGGCGAGCGACTATGCCCGAGCCATCGGGGTGCTGCACCGCACCGGCCGGGTCGTGGGCCGTTTCTTCACCAGCTACGACATCCTCCTCACGCCCACCATGTGCACGCCGCCGCACAAGCTAGGCGTGCTCAGCATGATGGGGACCGATCGGGACGCCTACTACCGGGCACTCTTCGGCGACATCGCCTTCACCTCGCCGTTCAACACCTCCGGCAATCCGGCCATGTCGGTGCCGCTGCACTGGCCGGCCGCAGGGCTCCCCGTGGGGGTTCAGTTCGTCGCGCCGTTCGGCGACGAGGCGAGGCTCTTTCGTCTGGCGGCGCAACTCGAAGCCGCGCAGCCCTGGGCGGACCGGCGGCCCGCCCCCACGCTCTAGGAGGCCGCTGAACAAGGCCCATCTGCGGCGTGGACTCGGGCCTGGCGCTCGCGGCCGCTGATCCGCTCGAACCGACGGCGTGAGCGCCGCTCGGCGGCCTACACGACAGCGGTGTGGATCGCGACGGTGCGGAATCCGACGAGCTGGTAGGTCACGCGCCTGAGACCGGCTTGTTGCATGATCTCGGACAGCTCGGCGGGCGAGACGAAGCGGGCCACCGAGTCCGGGAGGTATGTGTAGGCGCTGCGATCACCGGCGACCACCGCACCGACCAGCGGGACGACTCGGTGGAAGTACACGCCAAAGAGGCTCGAGAAGACCGGCAGCGAGGGCTGCGTGATCTCGAGGGCGATCACGTGCCCACCTTGCCGCGTGACCCGGCGCATCTCGCGGAGGCCGCGATCCAGATCGGCCAGGTTGCGCAGCAGGAACGCTGAGGTCACGCACGCGAAGGTCGCGTCGGCGAACGGCAGGGCCAACGCATCGGCGGCGAGCAGCACGATCGACGTCCGCGTCCGCCCGACCTTCCGCCGGGCCTCGGCCAGCATCGCCTCGGAGAAGTCGGCGCCGACGACCGCGCGGGCCGGCGACACCTCGGCGATCGCCAGGGCGAGGTCGCCGGTGCCGGTCGCCAAATCGAGCGCCGGCCCCTCGGGCGCGGCGGTGGTCGCGCGCGCGGCAACGCGGCGCCAGGCATGGTGGCGGCCGAGCGTCATGAGGGAGTTCATTAGGTCGTAGCGCGGCGCGATCCGGGTGAACATCGCCCGGACGAATCCCGCCTTGCCGTCGGCATTCACGGATGGCCGCCGTTATCGCCAAATGGGTGGTTCTGACGTGCGGTTTGACCGCATCCGGCTCTCGGCCAGGTCTCACACGCGGGCATGCGCAGGCGGCGCAGTCTGACGGCGCTGAAGCTGGAAGGGCCCACGGGCCCCGAAGATCGAGCGGCTGGCGCGCGGCTCATCGCCCCGGGTGCCACAGGCCGCTCACCACCGAGAGCAGCATGATGACCGCGATGTACCCGTTCACGTTGAAGAAGGCGACATCCAGGCGACTGAGGTCCCGCGACGACACCAGCGACTGCTCGTAGACCAGGAGACCGACGACGGCCAGCCAGCCGAGCCAGAAGAGCGCGCCGAGCGGGATCATCACGCCGAGCGCCGCGAGCGCGAACGCCGTGAGGAGGTGATTCACGCGGGACATGGCCAGCGCGGCGGGGACGCCGAACCGGGCGGGGAAGGAGTGGAGCCCGTTCGCGCGGTCGAACTCGACATCCTGGCAGGCGTAGAGCAAGTCGAAGCCGGCGATCCACACCGTGACGGCGAACCAGAGCACGAAGGCCGGCGCGTCAAACTCGCCGCGCACCGCGATCCAGCCCCCGGCCGCCGCGATCCCGTCGGTGAACCCGAGCACCCAGTGGGAGGCCCACGTGAAGTACTTGGTCGACGAGTAGCCGATGAGGAAGAGGAGCGCGAGTGGCGCGAGTGTGAGGCAGAGCGGGTTGAGCTGCCAGGCGGCCAGGAAGAGCAGCGCGGCGCCGCCAGCGGCCAGCACTCCCACCTCGACCGGCCTGAGGAGCCCGCGCGGCAAGTGCCGGCCCGCGGTCCGCGGGTTCCGTGCATCGATCACCCGGTCCACGAGCCGGTTGACGGCCATCGCGCACGTCCGCCCACCGACCATCGCCGCCGTCACCCACCCGAGCGTCCACCAACCGGGCCAGCCGTTGGCCGCCAGCACCATCGAGACATAGGCGAAGGGCAGCGCGAAGATCGTGTGCTCGAACTTGATCGCGTCGAGGACGTGGCGCGCCTTGCTCACAGCCCGTACTCCTTCCAGCGGCGGCTGACCTGCTCGCGCATCGATGCGCTCATGACGATCTCCTCGGGCCAGGACTGCTGGATGTCGTCGAGCGGGCCCTTCTCGGTCGCGTCGATCCCCATCTTGCCGCCGAACCGATGACGGAGCGCCGCGTGATCCAGATCGTCCATCGGCCCCTCGATCACCATGATGTCGCGCTTGGGATCGATGTTGGCCGTCGCCCGCCAGGCGACCTCCGAGAGATCGTGGACGTCGACGTGGTCACTGACCACGATGATGGTCTTGGCGAGCATCATCAGGCCCATGCCCCAGAGCGCCGACATCACCTTGCGCGCGTGCCCCGGGTAGCGCTTCCGGATGGACACGATCACGAGGTTGTGAAAGACGCCCTCGGCGGGCATGTTCATGTCCACGACCTCGGGCAAAACCATCCGGACGATCGGCAGGAAAATCCGCTCCGTCGCCTTACCGAGCCAGTAGTCCTCCTGGGGAGGGCGGCCGACGATCGTGGTCGGATAGATCGGCTGGCGGCGGCGCGTGATCGCCGTCAGATGGAAGACCGGGTACTCGCGGGCGAGCGAGTAGTAGCCCGTGTGATCGCCGAACGGCCCCTCGAGCCGCCGCTCGCGCGGGTCCACGTAGCCCTCGAGGACGATCTCGGCGTGGGCCGGGACCTCCACGTCGACCGTCTTGCCGCGCACCAGCTCCACGCCGCGACCGCGGAGCCACCCCGAGAACACGATCTCGTCGACCCCGGGGGGCAGCGGCGCCGACGCCGCGTAGATCGTAGCCGGATCGCCCCCGAGCGCGATCGCCACCTCCATTCGCTCAGCCCCTGTGCGGAGCGCCTCCCGCTGATGCTCGGCCGAGCCCTTGTGCATCTGCCAGTGCATCCCGAGCGTCCGGTCGTCGAAGACCTGGAGGCGATACATCCCGACGTTGCGGGCGCTCGTCACCGGATCGCGCGTGAAGACCAGAGGCAGCGTGATGTACCGCCCCGCGTCGCCCGGCCAGCAGGTGAGGATTGGCAGCGAGGCGAGCGACGCCGAATCGGTCTCGACCATCTCCTGGCACGGCCCGGACCCGACGTGCTTCGGCCCCGCCTTCACCACGTCGATCAGCGTGCCGAGCTTTCGCAGCTTGTCGAAGAACGTCCCGGGCATCTTGAGGTCCAGGAGCTTCGCGATGCGCTCGGAGAGATCGTTCAGGCCCTCGACGCCGAGGGCCAGCGCCATCCGCTCGGCCGACCCGAACGCGTTGATCAGGACCGGCGTGTCGAATCCCTGGACCTTCTCAAAGAGCAGGGCCTTGTTCTGGGCGGCGGGGGCCTTGGAGAGGCGATCGGTGATCTCGGCGATCTCCAGGTCGCGCGTCACCGGCGCGCTGACGCGCTGCAGGTGGCCGCGCGACTCGAGCTCGGCGATGAACTCCCGGAGGTCGGTGAAGGCCATCAGCGAGGCTCCGGACACGGATTGTCGGCTCGGTGGCAACCAACGGTGTCTTCCCGCCGGTGGTGCGCGAAAATCAAGACCGTCACCTCGGATCCCAGCGAGAGCGGCTGACGCCGAAGCCGTTCCAGCTGAGACCAGACCTCACGCCTTCTCGATCGACCGGGCGTCCTTTCGCGGCGCGTCACTCCGAGTAGAACGTCGCCACCAGCCAGCCGGCGATCACCGGGAACGCGAGACTCGGAATGACCCGCACGATCACGAACCGCCACCCCATCAGCGGCGCTTCCCACGAGATGATCCGGTGCATCCCGAAGAGCGACCACGACGTCATGTACGCGACCAGCGACGCCATCCCCGCGCCCGAGTGCGCGAGCACGACGAGCAGCGGCACGCTCACCATCGGCCCGCCGGGCGTGAGCATGCCGGCGCCAGTAGCCATCAGCACGCCCCGGAGCCCCGACGCCCGACCGAAATGACGCGCGACGACGTCCTGAGGGATCAGCACCTGCAGCATCCCGGTCAAGATCAGGGCGGGGATCAACCGTGGCAGCACGAACCACAGGAGCGCCAGGCTGTTGCGGGCTCCCACCGCGGGGAGGCCGGGGTCCTTGAGATACGCGATGCCCGCGAACACGAGGGCGAGTATCGAGAGAATGACCATCGACGGATCGACGGCAACGCGTGGCATCGAGGCTCCTTTCGCGGCAACGCTGGCTCATTATGTCATACGGTATTTCGGCTAGAATTTCTCCTCTCCGCGGTGGCGCACGGGATCAGGGAAGTCCCGGTACAGCGCGAACACGGCGTTCTCCACCAGCGAGTTCACGCCCCAGTGCAGGCTCTCGACCGGCTCGCGCCGGCTCGCCACCCGCTCGAACGCGTCGTCGAGCTGGTGCAGATCCTTCACCTCGATCATTACGTGCCAGTCGCCGAGCTGTGGCGGGCCGAGCCCGAGCTTGCGGCGCGTCAGCCGCCATCCCTCGATCAGCCCGTGGTCCCGGAGATTTCCTAGGTAGGCGGCGAGCCGCCCGGCGAAGTCGAGATCACCGACCCCGGGTTTCAGGTTGAACCAGCCGTGATAGATGTCCATGACGCCTCCGTGCGACGGGGATGAGAAACGATCGCGCCCTCCACGATACCGCGCCGGCCCGCCTCAGGTGAGAGCGCTCACCGCGGCGGAGTCATCGTGTATACTTCGGAAGTTGTCGGTGGGGGATCGTCTAGTGGTAGGACGCGTGGCTCTGGACCACGTAGCGGGGGTTCGAATCCTCCTCCCCCAGCCACCTTCTCCCGCCGTGCGGGTGGGCAGCGGCCCCATCGTCTAGGGGACCAGGACATCGGGCTCTCAATCCGAAAACACGGGTTCGAATCCCGTTGGGGCCACCAGTACGATTTCGTTGATGTTTGATCGCTGCATGTTCGAGTCGTGTCGTCGACCGGACTCAAACACGAAGCCGCTGTCCTCGTCGGCTCCTCGTTAACTGCTCAGGACGTTGAGCGCCTTCGCCTCGTAGAACTCCACGGCGTTTTTGAGCGCGGCCGGCCGGATCTGGGCGTAGAGCTGCGTCGTCTCGATCCGCGTGTGGCCGAGTAGGCCGCGGACCTGCTCCAGGTCGTGGTGCTGCTCGTAGACCTCCATCGCGACGCCATGGCGGAGATCATGCGGCTTCAGCATCGGATAACCGATGAGGCGGCCATAGGTCTTGCAGAGCCGCCAGATGTTCTTGCCTTCCATCGGCAGTCGGACTGTGCCCTGGCGCCGCCGGCCGAACGTCGACCAGAAGAGCGGCGTGTCGGGCTTGATGTCTTCGACCTCGGTCGGCAGATACTGCGAGAGGTAGCGGTCGAGGTACTGCATCACGGCGGCGGGCAAGGGAATGTCGCGAGTCTTGCCGCCCTTCACGGGCACGTTGCGGAGGCCCCACCGGCGGTCCAGATTGCGGACTCGGAGCGTAGCCGCCGATTCCCTCCGCATACCCGAGTAGCGGAGGATGAGAAAGATCGCCAGGTCGCGCGGACGCTTTCGTTGCTGAGCGGCCTTGACGAGCGCGTCCATGATCGACGAGCCCGGCACCTGGCGTGGCGCTTCACGACGATGAGGAGGCCGATCGAGGCGGGCCACGGGATTGGCATCGAGGTGGCCACGCTTCACGAGGAAGGCGCAGAAGCTCGAGAGCGTGGATTGCCGCACCCGCATGGTGCCGAGCGCCAGATCCGCGGCCACCATGCTATCCATCCACGCCTGAATCGTCACCGGCTCGACGTCTCCCACGCACGCCGGCCGTCCGCGGCGCCCGCGGACGAACTCGAGGTACTGACTCAGGTTCCATCGGTAGGTCTTCACCCCTCCTTCCGTCTTGCCACGTTGTTTTCGCTGGAAGATGCAGAACTGCTCCACCAGATCGACGAGCGGTTGGGCCATGCTCGCAGTCCTCCGGCCCGGGCCACGGCCGCGTTTTCGCCGGGGCCCAGTCTCGGGCGAGACCAGCCAGCCGTCAAGGTACGCGTTGTTCTCTGCTGGTCGCGCGTGGTCCTCGTGCAGCGGAGCGGGGAGCTCCAGCTGGGTCGCATGGCCTGCGATCGCCCTGCGAGCGCGAGGAGTCCGTCGAGGTGGCATGGCGACTGCCTGGTTCGCCTTGAGGCAAGCACCTTGCCGCTACAGGCCGCGCCGCCGCGCTGGCGGTCGATCAGGAGGAAGTGGCCAACGGTCTTGCTGAATCTCGGAGCGAGGAGGCCGGGACGCGATGCGGCTGCGCAATCCGCAGGACGGGTCGACTGAGGCAAGATGCACGGCCCCGCGGTAGATCGCCGCAGAAGGCGGGCCCGCGCGGAAGTAGTCGATGGCCGCGGGGCCAGCGCAGGGACGACAGCCTGGCGGCCAGCCGGCGCTCGGCCTTGGCCTGGGTCCAGACGGAGCGGAGCCAGACCTCGTGATTGGACCTCGTGCCGATGTCCGACCCAGCTACGGAGCATGGGCGGCGCGAGCGCGATTCGATCTGGCGGATCGAGATCGGATGGACGTCGCGCTCGGGCTCGCCGCGGGCCTTCTACGCGCCTGTCGGGATGCACGGCGCCGATGCCAGGGATGGGCCTGGAGGCCAGCACCCAGCTGTTCGATCTGTGGTCGTCGGCGAGGCCCATGATCGACCTGTTTTCGGGCCCGGAGCCGGACCTCCAAGCGTCGCGGCGGCGGCCCCGGAACGGGCCCGGCCGAGGACCGATGACGAGCTAGCGGTGAGACTGGGGAGAGCGAGGCGGGAGGAAGAGGGAGATGGTACAGCAAGATAAAGAGTTACCTCACGCGCGACGGAAGTCGCTGTCGCTCCACGCCAAGTCGTGAAGCACGCGCGTTTCGTAGTACTTCGTGGTTCGCGGGCGGAGAGCGTGCAGATCGGCTGCCGGCCGATGGGCCGTCGGCGGTACCGTCGGGCCGTGGTCACCCTGTACTCGGCGGCTCGATTCCCGCAGGCGTCTCGGGCAGCCTCCCGTGCCTCAAGCTTGCAGGCGAGCTGCACCCTTGGTGCTGCGCCGTGATGGGAACCGCAACACGAGGAGAGCACGGCGCGTGCCTGCTGAACGCCGGGCCAGTGACCGTCGGGCGGGCCCGCGACTGCATCAGGCTGGACCATCACCGGACAGAGTCCAGCCGGGTTCTCGGCGCATTACCGCCACTGCGATGACGCTCGGGCTGAGGCGGCCGTGGCCAACACTCAGCACGTCGCGTGAAGGGGGCCGCCGCGCTGACAGGCGCAACCGTGCGGGGCTTCATGTGCGCGGTCGCTTAGGCCGAGGACCGCGCTTGCCCCGGCTCATGTACTCCCTGACATTCAGCGCCTTCCACTGCAGCAGCGGCTGCTCATGGACCAAGGCCTGCGTGGCTTGGTCGTCAGTGATGAGCTCCGCGATGACTTCGCCGTGATCGCTGAGGCGATCGATGAATTCTCGTTCACGAGCGTTCCAGGCCAACAGGCGCTCTCTCGCCGCCGTGCATGCTTCGTTCAAACGCTCGGCGAGCCGGCCGGGATCACCACCGAACGGACGGTCTTCCACGCGTAGAAGAGGCACGAGCTGATCCCGGACCTCACGCCGAGTCACGACTGCTTCGCCTGGTCGGAGCGTGCGGACGTCCTGCCGCCCGCCTGCGGCATAGACGAGGAAAGCTAGCCGGAAACCGGGGCGATCGAGCAGATCCGGCGCCAGCTCAAGAAGCTGGAACGCGTCGAAAGCATCGCGGGCAGCCCGCCTGGTCAGCAGTGCCGTGAATTTCCCGGCGGCGATCTCCTCGAGCGACAGGAGAGGAACGGTCTCGGCTCCAGCATCCGGCGGGAAGCGCGGCGCTCTGTGCTCCAGACCGAGGACCGGCCGCCGAAGCAGGAAGTTGACATCGACCTCCAGCGACCCGGTCCCACCCGCCGCCGCGGTGTACCGGAGGCGAAGCTTCCCGCCCGCGTGCTCGACAGGCATGCGGCGCACCGTACAGTCTTCACGCTCGCAACACGCCACCACGGCGGCTTCGAAAGCTGGGCGTGCCGCCTGCATCGCCTCCAGCTCTCCGTGGCCGACGTAGTTGATATCGATGTCCACCGACAAGCGTGGAACGTCGAGGAAGAACAGGTTGAGGGCGGTCCCGCCCTTGAGCGCCCACGCGCCCTCCAGATCGGGATGGCGAGCAAGCTGCCCCAGGATTGCCTGCAGGTAGAGGACCTTCTCCACGATCTCCTCGCGATACCCGCTCTCGGCGGCGAGACGCCGGATGCGCGCAGGCCCGATCACGGAACGGCCTCCCAGTCGCCTTCGAGAAGCACCGTCGGCACGATCAGGTTCCAAGGGGCCACGAGCTTGCCGCGCGCGGACCGATCGAGATAGTGCGGTGCCCGCGGGCGAAGGGAGCGGAGCTCTTCCAGCATGGGCGCCGGCACAGAGAAATGGTTCTTGTGCCGGTCGAGGAAGAGGCCGACCTTCGCGGCGAGCGTCGCGAGGTTCCTGAGACGGACGTACTCGAGGACGGCGCGGAGGTCGAGCAGCGGGATCGCGGAGAGCGAACGCCAGGCCTCCTCGAGCCCGCCGGTGAGGTCTGGACGGTCCAGCGCATCGACGGTTGTTCGCTCGAGTGACGTCACCCGGTAAGCGAGCCCTCGTCGCTCGACCTCCACGACCGACGTGTGCGAAAGCCGTTTCCGCTGAAGAGCCCGTGGCGGCGCGACCGGGACGAAGACCCGGCCGCGGAAGGTCGTGGCCTTCACCTTGTGCTGGGTCAGAAAGAACAGCCGCTCGTAGACGCTCTGGGCGTAGCCGTGTGCCTCGAGCGCGGTGTGATAGCCGAGGACGGCGTCGGGCGCCAGCCGACTAGCCACGAGAAGGAAATCGACAGGGCTCTTCGACGCCGCTTCCCCCGGGCTGGCGGCGAAAAACACACCGCGCTTCACCCGCCCGATCCTGCCAGCACGCAGATAGAGACCCAGGTGGGAATCGACGGTCCTCCTCAGAGCCTTCTGCCCTTCAGCGATCGCGGCGGCGAACTCGTCCCGCGTGAAGACGGGATGGCCAGAGAAGAAGTCCCGAGGCTTCACTTGAATATATCCTCCGTAACCAACAATATTTTGCCAGCTATGGAGGTAGACATCAAATAATCGGGAAGCGCGCCTCAGGGATTGAAGGCTTGACAATATTTGCGGCGTGGACTCTAATCCTTCTGGGGCCCAATGACTCCTTTTGGATACCTGTGAGTGAAACGAAAAGAGAAAGGGGTTCGGGAAGCGTGCCCCCCGAACCCCTTCGGTGCGCCCGCCGTGCAGGCGACACCCTGCCAAGGCTTTGATACTACCCGGGGACGGAGAGTGTCAAGGAAAGCCAGCCCGGACGCGCGCGAGCTGTGAACCGGGCACGCATAGGGAGATTCACGCATGGAGTCGTCGGTGACAGAGCGTTGCCCTTGGTGCGACAGCCTCGTCTCGCGCGCGAAGTTCATCGAGATCGAGGCGAAGATCCGTGAGCAGGAACGGAAGCGGCTTGCGGAGGCTGAGTCTGCGCTGCGGAAGCAGCTCGAGCAGAAGTTCCAGCATGACCTCGAGACGGCGAAGCGTGCCGAGGCGGCAAAGGAGAAGGCCGAGGCAGAGAAGCGCCTAGCAAGTGTCGTGGGTGAACGGAACCGCATGCAGGAGAAGTTGAAGCAAGCCGAGGCGCGCGAGGCGACGACCAGGAAAGAGGCTCAGGCTGCGGCCGAGCAAAAGGCAAAGAAGGAACTGGCTGAGGTGCGAGCCATCCTTCAGAAGGACCATGATCAGAAGTTGCTGAAGAGGGAGGCGGAGTTCAGTCGCGAGCGCGAGGCGACGCAGAGGAAGCTGAAGGACATGGAGCGGCAGCTTCAGCGGAAGACAGCGGGTGAAATCGGGGACGGCGCAGAGATCGATCTCTTCGAGGCCCTGCGAGGGGCGTTTCCGGACGACCTGATCCACAGGGTCCCGAAGGGCCAACCCGGCGCTGACATCCATCAGCAAGTGCGCTACAAGGGCGAGGTGTGTGGTCGGATCGTATTCGACTCGAAGAATCGTCAGAAGTGGGGGTACGAATTCGTCACGAAGCTCCGCGAAGATCAGGTGGGAGCGAAGGCTGAGCACGCGATCCTCTCCACGACAATGTTCCCGAGAGACAAGAGGGAGTTGTGTATCGAGTCCGGGGTCATCGTCATCAGCCCGGCTCGAGTGGTCGCACTCGTCGAGATTCTCAGGGGGCTGATGATTCGTCTCCATGCCTTGGGGCTTAGCGAAAAACAGCGCGAGCAGAAGACGGATCAGCTCTATGGCTACATCACCTCAGAGACGTACGTGCAGCATCAACGGGAAGCGGACAAGCTCACGCAAGACATCCTCGACGTAGATGCTGCCGAGCAACGCGAACATCAGAACACCTGGAAGAAGCGCGGCACGCTGGCCATGAGACTGAAGAAGGTCCTGAGGACGGTCGATACAGAAATTGCCGCGATCGTGGAAGGCGTGGCCACCGAGTAACATACACACGGCGCGGGCGAGGCGAACACCTCGCCCGCCAGTCGTTCAAGGAGTGCAAATGACTGAGGCGGTAACGGAGCGGCACTGGCAGGAACGGAGGCTCGGACGAACTATCCTGCGTACATACCGGGACACCGTTGATCTGTATGACGTGGTCCCGAACGAAAAGCAGCCAAGGACGACACCGAAGGAAGACCCCGAGCTTCAGCGCCAGATCGAAGCCAACGAAGGGGTCTTCGAGCCGCTCCTGCTCGAACCGCATCCGCAATTTCCGAAGAAGTATCGAATCATCGATGGCGATCGACGCTGGACAAATTCGAGGATCCTGGTTGAGGTCCAGAAGAAGGAGCAGTATCGACAGCTCCCGGCGGAAATCACGGATCACACGCTCACAGACGAAGAGCGGCTGAGGGTTTGGATCTACATCCACCGGCAGCGGAAGGAATGGAACACGAAGGAGAAGGAGATGGTCGCGTACAGCCTCGTCAACATGGTTGGCCGGGCCAGCGCGGCGAACATCCTCGGGGTCACCGTCCGAGAATTGGACAAGCTCGTCGACATTTACGAGCTATCGGAGAAACTCAAAGGTATCGCAGAGCCCGATGCGTCCATTACTTGGGCGCGCGAAATCAAGAACCTGAACAGGCAGCTACTGACGCCTTCGGTCCTCGACGTGGTCGTCAGAAAAGTCAACGATCACGAAATCACAAACTCTAAGGATCTCCGTAAGCTGCGCCAGATTCTTCGGGACCCGATCGCGCGCGAGAGCTTCATTGCGCCAGAGGGAACGATCGAGAGCGCCTCACACAAACTCAGCCCCACGCCGAAAAAGACTCAGGGACTGGCCGGAGACATCGAATCGCTCAGTGAGGCCATCAAGCGATACCCGTGGACAACGCTGGCGAGCTTGAAGGGGGACCAACACCTGCTCGCGAAGCTCGACGAAACAGAGAAGCTCCTTAAAGAACTCAGGAAAACCCTCTCGAGGTAGGCATCTTCTTGACTCTACAGTTCCCGGGTCTGTGAAGGATGAAGACGAAGGCCGGAGATGTCGCAACACCGGGAAATCATGGCAAGTAACCAAGGCGGTTGATTGCAGGTCGTGCCCCCGGGAACGGAGAGCAAAATGAGTGAGACGAGGTCGGTGAACTCCCGACGGCTTGAGATTGTCCGAGGGCATCTGCATGCACCGACGGGGGACGTCTACACGATTCCGTTTCGGGGCCAGCGCAAGAAGCTGCCTGTCATCCGGATCGATACGCGGGATCTTTGCTACAACATCGAGCTCGGTCGTCTCATCATCGATCGGCTCACGATCATTGATGTTGGTGCCGACGCCGACCCAGAGGACCCGAACCTGCAGGAAGGGATCGAAAGTAAGATCCTCTCATTCCGCGAGACCGGTCTCCTCAAGCGCTTGATCGCACGGGACGGCCAGCTCGAACCCGGGGTAACCACGGCCGATGGCTATGTCATCAACGGCAACCGACGTCTAGCGGTACTGCGCTCTTTGGCCAAAGAGTCGGGCAATCAACGGTTTGCCTAGATGGACGTCGCAGTCCTCCCGGAAGATGCGAAGCGCGACGAGCTGTATCTCTTGGAAGCGAGCATGCAGATGACGCCGGAGACGCGCGCCCGGTACGGGCCCATGACGACGATGCTGCAGATCCGACGCGGCCTGCAGGAACTTCGCCTCGAGAAGGAGAAGATTGCCGAGGCAATGAATATGGAGGGCGACGACCTAGAAAAGCACCTCGAGCGACTCGCGCTCATGGATGAGTACTTGGCGTTTGTTCGCCGATCAGGCGAATACCATCTCCTCGAGGAGGGGCGGGAGGAGGAGGGTCGAGAGGGTCGCGGAAAGAGTCAGCACTTTATCGAGATTCAGAATCTCAAGCGACAGCATGAGCGCAATTCGTACTGGGAATCCTTCTTGCGGCACCTCTTTGTCATGGTCTCAAACGATGCCACATTTGACGACATCCGACGCATAAAGAGCTGGAAGCCAGAGGGCGTTCGCATTTACTTCGAAGCTGTCCGGGAGCTCCTGCCGCCACCCGAGAAGAAGAAGCCAGCCGCTGCGGCATCCGGATCGACCGACCGGGTGGCGGAGAATCTTGCCTCCTACTTGGAGGACCTGACCTCCGCGCTATCGCCATCGGCCAAGACGGTGGGCGCGCTTCCCAGGCCGTCGACGGTCAACAAGGAATTGAAGGAAGTGGTCGAGGTAGCGTTCGAGCATGCCGTTGAAACTCTCGACAACCGCAAGCGCAGCACGAAGCCGGCCGATCTACTCAGACAGGCGTTGGGGAAACTCGATGCGGTTGATCTCCATGATGCGCGGAGGGCCGCGCGTCAGGGCGGGCGCGAGCCGTCTATCCAAGCGCTCCGGAAGCTACTCAAGAAGATAGCCGAGCGCGTCGCAAAGCTGCGAGCCGAGCTTAAGGTCGTGAGCAGGTATTCATGGCGAATCTCGAGCTTAACGTAGCCCTGCGTAACGCGGGGTTGTTTGAAGTTCACGTTGTCGGAGATGGCCCCGATGCGCTTGCGCTTCGCCGGCACGTCGTGCCCTACGCGAATCAGGAAGTCGAGCACGCCGGGTTTCTAGTTCCGGCTGGCCGAATCAGCTCGCTCCTCGCTTCGACCGCGCCGTTCCTTCAACAGACCGGTGGGCGGCTGGTGCGCGATGAGGCGACTGACGAGGTCGTGATTGGCCTGACACGTGACCTCGGGAGACTACGAGCGGCGATCCGTCGTGAGCTCCAACCCGCGCGAATTGCCGAGATCCCAGGCTTCAGGCGCCGTCTCACTCCTGAGCAGCTTGGCGCTGTTCGGACGATTCTGAGCCTGCCACATGGTGCAAACTTCTCGGTGCCCGGCGCGGGAAAGACTGCTGTCGCCTGGCCATTCATGAAGTCCTTCGATCCCAGGGCAAGGCCAGTCGGCTTCTTGTGGTGTGCCCTCGTAATGCCTTTCGACCTTGGGAGGAAGAGATCGAGCAATGTCTAGGGACGGCACGCCGAGTGGTACGCGTCACCGGAGGTGAGCATCGGGTCATCTCCATGCTTCGGAGCAATGATCCGGCCGACGTCCTACTTGTGAGTTATCAGCAACTCGCAGTAAGCCTCGACGAAGTTGAGCGATTCTGTACGCAACAGAGCAGGCTGCATATCGTTCTCGATGAGTCCCACAAGATCAAGCGAGCGCGCGGTGGGCTGTGGGCGGATGCGGTCCACAGAATCGGCCCCTTGGCCGCCCGGCGCGACATTCTCACGGGAACACCGTTGCCGAACGGCCCGATTGACCTAGCGAGTCAACTTCGATTCCTGTGGCCGTACTACACGATTATCCCCGAGGCCGAGCTCCAGTCCGCGACGGCCGAGAACGTCATCCGGGAGCGACTCAAGCCTTTGTTCGTCCGTGTCACCAAGAGCGACCTTGGACTGCCGCGCGCCCGTATTATCCGACAACCTATCGCCATGGGGCCACTCCAGGATCGGATACATGCAGCCATCGTCGACCAAGCGGCCAGAGCGGCAAGCGGACTTCAGCTGTCCGACCGGGCCTAGTTTGGCCGCCTCCGGCGTCAGACATTGCGCATGATACAGGTGGTGAGTAATCCGACGCTCATCCTCCACCGCGCTGACGAGTTCGAGCTCCCTCCGCTCGATATTGGCTCTGAGTCGGACCTCTACCGTCTATTTGCTCAGTATGCCGATCACGAAGTCCCTACGAAGTTCCTATTGGCCGTTGAGCGCGTGAAGAAGCGCGTTGAGGAAGGCAAAAAGACAATTGTGTGGACCAGTTTTGTTCATAACTTGCGGATGTTGGCGAATCTCCTACTGGACTTCCAGCCAATTGTCCTCTATGGCGGCGTGCCTACTGCCCTCGAGGGTGCGGAGCCCGAAGAAGGCACCCGGGAAGCTCTCATCAAACGCTTCAAAGAAGATCCGGAGTGCCAGGTTATGCGGGCCAATCCCGCAGCATGTGGAGAATCAATCAGCCTGCACACGGTCTGTGACTACGCCCTGTACCTTGACCGGACATTCAACGCGGGTCATTTTCTGCAATCAATGGATCGAATCCACCGACTCGGGCTGCCCCGGACGGCACGTGTGACCTACGAGCTCTTGGTGACGAAGGGAACGATCGATGAGGTAGTTGACCAGCGGCTCGGTGTGAAGGTCAGAAAGTTGGCGAGCATCCTCGACGATCATGGCCTAGTGACGCTCGTTCTCGACGTCGATGATCCGAGAGAGGACGAAGAGTTTGATCGCGAGGATGCGGACCGTGTGATGGCGTTCCTCACCCAACGGCGGTGATGGCGCCGATCGGGCCTGGCGTTATCACAGCCGTGGCGCGTCTGCTCGCACTCGTCGCGCGGGTGGGCCCAGAACGGAAAGATGTTCTGATCGCGCTCGCCTCACGCACCAGCCTCCGGGCTGGAGCCCTACCGTTCAAGACGGCTGGCGAGCTCGGCGAGAGGCTACGGCTTATCGAGGAGCGCGATGACGGAACGCTTCGGTTGACAGCGAAGGGAAAGGAACTTCTCCCACTTCTTGCAGATGACCCCGAGCCGAACGAGACCTTTCGGGAGATGGTCGCGTCTCTTGCCCTGACAGTGGCCCCCGTGCGCGTTCTCGGCGGCGCGCTTGAGGTCCGGCCGGATGGCGTGGCGGTACAGAGGGCGGGCGGGGACATCTTGCTGTTGTGGCTAGAAGGAGTGGGGCTCGCAAAACGCCAGGGAGATTGCTGGACACTTGTCGGCCTTGGAAAGATCCTGGCTGCTGGTCCACTCGCTATTGCTGAGGACCCACCGGATCTCAGGGCCGAGGTAGGAGCCCTCGGAGAGACGCTGTCGCTGCGCTATGAAGCCGAGCGGCTTGGGGGCAAAGGGACAGCTATACAGGTGTCGAACATCTCAGCCGCCTTCGGCTTCGATATCCTATCGCGTTCGGGAAATGCCGTAGGTGCCGAGCCCTCAATATCACGCCGCACGGCACCCTTTCGCAGTGGAACTACACTGTTCTTCCCACTCCTCGAAAACTGCCGCGTTACATGTAAAGTTAGTAACCGTTCACGCCTCGGACTTGGCGGGGGCGGTCGAAAATATGGTGGGTTTTCGAGGGTAGTGTCCTACATGTAGTGGCGTGACGCCACTGCCGAAGAACCTGCGCCCCACGACGCTGGAG
>Ga0187892_10004357_pt1 | contig 23887 bp, 23 predicted proteins | sample MA1701073metaG_FD_139345 | JGI IMG/M metagenome (GOLD analysis project Ga0187892, IMG submission 139345) | Bio-ooze microbial communities from a basaltic lava cave in the Kipuka Kanohina Cave System on the Island of Hawaii, USA - MA170107-3 metaG ... | reverse complement strand
GGCCAAACCCGAAGCGGCCGTGCCGTCGTAAGTCTAGATTCTTCGTGCGGGACCTTGACATAGCCTGTCTGCCGGGGCTATGCATCTTCGGCCGACGGTTACCCACGGCTTGCGCCGTGGGCTTTAGTCTGCCGCCCCTCCCGGGGCTTGGACACTCGTTGTTCTACACATCTTGAGTCGCGAGACGGGCCGAGCGTCGGCTACGCCGAAGATCGCGGGCCACGTCGATTCCAACCCCAACGGGGTTGTGTCGTTTTTTTTTGCCTGCGATCGACCCAACGATCGTGAAAAAGGAGACGCAACCCCGATGGGGTTGGTGGTCATCGGGCCCGTTGAGCCAAGGTAGCGCCTTCGGCGCAACCCTGGGCTGGAGGTCGCAGCCCCGTTGGGGCATTCAGGGCCACGCGAGTCGTGTAGAACAACGAGGGCTTGAAGATAGGGGGCACGAAAGATATCCGTCCTTTGGAACGCGTGGAGCTTCGGTGTCATTCAGCCGCGGCAGGCCCTGATGGCCAATCGGCTGCCCGCATTGTTTCTGCGCGCGTGGAGCTTTTTGAGAACGGCACAGCGCGTCGTTCAGCGTAGTCAGCTTTGTTTCTGCCGCGTGAAGCTTTTGGCGTAGTGCAGCCGCGGCAACGGCGACAGAATAGAGCCCACGGCGCAAGCCGTGGGGACAAGACGCACGCGGCGAGGAGTCCCGGCAGGGTACAAGTCGCCCAAGGTATTCGTCCGCGACAGCGGCCTGCTGCATGCCCTGCTGTCGATTTCAACGCAAGAGGAACTCGACGGACACGTGAAGTCTGGTGCATCGTGGGAGGGCTTTGCGCTCGAGCAGGTCTTGTCCGCGGCCGGCCAGCGCGACGCTTATTATTGGGGCACGCACGCTGGCGCCGAGCTGGACTTGATGCTCCTGCGCGGTGGCAAGCGGTTTGGCGTCGAGTTCAAGTGCGCCGACGCGCCGACGATGACCAAGTCGCTGCACGTGGCCCTGGCTGACCTATCGCTCGAGCGGGCGTGGATCGTCTACCCGGGCAAAGACCGGTATCCGGTGCATGAGCGGGTCGAGGTGCTTCCGCTCACCGAAGCGGCCAGTGTGTTCCGTTCGCTAGGGCGTTGATCGGAAAGTGTGTTAGACGTGCCTTTGTGCGACAGAATTGACACAGCTTGTTACACCGCATATCGTGATGGAATGCGGGCAATACTCAACGTCTCATTACCGAAAGAGATGCGGGCCTGGGTCGAGGAGCAGGTGGCGGCAGCCGGCTACGGCACGACTAGCGAGTACTTCCGTCAACTGATCCGCGAGGCGCAGAGGCGACAGGTACAGGAGGAGATCGACCGCAAGCTCCTGGCCGCACTCGACAGCGGCAGGCCCATCGAAGTGACGCCTGACTGGTGGGAAGAGCGGCGACGACGGCTCACACGGCGCGCGGGCGCCCGCCGCAGACAAAAAGCGTGAAGCGCAGGCTCGTCATCCGGCCGTCGGCCGAACGGGAGATCGACGATCAGACCCAGTACCTGGCCGATGAGGCGAGCGTGGCTGTTGCGCGCCGCTTCTTGGCCGCCATCAACACAACACTCAGCTTGCTGCAGGATGAACCGGGACTCGGGGCGCGGTGGTCGTCCGAGCATCCACGCCTCCACGACGTCCGTCGAAAGATCGTCAAGGGCTTTCGGAACTACCTGATCTTCTACCGCGCCGACCAGACGCAGGTTGAAGTTCTACATCTCTATCACGCAGCCCAGAACATCGACGAGCTGCTCGAAGCCAGCGAAGGATAAGCTGCCTTGATGGCGCCGACGGCGAATCGGAACCCGCGCCGCCAAGGCGTGGGTCCGCAGGTCCCGTGAGGTTGATCGAGCCAGATGCGCCGGCTCGCGGCCCGGCCCCTCACTTGGCGTTCGGGGTTCCGATGCGGGCGCTGGCGATTTGCGGATGACGCAATGACCCGGACGGGCGTAATCGCGAGTCGCGGTCCGAGACCGTCCCTACGGAGTTGGGGTCGCGACCGCTCTCCTGTTCAGCGACCGGCGGCGCCAGACTCGGGCCAGCACCCACGCCGGCACGATGACGATCAGCAGCCACGGCAACAGGACGATCAGGCCGTAGGCGATCAGGCCGAGCGATGAATACAGGCCGGCCAGGCCGTCGCGGAGCTTGTCGCGCAGCGTGTTGCCGGCCCGTTCGGGGGCGGGGGCGATGGCGGGCTTTTCGGCCAGCGTCAGCTCGATCACGCCCAGGGCATTCGGGTCGATCTTCGACAGGTTGCCCAGGCCGATGCCGTTGATCTGCCGCGACTGCACGTTGCCGAGCTTCTCCAGCCGCGCGACCACGGCCTCCATCGCGTCGGCCTTGATGCCCAGGCGGAAGCCGCCGATCCAGGTGCCGTCGGTGCGCTGCTGACTGCCGGAGGCGAGCACCTGCACGTCCTTCTCGGCCACCAGCGCGGAGAGCTGTTGACGCATCGGATCGAACTTTTCGACCTGAACAATCATGGCCCCGCTGGGGACCTCTCGCTGCGGCTCGGCCAGCGTCAGGTTCAGCTCAACCGGCATGGCGGCCGCCCCGCCGACGATGCGGCCGGCCTCGCCGGCGATCTGCCGATCGGTCGTGCGGCCCAGCGACGGCAGGGCTTCGACCAGGTCAGCGAAGTCGCCGGCTGGCACGCGCAGCTTCAGCTCGGCCGCACTAGACCCGTCCGGATTGCGTTTGGACTGGTTCGACGTGATGGCCGCACCGTGCACCGGCAGGATTTCGTCGAGCTGCTCGAGGGCCGCGTCGAGCTTGTCGACCGTCAGCCGCAGGTTGCCCGTGGGAAGCTGCCGTGAGCGCTCGTACAGAACCAGGCCGATCGTACACGGCACCTTCTCCGCCCACGCCGCCTTGCTGTCGGCGAACTGGCGATCCTTGATCTGCCGATCGCTCACACGGCCGAGCGATTCGATCGCCGCCACGGCCTCGTCGAACCGCGCGACCGTGATCTGCAGCGAATAGTCGCCCTGCAGCGTGCCGTCGGCCCGCTTGGAGGTCTTGCCGGTCAGCAGCCGGCCGCCCATCTTCTCGAGGGCTACGCCGAGCGTATCGGCCGCCTCGGTCAACTCGGTGACTTCGACCGACAGCCCGGCGTACGGCACGGTGCGGGCCGGCTCGCGCAGCGTCAGCGTGATCGTGCACTGCACCTTCGCCGCCCACGGAGCGGTGCTGTCGGCGAACTGGCGGTCCTTGACCTGCCGCTCGCCCACGCGGCCGAGCGCCTCGATCGCCTCCAGCGCCTTGCCGAAGCGGGCCAGCGTTACCTGCAGCGTGTAGTTGCCGGCCAGCGAGGCCTCGCTCTGCTTGGCGATCTGCCCGGCCTGCAATCAAGGTTGAGCGACATCTTCGGCAACTTTCTCGGAGCAACTCGCCCACGACCTGGCCAGCGTCTACCAATCGTAGGCTCCGTTCGAGCCGCCTCATGACCGCTCCAGTCCCAGTCCGCCTCGGTCGAACGTGTCGTAAGCCATGTCCGAGCGGTGCCAGTCCACCTCCGATCAATGCGGCGCGCTGCCGTGAGAATCACGCTGCGGCGCCGACTCGATCCAGGTAACCGTGAGCCGCACGGCTGCACGGCGGTGTTCGAGCATCGTCCCAGCAGCCATCGACTCTAGCGCTGCTCGTGTCCAGATGCTTGTTCGATGTCGGACACCATCGCTGAAGACGGTCACCAGAATGACGACGTCAGCGGTCGGTGCGGCCTCCGCTCTAGGCGCATCGCTAGCCACCTTAGCTTGGGCGCATGCTTGCACCTGAGGCCAAACGAAACGCGAGATCGCCTGAGCGGACGCCTCCGTTTCCTCAACATCGAACTCGATGCTCCGAGCGACCGGCGAGAGCCCCTGGACGTTGCCTTCCACAGTGGCTATGCATCGACCGGGGCGCCCAGGTACGTCGATCAGCACGAGTTCGAGATCATGCGGTAGCGCGGTGCCCCCCAAACCCGGATCGCGCCCCTTGCCGTCATCCGGCTGACCCGAAACAGACTCAGCATTGGCGGCGGCTCCGGAAGATCCACCTGTGCCTGTGCCGGGCGCTTCTCGCGCGACTGCTTTGGAATCGGCCGCGCGCCGGGCGGCCGTGGAGAGTAGTTCCGCGCCCGCAGGTTGTGTGTTGCTGCTTGGTGGACGGTCTTTTGATCGAATGGTGTCGTAGTGCTTGCGGACCGCCTTCTCGATCTCCGCACGTGTCGTGTCCCACAGTTTCGGGTACGCGGCGGAGCCGCCCGTCGAATTGCGATTCCAGCGATCGGTAACAGCAATGACCCACTCCGCCGAGATATCAGCGTGTGCCCGGTTACGCTTCACGATATCGTCGGTGAGGCGCTGGGCCCACTCGAGTTCGAGATCGCGGACCAGCGAGAGCTGCGTCTGAAGCGCCTTGTCTCCAGTCGACAATTGCTCGCCGACCGCAGTGATGACCTTCGCCCGTGTTTCATCCAGCAACCGGTCCGGCTGAATCGCCGAGCCATCCAGACCGTCTTGTTTCATGATTGCGACGGCCTGATCGAGCGTTGTCGGGTGGCTCAGATTCTGCGATGCGAAGCGAGACTCGATCAAATGAACGGACGGCGTCCAACGCCGTTCGACGAGGGGCAGGAACTGACTCCCGAACTGGTCGGCGGCCACGCCTTCGCGAACGCCCGGTAGCAGGCGATCAAGTTGCTCGGCGATCCTCTTCTTCAATGTGTCGGCCAAGGGTCGTGCGGACAATAGTTTGACGAAGTACGCACTCTCGGACGCACCCGACGACGCGCCACCCTGTAAGCGAGCGGCATAGTCCGCGGCGATTCTGGACCGGCACGGTTCGGCCAGATCATGTTGGAACGCGGCCCGGCTGCCGTCCATTGCCTTGTGTTTCTCTGGCGATTCGGAGATCGCCGCCGCGAGCATGCCGGATGACACACCCAAATCCGCGTGACCTACAAACATCTTGAGCCGCTGCAGCTCGATCTCTCTAGCAGCGATAAGGCAGCGCTTCATCACTGGAAAGAAAAGGTCGTAACACCGGCCTTTCTCGGCCCCGGTTTCCGCCCGAGCCGCAGCCAAAGACTCGTGCAGCCTCTGATCAAGGTATCGATAGATTGCTTCCGTCGTGAGTATTTCGGCAGGCACCGTCTCGGACGCGGCGTCAAGCCATTTGCTCTGTTGTCGATACTGGCGCCCGACTTCGGCGATTGCCGCGACGATCGCGACATTAAGTCGCGACTGGTTCTCCTCCAACAAGTGCGTCGCAGGTTTCTTCGCCTGTGCCCTGAGCCGTTCGGTGAAGTACTCGCGGTGTCGATCCCAGTCGTCGTCGTCGGCAAGCTTCTCATCGATCTCGGCCTGGGCGGGCAATTCAACTTCGAGGTCAACCGTCCGTCTCTGGATGTCTACGGCCCGTGCACGGGCCTCCCGGAACAGCGCGTCGAAGGGATCGGTCAGGAACGTCTGACAGTTGCGGTCGAGCAGTATCTGTGGATCTTCACCGAGCCGCGCCCGGAGTTCATCGGCCGAGATCGGGACGCGCGTCTGAGTGTTGGCCCATTGCAGGATTCCATTCCATTCCGCGTCAAAGCGATCCCGCATGCCGGCCGTTACCAAGGTCCGGCAAGCACGCTGACTCAGGTCAGGTGTCTGATGATCGGGCAGTGCCCCGAGAATGGCCTGCGAAAGCTCCTCGATCCACGCCAATCGAGCACTCGGGTCAGGCTGGGCGATGGAGTCCAGGAATGCTTGCGCGCGCTTCGTTGCACTCTGCACAACGAACAGCCGGTCGGTGCGCTCGTGCCTGGGCATCCCTGAGTTCTGGGCATCCGCCCTCGAGAGGCCCATCACTGCAATCCCGACAAGGATGGAAATGCTTCGATGACTTCGACGGAATCGCTCATCGCTGACCATGTGGGCTCCCTTCTGATACGCCGAGCACGTTCGGCAGCATCTGATAACCACGCTCCGCAAGTGCGACTGATAGCTTCCTCTTGGCGGTATTCACATCCTCATCGGCTACGATTGCGTCGGCAGAGCGATCGCTGATAACGTGGATGACAATCTCCGTTTGCAACGCCTCGATCTGATCCCGCCACTTCAGACATTTGCGCTCGATGTATCCCAGCGCGAACGCCCGCGCTGCATCATCGACGGCCACGCCCGGTGGCAGCACTTCGAGAGCCCGAGTGCTCGGCAACAGTGTCGGGTCGTGCATGGCTGGAAAGTGCACGCCGTCGTGACTCGGCGGTTCGGAGTGGATTATGGCCTGACGGTACAGACGGGCAGACAGGCCCTGAATGTCGCTGAGCCCGTCGACGCCCGAGCGGCACAGCTTCTGAAGCGCTGCGTCTTGCGGCCAACCATCCTGAAAATGCACACGCTCGACACCCGGAAGAACAGGTAACCCCCAGTCCTGTTCGGTCGCTGCACAGACCCGATCGATTCGCCGGATCAGTATCTGCTTGTAGACCTCAAGATAGGCCTCATACGTCCCATTCTCCTTGAACTGCTCGACGCTATCTGCGGCCTCACGCAGAATGCGCGCTTGAACGCTGGACGCGATGTGCAAGCTGATGGCCAGGATCAGGACAAGGGGGAGGCTGATCTGAACGAATACATCATTCGCGCTGAAGGCATCGCTGATCGTGTCCTGGTCGTGCGTGGTCCAATCTGTGTAGATAGCGTCGGTCAGGTTGCTCATCAGCATCCTCGCTTAGCTTCGGCCTTACCAGTGCCATTGCACCCGTCTGCCCAGTGACAGAGGGCGTCTCGGAAGCGAGCCTCGACTGCGGCACTGACGTGCTCCGCTTCGAGCAACTGCGTTGTCGTGGCAGCAATCGCAGGAATACACGAAACTGCCTCCTGTATTTCGCGCAGTACGGTCATCTGCTGTTCCGCCGATGACATCTGCGCATTGGTCGACTCCTGCAGTAGGCCCGTGATCTGCTCTTGACTCTTCACGAGAATCGCGAAGTGCTTGTTCATGACGACCGTCGTCGCAGCCAGCCTCTCGATCGCTACCCGGGTGCCGCCGAGCAACGCGGCCAACTCAGACGGGCAGGTCTTCTGAACCGCCTCGCCAAAAGCAGCCAGCGTGGTGATCTGTCGGGCCGCAACGGCTCCCATGGCGCTCAACGTCTCGGTCAACTTCTGGGCCGACTCGCGCAGCTCGGTCCGCGGTACGGCACCGCAAATGTAGCGGAAGATAATTGGAATCGGGTGCGCCGCCAGATATGCGACCACCATCGCCCACAACGAACTGAGAAGTGCAGTGGCCGTGCCGCTCAAGAGTCGGTCCATGACATGTTGACTCTGGTCCGAACCCGCGCCCGTGCCGATCTGCGCAACGTTTAGACCGGCCGGTTCCAGTGCAAACCACATGCCAATCAGCGTTCCGCCCAACCCTGTCATCGTCGCAAAGAATGGGAAGCGCGCGGGATAGACTTGCGCCAAGTCGGTCGTGCTGGCGCCCGGTCGGCCGGCTCGTGCTCGAAGGACACGATATGCGCCTCGCGATGGAAAGTAAGCCAAAAGGACGAAGACACCGGTTGACACCGTGCTAAGATCGACGGCGAGCAAAGCCAGCGGATCAAAGAGCGCACGCGGTAGTACGCGGCGAAGGCCCAAGTGCACCGCGAACAGCTGTCCGAATGCCACATCGAGGTTGACCAGCCAGATTATCAACGCCGCCACGGTGGCGGCACTGCTGATTGCAAGAAACCCGTGTAACTTGCCCAGTTTCTGCGTGCGCGCAGGCATACGGTGTACCTCGGACTGTGTCTTGGTCTCTTACCTAGCTAGTCGCGAACTCGCTCGACTTCGACGCGGGCGACGATCGATTCCTTTGGCAAGTGATCGATCCGCTGTCCAGCGTTATGCGCGGAGCGCGGCGCGATGAAACAAACAATCTCGTAGCGCTCTCCTATTCCCTGCTGGCGCGTCCCGCAATAGGCAACCGCACTGAACTTGAAAGAGTCGCGGTCAAGGCGTTCCGAATCGCTCGGTGGTGTCTGGATGAACATGAGATCCGGAGTGAGCAACGGCCGGACGGCGAGGTGCAACCAGTTGTCATGGAGATCCGCAGCGCGGACCACTGCCTGAACGGGCACGGTCATGCCAACCTTTTCTCGCTCAGTAGGTGTCACGATTTTGATGGCCGGCGGCAAATCGCGTCGTTCTGGCTCCCCCGGGGTGTTTGCCAACCGCGCCTCGATCTGATCCACACGTCGCTCCAACGCCGAGAGCCGGGTCATGATGTCGTCGCCCGTCGGCGTGGGGTTCTGGGCGCGTGATCCGACCGCCATCGTCAGGCAGGCGGCCAAAGCAAGCAGGCACACACTAACCAGTGTTCGGTCTACATGGGCTTTCATGGATGGTCTCCTCGAATCTTGTCTATGTTCCGATCGGATAGGCCGACTGCTCGATATACCCAGCAGGTACCTTCCGGAAGTTCGGCCAGCTCCGCACCGACGACCGGCGCGGCCACCGCAGGCTTCATTACGAGAAGAAAGACCTGTGCGGAGCGCTGCGGAAGATCGAGCGCCACATCGAAGGCCGCGCCGCTCGGCGCGCGCTCCAACACCTTGACCACGTGGAACTGTCCCGCATCAGAGACTGCCAGTGCCGCGCCGTGACTGGTGCAGACCGTGCCTACGGCCCGTAGCTCCCCACTTCGGTGCCCGAGCGCTACGACACCGGCTACCTTACGCACTGGGATTCTGGCGAGTTCACGGCTGAAGGGAACCTCGGAAAACTCAAGGCTCCATCTGGCCGGATCGAAAACGTCGCTAGCAATGGCCACGATCTCGAGCTCTTCGCCGATAAACGCTTCCGCACCACCCGGGAGTTCGATGTCAAACGATTCCGGGGCACCGCCCACGGGCCGCCGAGCCCCCGGCTGGACGAAATAAGTCATCGTGCTGGTCGGGCGCACGAGTAGCGTTACCTTCTCGGTACCGGTCGGTAGTATCAGCGACAGCGTGGTCGCTCGGCACACATCGCTGTGAGGCTCGACTCCAATCCAAGTCACTGTGCCTCGCCCCGCACCCCCTGCCGGCCCATCGGTCGGTTGCTCCGCCTGAGTAACCTCATTGTTCGATACGAGCCGGATCCCTTCCGTCGTGGCCTCCAGCTGAGCAGCCACCTCCAGGTCCTCCGGCCTCAGCCGCCTTGCGCCCGACACCTCAGCGGTGACGATAAAACGGACGCGCACCGTCCACGACCGCGACTCTCCGGTAGGCGGAAGCCGGTAATCGTGGTATTTGTGAAAGCTCTTTGCGGTGCCCTCTGCCTCGAAGATCGGCTCCGACGGCTCGGCGGAGTCACCCCAGTTGACAAAAACGTCGCGCACGAACCCATCCTGTATCCGGGGCGACAGCGAGACGCGGACACGGCTGGCTCGCCGGTCGCTACCGGTGAGAACATCGAACTGTGGTTGAACAAGCTGCTCGAACCCGAGCAAGGCCCAAGCCTTCTCGTACTCCTCGTGCAGGCGATCTAGTTCAGCGCGGCGCTCTCGCAAGTTGATGAGCGACTCCGGCAACAGAAACCGATCAACAGCGGCCCCAGCGAGCGCTGCCACGAACAGCACGGCTGCTGCGGCCCACTTCAGTTTCAGACGAGCGGCCGCGAGGCGCAGGACGGTGCCGCGAAGCTGGGGCGTGACGGAGACGATCGGTCCGGCCGGCAGGGCGGCCTGGAGCGTGTTCCACATCGCGTTGATCTCCGCTTGAGTGGGTTGGTCGCTGGCGAGTGTGCCGACCAGCTCGCGCGTGCGCCGCAGCTCGGCCCATTCGGCCGCACAGGCGTCGCAGGTGGCCAGGTGAGCGTCGAAAGCGTCATTGGAGCGCGGGCGTCCTCGCCCGCTCCCGGTCGCCGGTGACGTCTCGGCATTCGAAGCGGCCGAGGATGGCCGCGCTCCGGCTTCGGCTTTCAAAGCGGCCGAGGACGGCCGTACTCCGAGGCGTTCGTCCATCAGTTGTCGGGCTTGTTCACAGTTCATGTCAGTCGGCCCAATGCGATGTTGTCCGTTCGCCCGGAGGGCGCGCGATCGTTGCCAGGGACTTTAGTCCCTGGAAGCGGCTCTCTGTTTTCTCTCCGCCCGGAGGGCGGGCGAAGGCGAACCTCGTCGCATCAACCCTCGTCCGCCCTCCGGGCGGGGAAGACCAAAATGCAACTCACCAGGGCCTGAAGGCCCTGGCAACGATCGTGCGCCCTCCGGCCGGGTGGTTGGGGGCGCCTTGGCCATCAGGGCATGAATGCCCTGGTTACGATCGCGCGCCCTCCGGGCGGAGCGGCCACGCCCGTGAACGACCGGCGCTCCGGAGTCGCTACTCGGATCATGCGCCCACGCAATCACTGCCTCCGCCCGCACCCGCCTTGGCGGCGGGGGTTCCGATCCGAACCCCGAACGCCAAGTGAGGGGTCGCGACTGCGAGGGGCCACCGCGTGTGCGTCGTCGACTCATTCCGCATCACTGCACCCGCCGGCACCCGCCTTGGCGGCGGGGGTTCCGATCCGAACCCCGAACGCCAAGTGAGGGGTCGCGACTGCGAGGGGCACCGCGTGTCCGTCGTCGACTCATTCTGCATCACTGCCTCCGCCGGCACCCGCCTTGGCGGCGGGGGTTCCGATCCGAACCCCGAACGCCAAGTGAGGGGTCGCGACTGCGAGGGGCCACCGCGTGTGCGTCGTCGACTCATTCCGCATCACTGCACCCGCCGGCCCCCGCCTTGGCGGCGGGGGTTCGGATTCCGAGCCGGTCGCGCAGCATGTCGCGCAATCGCCGCCTGGCGCGGAACAACGTCACCTTCACACGTGACTCTCCCCAGCCCAACACCTCGCCTGCCTCGCGAATGCTCAGGCCCGATACTTCGCACAACACGGTCACATCGCGTTGCGCTCCGGGCAGCTCTGCAACCGCGTCGCGCACCGCCTGCCGCGTGGCCTCGTCTTCGCCCGATTCGGTCGGCGGCATCAGTCGAATCACGCGGCCCGGTTCGATCCCTTCGGCCTCGCGGCGCGCCCGGCGGATCTGGTCGATCGTGACCGAGCGCGTCACGGCGAACAGCCACGTGCCGAATGCACTTCGCCCGCCGAACTGACCGGCGGCGCGGGCCACGCGCAGGAACGTCTCCTGCACGATCTCCTCGGCCATGTGCCGCGAGCGGGTGCGCAGCCAGGCGTAGCGCCAGACGCGCTCGACGTAGCGCCGATACAGCGCCTCGAGCGCCGCCCGGTCACCCGCCGCCCAGCGCCGCAGTAGTTCCGGCTCGGCCTCGCCCATCGCGGTCTCCACGATCATTAGACGAGCACATCCCACTGCGGTTACCACGAATTCTCACGCACGGTGCGTGCGGCCACCGGCAGGCATCGCCGATCGTGGCGCGCCAGGACCGGCGGTCACATCCCTGAAGTTGTCGGCAGTTACGAACCAGAGAATGCGGACGTAAACGACGCGGCGTCGCCAAGGTCGACGTCGGCGTCGCCGTCGACATCGAAGACATCCACACATTGCTCGCCGGTTAGCGGGAGCGGCGGATCGGGCGCGAAACCGGGACCGGCCAGGCACTGGGGCAGGCCGGCGGCATCAGACCCATCGATGTCGCCGTCGTCGTCCAGATCGCCGGGCAGCAAGAACGTGCGGTATTGATCGGCCGGCACGCTGTGGCGCGTGAGCGTCGAACCGTTCGGCCAGACTACCACGAGCGTGTCGATGACCCCGGCCGATCCGAGTCCGAAGTGCACGGGCACGTCGCTCTGATTGAACGTGCCGGCATTGCTGTTCGCGTCACGCCGCAGCGTTCGCTGTTGCGGCGTGCCGGCATGGATCGTCGCGTACAGCCGCGCGCCGATGGCGGTCCGGTTGTGCCGCGTCCCCTTGAGGCGCACGTACAACCAGTGGTTGCCATTCGTCGATGCGGAGCTGACGAAGAACCGCTCGGGCCAGCCCAGGAAGTTGGCCGCGTAGAGGTCCTGGTCGCCGTCGAGGTCGAAATCGGCCCAGGTGCTGTCGAACGCGCCCTCATTGGTTGCACTCAAGCCGGACGCGGCGGTCACATCGACGAACTCCCAGCCTCCGTCATTGCGATACAACCAGCGGGCCATGTTCTGCCCGTTAGCCGCCAGGCGGTCGTGGAAGAACAGGTCGAGATCGCCGTCGTTGTCGTAGTCGATGGCCCGGCCACCGTTCAAGTCGCCGCCCGGATTGCTGAGCAGGGCATGGCCGATGATGGTGGCCACGTCGACGAACTGGTTGCCGCCGTCGTTGCGGAAGATGTGCGTGGGCTGGGCATCGGCCCCGACCATGAACAGGTCGAGGTCGCCGTCGTCGTCGAAGTCGTGGAACTCGGCCCCGTAGCTGTTGGTGAAATTCTGCGTGCCGTTGCTGTCGGCAATGTCGACGAAGCTGAGTGATCCCGTCTCGACCAGCCGGTTCTCGAAGAAGTTGTTGCGAATGTTGTTGTCGGCCCGGCAGGTGGAGATGTACACGTCGTTGTCGCCATCGCCGTCGGTATCGCCGATGGCCATGCCGTAAGCTTTGACGCCCTCGGGTGCCTGAAAGCCGACCGCTGCCCCAACCGGCACGAAAACACCCGGTGGTCCGTGCAGGTAGAGCTCGTGCTTCTCGATCGGTCCCTCCATGGCGATGAGCAGATCCAAGTCGAGGTCGCGATCGATGTCGCTCCAGGCCACACTCTGATGGAATCCGGGGTCGTCCAAGCCGGTGAGCACGCTGACGTCGTTGAATCCGGCCGGGCCGTCGTTGCGAAGCAGGTCGCCACTGTCGCCGCCGGCGTTGGTCTGCCCGATGAATACGTCGATATCGCCGTCGCCGTCGTAGTCGCCACAGGCCGCGCTCCAACTGTCGTTGTTCGGGCCGACCGGGTGCAGCAGCCCGGAAATGTCGGTGAATGTGCTCCGTCCGAGTTCGACCACGTTGTTTCGGAGCAGCCGGCGCGACGACGACGACGTGGTCGCGATCAGCAGGTCGGGATCGCCGTCGTTGTCGACATCTGCGAACGAGCCGCTTCGGGCGCTGACGTTGAGCCCGCCCAGGACCGTCGCGCCCTGTTCCGTGAAGGTCTGTGCGCTCGCCACCGCGCCGGCCGCGAGGCAACCCAGCGCGTGTACGCAGCACCATCGCCTGCGAGTGTAGTCCATTCCCTTCCTCGTCGGCCGGACTGATATCATCGGCCGTTTCGGTGCCCGTTTTGCCGGCCGGTGCCCCGCGAGGGGGTTGACCGGGGTGTTTGCAGCAGCGTGCTCCAACTCGTTGCATCGAGCACGCGGCGAGACATCGCGGCGAGCGTTGTCACGTCGGTGATGGACTCGAGTCGGCGCCGCAGCGCCGGCGTACGCCGGCCCCAGCTCTGCTGGCCGAGCCGCAGGATGACGCTTCGGTAGGCGGTGCGCACCCCTTCCTCGCGGCCCTCACGGCGGCCCTGGTCCTGGCCCCGTCGCAGACCCTCGGACCAGCCCAGCTCCATGTCTTCCTCGGCTATCGACTTCCAGATCACGTCGGCCTCCCTTCGCGCTTCTCGGTTAACGACGCTTCCGCGCAGAATCCGTCGAAGCTGCGATTGCGACGTCACGCAAGCCCACGAAGAGTATATCACAGTGAGGCGCGAATGGCAGCAGCGCCGGAACGACATCGAGCAGGTCGAGTAAGCGCCGCGGCGATTTCCACGCCGACCGGCCCGTGTCGAGCACCAGCGGACTGACGCGTCGCAAGGGTTTTCCGCGACCCCGAGCGGCGCGTCACTGACTCGACCCGATCCGATGCAAATAGCCGTGCGCGTCGATACGCGATCGGGGTGGCATGGGCAAGCGATCGTCGCGGTCTTTTGCGACGATCGCTTGCCCGTGGTGCCGAGAGAATGTCGCACGGTCTGCACCGGCAAGCAAACGGCCGCTTGCCCATGCCACCCGCCGCACGTTCGGCCAGCTCGGGATCGAACAGACCGACCAGCGCCTGAAGATGACGCGGATTGCGCGTCAGAAAACGCAGGGCCCGGTCCCAAAACGGGTGCAGGACGGACGGTCTGATCCGCGACGACGCCTAAGCATCACCTGCCGAGCGAGTATCAGGCGTCCACAAAGTCGATCGTGTCGACTCGCGGAACCAGCCCGGCCTCGTGGCCGCGGCGGAGCAACTCGGTGATGGCCTGTCGGCCGACCGGTCGATAGTCGATCGTCCAGTCGTTGACATACATGCCGACGAACCGGTCGGCCAGGTCGCGGCCCATGTCGCGGGCGTACTGCAGGGCGTGCTCGACGGCTTCGGCCCGATGAGCCAGGCTGTAGCGGATGCTCTCCTTCAAGATGCGTGTCACCTCGACCATCGCCGGTCGGCCAAGATCGCGGCGGATGCAGTTGCCACCCAGCGGCAGCGGCAGGCGGGTGTGCTCGAGCCACCAAGCCCCGAGATCGACCACCTTGTGCAGCCGATGGTTCTGGTACGTGAGCTGGCCCTCATGAATGATGAGCCCTGCATCGCACTTCCCGGCCGCGACGCACTCGAGGATTTGATCAAACATCACCACCTCGTGGCGGAACCGGCCCTTGCCGAGCGCGAGGTTCAGCGCCAGGAACGCCGTCGTCATCTCACCGGGCACCGCAATCGACTGACCCGCCAGATCGTCCATGCTCATGGGCTCGCGAGCCACGACCATCGGACCATAACCGTCGCCCATGCTCGAGCCGCAGCTCGTGAGGGCGTACCGGTCGGCCACATAGGGATAGGCATGAATACTAATGGCGGTGATGTGCAGATCACCGCGGCGGGCGCGCTCGTTGAGCGTTTGGATGTCCTGCAGCACGTGCTCGAACGTCCAGCCGTGCGTGTCGATCTTCCCGCAGGCCAGGCCGTAAAACATGAACGCATCATCCGGATCCGGACTGTGCCCCAACAATAGTCGGCGGTCGCTCATGGCTCTTGGTATTCCCGACCGGCATGGTATACTCCGTGGTCCATTGGCGAAACGCACCTTTGGGCGTTGAGGCGCGCCGGTCATGAGGGTGCTCATCCACATCGGAGAAGAGCTGGTCCGCGACGAAACGTTTTCGCGCGTGCCCATTCTCGTTGGATCGGGCGCCGATTGCGGCATTCGCCTGCCCGACCAGCGAGTCGCCGACCACCAGTGCAAGATCTATCCGCACGCCGGCGAGGCGTGGCTCATCGAGCCGCTGGCCGTCGGTCACCGTACGGTGCGCAACGGACACGTCCTGACCGAAGCGACCTACGTCGAGCAGGGCGATGAGATCGACATCGCCGAGTACTCCATCCGCCTGTATCCCGAGCTTGACGACATGCTCGTGGGCTTACCGGCCACCGGTGTCGTGCAGACGATCGAAGAGGTGGCCAAGATTCGCAGCCACCCGCTTCCGGCCGGAAGCCAAGTGTTCCGCGGCGACGATCCGATGACGCTCGAAGCCCGCGACCATCAGGCCGTGGCCAGACTTGCCTTCGACCTGCACGTCGCCAACGACATCCCCAAGTTCCTGACGGCCGTCCTACGCTTTCTCGCCCGCCGATTCGAGGGTCGGCTGACTTGGATGGCGATCCGCCGTCAGGGATACGGCCGCTTGGAATTCGTCGAGGGCTATCTCGGGACGGCGCCGACCAGCGCCGAGCCACCGCTGCTCGACACACTCTCGTATCGCTGCCTCGAACGGGGACAATACATCCTGGTGCCACGCGCCGAGTCGGTCACTAACGCAGAGATCGGCTCGATGTTGGCCATCCCCATCGACTCCCGCCGCGGCCGGTTGGGTTGGATTTACGTTGACGCTGCCGCCGGCCAGCGACGGCTTGACCTGCCGGCGCTGCACATGTTGATCGCCGTGTCGATGGTCGCGGCCGTTCACCTCGAAGGCATCATCGAGCAGCACCTCAAGATGCAAGAGGCGTTGGCATCGGGTGAGCTGTCTTTCATCCGGCAGGTTCAGTCGCGGCTGGATCCCAGAAATGTGCCGCACTGGGAGGGCTTTCAACTGGCGGCCTACTGTCGACACGGAAAGCAACGCTCGGGCGACGTTTATGACCTGATGAAGCTGCCCAACGGGATGATCGCCATCATCATCGCCCACGCACAGGCCAGTACCACGCGGGCAGCGTTGGCCATCACGGAAGTGCGGGCCGCGTTTCGAGTCGCTGGGCTTCATGCCGACCCTCCGCATGTCTTGCTAAGAGAATTGAATTGGCTGTTGCACGACACGCGTGATCCATGCGCACTTTCATGTGTCTCAATCATCATAAACCCGCGCACTGGTGTCTGCCAATACTGCGCGGCTGGCACGATTTGTGCCATCGTTGTGGACACCAGCGGCGAACGACGGGTGTTGGCGGATCGAACTGCGGAAGCCATTGGATTAGCGGCACATCCGACACTGTCGTCCCAAATTAGCAAGATTCTTCCATCTGAAACACTCGTTCTTTACACGCCCGGATGGCACACGTTGGAGACCCCTTCTGGGGAATCGCTCGGCGAATCCCGATTCGTGGACGCCCTGCGCGACGGCTTCGGCCAATCCGCGTCCGCCGCGCTCGATGGACTGCAGATGGACCTGGCCGATTATCTCAATAGCGGACGTCAACCTGACGATATGACCGTATTACTGTTGCACCGGGTCGCCGAGGTGCCCCGCCAGCACACGTAGCGCGGGGACACGGGCGCCACTTGTCGTGTCAGCCGGCGTACGGTACAGTATGATCGGAAGCTTGGCCAGCCGATGGCGCCGGCAAAGCCTGGGAACTTTATTGATGCGACGCTTGATCCATCCGGTGCGACTCCTGTCGGTTTGTGCCGCACTCGCCGCGCCGGGATGCGTGTCGGTCACGGCCCCACCGATTCCAACGGCGTCAGGTCCAACAACGTCGAACGATTCCACGGCGACCGCAGGCAGTTCGGCGGCGGCTTGTCGTGTCCCGCTCGATGAAGCCGATCTCGTCGACGAGGTGCTGCAACTCGTCAATCTCGAGCGCACGCGAGTTTCGCTCGATCCCGTCACGCTGGACGCCGAGCTGAACGAGGTGGCCGAGGACTACGCTTGCGAGATGATCGACGGCAATTTCTTTGACCACGTCAACCCCACCACCGGCGAAGGACCGGGCCAACGCTTGACCGAGGCCGGTTACACCTTCTTCTCGATGGGCGAGAACCTGGCGGCGGGACAGCGCACCGCTCGCGAGGTCGTCGACGCCTGGATGGCCAGCCCTGGCCATCGCGAGAACATTCTCACGGCGCAGTGGAAGCGGGTCGGCGTAGCGGTGCGCGTGGGCGGCCGCTACCAGACGATTTGGGTCCAGGAGTTTGCCGATCCGCTCGAAACGCGCCGCCTGCCGCTCGCCTCAACGACCCCTTAGAATAGCCGTACGAGGATCCTTGTCGGTGTGGCATGGCCAAGCGCAGCGCGGCCATGACGTGCGTCGCTCCCTCGTCATGCCCGCGCCGGGGGACCCCAACCGCGATCTGTTTGCGGTTGGGGACCCCTTGCGCCTGGGCATGCCACACGACGCCCCGGCGCGAATTTCGCGCTGGATGGAGATGGTATGTCGATAGAGCTGACCCGCGCGCCGCGCATGCGTCCGATCGAGGCCGTTCCTGTCGACCTCGATGACGGTCCGGCCATCGTGCTGCGCGATCCGACGCGCGTCAGCCCCGCGCCGATGGCCGTCAGCGAGCCGGTCGTGTTCATTGTGGCCCAGCTCGACGGGCAAACCACGCTGGCGACCGTACGCGAGCGGTTTCGCCAACGCTATGGCCAGGCGCTCGACGCCGATACGCTGGTCGAGCTCATCGAGCGGCTGGAGGTAGCCCACTTTCTGGAAGGCGACCGGTTCGAGCAGCACTACGCGTCGCTGGCCGACGCCTACCGGCAGGCTGGACTGCGTCAGATCCGCGTGGCCCAGGACCACGACAAGAGTGCTGAGGACATCCGCGTCTACTTCGATCAGATTCTTAGCGAAGCCGCGCCGACAGACGACGGCGACGGGTTGATCGGCCTGATCGCTCCGCACCTGGATTATCCGCGCGGCCGGCCGTGTTACGCCAGCGCCTACGCGGCACTGGGCCGCCACGCAGCGCCGAAGCGCGTGGTCATACTGGGTACGAACCATTTCGGCCGCTCGCACGCTGCGGTGGCGACCGTGGCCGCATTTGATTCGCCGCTCGGGCGCACCGACGCGGACGTGGCCTTCATCGAGCGGCTCGAACGCGCTTGCGGCCCGTTGCGCCGCTTCGAATTCGACCACGCCAACGAGCACTCGGTCGAGTTGCAGGTGCTCTGGCTGCAGCACCTGTTTGGCGCCGGTTCGTTCACGATCGTACCCGTGCTCTGTCCCGATCCGTGCGGACCGACCGGAACCGCGCCGCGAGAAGGCACGGGCGTCGACCTGGCGCACTTCGCGCGTGTGCTGGGCGAGCTGATCGCCGAGGACCCCGACGACACGCTGGTCGTCGCTGGTGCGGACCTGTCGCACGTCGGCGGCGCGTTTGGCGACGCGTGGCTGCTCGACGACGATTTCCTGGGTCACGTGCGCCGGCTCGATGCCGTGCTGCTCGAGCACATGGGCGCTGTCCGGCCCGAGCTGCTGCGCGAGCGGGTGGCCGGCCGCGCAAATTGCACGCGCGTGTGCAGCGTCGGCTGCGTTTACGCGCTCATGGCCGCCTTGCCGAGTGCAAGGGCGCGCGTGCTGGGTTATCATCAGGCCGTTGACGAGCCTTCGCAGACGTGCGTCACGTGTGCGGCCGTCAGCTTTCATGTGGCCTGACCTTCCTGGTCCATGCCGTGTCTGATGCGTTTGAACGACTGGTTCGCGGTGAGCGTGTGCCTTTCGGCGCGCCCGCGCGGGCTGCGCTGGCCGTCGCGGAACGGGCGTATGCGGCCGTGATCGCGGCCCGAAACGCCCGCTTCGAGCGCCAGCCCGATCGAGTCGTACACGTCGGTGTCCCGGTCATCAGCGTGGGAAACCTGACCACCGGCGGCACGGGCAAGACGCCGCTGGTGATCGATCTGACCAAACGGCTCCAAGCAAGAGGACGGCGGGTCGGCGTCATTTCTCGCGGCTATCGCAGCGCTCGCGGCCATCGGAGCGATGAAGAGCGGCTGGTGCGGCGGCATTGCCCGAACGTCATCACCATGGCGCGTCCAAAGCGAATTGTGGCCGCCCGCGTGGTGGTCGATGGGCAGCGCTGCGATTGCGTCATCGCCGACGATGCCTTTCAGCACCGGCAGCTCGGCCGCGACCTGGACATCGTGGTCATCGATGCACTGCGGCCGTTTGGCCACGGACACCTGCTGCCGCGCGGCTTGCTGCGCGAGCCGATCGAGTCGCTGCACCGGGCCGATCTGGTGGTGATCTCGCGGGCCGACCAGGTGAAAGCCCCGGAGTTGGCGGCCATTGCGGCCCGCGTTCAGCGGGTCCGGCCTGACCTGCCGATCATTCGCGCGCGGCATCGCCCGGGCGGGTTCTGGTCGCTCGATGGGAGCGAGCCGCGCGACGTGCCGGCCGGCGCGCGCGGGCTGTGCTTTGCCGGCATCGGCAACCCGGCGGCGTTCGTGGCGACGCTTCAGTCGCTGGGTATCGAGCCCCAGCGGTCGATGTGGTGGCCGGACCATCACGCTTACACATGGCGAAACGTCGGGCGCGTGCTGTTGACAGCGTTTTCGAACCGGGCCGAGTGGGTGCTGACGACGGAGAAAGACGCAGTCAAGTTGGCTGTGTTCCCCACCGATTGGCCGATTCCGGCCGCGGCCTTGCGGATCGAGATCGAGTTTCTCGATGATGGCGAGGCGGTGCTGGAGCGCATCCTGACGGACTGCCTGAGCCAGACTTGCGCGGCGGTGACGCCGGATGCGATGCACGACATGCTCTGTACCTTTCGCAGCCAATTACACCAAGCGGCGTCCGAAGTTTGGGAGCAAGCGGCCCTCGACGCCATCGCCGACAAGCATGGCGAACGGCGGGACGACCCGCCTTGAGGTCAACTATTGTGGAGTCGGAGCGGGTGGCATGGGCAAGCGGCCGTTTGCTTGCCCGTGCAGGCCACGACGATCGCTCGGCAGCACGGGCAAGCGATCGTCGCCGAAGGCCGCGACGATCGCTTGTCCATGCCACCCCGATGCGCAACATGGCGCACCGCCATTTAGATTTAGAGCCGGATGAGCGCTACGCCGCGACGACGGCTGATGCGATCTGCATGGCTTGCTCGACGTGCTCGAGGCTGAGGCTGCCGATCACGACCGAGCTGATCTGCGTGCGGCCCAGCAAGAACGGGATCGCGACGTCGGGAGAGATTCTGCCGGAGGCCAGCGGCTTCTTGATCAGGACACCGACGCCGCGCTCGGCCGCCTCGGGCAGAATCGGCTCGTGTGAGCGGTCGTCGGTGTGATACTCGAGCATGAGCGCGTCGGCCCAGCCCAGCGCGGCCCGCGCGCCCGCGACGGTCTTGCCGGACATGCCGATGAAGCGGACGAGTCCCTGATCGCGCAAGTCGCGCAGCGTTGGCACCACGTCGGTCTGCTCGATGATGTCGAGGTCGCGGCCGCCGGAATGGACGAAGACCAGATCGAGCCGATCGGTGCGGAGGCGCTGCAGGCTGCGTTGGACGCTGGCCGCGACCGCCTCGCGCGAGAAATCGTACGTCGAATGCCCGTCCGCGAACGTTTCACCCACCTTGGTCGAGAGGATGTACTCGTCGCGCCGGCCGGCGATGAACTGCCCGATGCGCTGTTCGCTGATCCCGTAGGCCGGGGCGGTGTCGATCAGATTGATGCCGAGGTCGAGCACGCCGTTGAGCAGACGCTCGCAATCGGCGTCGGTCGGCAGCGGGTAGCCGGCGGCGTACTTGATCCGCTCGTTGCGGCCGATCTTGAACGCGCCGAACGCGATGGGCGAGACCGAAACGCCTGTGTTGCCTAGCGGTCGCTGAACCATTCCGTGCAGGTCTCCCAAGGCGGTGCGGCAACCGGCGGGGCGGGCCACGATTCGAACGGCGCGGTGGCCGAGTCGTCACGCTTCGTCACGCCGGCCGCGTGGAGTTGATCGGCGATCACGTCGGCCAGCCGGGGGGCCAGCGCCAGCTTGGTCGGCCAGGCTGTGATGAATGGCCCCTCGACGATCGTCTGCACGTCGTCGGGGCGTTGACCGGTCGCGGTGGCGGCCTCGGCCCGGTCGATACGATACGTTGCGCACTCGGCCTGGCGCAGGTCGACGCCGGGCAGGACCTCAGCCACAACTCGCCGTGTTCGCGCGATCAGTTCGCCCGGCGCTTGCCGGACGCCGTCCTCGGCGACTTGGCCGCCGAGCTGCCAGACGCGCCTTCCGCCCGAGTCGATGGCCGTGGTGATGGTTGCCAGCGGCTTCGTGCCGCCGACGCAGTGGCCGAACAGTTCGGGCAAATCGCCGCGGGCCATCAGCATGTGCAGCGGGCGGCGCTGCATGGCGTCAGCAGGCAGCCCGGCCCGGCGGCGCAGGTCGGCGTTGCCCTCGCCGGCCGCGAAGACCACGCAGTCCGCCTCGAATGTCACCGGCTCGTCTGTGCCCCGCGAGTGAACCGTGACGCTCAGGGAGCCGTCGTAGCCGCGGGCAAACTCCGGTCCGCGCTCGGGGCTGACCCACGCGATGCGTCCGGGGTGACGAGCGGCCAGGCAGCGAACGAGGCTCACCGGATCGATCACCGGCTCGTCGACGCGTGAGACCGGGCCGCGGACGTCGGCCAGGGCCGCGGGCCGTTCGTGCGGCTCGACCGGCAAGGGGCGAGTGCGCAGCGCCAGGTCAGCCCCCTTGAGAAACACGCGCGACGTCAGCGATCCGGTCCCCCACAGATAGCAGGCCTCGCTTCGCAGCGTGGTGGTCGAAAGGTCCGGCTCGGCCGCGCCGCGGAGGCAGGCCCGCCATCGGCCCGGCATCTCGGCGATGGCTGTGGCCGACGCGCTCGGCTGGCCGTCGAACATGTACTTGACACCGCCGTGAATGATGCCCTGCGACGCGACCGTCTGGCCGCTGCCCAGCGCCTTCGATTCGAGCAGGACGCAGGCAAGGCCGCGGCGCACGCATTCATCGAGCGTCCACAGCCCCGCAATGCCGCCGCCGAAGATCAGGATCATCGCGCCTCAGTCTACCGCAGACGCCCCGCCGCAGCGCCGGTTACGCCAAGTCGACGATCGCCCCGCCGATCGGGACCGCGCCCAGGAAAACTTCCACACGCGGTCACAGTTCCAAGACGTCATGCGGGCGCGCTTCGGAAGCCATGGATCGCCGCGCCAGCCCCGCTCGAACCAAACGTTGCGTCGCGGCGACCCAACCATCCCCGCATCGGCGCAATGGCGGCCGGTTGCCCAACCGGCACACGGAGCGGCCACTGCGCCCGTCACTGTGTAGCCACCGTGCCGAACCTGCTCGCTGATCGGCATGCGCACCTGACTTGATCCGTCGCCTTCCATTCGCTCCGTACGGCGCGCGCGTTCACAAATCATCCGATTCCCCTCCCCCGGCTCCTGTCCTTTGAACCTCGAACACTGCAATCCGCCCGCTGCCCGCCGCCCTCCGCTGTCAAAACTCTGCTCTCTGAACTCTGAATTCTGCACTCTGAACTCTACCCTATGAAATCGGCCCGCTGCCCTCCCCCCTCCGCGCTTTGCTCTTTGAACACTGCTCTCTGAACCCTGAGTTCTGCCCTTCATTCTGCGATCGCGCGGGCGGATCTCATGGGTGGATGAGCCGAGCCGCGCCGGCCCGGCCTCCGCCAGAGAGAAGCCATGCCCCCGCTCCCTGACCCCTGCCCCCTGAGACCTTAGCCGTGAACCCTGACCCGTCACCGCCGCCCGCCACCTCCCGCCGCTCCCCCGACCTGCCGTTGCCGCGCGTCGTCGACGCCGCCACGCTCACCGACATCGACGCCGCCTTCGGCGCCGGCGGGCGCCCCACGGCCCTCTTCCAGCGCCTCAATCTCGCCGAGCGCTTCCAAATCAGCGTCGGCCAGCTCAAATACCATCACGAAAAACGCCAAAAACCCGCCGCCTTTTCGTCCGCCTCAGCCGCCTCAGCCGCCGGCCGCGTCGGCATCCCGCCCGCTGCCGCCGGGGTCCGTTCCGTTGCCTTCAGCCCGGACGGTGAGTGCTTGGCCTCGGCGGGGGGCCGTACCGTGAAACTGTGGCACGCGGTCCCCTATCGCGAGCGCTTTCCCGCCATTGCGGCATTTCGAGCCGGCGAAGCTGAGCTGAGCGCGCGGTTTTTTCCGCGTATAGGTCCCGGCGCGGACCTCGAAGCACTTTGGGTTTCCGTCGCCGACGAGGCGAAGCTGGGTGAGGTCCATCGCCGCGCCGGGATGGCGCTGATCACTTCAGGGCAAGGCCCAGCACCGCCAGCGCAGCGCCCACTTCCGATTCGCTTCCGGCACTTCGGATTTTCGTCAGCGCGTCGACGCAAGCCTGCTGGGGTTGCTGTTGGCTTCGCCATCGTTGCCCCAGGGTAGGTCGCTGTGTGACCAACCCTGGGCTGGAGGGCGCAGCCCCGCTGGGGCAGCCAGATTCGCACAACTCCTGTTGCGCCGCTCTTGCCGAGCCGGGAATGTTGTATGCGTGCAGCCGTCGTAATGCAAACGGGACTCTGAGCTGCTGAGAGGCTGAGGGGAGGTCTTGTTAGGCATCGGATAACCGAGCGGCAACGTGCTGCTCGCTCGCCGCGCGACCCGGGGGTATGATACACGGCCAATTTGGCGAGCGACATGGCCCTGCCACGCACGACGATGTTGGGACAGGGCTATCGCATCTAATTTCGGCCGCCGCTGATGACCTTGAGCAGGCAGGCGTCATCGAGGGCCGCCTTGAGCCGTTTTCCCTTCACGCCGACCTTGCAGGTTTTTTCGGTCCGCAACAG
>Ga0187892_10004356_pt1 | contig 23889 bp, 16 predicted proteins | sample MA1701073metaG_FD_139345 | JGI IMG/M metagenome (GOLD analysis project Ga0187892, IMG submission 139345) | Bio-ooze microbial communities from a basaltic lava cave in the Kipuka Kanohina Cave System on the Island of Hawaii, USA - MA170107-3 metaG ... | reverse complement strand
CCGGTACCGTAACGATCTAAGGCGGAATTATGAGCAATGTGTTAAAGTCGCGCCATGCGAAAGAAACGTTATCTGGTGACGGGCGGCGCAGGGTTTATCGGCAGCCATCTGGTTGATCGCCTGCTGGCGCAAAATCCCGCGCGAGTAGCCGTCATTGATAATTTTGATGAGTTTTACGACCCGCAGATCAAACGCGCGAACATCGCTAGTCAAGTTAATCATCAAGCCTATCGTTTAATCGAAGCCGACCTGCGCGATTACGCCTCATTAAAACAGCTTCTCTCCGAAGAGCATTTCGACGTGATCATCCATCTCGCGGCCAAAGCGGGCGTGCGCCCCTCGGTCGCCGATCCGCGAACTTACAACGAAGTCAATGTCACCGGCACAGTCAACCTGCTCGATCTGGCCGAGCGCAACGGCGTCAAAAAATTCATCTTCGGCTCGTCGAGTTCGGTTTACGGCCCGGCGGCGGCCGCGCCGTTCAAAGAAGACGCGCCGCTTTCGCCGATCTCACCTTACGCGGCGACCAAAGCCGCTGGCGAATTGATCGCTCACACCTACAGCCATCTTTACGGAATGCAGATTGTCTGTCTGCGGTTCTTCACGGTCTACGGCGCGCGGCAACGACCCGACCTGGCGATCCACAAGTTCGCGCGATTGATCGCCAGTCAGCGTCCGATCCCGGTTTACGGCGACGGCTCGGCCGAGCGCGATTTCACCTACATTGACGACATTATGCAAGGCGTGCTGGCCGCCGTCGAATACGACGCGACTCCATTCGAGATCATCAACCTCGGCGAATCGCAAACTATCACAGTCAACCGGATGATCGAGTTGCTCGAAGAAGCTCTGGGTCAGAAAGCGGTCATCGAAAGCCAACCGCCGCAGCCTGGTGACATGCCGCGCACGCACGCCGACATCAGCAAGGCGCAGGCTCTGCTCGGTTACAATCCGAAGACGCCGATTGAAGCCGGGATTCGGAAGTTCGTGGAGTGGTTCAAGCGGGGCGCCAAGAGTTAGAGATGAAAATTTGTGGGGCAGGTTGGAAACCTGCCCCACAAATTTTCGGAGGAAAACACCATGTCGCTCAAAACAGGACTGACACTTTCGCTGCTGCTGATCGGTTGTCTGGCGCGGAGCGTTTCCGCCAGCCAGCTTGTTGACGCCAAAGTCGAAACGAAGCTCGTGCCGAGTCCGATTGAATACGCCGTGCTTTTGCCCGATGGCTACGAAGCGGCGAAAGACCCGTTGCCGCTGCTGCTCTTTCTGCACGGCGGCGGCGGCGACAAGAGCTTCCTGAGCCGGATGCGCCCGGTCTTCGATGAAATGTGGAAATCGGGCGCGCTGCCGCCAATGGTGATCGTCACGCCGAGCGCCGCGCGTTCGTTTTATATGGATTACAAGGACGGCTCGCAGAAATGGGAAACGTTCATCGTCACGGAATTCCTCGATCACCTGCGCGGCAAATACAAAGTCACGCGCGAGCGTAAAGGCACGCTACTCTTCGGCATTTCGATGGGCGGGCTGGGCGCGTTGCGGATGGGGTTCAAGTATTCGGAAAAATTCGCCGGGCTGGCGGCGATGGAGCCAGGCATTGATCCCGTGCTGAAATGGAAAGACCTGTCGTCACGCTACAAATTCTATCGCGGGCAGGAATTGATGGAGACGATCTTCGGCAAGCCCTTCGACGAAGCTTACTGGGAAGCCAACAATGTCGCGACGATCGCGGTAAACAAAGCCGAGAAGTTGCGCGCGTCGGGATTGGCCATCTATATCGAGGCGGGCGACGAAGATATGTTCTACCTGCACGAAGCGACAGAGTTCCTGCATCGCATTTTGTGGGATCACAAGGTTCCCCACGAATATCATCTGGTGCGCGGCGCCGATCACGTCGGACGCACCATTCGGCCACGCGCGATGGAGGGGCTTGAGTTCCTGGCGCGCGTACTCAATCCGCCACCGCCCGATCCTGAAGCCGAGGCGACGCGCAAGCGGCTTGAGCCGTTGAAGAAAGCGGTTGAAGGAAAGCCGTAGCCAGGCAAACCACAGAAAACAGCAAAATGGCGGGCAGAAACCAGAAAGGAAAATGTGGGAAAGGAATATAGGAGTGAAATCAGGGATTTATATTCCTTTCCCACATTTTCCTTTCTGGTTTCTGCCCGCCATTCTTTTTGCCGGTGCGTTCGCGCTCCCGGCTTCAGCTTAAGCCAGCGCGATGTCGAACTGCTCCTGATGCACTGTCGGATCGCTCTTAATCGTCACCAGGCCGCCCAGATAAGACTCGATCTCCGCCAGCACGTCGCGTTCGGCGCTGCGCAAGGCTTTGGCCACTTCGGGGTTGACGCGCAGGATGACCTCGGTGTGGTGGTCAATGTCCTTCGAGATGCGGCGCGCTTCGGCCAGGATTTCGTAGCAGATCGTTTGCGCGCTCTTGACCATTCCGCCTCCGCCGCAATAGGAGCAGGGCGCGCAGAGCGTGCGTTCGAGTGATTGTTTGACGCGTTTGCGCGTGATCGCCACCAGACCGAAATCGTTGAACTGGAGAATCTTCGATGGCGAGCGGTCGCTGCGCAGTTCCTGCTCCAAGGCTCCCATCACCTTCTGGCGGTTCTTGCGCTCTTCCATGTCAATGAAATCGAGCACGATGATGCCGCCCAGGTCGCGCAAGCGGATTTGCCGGACGATCTCTTTAGCCGCTTCCAGGTTGGTCTTGACGATGGTGTCTTCCAGCCGGTTCGATTTGCCCACGAATTTGCCGGTGTTCACGTCAATGGCGACCAGCGCCTCGGTCTGATTGATGACGATGTATCCGCCGGACCTCAGCCAAACGCGTGGTTTAACGGCCTTGTCAATTTCGGACTGAACGCCGTAATGCTCCAGGATCGGAGTCTCTTTGGTGTAAAGCTTGACGCGGTTGACCAGCTTCGGCGCGAAGCGGTTGACGAAATCCACGATGCGCTCGTACTCAAATTCATTGTCAACGCGGATGCCGGAGAAATCGGACGAGAGCTGGTCGCGCAGGATGCGCTGCACCAGGTCGAGATCGCGGTGAGCGATGGACGGCGCTTTGACCCGATCCGAACGGCGGCGGATGTCGGTCCAGGTGCGGATCAGGTACTGCATATCTTCGCGCAACTCTTCGACCGTGCAGCCGTTGGCCGCGGTGCGGACGATGAATCCGCCGCCGGCGCCCGATTCGGCCCGCATTTGATGGAGCGTGCGTTTCAATCGCTGGCGCTCTTCGTCGGTGCCGATCTTGCGCGACACGCCGATGTGTTCGACCGTCGGCATGTAAACGATGTAACGGCCTGGCAGCGCAACGTGCGAAGTGATGCGCGCGCCTTTCTGGCCGATGGGTTCTTTGGCGATCTGGACGATGATCTCCTGGCCTTCGCGCAACAGGTCGGTGATCACGGGGCGTGCGAAACGGTCGCTCTGACGGGCGGGCGGCGCAGCCGGCGGCGGCACAACCAGCGGCGGCAAAGCCTCCCTCTGTTCGTGCCCGTTCTTCTCCTGCGCCTCTTCGACGTGGGCGGACTGTTCCGGCGCGGCAGCAGGCCGCGTGCGATAGGTCCCTCTGCGGCGACCGCGGCCTCCGCGCCGCGTAACCATTTCACCGCGCCGCGGGCGTTGGCGAATTTTGGCGCTGGCGTCTTCCAATTCCTCCGCGCCCTCGTCCTCGGTTGGGCTATCGTCGTCGGGCGCCACATCGGCTGGCGCGTCCGGCGCCAGATTGTCCAGCGGCAGATCGAGATGAATCTTATGAACTTGTTCGTCAATCTCCTCGACTTGGCGCTCAGCGCGCGCCTCTTCCTCGCGCCATTCCCGGTTGTCTTCAGTCTCTTCGCTCCGAAAACTCTCGGTCGAGAACGCAGGATAGGGTTCGACCGGGAATGGAGGCCATTCGTAAATTGGCTCGGCTGGTCCGGCGCTCTCTTCTTCCCGCGCTTCGGAGTCGTCGCTGATGCGCTCGAATCCCGGCGCGCCGCCAATCGAACGATGCAATGATCCGACGTGGACTTCGGGAGTCAGTTCCAATTCGAGCAACGACGTGCGGCGCTCTTCTTCGTGAATGCGTTCGCCGATGCGCTCCTGTAACATTGCGTCTTTGAGCATCTCGCCTTCGGTTGCCGCGGTGTCGTCGTCGGTGATGCGTTCCAGCGGTTCGTGATGAACGATGACGTATGGTGGGTATCCTTCCAGGTCGCCTTCGGTCCTTTCTCCAACTTCCATAACCGCCGGTTCGTCAGCGCCTCCGCGGCGGCGGCGCGGGCGGCGACGGCGGCGGCCCGAATATTCCTCTTCGGTTTCGGCGGTTTCCGATTCTTCGGCCACGGGTTCCGCTGCCCTGGGCGCGGCTGCCGTCTCTTCGCCCTTCGTTTCTCGATCAGCGTAACGCAACCGGCGCTGGCGGCGTTGGCGCGGGCTCAATCCAGTTTGGGATTCATCGGCGCCTTCAGCCAAACCGTCCTCATCGTCAGGAGCAGGTTCTGGCGCCGGCTCCTCCGAGATTTCTGCGATGTGGCGCAGCGCGGCCACTTGCAGTTCGCTCTCTTTCTCTTCATCGGTCTCGCGCTCGGCCAAACTTTCGACGATGCGCGCGACATCGCGCTGCGCCCGCTGTTTCTGGCCAGGGCGTTGGACTTCCCGTTTCTCTTCGACCTCTTCCTCCTCTTCTTCGTCGAAGAAATCCGAGACATAAAGGAACGAATCGCGTTCAAGCCCGATGTCCACGAAAGCCGATTGCATTCCGGGCAGCACTTTCATCACACGGCCTTTGTAAATATTGCCGACGATGCCCTGGTTCTCATCGCCTCTTTCCACATAAAACTCCGTCACCACGTCGTCTTCGACAATGGCGATCTTCTTTTCGCGTCCGTTGACGCTGATAATCATTTCTTTAGACATTCAAAATCTCCTGTTCTCCGCTGCGTGATCGCGCCGGGCGGCTTTCAGAGCCTTCAGCTGCACTTTCGCATCTCAAGCAAAGGCCTTCACCCAAGCTGCCCGTTTGGCGCGCGGCGCGCGACTACAATGAGCGCGCGGCCATCGCGGCATTGAAGTTATTGTCATTGGGAAACCGTTTTCAGCGCGCGCCAGCCGAGGTTTGGAGTTCCGCCTTCAAGCGGAGACCTTCCGCCTGAAGGCGGAACTCCAAACCCCTAGTTTACAAAGCGCCTCAGGCGCACGCTGATCGCCAGTCCCAGCCCGAAACACGTGGCTACGACTGACGTCGAACCGAAGCTCATCAGAGGTAATGGGATTCCCATAATCGGCAAGAGTCTGACGACCATCCCCACGTTGACTGTCACATGGTAAAGCAGCAAAGCCGCGAAGCCTGCGACCAGCAGCATGCCGACTCGTTCGCGCGAACGGCGCGCGATCTGGATCAGCCGTGCAATGATCAACAGATAAACCGTCAACGAAAGAGCGCTGCCAACGAATCCCCATTCCTCGCCGGCGACGGCGTAAATAAAATCGTTGTGAACCTCGGGCACGAAACCGAGCGTGCCCTGCGTGCTGCCGCCGGGACCTTTTCCGATGATTCCACCGGAACCGACAGCGATTTCAGCCTGATCGTTTTGATAGCGGAATCGTTTCTCCGCCAGTTCAGGCCAGTAAACGGCCTTGACGCGCTCGCATTTGTAACTCTTGCAGGCCTTGACGTAAGGCACAGAGACGATCAGCACAATTACGAGCGATGCGAGCGCAGCCGCCACCCAACTCCAACGCACTCCGGCGAGGAAGAGCGTGGCGACGAAAAACGAAGTATAACTGAGCGCGCTCCCCGTATCGTTTTCGGCGAAGACGAGCGCGGTAGGCAAGGCCCAGATCCCGGTCGCAATCAAAATCGTTTGCAGATCGAGCGGGCGTTTCCTCACTCGGCCAAGATAGTAAGCCAGGAAAAGGAGCGTGAAGAGCTTGGCCAGCTCCGACGGTTGAAAGCCGAAAGATTTGCCAAAATAGAGCCAGCTCCGATTACCGTTGACCACTTTGCCCAGCGGCGTGAAGATCAGCGCCAGAAGCACGATGCCAATGACGTACAGGTATGGCGCGACGTTGACGATGCGGCGGTAGTCGTACATCGTCGTCAGGAACAACACCACCAGCCCGATACCGAGGCCGACCAATTGCCTGCGCCACAACCCTGGCAGCGGCTCGGCGCTGGAAATTTCCAGCACGCCGAAGGCCGCCACCCCTAGAGCCAGGCTCAGCAACACCCAGTCGAAATCAATGATGTATCTGCGGTTGACGCTGCCCATAAAAATCAGTTTCGAGTCTGCGGGGCGGGCGCTTGGGGATCGGGCGTTGGCGGCTTCCGGTTCTGGGTTGCACCCCCCATCCTCCGTCCTCCAGACCCCAAACTCTTCTTTGCCTCTTCAACCTTCGCCTCGGCGAGCGGTTCGGCGATGCCGCGCGTGCGGCGGTAGTAATCCTCGTAAATCGGTTTGGCGCGCGGCGCGGAGTGCGTGCCGCCGAAGCCGACGTTTTCGGTCAGAACGACCATCGCCAGTTCGGGCTTGTTGCGCGGCGCGAAGGTGATCAACCAGGCGTGGTCTTTGGTCTTCGAGCCGACCCGGTCGGTCGAAGCGACCTGCGCCGTACCCGTCTTGGCGCACACATCGAAGCCTTCAACCCTCGCTGCGCCCGCCGTGCCGGCTTCGACCGCGCCGTGCATGCCCTTGAGCACGATCTCGTGAATCTCCTTGCTCATCGGCACAGAGAACTTGGTCTTATCCTCATAGAGCATTTCCGGCTGCTGCTTGCCGAAGCGATCAATGCCCGGCGCCGCGCGCAGCATCAGATGCGGAGTGTATATCCGCCCGCCCATGGCCAGGCCGCCGGTGTAGCGCAACAGTTGAATCGGCGTCGAAGCGTTCTGTCCCTGCCCGAAAGCCGACGAGGCCATGTCGTAGTCCGTCCACTCGGCCTGCCGCTGCACCTGGCGGAGGTGAAACTCCTTAGCGGCCTTATCGCCCGGCGCCGCTTCATCGAGCGCCTGCTGCGCCTTCTTGATGGCGTTGGCCCAGGAGCGGCGCTTCGTCTCGCGCGTCGGCGCAATGCCCTTAGATTCTCCCGGCAGATCAATGCCGGTAAGCTGGCCGAACCTGAAGAGGTTGACCCATTTCTCAAACCTTTCAACGCCCATCTTGAGGCCGAGCCGATAGTAATAACCGTCGGCTGACCTGGAGATGGCCGTCACGATATCCGGCGCGCCGTAGTTGGAGATCGATTTCATGTAGTAGTTACCGATCTGGATGCCGCCGTCCTGGATGCGATTGTTGGTCGGCGTGATAACGCCTTCGTTCAGCCCGGCCACGCTTGTCATCAGCTTCCAGGTCGAACCAGGAGGGAATTGGCCTTGAATGGCGCGATTGAAGAGCGGACGTTCTTCATCAGTCTGCAAACCGCGGATTTCGTCCTTGCCTTCAGGCGTCTTGGCGCGCTGTGAGAAGAGGTTTGGATCGAATGCGGGCCGCGAGACCATTGCCAGAATTTCGCCGTTGTTCGGGTCAGCGACGACGATGGCGCCTCGTCCGGAAGGCATCGTGTCGGTCTGCTCCTCGGCGACCTTTTGAATGTCCAGGTCGAGCGTCGTGTAAAGATCACGTCCGGCAATCGGCTCAATGCGTTCGACCTCTTTTTGAATCCTCCCCTTGCTGTCAACCAGCACGCGGCGTTCGCCGTCCTTGCCCATCAGGATTTCGTTGTAGGTGCGCTCAATTCCGAATTTGCCAATGATGTCGCCGAGCTTGAAACCGTTTTCCCGGCTGAACGAACCACCCTGGCGTCTCAACTCTTCGGGGCTGACTTCGCCGACATAACCGAGAGCGTGCGCAGCCAGGACGCCCTCAAGGTAAACACGCTGCGGCGCTTCCTCCGCGCGGATCATCGGATATTCGAATTGATGCGCCTCGACCCAGGCCACGTCCAGGGGTGAGGCCAACTCCTTGATTACTATGGATTCATACTGCGGCTCGAACCTGGCGGCGTCGAAACGATTGGCCAGCCATTTGCGGTCAATGCCCAGATTGCTGGCGAGCAGGTCGGTCATGGCGGCGATTTCGGATTTTTTGACATCCTCGCGGCTCAGGACGATGTTGTAAGACGATTTGCTCGTCACCAGCACGCGTCCTTTGCGGTCGAGGATCGTGCCGCGCCGCGCCGGGATGGGAAGGATGCGGATGCGGTTGGCTTCGGATCGTTCGGCGAATGCCTCGCTGTTCATCACCTGCAGGAACCACAACCGCCCGATCAGCGCGAAAAAGATCGCGATTGTCAGATAGTAGATGATTTGGAGCCGAAGCCCGGCCTGTCGCAGGTCTTCGACCGCATCGAAATTTGGCGGTTTGACAGGAGTCATCGTCTGATCCTCAATCGGCGCGCTTCCATTCGGCGCACTCTCTGGGCCTCGTCCTTGATGAAGACGCGATCCAGCGCAATGTAAAGCAGGACAGAGCCAATCAGGTTTGCAATAAGGTCGAAGACGATGGTCGCGGCAATACTTCTGCCGCCAGCCAGGACGGGAAGTTCAAGCTTGAGCAAGCGGAAAAAGAGGAGGCGGGCTGCGGTGTTGACCACGCTTCCGGCGGCGACCGCCGAAAACCTGAACCATAGATTGTCAACCACTATCACAGAAGCGATCCGATCAGCCACATACGCGGCGAGGACGAAGGCCAAGCCGCTGATGCCGACTCCCACACCAAAGGAGAACGCTTCGTGAAAGAGCCCGGCGAATGCGCCGGTCACCAGAGCTTTGACCGGATCCCGTTGCAGTCCGATGTAAATCACCACCAGCAATAGCCAGTTGATGTGCCCCAACCATTGTCCCACCGTAACCGGGACTTGCTGCACGAGAGTGGTTTGTAGAAAGGCGGCTACAAACAGGCAGACCGCAATTTTTAGCGTCGAACCGCGAGATACTTTCTCCAACGCTTATTTTCCGTATAGTTCAAACTCTGAGTTTCAACCTGAATTCGACGCCCGATCTACCGTCTTCTTCGATCAGGCGTCTTATCCTGCTTTTCTTTTTCCTTTTCCTTCTCTTCTCTGATCAACTCGTCGTATTGGCGGCTGACCTCTTCGGGCGAAACCATCAGCACGGCGACCGCTTCGAGTTTCTCGAGCGGGGCGGCCGGCTCGACCTCAACCGCTTGCGGGATGACGCCCGAATTGTTCAGGTTTCGGACTCGCCCGATCAACAATCCCTTCGGATAGAGTTGATCCTGTCCCGAAGTGATGACCTGTTCGCCGTTTTCGAGCTTGCCCGGCGCGGCCAGGAATCGCAATTCGCAGAGCGACTGGTTTTTGCCTTTCAAGACGCCCAACCAGCGATTCTCCGCCGTTTGCGCGATGACCGCGCCCGCGCCGTGCCGTTCATCCGTGATCAAGAGCACCCGGGATGAAATCAGCGAGACGACGATCACGCGACCGATCAGCCCTTCAGCCGTCATCACCGGCTGATTTTTTACCACTCCGTGAAGTGAGCCGCGATCAATTACGACTGTGTTGAACCATTGATCGGCGTCGCGTCCGATGACCCGGGCGTTCACGTGCGGATAAGCCGACACCAACGCCGATTGATTCAACGCGTTGATCTGATCAAAGAGCTTGCCCTGCTCGCGCAACTCTATGACTTGCGTCTCAAGCTCCGCGTTCCGGGTCTTCAACCAATCATTTTCCAGCTTTGCGCCGCGCAAAGCGAAATAACCATACCACACTGACTTGACCGCCAAAGCGCCTTGCGACCACACCCATTGCAGCGGAGTCGCGCTCATCATCATCACGACATGCAAATATCGCAGATTGGGCTGTCCCGGAACGCGATTGAGCGAGATCAAAATCAAATGAGCAATGACCAGAACCACGAGCAACAGCCTGGGGCTCTTCTTAGCCTTGTCTTTGGCTTTGTCAGTCAGCTTCATAGTGTCGGTGGTTGGTGGCTGGTGGCTGGTGGTTGGTGGTTGTTCTTTGATTTGCAACCAACCGCCAACCACCAGCCACCAGCCACCAACTATGTTGGCAAGGTTGTGCCATCCCAACGCACGCGACGCAGCAGATCGAAATCGGACAACATCGCGCCCGCGCCGAGCACGACCGACGAGAGCGGGTCTTCGGCCATCGAGACCGGCAAACCCGTCTCCTGCATCAACCGCACGTCGAGTTTCTTGAGCAAAGCTCCGCCGCCCGTCAGCACGATTCCGCGATCAACGATGTCGGCTGAAAGCTCCGGCGGCGTGCGCTCCAACGCGACGCGGACGGCGTTGACAATGGTCGCCACCGAATCGGCCAGCGCTTCTCGAACCTCCGCGTCGGTGACGACGATCGTCTTCGGAATGCCTTCGATCAGGTTGCGGCCCTTGATCTCCATGCTTTTCGGCTCGTCGAGCGGCGCGGCTGATCCGATTTCCATCTTGATCTGCTCGGCCGTTCGCTCGCCGATCAACAGGTTGTATTTGCGTTTGATGTACTGAATAACCGACTCGTCCATCTCGTTGCCCGCCACCCGGACGCTCTTGGAATAGACGATGCCGGAGAGCGAGATCACCGCGATGTCGGATGTCCCGCCGCCGATGTCCACAATCATATTGCCGTGCGGCTCCGTGATGGGCAGCCCCGCGCCGATTGCGGCGGCCATCGCCTCTTCGACCAGATAGACCTCGGAGGCTTTGGCGCGGTAGGCGCTGTCTTCGACGGCGCGGCGTTCGACCTGCGTGATTTCGGACGGGATGCCGATGACGATGCGCGGGCTGACCCACTGCTTGCCGCCGTGAGCCTGCTGAATGAAGTACTGAAGCATCTTTTCAGTTACTTCAAAATCGGCGATCACGCCGTCCTTCATCGGGCGAATGGCGACGATGTTGCCCGGCGTGCGCCCCAACATCTCTTTGGCTTTGTTGCCGACGGCTTCGACTTTGTGGGTGACTTTGTTGATCGCGACAATCGAAGGCTCTGAAACAACAATGCCCCGGCCGCGAGCGAAAACGAGCGTGTTCGCGGTGCCGAGGTCAATTGCCAAATCACTTGAGAAAAGACTGAAAATCGAGCGTAAATTCATCGAAACGGACCTTAGAACCTCTCAGGGATCGGTCGTAACTGCTCCGAGTAAGCCTGTACTTAGACCGACAGTTTACGCGGCTAAACTGCGCCTTAATGGCGCCCAACATTGCAGTTGTGATCAGTGTGTTTGATCTGTCGCCGTGCGCTGCGTCCGCAGCATATCGCAAACGAGACGCTAAATGAAGCGGTCGGAAAAAAATCACCCCGAAAAGCCGCGACCCGAAACTACGAACCGCGGCTTCCCGGCAATGATTTCACATTGAACCTTTCCGCTCCACCACTCAAATCCCACCCCGGCTGAGAATCGGGTCGTGGATGTGGAAAGAGCTTTTCAAACGACGGCGCGAAAACCGAATCGCTCTCAGTTGGCGAGGGAAGGAGAACTCTTCACCGCACGAAATTACGAAATGCTGTTGTTGGCGGTCGTCAGCCGGACGTTGATCTTACTGAAGATATCGCTGATGCTCTGGCCCATCGTTGTTAAAACGAAGACTGCGGCGGCGCCGATCAAAACCAGCAACAACGAATATTCAACGATATCCTGCCCCTGTTCGTCCCTGATAAAGTTTTTGACAAAATTCGTGATCATAAAGGACCTCCTGATCGTCCAAAGATAATCGGTTAAAGATGGAGAAACTCTGCCTGACTTTTATCGAGAAAGTCCAAAGCCACGGAGAAAACCCGCCGCTTCGGCAGAAAGAATGATCGAGCTTTACGGGGGAAGGCAAACCTACTGATTCACTGATTAGGGCCGGCGGCGCGCTGTTTGACAACAGCAGCCAGTACTTTTGATCGAGTAGAGAGCCATTGCGCATCGGTGGCGCGTACCAGCGGCGATACTCACCAGCCATGCGACGGGCTAAGCTAGCACACGCTACATTTTTTTTTCAAGCCGAAACCGGGCCGCGGCTGAAAGGCGCGGCAATTTCTTCTGTTTGGAGATTCAAACCTCGGGGAGCCATTACCTATCTCCGCGACGACGCCTTATCTCTTCTTTGCCACACCGCGAATCACCACGCTATTATTCACTCGGACGAAATGAGCTACCCTTGCCGCCGCTGGCTGCGACGAGATTTGAAGAGTTCTGATTCGCCAAAGTCATGACTGCGTTTTTCCGAAAGCATAAAACCATAATGACCGTGTTGCTGGTCGCGCTGCTACCCGCGGCTTGGCCTGAGCCAGCGTCAGCGGCTAAATCAGGCTCCGCGCCGCAAACGGCGATGACCGTCACCTGGGCGCCTGCCGAAATCGTCAACGGTTCCCCCTGCCTGTTTCGCGTTAAGCCGCAAAGGCCTTTGAGATCGCTCAAAGGGCGGTGGCAGAGGCGCGAGATTTTCTTCGACTTTGACGCGCGGGATGGCGCGTGGTACGGTTTCGGCGGCGTGGGGATTGACGCTGTTTCCGGGCGACACCAACTCCGGCTCGAAGCCACGACGACGAGGGGCGCTCGCTTCTTCTCCAATCATCTGGTCACAGTTGGTCGCGCGGACTATCCCGTCGTAGCCCTCAGCGTTCCCCGTCAATTCACCGAACCCGACGCCGAGACGCTGGCTCGAATCAGTGAGGAACAGGCATTCAAGAAAGAGGCCTTTAAGCTCGTTACCCCAACCAAACTGTGGTCGGGAGCCTTCGTCGCGCCCGTCAACAGCGTGATCACCGATGAGTTCGGCGTGCAGCGCCGGTTCAACGGCAGAGTTCAAAGCGTCCATCAGGGCTTGGACTTACGCGCCCAAACCGGCACGCCCGTGGCCGCGATGAATGGCGGCGCAGTCATCGTCGCGCGCGAAATGTTCTACGAAGGCGGCTTCGTCGTGATTGATCATGGCTGGGGGTTGCTGACGCTTTACCTGCACCTGTCCGAGATCAAAGTGAGAGAAGGCGACAGCGTGGCGAAGAGCCAGATCATTGGCTTAAGCGGAGGAACTGGAAGAACGACCGCGCCACACCTGCACGTCGGAATCCGGTGGCAGGGGATTTACGTTGACCCAGCGGTTTTGCTGCAAATGCAATTGCCCTGATTGATTAAACCAATGACTGATCCGCAAATCCGCAATCCGCAATCCGCAATCCGCAATCCGCTCGTGGTTGCGCTCGACGTTGATTCGCCTGACCAGGCATTGTCTCTGGTCGAACGTTTGCGCAGCGTCGCCGGAATGTTCAAAGTTGGTAGCCAGCTTTTCACCGCCGCCGGACCGGAAGTCGTGAGAAAAATCATCGGGATGGGCCAGCGGGTTTTTCTTGATCTGAAATTTCACGACATTCCCAACACGGTCGCCAAAGCGGGAATCGAGGCCGCCCGGCTGGGCGTCAGCATCTTTAACGTCCACGCGACGGGCGGATCGAAAATGATGCGAGAGGTCGCTAAAGCCGTGACCGAAACCTCCGAACGTGAGACAATAGCGCGCCCCTTGATTCTGGGTGTGACGGTCCTGACCAGCCATACTCAAGATTCTTTGAACGAAGTCGGAATTGAACGAAAGCTTGAAGACGAGGTCGTTCATCTGGCGCGGCTTTGCGAAGCGTCAGGCATTGATGGGGTAGTGGCTTCGCCGCATGAAATCGTTCCGATCAGAAACGAGATTAAAAATCCTGACTTCGTCATCCTCACGCCGGGCGTTCGTCCCACGGGCGCGGCGTTCAACGATCAGAGCCGCGTGATGACGCCGAGTGAAGCAATGCGCGCGGGCGCAAATTTTTTAGTCATCGGACGGCCAATTACCGCCGCGGATGATCCGGTCACGGCCGCGCGAAAAATTTTCGACGAGATAGAGCAGACCGCTATCAAATAAGCAAGCGGAAAAGCGGTTTTAACAGTTTGAAAAGGATAAAGATAATGAACCAGCGTTCGTTCAAGACGTTTACAAAAAGGGCCGTCCGCGGCGTACTCGCCCCTAATGCCACCGTAAATTTTCAGCAGTAAGGCGGAATAATCTTAGATGTCGTTTTTAAGAACAACTCGTAAAGTCATTTTCGGATTGGTGGCCCTTGCAGTAATCAGCTACGGCCTGACGCTTTACGCGCAGCAACAAGCCGGAGGCTTAACGCCTCCCCAGAAACCGGTTTCCTCACAACCCTCGCCGACCGGGACTCCGACAAATTCTTCCGGCGCTCCGTTCATCATCGGCGAACGCTTGACATACCACGTTTCGTGGTCGAGTTTTCCCTCGGCGGCGCGCATCGAGATGGAAGTCGCCGGCCAGGGGCAGTTCTTCGGGCAGGAAAGTTATCAGCTACAAACCAGGGTGGAAACTCTGGGGCAGGTTCGGTCGCTGTTCGGCGACATCGAAAATCAATACACGTCCTATGTGAGTTTGAGGAACGCTGTTCCCCATCGCACGGTCGGCTCAGTCCGCCAGGGCCAGAAGCAGGTCGAAGAGATCACTGTTTTCGATCAATCGAAACGGCAGGCCGTTTTCTCTGACGACACCACGATCACGATTCCCACTGGGACTTACGATCTGGCGTCGCTGGTTTACGGGCTGCGCCTGCTCCCGCTCGCCAACGGGGCGAAGCTGAAACTGAGCGCGCTTTACGGCAAGGAAGTGATCGAATTTGAAGCCGTCGTCAAAGGCCGTGAACGCATCGTCACGCAAACCGGCGCGTACAACACCATTCACGTCAAGTTCTACCCGAAGGGCAAATACGACAAATATCGCGGCTACGTCTATCTTTCAGACGACAGCCGGCGATTGCCCGTGATGGTCAAAGCCAGATTGGATATCGGCGAGGTGCGCGCCGAATTGACCAGCGTGTCGGTCGCCACCCGTTCTGCTTCCCCGCTCGCCAGGCTTGAGCCGCCGAGCGACGAGTTGGGCAATCCCTCTCCGATAAGCAGTCCGGCTTCTCCCGGCAGTGAAACCGGAAACGGCAATAATCTCGCTCCCAAAAACGGTCTCCCGCCAGCTACGCCTGAGGCGACGCCGCGGCCAAAGGATTTTCCCTTCATCGTCGGCGAACGGCTCAATTACGACATCGCGTGGGGCAATTTCGCCTCGGTCGGCAAAGCCAGCTTCGAAGTGCGCCAGCAGGGGATGTTGGGCAAAAACCGCGTCTTCGAGTTTTACGGCGAAGCCACATCGGTCGGCGCGGCGAGAACCTTGATCAACGTCAACGATCAGATGAGCAGCTTTGCGCTGATTGATTCGCTCACGCCGGTGAAAACCGATCTGCGTTTGCGCGAAGGAAAACGGGTCAAACAGACTACAGCCAGTTACGACTGGTCGAAACTTCAAGCCTCATTATCGAGTGGCACACAAGTTGAAATTCGACCCGGCGCCCACGACCTGCTCTCGCTCTTCTACGCCGTTCGCTCAGCCGACCTGAAGATCGGCGCGAAATACGATTTCCCCTTCCTCAACGCCAATAATCGTTTGCAGAAGGTAACGATCAAAGTCATCAAGCAGGAGACAATTGGCGGAGCCTTGGGCACACGCGACGCGCTGCAACTGGACGTGCTGGCGCCGGAACCCGCCAAACTGCTGCTGGCGCAAGTCTGGATTTCAAACGATGCGCGCCGCCTGCCGCTTTACCTAGTCACTCGCACCCGCTTTGGCGAATTGCGATTCCAGATCACCGGCGCAGTCAACACGAAATAACTCCAACCCGCCTGCTCAAAATTCGACCACTTCAATCCGGGCGAAATCCCCATAGCGCCCGATAGCGCGTATAGAGCCGCGCCGAATGATCGTGCCCGCCGGAGATCAACCGCTGGCCGTCGGGCGAAAAGGCCACGGCGTAAACCGGCGCGGTGTGCAAACCGATTTTTGTGATCAGCTTGCGCCCGGCGACATCCCACAACGCGATCATCTTGTCGTCGCCAGCCGAGACGGCCTGCTTGCCGTCAGGCGAGAAGGCCACCGACTTGACGCGCGACTCGTGACGGCCGATTTCCGCGATGGGGCGCAGCGGCTCAGCCGTCCACAACTGCACGATCCTGCCGTCTTCTCCGGTCACCAGATGTTTGCCGTCGGGCGAAAAGCTGACGCTGATGAATGAGCGCGGGCGCAATTCCGCGCGCTCGACGATTTGCCACGTCGCAGTGTCAAGGATGGATTGGAGACCATACGAATTCGCAACGGCCAGCAGCTTGCCATCGGGGGAGAAGGCCAGACCGTAAATCGCGTTTGGGGTGAGCCACGGATCCCCGTAGTTGAAAGCCGTCCCCTGCCGACCGCTGGCGCTGTCATAAACTCCGTGCGAAGTCGCCAACAGACGACCATCGGGCGAAAACACAAGATAGTAACCGGGTATCTTCTTCTCAATCGGGCGCTCAAATCTCAGCCGTTCTCGGCGCTCGGCGAGATCCCAAATGATGATCGCTCCATCGAGGTCAACCGAAGCCAACTCGCCGCCATCAGGCGCAAAGGCCAGCCCCGTCACGCGCGTCGTATGACCGAAGAGCAGCATATCCCTGCGCCCGCTCTCTGTGTTCCAAACCATCACTGAACGGTCTTCGCCCCCAGAAGCGAATCGCTTGCCGTCGCGCGACCAGGCCACAGCGCGCACCGAACCGTTGTGCTCGTTGAAACCTATCGCGTGCCGCCGCTTGACCATATCCCAAACTCTGATAGAGCCGTCGCCGTGCGTCGTTACCAGCCAATGTCCGTCGGGCGAAAACGCGGCGCTCCAAACGATCGACGGATAATCAATCGTCGTGATCCGGCGGCGAGTGGCCGCGTCCCACAGGATGATGTTCTCGGCTCCCGTCACGACCAGTCGGCCATCTGGCGAAAAAGCCACAGCCCGCCCGTTGTCCTGATGCGCCTGCTCGCGACTGAGCGTCCGCCGCCGTTTGAAATCAGCGAAGAGCGCCTCGCCGCCGCTGCTTATGCTGACCAGCATCGCGCCATCGGGTGACAGCGCGGCGTTGTTTCCATTCCAGGCCGGATCGAATTGATTGCCCAGCGGCTGTCCGGTGTTCACGTCCCATGTGTTCGCCGAGGCGGGAGAGACGTTGTAGGGATACATCATCCGGCTGCTTCCGGGAGGAAACAGTAGAGAGTTTGCCTCTATTCCTGAGACAGGTATCTGCGCAAATCTCTCCCAGCCTCCCACTTGCCAAAGGATGGTTGCGTCATCATCAATCGGCTCTTGCGGCGAGCTTGAGGCAGAAACGAGCGTTTTTCCATCAGGACTGAAAGCCACGATGAAGACTCTGTCGCGATGCCCACGCAACGTGATCTCCTTCTTCAGGTTGACCGCGTCCCATACGATCACTGTCTTGTCATAACTCGCCGTCGCAAACCATTTCCCGTCCGGCGAAAAGGCTACTGAAGTAATCCCGTCAGTGTGGTCTTTGTCGAAAGTCGCCAGCCGCTCGCGGCGCGCGAAATCCCAGACGATCACGCGGTTGTCTTCGCCGACCGAAACCAGCAATCGTCCATCAGGCGAAAAGGCCGCGCGCCGCACCGCCGCCGTGTGGCCGTCGCGCATCACGCGCTCTTCCCACGTCTCGTTAACCGAAAGCCAGGCCGCAAGCGCCACGAACAGCGCGGCCAGCAAAATCGCCAGCGCGCCGAGTTTGACCATCCGGCGGCTGGCGCGATTGTCGAGCCGGCGCTTCAACGCGTTCAGATCGTCCAGCATCTCCCCCGCCGAGGCGTAACGCTCCTCGCGATTGCGCCGGAGCGATTTGCGGATGATCCGTTCCATCTCTTTCGGCGCGTGATCGAACCTCGCCTGCGGCTTCAATGGCTCCTGCTCGCCGCGCAACACGGCAGTCGCTTCGGCTCGCGTCGCTCCGGCCATCAACCGCTCGCCCGTCACCATCTCGTAAAGCGCCGCGCCGAGCGAGAAGACGTCGGTGCGCCCGTCGAGCGCTTCGCCGCGCGCCTGTTCGGGCGACATGTAACTGGCCGTGCCCATGATCGTGCCGGGAAGAGTGGGGAGTGGGGAATGGGGAGTGGGGAGTGGGGAGTTGTTATCGCTGGTTGTTACCCGAATGCCAGTTTCCCGATTCCCGATTTCCCACTCCCCACTCCCTACTCCCCACTCCCGCTCTCCCAGCTTGGCGATGCCGAAGTCGAGCACCTTGACCAGCCCGTCTTTGCGCATCATCGCGTTTTCGGGCTTGATGTCGCGGTGGACGATCCACGCGGTGTGCGCGGCCTTGAGCGCGCTGGCGATCTGGATGGCGATCTCCAGCGATTGCCCGATGCCCAAGCGGCGCGGCTGTTTCGTTTCCTCGTCAGTCAGCATCTCGCGCAGCGTCTGGCCCTCGACGAATTCGGTGACGATGAAGTGGTCGTGGCCCGTCTGCGCGATCTCGAAGATGGTGATGATGTTCGGATGGTTGAGCGCCGAGACTGCGTGAGCCTCCTGCTCGAAGCGGCGCACGCGCTCAGCGTCGGCTGAAAATTCCGGTGGTAGAACCTTGATCGCCACCTGGCGCGGCAACTGCTCGTCGCGCGCCAGGTAGACTTCACCCATCCCACCGCGACCGACGCGCGATTCGATCCGGTAATGGCTGATCTTATCTCCCGGCCGCAGAGCGTCCGCCCGCCCCGCAAGCTCTTCGGCCACGTAAGCGATGGCCGGAACCTCCAGCTTCTCGGCCTCCTCGCCCTGGCTGAGCAGAAGTTCGACTTCGCGGCGCAACTCGTCGTCGCCCGCGCAAGCCTGCTTCAAAAAATCATCCCGCTCCTCCGGCTCGATCTTCAACGCGGCTTCCAGCACTCGATCAATCTCTTCAAACCGCTCTTGATCCATTGCCAGCCTCCTGAGAAAACGTGGGACAAGATGCCATCTTGTCCCACAGAGGTTCATCAGAAAACGTGGGACAAGATGCCATCTTGTCCCACAAAGTTCCATCAGAAAACGTGGGACAAGATGCCATCTTGTCCCACAGAGGTTCATCAGAAAACGTGGGACAAGATGCCATCTTGTCCCACAGAGGTTCATCAGAAAACGTGAGACAAGATGCCATCTTGTCCCACAAAGTTTCATCGCGGATCCTCTCCACTCAATCTGCGAAACAGCCACCGTTTCGCGGTTTCCCAATCACTCTTCACGGCGTCGGCGGGAATATCCAGGACGGCGGCAATCTCCTCGCTGGTCAATCCGCCGAAGAAGCGCAGCACGACGACTCGATGCTTGCGCGGCGAGCGTTGCTTCAACCATTCGAGCGCCTCGTCGAGCGCCAGCAGGTCCAGATCAAGCTCGACGGTCACGGCCATCGGCTCTTCAAACGAAGCGCGAGTCCATCCGCCGCCGCGTTTGAGACTGTCGCGCCGGCGAGCTTCGTCCACCAGGATGCGTCGCATCACATCGGCGGCGACGGCGTAAAAGTGCGCGCGGTCTCGCCAATCCACCTGAGCGGCGTCAATCAATCGCATCCAGACGTCGTCAACCAGCGCGGTCGTCTGCATCGTGTGACCGTCGCGTTCGCGGCGCAGGTATTGATGCGCTCGTCGCCGCATTTCGCCATCAACTATCGGGATCAGTTGGTCGAACGCCTCCCCATCGCCGCTTCTCCACTTCAACAGCAGCCGCGTCACCTCTCCGGGCGTATCTTTTTCCGGTGTGGGCATAGGGTTTGGCCTCCTCGTGCGACTGAGTGAAAAACCGGCTGCCGAAATCCTCCCAACGGAAGTTGGGAGATTGTTCAAATCCGACCTACACACGCGCAGATCGTCTTCCCCGAATCTTCCCAACGGTAGTTGGGAGATCGTTCAAGTCCGACCTTCTGTGACCGGGACTGGAAGGTTCGACTTGAACGATCCGCCGACTTCCGTCGGCGGGATTCAAAATAATTGGCCTTTGGGAGTAGGCTGGGTCTGAACAATCCGCCGACTCCCGTCGGCGGGATTCAGTTCCATCGGCACAGATCGAAAATTATTTTTCGTGGCGACCGCCATTTCAGCCTCATTTTGCGCATGTAGCTGATGAAACCAAAAACCAGCAAAAAGGCTGATGGCGGGACGAACGATTGTTAGACTGCCGCAAGAGGTCTGCAATCTATCACCCGTCATCAGTCGCTGGCAATGTTTTAGACGTGGAAGTGGAGGCGCCGGAGGCAGGATCAGTCGTCTTCAAGCGGGTTCTTACCCACGCCGAGTCTGAGCAGGAAATTGATGAGTCAACGCCAGATATTGCCGTTCCAATTCCGTCGCGCGCGCGCGCAGGATCGCTTCCTGGCGGGCCAGTTCCTGACGGCGCGCGGCCAACTCGCTCCACTGCGCGCGCAGCGATCGCCACTCGTCGTCGGCAGGGCGCAAGGCCGCCATCTCTTCGGCTTCCAATTCGGCCAGGCCGGATTGGTAGACGCGTTGTTCTTCGTCCGACAACTGCTCGCCGACGGCCACGCGGCGATGCAATTGCCACCAGGCTTTGTATTGCTGCTCGTCCATTTCACTCAACCTCGATGTTTGGCGATTTATTGCGATCAACCAGGATTGAGTTTGTACTCTACCGCAAGCCGGAGCAAAGTTGAAGCCGCACAAGTTTTCAACATCAGCAGTACCGTTCACAATTCGCAAAAACCTGACACCCAGGAGGCACTCTATGATCAGCCAGATTATGTTTCGCCACATCCGTTCGGTTCGCGCCCTGACGACCGCCGTGTTGGTTTCGGCGCTCGTCCTGATTGCAGTCATCACGTTTTACCCGGAGCGACCCGGCCACGCCGCCAATCACAAACGCCAGCAATTGACGTTTGAAGACCGCGTCGCCGCCCAGCGCGCCATCGAGGAGGTCTACCATCAGCATCGCATCTGGCCCGCGGACAACCCGCAGCCCAAACCGCCGCTCGAGGCGGTGCTCGGCGAAGACGCCTTGCGCGCCAAAGTCGAAGATGCCTTGCGCCTCTCGACGGCGCTCGAAGTCTACTGGCAGCGCCCGGTCAGCGCCGCCGACTTGCAGGCCGAAGTTGACCGCATGGCGCGCGACACCCATCAGCCCGACCTGCTCCGCGAGTTGTGGGCGGCGCTCGGCAATGATCCGCTGCGGGTGGCCGAATGTCTGGCGCGCCCGCTGCTGGTCGAGCGGCTGGTGCGACAGCGGTTTGAGGATTGCGCAGTGCGGAATGAGGGATGCGAGGCGCTCGGCTTAACGGATTCTGCAATTCAGCATTCCGCAATCCGCAATTCGCAATTCGATGAGTGGTGGCACGGCGTGCGCGCACAGATGGAGATGGCAGAGGCGGCGGGCGGCGAGTATCGGCTGCCGGAGATTGCGGCAGTGGCTGCGCCGTGTGGTGGTGATTTGTGGACGGCAACAAGCACGACAGGCGCACCCAGCGCACGAATAGATTACACCGCTGTGTGGACAGGCAGCGAGATGATTGTGTGGGGCGGGCGGGACAGCAGCAACACCATCTTCAACACTGGCGGGCGGTACAATCCAGCGACGGACACATGGGCTTCTACCAACACGACTGATGCACCCAGCGCACGATATGTCCATACAGCCGTGTGGACGGGTAGTGAAATGATCGTTTGGGGAGGCTTTAATAGTGGTCATTTCAGGACAGGCGGGCGATATAACCCGGCAACAAACTCGTGGACGGCCACCAATACAACTGGTGCTCCTGAGGAGCGGAGCAACTACGCCGCTGTTTGGACAGGCAATGAGATGATCGTCTGGGGGGGCAATAGCGGCAGGGCCGCTCTCGACACAGGTGGGCGATATAATCCAGCGACTGACTCATGGACAGCCACTAGTACGACCGGCGCACCTGTTCCGCGAAATTTCCATACTGCCGTTTGGACAGGCAGTGAGATGATCGTTTGGGGAGGTACTGAGAGCAACAGTGCTGCCGCCAATACAGGCGGGCGATACAACCCAGTGACGAACTCTTGGATCCTCACCACTACGACTGGCGCACCCAGTGCTCGACGTAATCACACCGCAGTGTGGACAGGTAGTGAAATGATCGTCTGGGGTGGCAGTGGCTCTAACACCGGCGGGCGGTACAACCCGGCAACTAACTTATGGATAAACACCAGCACGACCGGCGCACCTAGTGCGCGAGGGTCTCATACTGCTATTTGGACAGGCAGTGAAATGATTGTCTGGGGAGGCAGCAGTGACAACACTGGCGGGCGGTACAACCCGGTGACGGATTTTTGGACGGCTACCACTACTACGGGTGCACCATCTGCACGAGGGGGCCACACTGCCGTCTGGACGAGCAATGAAATGATAGTCTGGGGCGGTGGTAGTAATACAGGTGGTCGTTACTCACAACCCGCACCGCCGCTTAGCATCTTCCCCACTACCGTATCCTTCGTCACCACTGGCGGCACAAGCAACGTCAATGTCATCGCGCAAGGCGGCTGCACCTGGACGGCGACCAGCAACGCCAACTGGCTTACCATCATCGCCGGCGGCAGCGGCGCGGGCAACGGAGCGGTCACCTACTCGGTCGCCGCCAACACGCTCGGCCCGCGCACCGGCATTCTGACCATCGGCACGCAAAGCTTCATCGTCAGGCAAGCGGGCGTAGCCACGCCGCGCGTCATTCGCGCGGGAACGGCGGGCGGCGCGCCGGGCAGCACCGACGTGTCCGTGCCCATCGAAATCGTCTCGCAAGGCGATGAGAACGCGCTCGGCTTCACGCTCACCTTCAACCCCGCCGTGCTCGGCAATCCGACAGTCGCGCTGGGCGCGGACGCGGCGGGCGGGCAGCTTTCCACCAACACCAACCAGGTGGCGCAAGGGCGGCTCGGCATAGCGTTGGCGCTGGCCGCCGGGCAAAAGTTCACCGCCGGGACGCGGCAAGTCGTGGTCGTGACATTCTCGATTGCGGCCAATGCGCCCGCAGGGATGACGCCGCTCGATTTCGACGATCTGCCGTCGGCGCGCGAAGTCTCCGACGTGAGCGCCAACGCGCTGCCGGCCAGTTACCAGGGAGGCTCGATTACGATCGTCTCCGGCTTCGAGGCCGACGTCGCGCCGCGCCCGCAGGGGAACGGTTCGGTGACGATCACCGACTGGGTTCAGATCGGGCGTTTCGCCGCCGGGCTGGACACGGCTGCGGCGGGCGTCGAATTCCAACGCGCCGACTGCGCGCCACGCTCCAGCTTCGGCGACGGGCGTTTGAGCGTAGCCGATTGGACTCAGGCGGGCCGTTACGCCACCGGCGCCGACCCCATCACGGCTGCGGGCGGGCCGACCACGCAGGCCAGCCAATTGTCATTGGCAAGCGGCGACTGGTCGGCGGCGGCTGGCGCTCGGTCAGCAGCCGCCAATCGTCAGGCTTCGCTGGTGCGCGCCCGCTGGCAAACGACCACAGACCGCCTCACGATTGAAATGGACGCGCGGGGCGACGAGAACGCACTCGGCTTCAGCCTGCAATTCGATCCCGGCGAGTGGAGTTTCGGTTCGGCGGCGACGGGGCGCGACGCGGCGGGAGCGGCCTTGCACGTGAACGCCACGCAAGCGGCGCGCGGGCGCGTCGGCGTTGTGTTGGCGCTCCCCGCCGGGCAGAGGCTGAACGCGGGCGCGCGACAAATCGTCATCGTGCAATTTGCGGCGCGAGGCGGGCGCGGCGCGATTGAATTCAGCGACTATCCGGTCAAACGCGAAGTGGTGGACGCGGAGGCCAACGTGACGCCGTCGGCTTTTGCGGCGGCTTTCGTGATAGACCGCAGCCGCAAACAGAAATGAACGGTGGGGCTTTTGAAGATGTGGCGCCGTCTTGAGACGCCACGAGCTTGTCTCGTGGAGTTTCACGTCGCGGCTACAACGAGCGGGCGCCTCCTCTCAGATGCCACGAGCTTGTCTCGTGGAGGCTCACGCTCGTGGCTACAACGACGGCTGTCTTTTCCCGGATGCCACGAGCTTGTCTCGTGGAGCCTCACGCTCGTGGCTACAACGACGGCTGTCTTT
>Ga0187892_10004355_pt1 | contig 23893 bp, 15 predicted proteins | sample MA1701073metaG_FD_139345 | JGI IMG/M metagenome (GOLD analysis project Ga0187892, IMG submission 139345) | Bio-ooze microbial communities from a basaltic lava cave in the Kipuka Kanohina Cave System on the Island of Hawaii, USA - MA170107-3 metaG ... | reverse complement strand
TCCGCGCGCGCTTGGGCGAGAGCCGCGATCTCGGCTTCCTCGATGACGAACGTAGCGCGTAGTTTCGCTTCGAGCTGCCCGATTTCGTATTCGACCGGATCCGTCTGCGCTGCGTGGTCGGCGGGCTCCGGCGGCTTCGGAATCTCCGGCTTGCTGCCGAACCGTTCTCGATACAGCCGCACCAGGCGATGTCGATAAGCCGTGCGATCGCTTTGCAGCGCTCCGACCTGAGCGTCCGCCGCGGGCCCCGCTGCGCCGCCCGTGCCCGCCAGCAAACCGATCCACCGCTGTTCGACCAGAGCATTTCGATCAGCCTCGGGATCCGCAGTCGAAGGAACATCGACATTGAGGCCGGGCCGCTCAACGAGGGCTTTGCGGAGAGCGGCCAGCTTCTCGGTCGCTGCCGCGTCGAGGGCCGGCACTCCGGGTGCGAACGGCACCTCCGACAAATCCGCGCCGCCGCCAAACAGGTTGCCGAGGAGCGCGAACGGCGAGGTGACGATTTTTGCGAGGAGATTCAGGAACGCCTTCCAGATGATCGGCCCGAGGCGGAATTTGGGATCGTCGAGCGATCCGGTCACGGGCAGGTCGATGTCGATCACGCCATTGCGATCCTTCAGCAACGCCACCGCGAGCCTGAGCGGCAAAGACACGGCATCCGGCGATTCGACGCGTTCGCCGAGCTGCAACTGGTCGAGCGTGAAGCGATGCCCTGCGTCGAGGCGACGATTCTCGACGCGGTAGCTTGTCTCGATCGACAGCTTGCCCTTGTCGATGCGGTAGCCGGCGAATTTTCCCGAATAGGGATTGAAGCTCGTCAGCTCGATATTCCGGAAGTCTGCGGCGATATCCATGAAAGCTTTCGCCGCAAGCAGATTGAGCTCGCCCGAGATGCGCGCCGGAGCATAGCGGTCCACCTCGCCCGCGAGCTCGAGGCGCGCGCGATCGCCGGCGACCGAAGTCATGCCCGTGATCGTGCCCGCGAGCCGCTCGACGGCAATGCGAAATGCGGGCTTGAGCGTGAAGTCGGAGAAGTTCAGGTTGCCGTTCTCGATCCGGATCATGTCGATTTTCGCAGGCAAGCGCGGCTTGAGCGGCGCGGCTGGTGCCGCCGAAATCGAGACCTTGCCCTCACGCAGTCGCCGCTTTCGGCTCGGCTTCTTTGCCTCCTGTCCTGCGCGCTCGGCCGCGATTTCGGCTGCCTTGCGCGCCGCAGCTTCGGGGTCGAGCACGGACAGGACGTTGGTGACGCCGGTGGCCGCGAGAATCAACCGCAGGTACGGCTGTCTGGCGACGATCTCGCGAATTTCGAGCCGCGCAGGCTCGTGCGTGTACTCGAGCCTGCGCAACTCTAGAGCGGACCAGTTGACGAAATCCTCGCGCAGCGTGCCGTCCTGGGTACGCAAGCCGGCAACGCTCAGATTGCCGGCATAGCGCAACATGGGGCTGCCAGTCGCCGCATAGCTCAGGCGTCCCTGGCTCGTCAGCTTGCCGCTCTGCAGTTTGAGATCCGTGCCGCTGTCGAGATAAGGCTGTGCCGCGCGCAAATCGAGAGCTGTTGTGGCCACGTCCGCCGTGAGCGCCAGCGGATCGAGGTCGAGGGTGCCTTGAAGGCTGAGCCCGCCACCGGCTTCGGAAGTGAAAGTCGCCGCGATCGACAGCGGCTGGCGCTGTGGCATCGTGAAATCGCGGACCTGCAACTCCTGCGCGACGATTGCGAGCGCCGCTTTTGGCTTCACGCGGCGGTCCTCGAGCGCGAACGCGGCATTGGCGACATCGACTTGCGCGATTTCGATCTGCCAGGCGCGCTCGCCGGTCGTCGGCGCTCCGGCCACCGGCGCATCAGCCGTCGAAGTATCGGCCGCCGGCGCCGCTTCCGGTGCAGCGGATCCCGGTTCGCTGCGCGGCACCGCGCCCGGCGCATGAAATCCCTGGTCATCCATCCAGACCGGCGCGGCGACATCCCGCAATTCGATGACGCCGATCCGCAACTTGCGAGCTGCGACGTCCACGCGCGCATCACGCAGGTTCAATATCGGTATCCGCCAGTCCACATCGTAGCCGCGTGCCCGCGTCACGAGGTCGCGCGCGCCAGCTGTCGGCAGCTCGAGCACGAGCTTGATAGGCTCGCCCGCCAGGCTGAAGTCATAGCCGATTTGCAGGTCGATGCGGCCCGCCTGAAGGCTCACCGGCACCAGATCGCCGAGATATTCGGTCACGGTCTGCGCGGGCAAATTGGAAAGCGCAATCAGGCCTTTCGAGTTGAACGGCCCGAGTCCGAGCGTGCCTTCGACCGACAGGCGTCCGATGCGATCGGATCCTGCGCTGAAGGAAAAGGCGTTCCCGTCGCCGGAGCTCCGAAAATGCGTGAGCTCAAAGCCGACCGGCCGGAGCGTGGTCGCAAAGGGCTCGGCGCGCATCCGGTCCAGCACGTCCACCTCGCCGCCGGTGACGCTGAGCGTCCCGATCGCGAGCGCAGGCACGCCCGAGTCCCCTTCATCCCGCTCCGGGGCGTATGTCTTCCGCAGGTCGGCGAGATTCAGGCTTCCGTCCGCGCGCTGCAGAAGTCTCAGATAGGGGCGCTCGATCGAGATCTGGTCAAAAGTCCACGCGAGCCGGAACAGCGACGACAGCTCGAAATCGACGTAAAGCCTCTCGAAGCCGAGCATTCGGGCGCCGTCGCGGTCCGGCACGGCAAATGAGCGGGCTTCTAACTCGAATGTAAAAGGATTGAAGCGTGGACGCGCGAGCTCGGCCTTCCGCTGGTAGTCACGCTGAAAGGTTTCCAGCACGGACGCCTGAATGAGGCGCGGAACCCAGAGGAATCCGGCAAGTGCATAGAGCGCCAGCAGTGCCGCCGAGATTCCGACGATGAGCCACGCGCCGCGGCTCGTGTAAGTTCCAAAATGCCGCAATAGCTGCATGCCAGGCCGATGATAAGGCGAATCAATCGCGCAGCGCGATCTGGTAAATTGATATCAGCCATGGTGGACCGGCGGCAATGCCTCGGTCTCGCGCTCGGCGCGGGCGCCGCGCTCGGCATCGGATCGCGCTTCACATTCGCAGGAATCGAGGGGGAGCTGCTCTCCCGCCGCATTCCCTCGAGCGGCGAAAGGATTCCCGACGTGGGCCTCGGCAGTTCCGCAGCATTCCGTACCGTCGCCCAGAGCGAGAACACGGCGGCGCTTCGCGATGTCCTCAGGACGATGGTCGAGCACGGCGCGACCGTCTTCGACACCGCCCCGAGTTACGGCGCCTCCGAGCAGGTCGCCGGGCGGCTCGCGCGCGTGATGCGCGAGGAATCGCTCGATTTCATCGGCGTGTATTATGCCGTCGACAACCGGGACGTCGAGGAAACGATCCTGCCGCTCGCAATCGAGCGCGGGATCGCGGTGATGGTCTATGTGCCTTTCGGGCGGACGCGCCTGTTCCAGCGCGTCGGCGACCGTCCGCTGCCGGCATGGGCCGCGGATTTCGGCGCCGCGAGCTGGGTGCAGTTCTTCATTAAATATGTGCTGGGCCATCCCGCCGTGACGGTCGTGACGCCGGCGACCAGCCAGGCCCGGCACATGATCGACAACCTCAGCGGCGGCATCGGGCGTCTGCCCGACGCCGCGATTCGCAAACGGATGACGCAACTGATCGACGCGCTGCCGGCGGTCAGCCGCTGAGTCGGCCCGAGGAAACTCCGTCGATCCAGGTTTCCCGCACCGACAGGGCGTCGTCCGCCAGCACGAGATTGGCCCGCAGTCCCGGCGCGATCCGGCCGATATTGTCCTGAAGGCCGAGAAATGCGGCGGGGTACCCGCTGGCCATGCGCACGGCTTCCGGCAGCGTGATTCCGAGCATCGCCACGGCATTGCGAACGGCGCCCGCCATGTCGATATCGGAGCCCGCGAGGTTTCCGTCCTCGTCCACGCAGGCCGCGCCTTCGACCGAAATCGCGCGGCCCTGCAGCGTGAAACTCTTCTGCGACGTGCCGACGCTCGGCATTGCGTCGGTCACCAGCATGAAGCGGTCGTGCCGCTTGCAGCGCAGCGCGATGCGGAGCACGGCCGGATCCACGTGCTGGCCGTCGACGATGATCCCGCACCAGCTCTCCTCGTCTTCGAGCGCCGCACCCACGGCGCCTGGCTGGCGGCTGGTCAGCTGCGACATCGCATTAAACAGGTGGGTAAAGCCCTGCAGGCCGTGCTTCAGGGCCTCGCGGATCTCACCATAGCTCGCATCCGTGTGACCGGCGCAGACGATGACGCCTGCGGCCGCGAGTTTGTCGATGAAGCCGGGTGTCGTCATCTCCGGCGCCAGCGTCACGAGCGTCCTGCCGCGCCGCAATGAGGTCAGGAGCCGGATGCCGCCTTCGTCCAGTTCGCGAAACCAGTTCGGATCATGCACGCCTTTGCGCGCGACGGAGAGAAACGGCCCTTCGACGTGAATGCCGAGAACGCCGGGCACGCCGGCCTCGATTGCGGCGTCGACCGCGCGCATCGCCTCCTCGACCACCTCGAGGTCATCGCTGATCAGCGTCGGCAGGAATCCGGTCGTGCCGAACCGGCGGTGCGCGGCGCCGATGCGGCGAATCGTATCGACATCGCGTGAATCGTTGAACAGGAATCCGCCACCGCCGTTCACCTGCACGTCGATGAAGCCGGGCAACAGCACGCCGCCATCGAGATCGACTCGGCGCAGGCTGCCGGCGTGCGCGTCCTTGACCGGCACGATCGCTGCAATGCGGTCGCCCTCGATCAGGACCGCCAGTCCTTCCGCGAATTCCCGGTCGCGGAGCACGCGGCCATTGACCAGCGCGATCGCCATCAGACGGTCTCGGTGACCTTCGACAGATGGGGCGGATGGTCCGGATCGAGCCCGCGCGCCCGTGCGAGCGCCTCCGCCAGCCGGTAAAAGCTCTGGACCAACAGCAGCGGCTGCGCAACCGCATGTGCGTCGACGGTCGGCAGTTCGAGCGCACGCGGTGTATGGAGGCCTGCGACGATGAGCGCGGCGCCGCTCTCGATCAGGCGCCCCGCGAGCGTCTCGTTACTCGCGAGCGTCTCGTCGTCCTGCGCGAACATCAGCACCGGAAAGCCCGATTTCACCAGTGCCATCGGCCCGTGGCGCAATTCCGCCGCCGAAATGCCTTCCGCGTGCAGCCCACAGGTTTCCTTCAGTTTCAGCGCGGCTTCCTGGGCCACGCACAGCCCGAGCCCGCGGCCGAGCACGAACAGGTTGCGGGCATCCTTCAACTGCTCTACGGCTGGCTGCCAATCGAGCTGCCATGCGCTTTCCAATCCGGCGGGAAGCGTGAGCAGCGCATCCTCCAGCTCACTGTCGCCGCGCCATTCGGCGACGAGGTGCAGGATCGCGGTGAGCGATGCCAGGTACGACTTGGTCGCTGCGACGCTCGTCTCCGCGCCGGCATGCAAGGGGAGCACGTGATCGGCGTTCGCGGCGAGCGGCGATTTCTCATTATTCACTAGCGCGACCACGAGCGCGCCCGCGGCGCGCGCCGTCGCTGCCGCCGCGAGCAGATCGGGACTGCGGCCCGACTGCGAGATTGCAAGACAGAGAGCGCCGCGCAAGTCCGGCTGCGCTGAATACACGGAACTCACCGAGGGCGCAGCGGAGGATGTCAGCACGCCGCAGCGGGTTTCCAGCAGGTATTTCGCGTAGGTCGCGGCGTGATCGGAGCTGCCGCGCGCGAAAGTCACCACCGCGCGAGGCGCGAGGCGCCTGAGGACCACGCCGAGCCCTCCGACTGTCTCATGATTGGCAGCGAGCTGCGCCCGCACGACTGCGGCCGACTCGGCGGCCTCGCGGAACATGGACGTCACGCTTGGACGCTGAGTTCGGCGACGAAATCGTAAGTGTCGCCACGGTAATACGATTGCGAAAATTCAACAGCGCGTCCATCCACGAGATAGCCGACGCGCTCCGCAAGCAGGCCCGCATCGAGATCCTTCGCACCGAGCAGCTTGGCCTGATCGGCGCTCAGAAGCACTGCGCGCAGGCGTTGCAGCGCCTTGACCGGCCGGTTGCCCGTGCGCTCGAGCGCTTCATACAACGAGGTGTCCACGCTCTCGACGGAGGGCAGGCAGGCGGCCAGCACGGTCGCGTATTCGAGCGCCATCGGCGCCTCGTCCGCGAAGCGGATGCGATGCAGGCGATAAACGGGAGTACCGGGACTCAATCGCATGGTCAGCGCTTCCTCCGGCGTGACCGTGCCTTGTGAGCGCTTGAGCCAGACGCTGCGCGGATGCAGTCCCCGCGCTCGCATGTCTTCAGAGAACGAGGAGAGCTGGGAAAAATTCTTCTCGACGCGTGCCTTGACGAAAGTGCCGGATCCTTGACGCCTGACCAACAGCCCTTCCGCCACCAGGCCGTCGATCGCCTTGCGCACCGTGATGCGCGACACGTCGAGCTCCGACGCCAGGTCGCGCTCCGGCGGCAGCGCGTCGTTCGGCCCAATGACATTCCTGTCGATGGCGCCCTTCAGAAGCCGCTGCAACTGCTGGTAAAGCGGTACCCCGCTTGTGTCGTCAAGACGCCCGAAATCTCGCCGCAAACGCATCATCGATAGGCCTCGAGTCCGGGTTACGAATATAACCAAAATAATACCACTTAGGGCAACAATTTGTGCAATCCGCGATTTTTCTTATGCCATTTGCCCAGTTAGCCTTCCCGCTCACTGGTCTCATAAAGGACTGGTATTTTGGTATTAGTGGTATTAGAGTGGCATTACATTGGTTGCGACCGACCGCGCGGAGCGGCGGCCCTGGCCGGTTTCAAAAGCGTTCACCCGGGGGAAAACGACGCCATGAGCAAGAGCACTTTCAAGCGAATCCACTCCTTGACGAAGCGGGCGCCCTCCGCGCTCGCGAGCGCCGTCGCGATCGCCTTGTACGGCGGCGCGGGCGTGGCACAAGCCCAGCAAACGGCTCTCGAACCGGTCCTGGTGACCGGCATCCGGGCGAGCTTGCGCGAGTCTCTCGAGACCAAGCGCAATTCGGCGACGATCGTCGAGGCAATCACCGCCGAGGACGTCGGCAAGTTTCCAGACAAGAATGTTGCCGAGGCGCTGCAGCGCGTTCCGGGAGTCGTGATCAACAAGGAGTTCGGCGAAGGCGAGCGAGTCAGCCTGCGGGGCACCGCGCCCAACCTGACCAAAACATTGCTCAATGGCCATGCGGTGTCTTCGGCCGACTGGTTCATACTCGATCAGCTCAACACGACGCGCAGCTTCAATTATCTGGTACTGCCCGCCGACATCATTGGCAATGTCGAGGTCCACAAGAGCTCGCAGGCGGATTTCGAGGAAGGCGGCATCGGCGGAACCGTCAATGTCATCACTCGCAATCCGCTCGATCTCGAGTCGATGACGATTTTCGCCTCCCTGCAGGCGGCATACACGGATCTCGCCGACGAGACGAATCCCCAGGCCAGCGCGCTATACAGCTGGAAAAATTCCGACGAAACACTCGGCATATTGGTGGCGGCCGTGCACCAGGAACGCGAGATCCGACGCGATGGCGTCGAGGTTCTCGGTTACTTCTCGACTGACATCGATCCGGATCCGAATATTGTAACAAACGGCCTTGCGCCGGCGCTGATCGGCTCGGCGCTCTTCCAGCAGGAACGCGAGCGAACCGGCGGCAATATCGGCATCCAGTTCAGGCCAAGCGAGCGGGTGGACCTCAATTTGACGGCGCTCTATTCGCACTTCAAAGCGGACAACTTCAACGAGAATTTCCTGGCCTGGGGCTCGCGTGCGATCGGCAACGGCGGCACGCTAACTAACGTCACCGTGGTGGAAGACACAGCCGTCGCCGGACGCATCGCGTCTGCCGGTGACGGGACCGCCGACTTCGGCGTGGTCTACGATGCGATCAACCGTTTCGCAACAGCCGAGACCACCGACATTTCGCTGGACACCGTGGTCCGGGACGTCGGCGACTGGACGCTCCATTTCAAAGTGGGTCATTCAGATGCGAGCGGCAACACCGATTCACAACCTTTCGTGGAATTCGGCGCGCCTGCCGCTTTCACGTATGACCTCCGCGGCGCGGCGCCAAGCGTCAGCTTCGAAAACATCGATCCGACTGCGCCGGACGACCTGTCGCTCATCTTCAGCTCGCTGCACCAGATCCTGAACAACGATGATGAGGTCTATTTGTACGCGGACGCGTCGCGGCCGCTCGACATGGGCGCTTTCAGCGGACTCAAGGTCGGCGTCAAGACCACGGATCACGATCGCGAATTGATCTTCAATGCGACGACCTATGGCGGCTTTCACGTTCCGATCAATGGAACACCGGGCTCGGTCTTCGCAGGGCCGCTGACGCCCGGCGACTTCCTTGACGAAATTGCAGCGAGCGGCACGCTGCGCGAGTACTGGCAGGTCGATCGGGCACGCATGACGCAGATTTTGTTCGACAATCTCGCGAGCGGGCCCGGCCGCTTCTTCTACCCGCAACAGAATTTCAGCATCAATGAGAAGTCCTATGCGGGCTATGTGATGGGCGACATCGAGAGCGGGAAGTGGAGCGGAAACGTCGGCCTGCGCCTGGTGCGCACTGAGCAGGAGTCGCAAGGCAACTTGGTCAGCAGCGCTGGCGCGATTGCGAACCCATTCGGCGATTACGACCCGATCACGATCGACCGCAGCTATGACGACCTGCTGCCGAGCGTGAACTTGAGTTATGACCTGACGGACGAAGTCAAGCTTCGTATCGCAGCGGCGCGGGTCATGACGCGGCCCGATTTCGCCGACATCGCCCCGCGCACCAACCTCAATCAGGGGGCGCTGACCGGCACGGCGGGCAATCCGAACATCGATCCCTATCGGGCCAATCAGGCGGATCTGACATTCGAATGGTACCCGGACGACAACTCGATCCTCGCAGCCGGGCTTTATTACAAGGACATCGAGTCATTCATCACTGACCGGCCGGAGACGCAGTTCTTCAACATCGAAGACGATGCATCACCCAGCACCGCCTGCACCGACGTCGACGTTGATGGTATCCCACCAGACACGTTCAGCTGCCCCTTCGTGATCAATGTCCGCTCGAACGGCGGCGGCGGGCGCGTCCAGGGCTTCGAACTGGCCGTGACGAAACCGATCTGGGGCGGTTTTGGCGTGCAGGCCAACTACACGTTCTCCGACGCGGAAGCCGATAACGGCGATCCGATTCCCGGCAACTCCAGGGATGTCTTCAACCTGACCGGATACTTCGAGAACGAGCGCGTGAGCGCGAGGTTGATGTACAGCTATCGCTCGGAGTTTTTCGTGACCTTTGACCGGTCGACGCAGCTCAACCAGGACAATTTGAAGTCGCTGGACGCCTCGGTTGTCGTCAATGTCACGGACAATCTGGCGCTGACTTTCGACGGCGTCAATCTGACGAACGAAGAGATCGTGCAATTCGCGGGCGAGTCGTTCCGGCCGCGGGCAATCTATGACAACGGCGCGATCTACTTCGCGGGAGCGCGGATCAAGTTCTGACCCAGCACCTCACGGCCGGTATCCGCCGGCCGTGAGGACCGGTCCGAGTTCTCCCAAATGCGGCTCGAGTTGCGCCGCGTAACGAAGATGGCGCCCGATCGAGCGGTCGTTCACCGGTTCGGCGACGCGCGCATAACTCGGCGTGGGCGCATACCGCGAATTCTCGTGAAAACGCAGGCAGGCTTCCTCAAAAGGCAGCTCGAGGTAGTCGAGCAGTCGATGGGTCTCCCGGTGCTGGTCCACCACGAACAATTCGTACTCGAGCACGAATTCGTCGAAGGCGAATTCCCGCCGGTAATGCTCCACCAGGTCGGAGGTGGCAACCAGATGCGTCACGATGTCTTCGATGCGGTAACCGCAATTGAAGCCGTGCGACAGGTGATTTGCCAGCATGGACACGCAAACGTCGCGCGAATCGCGCTGGATCCGGACGACCTTCGCCTGCGGAAATGCCATCCAGAGCAGCGGAAGGTACATTTCGTTGAATGGCATCTTGTCCACGAACCAAGGTTTGTCCAATTTCAGGAGGCCACTGGCCTCTGCCCGGGCAAGGTAATGGTCACGGAGCACTGCTGCCACATGCCGATGATCCGCCGTCGCGGCTTGCGCGAGACATTCAGGAAACGGGCCGGCATCCGGAAAGAGGCGAACGGCGAATTGCCGCAATTCACCGAGCCAGGGCAATTCGCCGCCGGCTTGCACGGACGAATGACTGCTCAAAACCTGCTCGATCAGCGTCGTTCCCGAGCGCGGAAACCCGAGTACGAAGATCGGCTGAGGGATGTCGCCGCGGCGCGGCGCGCGCGGCAGTCGGGCAATTCGCCCGCTGACAAAGAACTCCTTGAGCGCGCGATAAAACTTTCGCACACCTGCTTCGTCATAGCTGAGCCCGCCTGCCTCCGCCGCCAGCTTGCGCTTCCCTTCCACGAAATCCCGCCAGGCTTCTTCGTATCGCCCATGGCGCTCGTAGAGCCTCCCCCTTTCGAGCTGACCGTCGCCATTCAACGCTGGCGCAGTCTCGATGATGGCGAGCGCCTCGCGATCCCTGCCGGCGCGTGCAAGATACTGCGCACGAAGCAGGTTGACCGCTGCGGGCGAAGACACCGCCTGCGCCTGATCCAGCAGCCGTTCGGCACCCTCGAGGTCTCCCTGGACTTCGCGCAGTTTCGACCAATGCGCCAGGATCTTGAGTGTCTGCGGCGCCAACTCATTGGCTTGCGCAAAGCAAGGTTCGGCTTCGGCCACACGACCCTGCTGCATCAGGTTCAGCCCGAGGTTCGCGAGCGGACCCGCCTGCGGCCCGCCGAGCTCGAGCGCGCGGCGGAAATGCCATTCACCCGCCGCCAGATCGTTCTGTTCCGACAGCAATGTTCCAAAGCAATCGTGGGCGCCTGCGTTATCGGGGTTGATCCGCAACGCGACCCGGGCGAGCTTTTCAGCCTCGCCTCGCCTGCCGTGAGAAGCAAACAGGGTGATAAGATCGTTGTAAGCCCAGTCGGCGCGACGATCGCTCGCGATGACCTTTGTCAGCATCTCCGCGGCGCCTTTGACGTCGCCGCTTCCGAGCGCGTCGCGGACGGTTGCGGCCGTCGGATGGATCGTCTGGCTCATCGTTTCCGCGTGTCGCGTGGAGGGATGCAATGATCGCTGCGCGGCATTATGCAGCGTTCGTCGCAGCTTGTTTAGTGAGTATCACAAGCTGCAACTCTGGCAAGCACGCGACGTCGCAATACGTGGCGCAAATCATTCCGGCGCCCGCAGATCTCGAGCCGCGTCGTGGCGAATTCCGGATTGCGAACGGCACGCCTGTGTTCGCGCCCAATCCGCGCGCGCAGCCGATCGCCCGCTACCTGATCGATCTCGTCGCGCGGACACGCGGAATCGGTCTCGAGCTGGCCGCGCAACCGGCGAAAATCGGCGGTATCCGGCTTTCGTTGACACACTCGGCGACCGCGTTGCGCGAGGATTACGAGCTGACGGTATCGGCACAGGGGGTCGAAATATCGGCCGGCAATCCTCAGGGACTGTTTTACGGCGTCGTGACTCTTTGGCAGCTCATTACAGCCGACGGTGCGGCGGGTGCGGCGACCGTCAGGGCGCTTCGCATCGCGGACTCGCCCCGCTTCACCTGGCGCGGCCTGATGCTCGACTCGGCGCGTCATTACCAGCCGCCGAAATTCATCCGCGAGCTGATCGACTGGATGGCGCTGCACAAGCTCAACGTGTTGCATTGGCATCTGACGGATGACCAGGGCTGGCGCCTGGAAATCCGGAAGTTCCCGCTACTCGCTCAAACCGGCGCCTGGCGCATACCGGCGGGCGCCGCTTGGCCACGAGAGCCGGATCCCAAGACTGAGCGGCCGCCGTTCTACGGCGGCTATTACAGCCAAGAGGAAGTGCGCGAGATCGTCGCCTATGCCGCGGAACGATTCGTGACCATCGTTCCGGAGATCGAAATGCCCGGACACGCGCAGGCTGCAATCGCCGCTTATCCAGAACTCGGAACCGGCGGCAAGCCGCCGGTCGTTTCGCCCGACTGGGGCGTGCACGATCATCTCTTCAACGCCGAGGAGTCGACGCTTCGTTTCATGGAGAACGTCCTGGCGGAAGTGATCGAGCTGTTTCCCGGAGAGTTCATCCACGTTGGCGGCGACGAAGCGGTCAAGAATCGCTGGAAGGATTCGCCGCGCGTTCAGGTCCGCATGCGCGAGCTCGGGCTCGCGGACGAGACGGCGCTGCAAGGCTGGTTTGTCGCCCGCATCGGTCGCTTCCTGGATCGCCATGGGCGACGATTGATCGGCTGGGACGAGATCCTGGAGAGCGGGATTCCAACGCGCACCGCGATCATGTCCTGGCGTGGCACGGCGAGCGCCGTCGAAGCGGCCCGCGCGGGTCACGACGTCGTCATGGCACCCGCGCCGATCCTCTACCTGGATCACCTGCAGAGCGACTCGGCGCGCGAGCCGCCGGGCCGGCCGGCGGTCGTATCCCTTGCAGACATTTATGCCTACGAGCCGGTGCCTCCTGAGCTCAGCCCGGCGGAAGCGCGCCACATTCAGGGCGCGCAGGTAAATGCCTGGACGGAGCACATGCGCCTCACGGAACGCGTCGAGCACCAGGCCTTTCCGCGCATCGCAGCGCTCGCGGAAGTCACCTGGTCGCCGGCAGCGGCGCGCAACTGGCCGGATTTCCTGACACGGATTGCCGTCCAGTTTGCGCGCTACCGGCGGCTCGGAATTGCGTATTCCGACACCGCTTTCGAGCCGCGCCTGCGTCTGACAGCAGGCTCGGAACCCGAACGATTGCGCGTCGAGCTGTCGAACCAGGCGCAGTTTGGAGCGATTCGCTATACGCTCAATGGGGGAGAACCGACCGCGGAGTCGGAAGAATACGAGCGACCATTCGAGGCGGACGCCGGCGCCAGTCTGCGAGCTGCGACCTTCGTGGGCGGGTTGCCGCTCGCGGCCGAATCTGCGACGACTCTGGATGCGGGCATATTGAGGCGTCGAACGGACGAGGAACTGCGGCAATGCAGCGGCAAACTGGTGTTGCGTCTCGAGGACGACGCACCGCTCGAGGGAGAGCGCGCTTTCTTCAATGTTGACATCATGGATCCCTGCTGGATTTGGCCGGAAGTCGAACTCACTCAGGGCGGTTCATTGCGTATCGCTGTCGGACAGCTGCCCTTTAATTTTCAGATTGGCGTGGATGCCGACGCAATTCGCCGAGGCGATGCCCGTACGCCCGAAGGCGAGTTTGAGCTGCGGATCGATGGTTGCGGTGGCGCGCCGGTTGCAGTGATGCCGCTCGCATCAGCCGCGAAGAATCCTGCATTGACCGTATTGCCGCCAATCCAGGTCCCGTCGCGTCCCGGGCGCCACGACCTGTGCCTGCGATTCGCGCGATCCGACATCGACCCGATCTGGGCCATTCAATGGGCCGACTTCGGAGATCGAGCCAATGACTGATCTCGTCCTGCTATCGCCCCTGCCCGGATGGTGCGCGCCGCTCGATGAAGTGCCCGACCAAGTTTTCGCGGCCCGGATGATGGGCGACGGCCTCGAGATCGATCCGACCGCGGCCACCCTGCTTGCGCCCTGCGACGGTGAACTCACGGCGCTGCCCGACACCGCGCACGCCGTGACGATCCGTTCTCCAACCGGCGCCGAAATCCTGCTGCACATCGGCATCGACACGGTCGCCTTGAATGGCGCGGGATTCGAGGCGCTCGTGCGACCCGGCCAGAAAGTGCATGCTGGCGAACCGCTGATCCGTTTCGATCTCGACCAGCTCGCGCGCCGCGCCAGGAGCCTGGTCACGCCGGTCATCGTGACGGAACCGGAGCGATTCCGCATCGTCGAGCGGCATGGTGCCGGTCCAGTGGCTGCCGGCGATCCGTTGATGACGCTTGGCGCGACGCATGCGACGGTGGCAACCATTGGCGATGGCAAGGGTGGCGGCGTCGCGACCGGAGCTCTCGACGTGCCACTAGCCCACGGGCTGCACGCGCGCCCAGCGGCGATGCTCGCCCAAAGTCTCAAGAGCCTCAGTGCCGAAGTATCGCTGTCATTGCGCGATCGGACCGTCAATGCGCGAAGCGCCGTTGCCCTGATGTCGTTGGGCGCGCGCCGCGGCGATCGCCTCGCAGTCAGAGCCGTCGGGCCCGATGCCGCCATGGCGCACGAAGCGCTCGAGCAGGCAATGGCGCGTGCTTTGGCGCAGGGCCGCAACGTGAAACCCGTGGAACCGGTGACGGTGGAGCCGACGGCGACCGCGCCAGATGAATTAGGCGGCGTTGCTGCATCAGGTGGAGTTGCGATCGGCCATTCGATCCGGATTGCGCGCGCGGAACCGAGTGTGCCGGAGCACGGCGATGGGTCACATCAGGAACTGAAACGGCTCAACGATGCGCGGGAGAGCCTGCGAAAACGCCTGGCGCGTCTCGGCTCGGACGATGACGGCACGCGCACAGGCATCCTCGGCGCGCACCTCGAGTTTCTGGACGATCCGGAGTTGCTGGCGAGCGCTCACTCGGAAATCGCCGCGGGCAAGAGCGCCGGTTTCGCTTGGCGCGCCGCCGTAGGCGGGGCCGTCCGCGAGCTGGAGTCGTTGGACGATTCCCACCTAGCCGCACGCGCGGACGACTTGCGGGACCTCGAGCTGCAAATGCTCGAGCTGCTCGCTGGCGAAGCTGTGCCGGTTGCCGCGGCGCTGCCAGAACACGCCATTGTGATGTCTCGAGACCTGCTGCCTTCGCAACTCCTCGCGCTCGATGCGGCGCGCATCGCCGGCATTTGCACCGTCAGCCGGGCCACGACGTCGCATGTCGCAATCCTTGCAGCCGCCATGGGCGTGCCAATGCTGGCCGGCGTCGACGCGGAGCTTCTCGCGATCGCGGATGGAACGACGGTGTTGCTGGACGCGGAGCGCGGTTGCCTGACGATCAGGCCCGACGCCGCAAAGATCGCGGAGGCCGAGGCACGGAACGCCGAGCGCGCCAAGATTCAGGCGCGGCTGCGAACGGCTGCGGCCCTGGATTGCCGGACCGCCGATGGCGATCGCATCGAAGTATTCGCCAATGTCGGCTCAGTCGCCGAGGCGGCGGCTGCCGTTTCTTCCGGAGCGGAAGGTTGTGGTCTGTTGCGCACGGAGTTCCTGTTTCTGGATCGCTCCGAACCTCCGGACGCAAGCGAGCAGACGCGTCAGTATCAGCAGATTGTCGACGCTTTCGGCGGGCGTCCGGTCGTCGTGCGGACGCTGGATGCCGGCAACGACAAGCCGATTCCATTTCTCGCGATGCCGCCTCAGGACAATCCGGCGCTTGGACTGCGTGGGATTCGGGTAAGCCTCTGGCAGCCGGAGCTACTGCGCGTGCAACTCTCCGCCATACTCGCGGTGCGTCCGGCCGATCGCTGCCGGATTCTCCTGCCCATGGTCAACGACATCGCAGAGATCCAGGCCGTCCGGCGCATTGTCGACGAACTCGCCGGCAGCTCACGAGGCAACACGCGCATTCTCCTCGGCATCATGATCGAGACGCCCGCATCCGCGATCAATGCCGCGAGGCTCGCCAGGCAGGTGGATTTCCTTTCGATCGGCACCAATGATCTCACGCAGTACGTGCTCGCGATCGATCGGGCGCATCCGACGCTCGCCGCTGGGCTCGACGCCTTGCATCCGGCCGTTCTGCGCCTGATCGGCGATGTCTGCACCGCCGCGCAGGCGGCACGCCGAGGCGTCGCCGTGTGCGGAGGTCTCGCGTCGGACCCGGCCGCTGCGCCGATCCTCGTCGGCCTCGGCGTCGGTGAACTGTCGGCAGTGCCGGCGATGATTCCGGCGATCAAGGACGCCGTGCGGCGGCGGACTCTGGCGCAATGTCGCGAGCTGGCCCGAGAGGCGCTCGAAATGGACGTGCCCGCAGCGGTGCACGAGCTCCTCGCGAAGACGGGCGACTGAGGTGGCGATGAGGCAATGGTTTGGTGGGTTGCAGCAGTTTGGCCGCGCGCTAATGCTGCCAATCGCCGTGCTGCCGATTGCCGGGCTGCTGCTGCGCCTCGGCCAGCCGGATCTGTTGGACCTGCCTGCAGTTGCCGCTGCCGGCCAGGCGATCTTCTCGAATCTCGGCGTTCTGTTCGCCATCGGCATCGCCATCGGGCTCGCGCGCGAGAATCACGGAGCCGCGGGCCTTGCCGCCGTAGTCTGTTACTTCGTTTCGACGCGCGGCGCCGAAGTGCTGGCGGGCGTGCCGATCGGCACGCTAACCAAGCTTTCGGTTCCCGCAGGCCTTCTGTCCGGCTACCTCGCAGGCCTGCTTTACAACCGCTACAGCGAAGTGCGGCTGCCGAGTTATTTCGCATTCTTCGGCGGCCGGCGTTTCGTGCCGATCGTCGCCGGTGTTGCAGGACTGGTGCTCGCCGGCGCCTTCGGCTGGGGCTGGCCCGCGCTCGAGCGCGGCATGGACAGCTTGAGCCGGGCGATCCTCGACTCCGGCGAATTCGGCCTGTTCATTTACGGCACGCTGAACCGATTCCTGATCATCACCGGCTTGCATCACGTCCTGAACAACCTGGCCTGGTTCCTGGTCGGGGACTACGGCGGTGTGACCGGCGACCTGAACCGCTTTTTCGCGGGCGATCCGAGCGCGGGCGTTTTCATGTCCGGTTTCTTCCCGGTGATGATGTTCGGCCTACCGGCTGCCTGTCTCGCGATGTATCACGCGGCGCCGACGACAGGCCGCCGTGCCGCAGGCGGCCTGCTGCTGTCGATGGCTCTGACATCCTTCCTGACCGGTGTCACCGAGCCCATCGAGTTCACTTTTGTGTTCCTCGCGCCGGCGCTCTATGCATTGCACGCGGTGCTGACGGGCACGGCGATGGTCGTGATGGATCTGCTCGGTGCGCGGCTCGGGTTCGGTTTCTCGGCCGGACTGTTCGACTATCTCTTGAACTTCGGAAAGGCGACACAGCCCCTGCTGATGTTGCCGATTGGCGCAGCCTATGCAGCGATCTATTACGTCGCCTTCCGTTTCGTCATTGCGCGATTTGATCTGAAAACGCCCGGACGGGAGGTGGACGACATTGCGGTTGTGTCTCCAGCCGTTGCGCCATCAGGTGGAACAGGAGAGGCCGCGTCGTTCGTCGCCGCGCTCGGCGGCGCAACCAATATCCGCGCGCTCGATGCCTGCATGACGCGATTGCGCGTGTCGGTCGCAAGTCAGGAAGCGGTAAACGAAGCGGCCCTCAGGCGTCTAGGCGCGCGCGGTGTCGTGCGGCCCACGGCCGATACGCTGCAGGTCGTGGTGGGTCCGGTCGCGGATCAGCTCGCCGGAGCAATCCGCTCTAGCCTTCGCACGACTGCATCTCCCGGCCGCGAACCGGTCGATGCCGCGCCACTGCTCGCCGCGCTCGGCGGCGGTGCCAACATTCGGGGCATCGAGACCGCATCGACGCGATTACTGATCGCGATCAACGATGATGCGGCGGTGGACGAAGCGGCGCTCTCCTTTGCGGCACCGCGCGGATTCGCACGGCCTGCGCGCGGCAGCCTGCATGTACTCGTCGGTCCGGAAGCCGGGCGGACGCAGGACGCACTCGGTCATCTCCTCGCGCGTTCGAGTAGTTAGCCGCCGCCCTGCCCGACGAACCACTGCGGGAGCCAAAGGCTCATCTGCGGAAACATCGTGATGAGCGCGACACCGAAGGCAAGCACAGCGAGCATCGGCAGGGTCGCGTACGCGACTTCGAGCATCGGCCGGCGGAAGCGCGACGCCGACATGAGGAGATTGAGCCCGATTGGCGGCATCAAGTAGCCGAGCTCGAGACTTGCCAGCATGATCACGCCGAGATGGATCGGATCGATCGCGAATGCCGCCGCGACCGGGACGATTAGTGGCGCGACGACGATGATCGCGGAGAAAATCTCGATCACGCAGCCGAGCACGATCATGACGAGATTCAACATGATGAGAAAGACCCAGCGCGCGTCGATCGCTTCGTCTATCCAGACGGTCAGGCGATCCGGCACGTGCTCGGTGATCAAGAGGTTTGTGAGTCCCATCGCCGTGCCAAGGATGAGCAGCACGCCGCCGACCAGGAGGCCGCATTCGCACATGACTTCGATCAGCTTTTCACCGCGCGGCAGGTCGCGATTGATGAACGCGGCGACGACGATCGCATAGGCGGCCGTCAGGGCGGCCGCCGGCACCGGTAACACGAAACCGCCGAAAATCAAGACGAGGGGCACAACCGGCAACAAGAGATCCCACTTCGCGCGCCAGGTCGTAACCATCGCGCGCCGCCAGCTGAAGCGCGTTCGGGTCCGCTTGCCAGGCGACATCGATATGCCCCATGCACAGGCAAGGAGGACCATCAGCAGCCCCGGCAGGGCGCCACCGAGGAACATGTCCTCGATGGCGACCTGCGCGACGATTGAATAGAGGATCAGCGGGAGGCAGGGCGCAAATAGGACGCCGAGCGAACCCGCGCCGGTGACGAGGCCGAGCGCCGAGCGTTCTTCGTATCTCGAGGACATCAGTATCGGCATCAGGAGCCCGCCGAGCGCCAGGATGGTGATGCCGGAGCCGCCCGTGAACGCCGTGAAAAAAGCGCAGGCGAGCACGGTCACGACGGCGGGACCACCGCGCAGCGCGCCGGTCCATGCCCACAGGAGGCGCACGAGACGCCGAGCCGCACCCGTCGCTGTCACGATGTAGCCAGCGAGCGTGAACAGCGGCAGCGTCGCGAGGAGCGGGTTGGTGACCTGGTCGTAATGGTCGAGCGGCACTGAGGCGATCGGATCGCCCACGCTGATGAAGAAAATGAGGGCAATGCCGGCGAGACCGACGAAGAGCGGTGCGCCGAATATGACCGCCAGGGCCAGTGCGATCAGAAGCGGCGTGCGGATCGCCGGAAGCCCGCCTTCGAGATGCGCCACCGACCAGGTGATCCATACGGCTGCTCCGAGGATTGCGATGCCGGCGAGACTGCCGGCCGCCGCATGGCGCGCGAGGCGGAGCGTAATGAACGCGAATCCTACGGGCATGACGGCCTGCATCACGATGCGTGGCACGCCGAATGCGAGGGTGCTCGAGGAGCCCGCCTCCTCCGATACGAACTGCCAGGCCGCGAGCGTCAGGATCGCGGACACCGTCGTCGCGACGAGGCCGGTGAACGCATCGATGACGGACTTCCAGCGCGCCGGCACCGCCTGCGCGAAGGTTCCCATCGAGAGAAGTCGGCCCTCGCGTGCCGCCGCCATGCCTCCGAGCATCCCGACGAGAAGTGTCAAGTGCCGGATCAGCTCGTCGGTATTGGCAAACGCCTGTGTCGCGCCTGCGACGCCCAACAGGACGAGCAGTACGAGCACCGCCGCGAGCAGCAGATTCTCGAGGCGGTGGACAAATGCGATCACGATCCGGCGGTGGACTTGGCTTTCAGGGTTTCGACGGTCGCATCAAACATCGGCGCAGGGACGAGCTTCCCGCGGATTCGCGGATACACGCGCGCGACTTCCGCGCGCCATTCACGTTCCGCTTCGGGCGACATCATGACGACCTTGAGGCCCTGCTTGTCCTTCATCGCCTGCACGGTCTGCTCGTCCTCGACGCGGCTTGCGCGCCGCATCTCGTGGCCGGCGCGCTCAGAGGTCTCCTTCAGCCATGCCTGTGTCTTCGGATCGAGCTCCTTCCAGGCGCGCTCGGTCAGGACCAGCGCTCCCGTGATCGGTGCCCAGCGCAGGTCCAGCATGTACGGCGCGTAAGTCGGCACCTGGTTGAAGTTGGCGAGGATCGCGGGAATCGGCAGCGCGTCGATCATTCCGTTCCGGAGGCCCAGCAGAATCTGGTCGGGCTCCAGCACGACTGGTGTGTAGTAGTCCTTGAATATTTCGACGGTTTCCGGATCGCCGGAGCTAGCGTAGACCCGCATGGACTTCAGGTCCTCGAGCCGATTGATCGGCTTGCGGGAAAAATACCGGATCCAACCTCCGTCGCCCCAGAACATGACGACGTAGCCTGCCTTCTGCAACCGCGCTTCGAGCTCTGGCCGCAGCCGCTCGCGCACTCGATCGACGTCGTCCCAGTCGCGGAACATCAGCGGCATGTACTGAAGCGCGGTCACCGAGCGCTCGATCTGGGCGAGCCCCACGGAAGTCAGCATCGCGCCCTGGATCTGCCCGACACGCATGCGGCGCACGATCTGCAGCTCGCCGCCCTGCGTGCCCGCGTAGATGTTCATCGAGACGCCGCTCGGCCCGCGCGACCATTCGGCGCCGAGCGCTTGCAGGCGCTTGTGAAAAGAGGAGCCTGCGGGCGCCACCGTGGCAATGCGAAGTTGTTTCGCTTCCGCGGCGCCAGCGGTCGGCGCAGTGCACGCTGCGACCACAATCGCACAGGCAACGAGCGCGCAATGGATGAAGCGGCGTATCAGGGCACCGGTTGCCCGTTTGCGGCGGGCTCCTCGAGCGGCGGTAGGATCCAGTGATCCAGATGCGCCGCGAGCCAGGACGCGCGCCGCTGCATGACGGTGTTGGCGAGCCGCATCGGCGGGTCATCCTCAGGATCGACCTTCATCGCGGCTGCGATCGACTGCTCGAAACACTCGCGATTTTCCTGTTGCAGGCACACGGCCTCAGCCCAGGACACATGAGGAGCCGCGGCCTTGCCCTGCGACAAAGCGACGGCGCGTTCGAAATGCACGCGGGCATTGGCGACGCGGTCGCCATCGGCATCGGGGCGCGCCATGGAATAAGTGATCAGGAACGAGTGGATGGCGCCCCGGTCCCAGCTCTCGTCCACGGCGAGCGATCGGTCAATGAGCGCGGATACGAGTCCAAGGTCTGCGACGAGCGACGGATCGTCCTTGCCGAGCGCGATCGCGGCGGCCCAGGAAACCGCAGTCCAGTACAGCAGGTCCACCTCTTCCTTGCCCACATGCTGGACGGCGGCGGTGCGATCGCTGCGGAGTGCCGCGCTGAATCCCGGGTACGCCACGTCGAGACCGCGCAGGCCATAATCCCGCGCGCGCAGGTACAGGCGGCGCGCGCGGTTCCACGCCTGCCAGGCGCGATCGGTGTCGTCGAGCGCGAGCGAATCGCCCTCCTGTTGGACGAATCCGTAGGCGTACTGCGTGAACGCGGCACTGGTCGCCGCCAGCAGATCGCGGTGCTCAGGTGTCTCGGCCAGCACACTCTCCATCAGCTTCAGACTGAATGGCAGCGCCGCGCCGACGAGTTCCGGGTCGTCGTCTGCGGCATAGGTCGTGCCCGATGCGGCGAGCGAATCGGCAATGCGGTTCGTCGCAAATCGCTCGATCGAGCAGCCGGAACAGAATGCGGCCAGCAGGAGCAGGACCGTGCCGGCTCCGATTCTCGGCATGCTAAACATCCGGCGGCCGATGATACACCGCGATCATTGCGCGAGGAATCTTCCGAGTTCCGCAAGATATTGGGGCCGAGAGTCGATTTCGTTGTGCATCGCGCCCTCGAGCACGACCACGCAGGGTTGCGCGGGCCGGAATTCCGCGACGAGCGCGTCCGACCGCGCCCGAGGAACGATCTCGTCCGCGCCCGCGATCACGACCAGTGCGTCCGCCTCGATCGCACGGACCCGGCTCGTGGAATCGTAGCGGTCGAGCAGCAGCAATCCGACCGGAATGTAGCTGAAATGCGCGCGAGCAACGTTGACCAGGCTGTCGAATGGCGTGACGAGCACCAGGCGATCGACCTCTCGAACGCTCGCGAGTTGCACGGCGACCCCCGCGCCGAGACTGCGGCCGATGACCGATATCTCGGACTGCCGCGGGCGCACAAAGTCGTAAAACGCAATCGCGTCGGCCGCGAGACCGGATTCGCTGGGGCTGCCCGTGCTACCGCCATATCCTCGGTAGTTGACGAGATATATCGTGTGATCGGGAAACGTTGACGTGAACGCGGTGAGATTGAAAGCGACGTCTTCGGCATTCCCGCCAAAATAGATCAGCGCCTTCGGTCCCGGCCTGGATACGACCCAGACTTTCAGTTCGATGCCGTCGTTGGCAAAGCGGATCGACTCTGCGCCTACGGGGTTCGATTCGGGTACTTGGAAATAGATCTGCGAGCGTTGCGTGAGAAAGAGCAGCGCACACAGTGCGACGTACGTGAAGAGCAGCACCAGCAGAAAGGAAGTCAAGTTCCTCACGCTGGCGCGGTGTCGTTCAGCCACCGTCGCGCAATTCGACCGTCGCCTCGATCTCGACCGCGATGTTGGACGGCAGAGACTGCATGCCGACTGCGGGTCGCGCGCCTCGGCCGGCCTCGCCGAAGGCGATCACCATCAGGTCGGAAAATCCGTTCAGTACTTTCGGATGATCCTTGAAATCCTCCGTCGCCTGCACCATGCCGAGGATCCGAACGAAGCGCTTGACCCGCGACAGCTCGCCGACCGCCGACTTGATCGTCGCGAGCATGCAGAGACCGACTTTTTCCGCCGAGCGAACGCCCTGCTCCACCGTCAGTTCGCCGCCGACCTTGCCCCTGGTGAACGGCTCGCTGCACTCGCCGTGACCGGAAAGGAACAGCAGGTTGCCGGTGCGCACCGATGTCACGTAGGTCGCGACCGGTTTCGGCGGCGCGGGCAGCGCGTAGCCGGCGGCCGCAAGCCGCATTTCCGGGGTTTGGACGGGGTTTGCCATTGCGGTCGCCGATGATATCAGCAGATTCAGCATCAGAATGTTTCGCACGCTTCTCTCCGTTGGCTGACGGAGACTACCGCCGATTGGCAGTCCTCGCCAGCATGACGCATCATTGCCGCATGAATTCCGAACGCCTCGAAGCACATCGCGCGGTCGTCGGCGAAAGTTTCGACATCCGGCGCGTGCTGCCGAGCCGTCATCGGCGCACGATCGGGGCCTGGTGCTTTCTCGATCACGCCGGTCCGGCTAATTACAAGGCGGGTCAGGGTCTCACGATCGGTCCGCATCCGCACATCGGTTTGCAGACATTCAGCTGGATGGTCGAGGGCAAGATTTTGCACAACGATAGTCTCGGCTTCAGCCAATGGATTCACCCGGGCCAGGTCAACCTGATGACAGCGGGCCGCGGGATTTCGCATGCCGAGGAGTCGCCGCAGGACGTCGCGGCAAGGTTCCAGCTCGCACAGTTGTGGATCGCGCTGCCCGAGAACGAACGCCATCGCGAGCCCTCCTTTCAACATTATCCGGAACTGCCGCTGCTCGATCGCGGCGGATTCCGGATCACCGTGCTCGCGGGCACGTTTGCGGGAGAGCGTGCGCCCGCCGAGGTATTCTCGCCGCTGCTCGGCCTCGATCTTGCGACCGTAGGCTGCGCAGCAACCGAACTGTCCCTCGACCCGCGCTTTGAACACGGCGTGCTGACGCTGGTAGGTGCTCCTAGCGTTGACGGTCAAACGCTCGCGCCGGGCACGCTTCTTTATCTCGGCACCGGGCGCGGTTGCCTGAAGATCGAATCTCCCGCTGCTTCGCGCCTGCTCGTCATCGGCGGCCGGCCGTTCGGTGAAGAGATCCTGCTGTGGTGGAATTTCGTTGCGCGGTCGGTCGAAGAGATGGAAACGGCGACACGCGATTGGCTGGAAGGACGGCGTTTCGGGCAGGTGCGCGGAGCGCGCGGCGCTCCGCTCGTCGCCCCCGACCTGCGCGGGCTGCGCATGCGGAGCGCCGGGGGATGAAGCGCGTCGCCTCGGCCGTCGTCACGCCGACAGGCCCCAATTACTCGCAGTCGATTGCAACCCGTGGATTCACCCTGCTGTCCGATGAATCGGTTGCCGCCGGAGGACGGAATGCCGGCGCGGCACCATACAATCTGCTGCTTGCAAGCCTCGCTTCCTGCACGGTGATCACACTCAAGATGTACGCCGACCGCAAGGGCTGGAACATCGGC
>Ga0187892_10004354_pt1 | contig 23899 bp, 22 predicted proteins | sample MA1701073metaG_FD_139345 | JGI IMG/M metagenome (GOLD analysis project Ga0187892, IMG submission 139345) | Bio-ooze microbial communities from a basaltic lava cave in the Kipuka Kanohina Cave System on the Island of Hawaii, USA - MA170107-3 metaG ... | reverse complement strand
TCGGCGTCGGCGAGGAGCTCAAGGCGCTTTCCTGCGAGACCGCCGGCAAGGAGATCCGCCTGTGGAACACGGGCGAGACCTGGAAGCTGTTCGACCTGGGCGCGGTCTCCATCGAGCGCTACGGCTTTCCTTACTTCACGGTGTACCGGCCCGACCTCCTCGAGGTGCTCGCCGCCGCGGTGCGCCAGGAGAAGCCCGATGCGATCCATCTCGGGACGAAGGCGGTGGGGTTCGCCCAGACCGGGGACCAGGTACGGCTGCAGTTCGAAAACCATCCGCCGGCCATCGGCGATGCGCTGGTCGGCGCGGACGGAGTGCACTCGACCATCCGCCAGGGGCTGTTCGGCGCGGACAAGCCGAAGTTCACCGGCATCGTCGCCTGGCGCGGCATCGTGCCGCTGGAGAAGCTGCCGCGCCACATGGCGCGCATGGTGGGCAGCAACTGGGTGGGTCCGGGCGGCCACGTGGTGCACTACCCGCTGCGCGCGGGCAAGCTCATGAATTTCGTCGGCGCGCTCGACCGCGACGACTGGCAAGTGGAGTCGTGGAGCGCCCGCGGCACGACCGAAGAGCTCACCAGCGACTTCCGGGGCTGGCACGAGGACGTGCACGCGCTGATCCGCAACATCGCGCTGCCGTACAAGTGGGCCCTGATGGTGCGCGCGCCGATGGAGCGCTGGACCGTCGGCCGCGTCACCCTGCTGGGCGACGCGTGCCATTCCATGCTGCCCGCCCTGGCCCAGGGCGCGGTGATGGCGATCGAAGACGGTTTCATTCTCGCAAGAGCTCTCAGCGAAGCCGATGGGGATATTCCCGCTCGCCTCCTGAGATACGAAAGCGCGCGGCGCGAGCGCACCGGGCGCACCGTCGAGGGCTCGGCGGAGAACATCCGGCGCTTCCACAGCCCGGTGCTCGCCGACCCTGCGAAGGCGCGCGACTACGTGGATCGCGAGTGGGCCGGCCGCAACGTGGCCGAGCGCTACGAATGGCTGTTCCGCTACGATGTGACGACCACGCCGATCTGATGAAGGGGAATGCACCATGCCGCGAGCCGATGCCGCACTGATCTCGGCGCTCGAGCGCTCGAACATCCATCCGCTGTGGGACCGCTACCAGCGCATCACGCCGCTCGCGCCGCGCGCCAAGGACGCGCCCATGCACTGGCGCTGGCGCGAAATCGAGCCCTTCGCCGAGCGCGCGGCGAAGGAGGTGGCGATCGAGGACGTCGAGCGCCGCGCGCTGATCCTCGCGCACCCCGCGTTCGCCGGCGCCACCGTCACCACGCAGAACCTGATCGGTGCCTTCACCGTGCTCGAGCCGGGCGACAAGGCGGTGCCGCACCGCCATACCGCCGCGGCGATCCGCTTCGCCACGCGCGCCGAGGGCGCGGTCACCATCGTCAGCGGCAAGCGCTGCGAGATGCAGGAAGCCGACCTGGTCCTCACGCCGCCGATGTGCTGGCACGGCCACATCAACCAGGGCGCGCGGCGCACGGTCTGGTTCGACGCCGCGAACATGCCGGCGATCTGCGCCCTCGACGCGAGCTTCTTCGAGCCCGGCACGCGGCAGGACGAGCGCTTCTGGGAGGTGAGCGACGCGGGCTCCTCGGAATACCGCTTCCCGGGCGTGGAGACGCGCAGGCAGGTCGAGTCCGCGCCGGTCGGCGCCGATGGCGCCCGGACGCTGCGCTACACGCGCAACGGCGGGTCGGTGATGCCGACCCTCGACCTGTTTTTTTCCAGGATCGAAAGCAGGACGAGACCGAAGCGAGGCACGTACAACGCGATCTGCCTGGTGGTCTCCGGCGAAGGCCGCTCGAGCGTGGGCGAGCAGAGCTTCGAATGGTCGCGGCACGACGTGTTCACCGTGCCGCACTGGACGTGGGCGAGCCACGAGGCGCGCCGCGGAGCCGCCGAGCTCTTCGTGGTCACGGATCGCGCGCTCTACGAGCGACTGGACCTGCTGCGCGAAGAGCTGCAGTGATCGGGTCACCGGTCCGGCGCGTCGAGGACCTGCGGTTCCTCATCGGCGCCGGCCGCTTCGTCGACGATCTAGCGTTCCCGGGCGCGCTGCATTGCGCCCTCGTGCGTTCTCCGCATCCGCATGCCCGCATCCGCAAGATCGAATTTCCGCCGGCGCTGCTGGTCCTCACCGGTCGTGACATGGAGAAGGACGGCGTCGGCCCGATGCGCGCGGGCTGGGCGTTGCCGGGCATGGTCGAGCCCGCGCGCTGGGCGCTCGCGCGCGACACGGTGCGCCACGTCGGCGAGCCGGTCGCCGCGGTGCTCGCCGAGACCCGGGCGCTGGCGGAGGACGCCGCCGAGCGCGTCGCGGTGGAATACCAGCCTCTGGCCCCGATCGAATCCGAACATTGCTTCGACTGGACGAGAGGCGATCGCGAAGCGGTCGAGGCGGCATTCGCAGGCGCAGCCCACCGTGTCGAGATCGAGCTGGTCAACAGCCGCCTGTGCGGCGCGGCGCTCGAGACGCGGGGGATCCTGTGCACCGGAGACACGCTCTACTGCGGCACGCAGGCGCCACATCACATCCGGCAGCACGTGTGCGCCGAGCTCGGGCTGAAGGAGATCGAGCTGCGCGTGGTATCGCCGGACATGGGCGGCGGCTTCGGCTACAAGGGCAAGCACTATCCGGAGGAGACCATCGTCGTCTGGGCGGCGCGCCGCCTGCGCCGCCCGGTGAAATGGATCGCCGCGCGCACCGAGTCGTTCGTTTCCGATACGCAGGGCCGGGACCACCGCACGCGCGCCGCGCTCGCCGTGGATCACGAAGGGCGCTTCCTCGCGCTGCGCGTGCAGACACGGGCCGACCTCGGCGCCTACGTCTCGACCTTCGGCGCCGCGATCCCCGGGCCGATCTACAGCGCCTTGCTCGCCGGCTTGTATCGCACCCCGGCGATCCACGTCGACGTGCGCGGTTTCTTCTCGAATACCGTTCCTACGGATGCGTATCGCGGCGCGGGCCGTCCCGAGGCCTGCTACGTGCTTGAGCGGCTCGCCGACAAGGCCGCGCGCGAGCTCGGGCTGGACCGCGCCGAGATCCGGCGGCGCAACCTCATTCCGAAGGAGGCGATGCCCTACAAGACGCCGGTCGGGCCGACGTACGACTGCGGTGATTTTCCGCGGGTGTTCGCGCGCGCGCTGCAGGTGGCGGACTATGCCGGCTTTCCGAAACGCAAAGCGGCTTCGAAAAACCTGCGCGGCATCGGCATCGCCTGCTATGTCGAATCTTCGGGCGTGGCGCCGTCGCGGCTCGCCGGCATGATGGGCGCGCGCGCAGGCTTCTACGAGTCCGCGCAGATTCGCGTTGCGCCGGACGCGAGCGTCACCGCCTACCTCGGTACCCACAACCATGGTCAGGGACACGCCACGAGCTTCGCCCAGATCCTCAGCCACCGGCTCGGGGTGCCGCTGGAAAAGATCGCGATCGTGGAAGGCGATACCGCGGCGGTGCCGGTCGGCACCGGCACCTTCGGCTCGCGCTCGATCGCGGTCGGCGGCTCGGCGCTGCACGCCGCCGCGCAGAAAATCATTCTGAAAGGAAAGAGGATCGCCGCCCATCTGCTCGAAGCGTCCGCTGAGGATATGGAGTTCGCCGCGGGCGAGTTCCGCGTCGCTGGAACCGACAGAAAGGTGGCCTTTGCAGCGGTCGCCGGGGCGGCGTACGTGCCGCACAACTACCCGCTCGAGTCGCTCGAGCCGGGGCTGGACGAGGGCGCCTTCTACGACCCGCCGAACTTCGCTTTCTCCAACGGCGTGCACGTGTGCGAGGTGGAGGTCGATCCCCAGACCGGCGCGGCGGCGCTCGTCTCCTACCACGCGGTGGACGACATCGGCACGGTGATCAACCCGATGATCGTGGAAGGGCAGGTGCACGGCGGCATCGCCCAGGGCGTCGGCCAGGCTATGTTCGAGCGCACGGCCTACGATGCCGGCCAGCTGCTGTCGGCCTCTTTCATGGACTACGCAATGCCCCGCGCCGCGGATTTGCCGGGCATAAGCAGCGAGCTTGATGAAACGCAACCCTGTACCCACAACCCGCTGGGCGCCAAGGGGTGCGGTGAAGCCGGGGCGATCGCGGCCCCGGCCGCGGTGATGAGCGCGCTGCTCGACGCGCTTGGCGTCCAGGACCTGGAGATGCCGGCTACGCCGCTCAGCATCTGGCGCGCCATAATGCGCAGATGATCCAGGAATTGAACCCGGCCAAGCTGGCGCTGCTCTATCGCCGGGAGCTCGAGCTGTGCAGCGTGAGGAAGGGCGAGACCATCGCCGCGGTCAGCGACCTCGCCACGCGGCGCGAGTACGTGCAGGCGGCGTTCGCCGCCGCCGACGATCTCGGCGCCGACATCTACGAGCTGTGCGTCAACTCGCTGCCGTCGTGGACCAAGGTCGGCGTGCCGACGATCGGCAAGGCGAAGGGGACGCTGGAAGCGGTCAAGGCGGCGGACCTGGTGGTCATCTTCCACGTTCCGCTGTTCACGCAATGGCTGAAGCAGGTGATGGACGGCGGCACGCGCGTGCTGATGATCATCGACGCGCCCGACGATCTCGAGCGGCTCATGGCGCCGCCGGGCCTCAAGGAAGCCTGCAAGCACGCGGAAAAGATCTATCGATCTGCGAAAAAAGTGAGAGTCACCAGCGAAGCCGGAACCGACCTCGCTTACGCCTGCGGCGAGTACCCGGTGATGACGCAGTGGGGCTACGCCGACGAGCGCGGGCACTTCGACCACTGGGGCGGCGGCCATATCCATACCTTCCCGAACGAAGGCAGCGCGCACGGCACCGTGGTATTCCAGCCCGGCGACATCGTGATCCTGCCGTATTGCCGCTACATCGCCGACCCGGTGAAGCTCGAAATCCGCGAAGGCCACATCGTCAAGCTGGAGGGCGGGATCGACGCGAAGCTGATGCGCGACTGGCTCGAGGACGGCAAGAGCACGGCGCAGGACCGCGATCCGTACGCGGTATCGCATCTCGGCTGGGGCCTGAACCCGCAGGCGCTGTGGTACGGCATCGCGCTGCACGGCGACGAGCCCGAGCGCCAGCGCGCCGCGGCGCGCACTTTTCCGGGCAATTTCCTGTTTTCCACCGGCCCGAACACCCAGGGCGGCGGCAAGCGCGACACGCGCGGGCACTACGACGTGCCGATGCGCGACTGCACGGTGGAGCTTGACGGCACGGTGGTGATCGACCGCGGCCGCATCGTGGATCGGAAAATGAAAGTCAACCGGGAGGCGAGATGAAAGGACTTCTGCTCATCGTGTTGCTCTGCGCGTTGCCGGCGCATGCCGCCGACAAGGTGAAGATCGGGTTCATCGGCACGTTGTCGGGGCCGAACGCGTCGGTCGGCGTCGATATCAGGGACGCGTTCCAGCTCGCGATCAAGCTGAACGGCGGCAGGCTCGGCGGCCTGCCGGCCGAAGTGCTGATCGGCGACGACGGCCTCAAGCCCGAGGCGGCGAAGCAGCTCGCCGAGCGCTACGTGCGGCTGGAGAAGGTGGACTTCGTCACCGGCACCGTGTTCTCCAACATCGTGGTGGCGATCGCGCCCGACATCCTCGCCGCCAGGACCTTCTACATCGCGCCCAACGCGGGCCCGGCGCCGTACTCGGGCGCGCAGTGCAATCCCTTCTTCTTCGTCTCGTCCTGGCCGAGCGAGGCCTACAGCGAGGCGGCGGGCGAGTACATCACCTCGAAGGGGATCAAGAACGTGCTGTTCCTCGCGCCGAACTACCAGGGGGGCAAGGACGCGGCCACCGGCTTCAAGCGCTACTACAAGGGCAAGCTGGTCGACGAGATGTACACCAGGCTCGGGCAGCTCGACTACGCCGCGGAGCTCTCCCAGATCCGCGCGATGAAGCCCGAGGCGCTCTACGTGTTCCTGCCGGGCGGCATGGGCATCAACTTCATCAAGCAGTTCGTCGCCGCCGGGATGTCGAAGGACATCCAGCTCGTGGTGCCGCTGTGGGGCTCGGACCAGGACATCATCCGCGCGGTGGGCGACCCGATGCTGGGCCTGTTCAGCGTCGGCCACTGGTCGCTCGACTTCGACAACTCGGCCAACAAGAAATTCGTCGCCGCGTTCGAGAAGGAATACAACCGGCTGCCGACCGGCTATGCCGCCTCGGGCTACGACACCGCGCTGCTGCTCGATTCCGCGATCCGCAAGGTGAAGGGGAAGATCGAGGACAAGGACGCGCTGCGCGCCGCGCTGCGCGCCGCAGACTTCAAGAGCGTGCGCGGGGACTTCAAGTTCGGGCCCAACCAGTTCCCGGTGCAGAACTACTACCTGCAGTTCGTCGGCAGGGGGAACGACGGCCGCCTGATGCACAAGACGATCGGCACGGTGCTGCAGAACCGTGCCGACGCCTATGCGCAGGACTGCAAGATGAAGTAGCTACTTCAGGGCGTTCAGGCCGGCCTGGGCGACCTGCGCGTCCTGGTCCGAGTTCACCCCGCTCACGCCGACGCCGCCGATGATGCGACCGTCGACCATGATCGGTATCCCGCCTTCGAGCGGGCCAGGCGCGATGGACATGAGAGCTACGCGGCCCTTGGAGATGCCGTCTTCGACGACCTTGGTCGGCCGGCGCAGCATCGACGCGGTTTTCGCCTTGTCGATCGCGATTTGCACGCTGCCGGTCTGGGTATCGTCCATTTTTTCGTAGTACACCAGGAAGCCGTGGTTATCGACGATCGCGATCGCGACGCGCCATTTGTTCTTCTGCGCTTCGGCCAGCGCGCCGGCGGCGATCTTCTTCGCCTGGTCGATCTTGACGTCGGGTCCGTAGGGCGGCCGGTCCTGCGCGGCGGCAACGATGGCGAATGAGGCGAATGCGACACCTGCGACGACTTTCCTCAGAAACATGGCTCCTCCTCTGATGATGGGCAAGACCTAGGGCAGCGCGACTATACGCCGGTCGCGCAGGTTTTCGATCTCCTGCGGTGAACAGCCGAGCTCGGCCAGCAATTCCCGTCCGTGCTCGCCGACGCGCGGCGGATCGGCGCGCTTGGGCAGGCGCTTGTTGTCCAGGGCGAGCGGCAGCGCCGGCACCCGGATGGTTTTCGAGTTGATCTTGGTGTCCAGCAGCCCGCCCGAGGCGTTCAGGTGCGGGTCATCCAGCAGGTCCCACGGCTTGGCGATCGGCGCGAACGGCAGCCCGATCGCCTCGAGCTTCGCCGTGAGCTCGGCCTGGGTGTGCTTGCGGGTGACCTGGTTGATCCTCGGGACGAGCCAAGCGCGCTCCTTGACCCGCATGCCGTTGGTCTTCAGGCGCGGGTCCGCGGCGAGCTCCGGCTCGCCGAACTCGCGGCAGAAAACTTCCCATTGCGTGTCGGTGACGACGCCGACGAACAGCCGGCCGCCGTCGCGGGTCTCGCAGATGTCGTACACGCCCCAGGCCGGGCGCTTCACCGACATCGGCTGCGGCGCCTCGCCGGTGAGCTCGTACTGCGCCATGTGCTGCGCGACGAGGTAGGCGGTGCTCTCGAACAGCGCGCTCGTCACTTCCTGGCCGCGGCCCGTGCTCTCGCGCTCGCGCAGCGCGGACAGGATGCCGACCGCGGCGAACGTGCCGCCCATGATGTCGATTACGGAGGAGCCCGCGCGCAGCGGCCGGTCGGGCAGCCCGGTCATGTAGGCGAGCCCGCCCATCATCTGCGTGACTTCGTCGAGAGCGAGGCGGTGCTCGTACGGCCCCTTGAGAAAGCCCTTGAGCGAGCAGTAGATCAGCCGCGGGTTTTCGCGCGAGAGTTTCTCGTAGGAAAACCCCAGCTTGTCGAGCGCGCCGGGGCGGAAGTTCTCGGTTAGGACGTCTGCGGTGAGCAGCAAGCGTTCCACCAGCTCCTTACCCTCACTCTTTTGCAGATCGACGGCGAGGCTCTTCTTGTTGCGGTTGAACACCGGGAAGAAGCCCGCGCCGGCCTGCTCGAGGCGGCGGGTGTTGTCGCCGGCGAGCGGCTCGACCTTGATCACTTCCGCGCCGAGGTCGGCGAGCACCAGGCCGCACGACGGGCCCATCACCATGTGCGCGAACTCGACTACGCGCACCCCTTCAAGCGGCAGCACGAAATCCTTTGGGAACGCCGGCCAGGGCGAGGTGGCCGTAGGTGGGCTCCTCCGGGATGGCGTCCACCATCAGCTTGCGCGCCACCATCAGCTTGTCGAGGTCGATGCCGGTCTTCACGCCCATGGCCTCGAACATGAACACCAGGTCTTCGGTGATGACGTTGCCGCTCGCGCCCGGTGCGAACGGGCAGCCGCCCAAGCCGCCGAGCGAGCTGTCGAAGTGGCGCACGCCTTCCTCGTACGCGGCGAGCGCGTTGGCGAGGCCGAGGCCGCGGGTGTTGTGCAGGTGCGCGGCCTCGAGCTTCCCGCCGATGTGGTCTTTCACCTTCCTGAACAATCTGCGGATCTGCGCGGGATTGGCGTAGCCCACGGTATCGGCGAGGCAGACGAAATCGCAGAACCCGGCGAGCGCGACGGCGATGCGCACCACGTCGTCCTCGGGAACCTCGCCTTGCAGGGTGCAGCCGAACGCGGTCGATACCGCGCCCTCGATCTCGACGCCCGGATGCGGATGCTGCGCGCATTTGCGCACTTCCTCGACCATCTGCTCCGGCGTCATGCGCACGTTCGACTCGCTGTGCTTGCGGCTCGCCGAGACCGGGAAGGTGACCTTGTGCGCGCCGGCCTCGAGCGCGCGCTGGAAGCCCTTGAGGTTGGGAGCCAGCGCGACGACTTTCACGTCGGGCAGTGTCCTTGCAAAAGCGACGACCTCCGCGGTGTCGGCCATGGCGGGGATCAGCTTCGGCGGCACGAACGAGCCGACCTCGATTTCCTTCAGGCCGGCGGCAGCGAGCGCGGCGATCCACGCCTTCTTCGCCTCGGTCGGCATCAGGTGGTGCGCGTTCTGCAGGCCGTCGCGCGGCCCGACTTCGCAGATATGGACGGGCATGCCTAGAGTTTACGCTCGAAGCGGCCGACGATGAGCGCGGCGGCGACGCCGATGAGCGCGAGCGCAACCATGACCTGGAGCGAGGCGCCCCAGCCGCCGGAGCGCGAGGCGACCCACGCGATCAGGATCGGGATCGCGAACTGCGCGCCGTGCGAGGCCTGCATGACCATGCCGTTGGTGGTGCCGATGTGCTGCGGGCTCTTCGCGTGCACCGTGGTCCCGGAGAACACCGCGGCCGGGATCACGCCGCCGAGCGTCGAGAACGCCATCACGCACGCGACCCGCAGCGCGTCCGGCGCGGCGGGAGCAAGGAAGGCGACCGCGGACGCGCCCATGGCGAACGCCCCGCCCGCCATGACCGCGGAGCGCGGCACGCCGCGCTTGAGCAGCAGCCCGCCCAGCTGGTTGCCGGGGATGTTGATCGCCACGAAGGCGGCGGTCAGCAAGGCGGCGGCGGACGGGCTCGCGCCGCGCTCGTCGACGACAAACGTGGGCAGCCAGGTCATGACCGAGGTCCACTGGCCGACGTAGCAGATGAAGCCGGCGCACAACGCGAGGCTGCCGGGCCGGGCGAGCGATTCGGCGAGCAGGCGCAGCGAGCCGATGCCGCCGCCGAACGCGGCCGGCGGCACGCGCCGCGCGAGCAGCACGGCGCAGAGCGCGGTATAGGCGGCGAGCGCGAGCCACAGCCCGCGCCAGCCGAAGCCCGACAGCGCGAACGGCGCCACGAGGAGGGCGAGCGTCCCGCCGGTCGGCATGTACGAGCTCCAGATGGAGAACGCCGTCGCGCGATCCTGGGGCAGGGTGGCGGCCGCCAGCAGCGGCGCGGCGGCGACTACGAACAGCAGGAACCCCACGCCTTCGAGGAAGCGCGACGCGAGCAGCGCGCCGTAGCCGCCGGCGAGCGCTCCCAGCAGCGCGCCGGCCACCATCAGGCCGAGCCCGGCGAGCGCCGCGCGCTTCACCCCGGCGCGCTCCGCGAGCACGCCGAAGAACACCCCCGCGGCCGCGCCGATGGTGTAGAGCATGGTCTGGATCAGGCCGGACTCGACCAGCGCGAGGCCGAGGTCGGCGCGCAACGCGGGGAGCGCCGGCGGCACCTTGGTCATGTACGCGCCGGCGGCGAGCCCGCCGGCGAAGATGACCCAGACCGCGGGCCAGTTGGTCAAGCGACGCTGACGGGAATCTTGAGCTCGACGATCTTCTTCGACCACTCGGCGGGACCCGCATCGTGCACCGAGCTGCCCGTCGAGTCGACCGCGACGGTCACCGGCATATCCTTCACCTCGAGCTCGTAGATCGCCTCCATGCCGAGGTCCTCGAAGGCGAGCACGCGTGACCTGCGGATCGCTTTCGCCACCAGGTAGGCCGCGCCGCCAACCGCGATCAGCGACGCCGCCTGGTGCCTGCGGATCGCCTCGATCGCCGCGGGGCCGCGCTCCCCCTTGCCGATCATCGCCGCAAGCCCGGTCTTGCCGAGCATCGTCTCGGTGAACTTGTCCATGCGCGTGGCGGTGGTGGGACCGGCCGGCCCGACGACCTCGTCGCGCACCGGATCGACCGGGCCGACGTAATAGATGACCCGGTTCGTGAAATCCACGGGCAGGGGTTTCTTGTCCCTCAGGAAATCCTCTATTCGCTTATGCGCGGCATCGCGCCCGGTAAGGAGCTTGCCCGACAGCAGCAGGCGCTCGCCTGGCTTCCATGAAGCCACTTCGGCTTTGGTCAGCTTGTCGAGATTCACCTGCCTGGAATTCGAATCGGGGGTCCACGTCACCGCCGGCCAGTCGGAGAGCTTCGGCGCCTCGAACTCCGCCGCGCCCGAGCCGTCGAGCACGAAATGCGCGTGCCGCGTGGCGGCGCAATTGGGAATCATCGCCACCGGCTGGTTCGCCGCGTGCGTCGGGTAGGTGAGAATCTTGACGTCGAGCACCGTCGACAGCCCGCCCAGCCCCTGCGCGCCGATGCCGAGCGCGTTCACCTTGTCGTAGAGCTCGACGCGCAGCTCCTCGAGCCTGCTCTTCGGCCCGCGCGCCTTGAGCTCGGCCATGTCGATCGGCTCCATCAGCGCTTCCTTCGCCATCAGCATCGCCTTCTCGGCGGTACCGCCGACCCCGATGCCGAGCATGCCCGGCGGGCACCAGCCCGCGCCCATCGTCGGTACGGTCTTCAGCACCCACTCGGCAATCGAGTCCGAGGGGTTGAGCATCGCGAACTTCGACTTCGCCTCCGAGCCGCCGCCCTTGGCCGCGACGTCCGCCTCGAGCCTGCTGCCGGGGACCATCTGCACGTGGATGACCGCCGGCGTGTTGTCCCTGGTATTTTTTCTGTCAAACCCTTCCAATATGGAAGCGCGCAGCTTGTTGTCCGGATCGAGGTAGGCCCGGCGCACGCCCTCGTTGATCGCATCCTCCAGGGAAGAATCGAAGTCGAAGCGCACGCCCATCCCGATCTTCACGAACACGTTGACGATGCCGGTGTCCTGGCAGATCGGGCGGTGGCCCTGCGCGCACATGCGCGAGTTGGTGAGGATCTGCGCGATCGCGTCCTTCGCCGCGGCGGACTGCTCGCGCTCGTAGGCGCGGCCGAGCGCGCGGATGTAGTCGGCGGGGTGGTAGTAGGAAATGAACTGCAGCGCGTCGGCGACGCTCTGCACCAGGTCGGCCCGCTTGATCACGCTCATACGAGCTTGTCGTGCACCGCCGTGCCGGCGCCCGGCATGATGCGGTCGCACGCGGCGATCGCCATGGCCGAGAGCAGGAAAGTGATGTGGATGCCGGTTTGGGCGATGATCGTCTTCTCGTCGTAGGCGGCCGCGTTGATGAAGGTCTTCAGCAGGTGGATCGAGGAGATGCCGATGATCGCGGTCGCGAGCTTGACCTTGAGGACCGACGCGTTCACGTGCGAGAGCCACTCGGGCTGGTCGGGATGGCTCTCGAGCCCCAGGCGCGACACGAAGGTCTCATAGCCGCCGACGATCACCATGATGAGCAGGTTCGAGATCATCACCACGTCGATCAGGCCCAGCACCACGAGCATGATGACGGTCTCGTTCAGCTTGCTGGGCTTGGGCGCCCCCTCGACGGTGACGGCGTCGAGGATGTGCGCGAGCGCCGCCTCGCTGCCGAACGCCGCGCCGACCAGGTGGTAGAGCTCCTGCCAGAACAGCCAGACATAGATCGCCTGGGCGACGATCAGGCCGAGGTACAACGGCAGCTGCAGCCAGCGGCTGGCGAAGATGAAGGCGGGAATCGGGCGGAGCGCGCGGGATTCTTGGGGCGGGGTCATGGTCCGGAGGTGGAAAAGCGGGAGCAGACTCTAGCATAGCCCCGCCTTTACACTTTCCTGATTTGGTGCTTCCATTCGCGCCAATCAGGGAGGAGTTGGCCATGGCAGAGAAAAGCCCGCGCCGCCAGGCGAGGCCGTCGCAGAGCGAAGATGTTTCCGAGGCCCAGATTGCCGTGCACTGGCAGGAAGAGGCCACCTTCGCGCCGCCGAAGGATTTCGCCGCGCAGGCCAACCTCACCGAGAAAGGCGCCTTCACGCGCTTCTCGCTCGACAAGTTTCCCGGGTACTACAAGGAGTTTGCCGAGCTCCTCGATTGGTACCGGAAGTGGGACAAGATCTTCGACGGAACGAAGCCGCCGTTCTGGCGCTGGTTTGTCGGCGGCAAGATCAACGCCAGCTACAACTGCGTCGACCGCCACCTCGCCAAGCACCGCAACAAGACCGCGATCCACTTCGTCCCCGAGCCGGAGAGCGAGGCGATCCAGCACGTCACCTACCAGGAGCTTTTCGTCCGCGTCAACGAGTTCGCGGCGCTGCTGCGCGACTTCTGCGGGCTCAAGGCCGGGGACCGCGTGACCCTGCACATGCCGATGGTGGCGGAGCTGCCGATCACCATGCTCGCGTGTGCGCGGCTCGGCGTCATCCACTCCCAGGTGTTCAGCGGCTTCAGCGGCAAGGCCTGCGCCGACCGCGTTTCGGACTCCGGCAGCCACGTTCTGATCACGATGGATGCCTACTACCGCGCCGGCAAGCTCCTCGACCACAAGGAGAAGGCCGACAGCGCCGTTGCCGAAGCGGCGAAGGACGGTCACAAGGTGGACAAGGTGCTCGTCTGGCAGCGCCACCCGGGCAGGCACTCCAGCCCGACGAAGCTCGTGGAGGGACGCGACTTCGTCGTGAATGACCTGCTGCCCAAGTATCGCCGCAAGCGCGTTGCGCCGGTGCCGATGCCCGCCGAGGCACCGCTTTTCCTCATGTACACCAGCGGCACCACCGGCAAGCCGAAGGGCGCTCAGCATTCCATCGGCGGTTATCTCGCCTATGTGACCTGGACCTCCAAGTACATCCAGGACATTCACCCCGAGGACGTCTACTGGTGCCTCGCCGACATCGGCTGGATCACGGGGCATTCCTACATCGTCTACGGCCCGCTCGCGCTGGCTGCCTCCTCCGTGATCTTCGAGGGAGTGCCGACGCATCCCGATGCCGGGCGCGCGTGGAGAATCGCCGAGGAGCTGGAAGTGAACATCTTCCACACCTCGCCAACCGCGATCCGCGCGCTGCGCAAGGAAGGACCCGATGAGCCCGCCAAGTACAACACCCGTTTCAAGCACATGACGACGGTCGGCGAGCCGATCGAGCCCGCGGTCTGGAAGTGGTACTACGACGTAGTCGGCAAGAAGAAGGCCGCGATCGTCGACACGTGGTGGCAGACCGAAACCGGCGGATTCCTCTGCAGCACGGTGCCGGGCATCCAAAGGATGAAGCCGGGCAGCGCGGGGCCCGGGATTCCGGGCATTCATCCCGTGATCTACGACGAGGAAGGCAGGGAGCTCAAGGCCGGGTCGGGGAAGGCGGGCAATATCTGCATCCGCAACCCCTGGCCCGGCATCATGCAGACGATCTGGAAGGATCCGGACCGATTCGTCCGCGTGTATTACTCGCGCTATTGCAAAGACCCGAAGAGCAGGAAATGGCAGGACTGGCCCTACATGGCGGGCGACGGCGCAGTGCAGGCCAAGGACGGCTACTACCGCATCCTCGGCCGGATCGATGACGTGATCAACGTGGCGGGCCACCGCCTCGGCACCAAGGAGATCGAGTCGGCCGCGCTTCTTGTCGCCGAGGTGGTAGAAGCGGCGGTGGTGCCGGTCGCTGATGAGATCAAGGGCAAAGTGCCCGACCTGTACGTTTCGCTGAAGCCGGGCCTGCAGCCATCCGACGAGATCATGAAGAAGGTATCGGCGTCGGTCGTCTCCCAAATCGGCGCTATTGCACGACCGCGCCACGTCGTCATCGTTCCGGACATGCCGAAGACGCGCTCGGGCAAGATCATGCGACGCGTGCTGGCGGCGATCTCCAACCGCCAGGACCCGGGCGACGTATCGACGCTCGCCAACCCTGAAGTCGTCGACAAGATCCGGGCGGCGTACCAGTAAGGACGATGGGCGAACTCGAGAGGAAAGGGCAGCGGCTGATCGCGCTTTGCTTGCTCGGCTTCCTGCTGTTCAACTACCCGATCCTCGCGCTGTTCAACCTGCCCACCACGGTGCTCGGCGTCCCGGTGCTGTACGCCTGGATCTTCCTGGCGTGGGCGCTGCTCATCGCGCTGATGGCCTGGGTGGTCGAGAAGAGCGAGTGAGCCGGAGGTAACGCGATGCTCCAGGGATGGGTCATCGTCGTCACCTCCTTCGCCTACCTCGGGCTGCTGTTCGCGATCGCGTACTACGCCGACAAGCGCGCCGACGCCGGGCGCTCGGTGATCGCGAGCCCGTACATCTACAGCCTGTCGCTCGCGGTGTACGCCACCGCCTGGACCTTCTACGGCAGCGTCGGGCGCGCCGCGGGCGACGGCGTCGGCTTCCTGCCGATCTACATCGGGCCGACGCTGATGATTGCGCTGTGGTGGGTGGTGATGCGCAAGATCCTGCGCATCAGCAAGGAGAACCGCATTACGTCGCTCGCCGACTTCATCGCCGCGCGCTACGGCAAGAGCGCGCTGATCGGCGGCGCGGTCACGGTGATCGCGGTGATCGGCATCGTGCCCTACATCTCGCTGCAGCTGAAGGCGGTGTCGAACGGCTTCCTGATCCTGATGCAGTATCCCGAGATCGTGATGCCGGCGAAGGTCGGCGCGGTGCCGGTGATGCAGGACACCGCGCTGTGGGTGGCGCTGATCCTCGCCCTGTTCACCATCGCCTTCGGCACGCGCCACCTCGACGCCGCCGAGCACCACGAGGGCATGGTGGCGGCGATCGCTTTCGAGTCGCTGGTCAAGCTGCTCGCCTTTCTCGCCGTCGGCGTGTACGTCACGTTCGTGATCTACGACGGCTTCGGCGACGTGTTCGCGCGCGCCGCCGCCGACCAGGCGCTCGCGCCGATGCTCGCGCCGCTGGAGGGGGTGGCGGGCAACTACTCGAGCTGGGTGTGGCTCACCATCCTGTCGATGCTCGCGATCATGTTCCTGCCGCGCCAGTTCCAGGTCGCGGTGATCGAGAACAAGGACGAGCGCCACCTCAACAAGGCGATCTGGCTGTTCCCGCTGTACATGCTGGCGATCAACGTGTTCGTGCTGCCGCTCGCCTTCGGCGGCCGGATGCACTTCCCGGCCGGGATCGTGGACGCCGACACCTACGTGCTCACCATCCCGATGGCCGAGAAGCAGGAGCTGCTCGCGCTGCTGGTGTTCATCGGCGGGCTGTCGGCCGCCACCGGCATGGTGATCGTCGAGACCATCGCGCTCTCGACCATGGTGTGCAACGACCTGGTGATGCCGGTGCTGCTGCGCATGCGCAGCCTGCGGCTCACCGAGCGTCCCGACCTCACCGGCCTGCTGCTCGGCATCCGCCGCGGCGCCATCGTCTTCATTCTTCTGCTGGGTTATTTGTATTTCAGACTGGCAGGCGAGGCCTATGCCTTGGTCTCGATCGGCTTGATCTCGTTCGCCGCGGTGGCGCAGTTCGCGCCGGCGGCGCTGGGCGGCATCTTCTGGAAGGGCGGCACGCGCCGCGGCGCGCTCGCCGGGCTGATCGCCGGCTTCGTGGTCTGGTCCTACACGCTGCTGCTGCCGGCCCTCGCGCGCTCGGGCTGGCTGCCGATCGGGCTGCTCGAGCAGGGGCCCTGGGGCATCGAGCTGCTCAAGCCGCTCGAGCTCTTCGGCCTCGACGGCCTCGACCAGATCACGCACGCCATGATCTGGAGCATGGTGGCCAACGTCGGCGCCTACGTCGCGGTATCGCTCTCGGGCTCGCCGAGCGCCGAGGAGACGCGCCAGGCGAGCCTGTTCGTCGACGTGTTCCGCCGCACCGGCTCCGGCGGCGGCGCGCGCTTCTGGCGCGGCACGGCCTCGGCGCCCGAGCTCTACAACCTGCTCGCGCGCTTCCTCGGCTCGGCGGGCGCCGAGGAGGCTTTCGCCGCCTACGCGCGCGCGCGCGGCCTCGCCTGGCCGGGCAAGGAGCTCTCGGCCGACGCGCAGTTCGTGCATTACGTCGAGACCCAGCTCGCCGGCGCGATCGGGGCGGCGTCGGCGCGCATCATGGTGGCTTCGGTGGTGAAGGAGGAGGCGCTGTCGCTGGAGGAAGTGCGCAGCATCCTCGACGAGGCCTCGCAGGTGGTGATGTACAGCCACCAGCTGGAGCAGAAGTCGCGCGAGCTCGAGGCGGCGACCAGCGAGCTGCGCGCGGCGAACGAGCGGCTGAAGGAGCTCGACCGGCTGAAGGACGAGTTCCTCTCCACCGTGACGCACGAGCTGCGCACGCCGCTCACCTCGATCCGCGCCTTCACCGAGATCCTCAACCAGGAGCCCGAGATCAGCGCCGCGCAGCGCCAGAAGTTCCTCGGCATCGTCACCAAGGAGACCGAGCGGCTGACGCGCCTCATCAACCAGGTGCTGGACCTCGCGAAGATCGAGTCCGGGCGCGCCGACTGGCACGAGACGCGGGTCGACATGCGCGAGGTGGTGCTCGACGCGGCGAGCGCCATGGGCCAGGTGTTCGAGGAGAAGGGCATCCGCGTCGAGCTCAAGCTGCCCGAGCGCGTGCGCCCGGTGACCGCCGACCTCGACCGCATGACGCAGGTGCTGCTGAACCTGCTGTCCAACGCGGTGAAGTTCTGCGACCAGTCCGCGGGCCGCATCGAGGTCGAGCTCTCGGAGCGCTCGGGCTGGCTGCGCGTCGACGTGCGCGACAACGGTCCCGGGGTCGCGCCGCAGGACCGCGAGATCATCTTCGACAAGTTCCGCCAGGTCGGCGACACCCTCACCGACAAGCCGCACGGCACCGGGCTCGGCCTGCCGATCAGCCGCCACATCGTCGAGCGCCACGGCGGCCGGATCTGGGTCGAGGCTTCCCCCAGCAGCGGGGCGTGCTTCTCCTTTACACTGCCGCTGATGCGGGATACAGCCCTGGAGGAGGCGGCCTGATGCCGCGCAAGATCCTGATCGCGGACGACGAGCCGAACATCGTCACCTCGCTCGAGTTCCTGATGCGCAAGTGCGACTACGAGGTGGTCGTGGCGCGCGACGGCGACGAGGCGCTGCAGCTGATCGAGCGGTTGCGGCCCGACCTGGTGCTGCTCGACGTGATGATGCCGCGCAAGAACGGTTTCGAGGTGTGCCGCCGCATCCGCGAGAACCCCGCGCTGCGGCCGATCCGCATCGTGATGCTGTCGGCGCGCGGGCGCGACGTCGAGATCGACAAGGGCCTGGCGCTCGGCGCCGACGCCTACGTCACCAAGCCGTTCTCGACCAAGGAGCTGGTCGCGAAGGTGCGCGAGCTGCTCCCCGCCTAGGCATGGACTCCGCCCCCACCCCCACCGCCTACGTGGTCGACGACGACGAGTCGATCCGCACGCTGTGGCGCTGGCTGATGGAATCGAACGGCATCGCGGTGCGCACCTTCGCCTCGGCCGCGGAGTTCATCGCCTGCTACCGCGAGGAGCCGGGCTGCCTGGTGCTCGACGTGCGCCTGCCGGGCATGAGCGGCCCGGAGCTGCAGGAGTACCTGCGGCGCAACGGCATCGAGATCCCGATCGTGTTCACCACCGGGCACGGCGACATCCCGACCGCGGTGAACGCGATCAAGAGCGGCGCCGTCGACTTCATCCAGAAGCCGTTCAGCTACCGCGAGGTGCTCTCGATCATCGAGAAGGCGTTCGAGCGCGACGCCGAGATCCGCGCGCAACGCTCGCGTCTCGCCGCGCTCACCGAGCGGGAGCGCGCCGTGCTCCAGCGCGTCATGGCCGGCAAGCCCAACAAGGTGATCGCGGCCGAGCTCGAGCTCAGCGTCAAGACCGTCGAGCACCACCGCGCCCGGGTGATGGAGAAGACCGGCGCCAGCTCGGTCGCCGAGCTGGTTCATATTGCAATGCAGCAACCACGCTAGGGGGGCGATTAGGGTTTTCCCTAATGGATGCGGCCCGGCGGCCCGGGCTAGCATCGTGTAGGCTGCCCGCAAAACTCATATAAGGGAGAGGCACATGGCCGACCTGACGCCCGCGCAACGCGACGCGCACTGGAAGAAGACGTCCCGCCTGATGTGGACCATCTTGGCTTTGTGGGCGGTCTTCAGCTTCATCATCCCGGCCTTCGCAGTGCAGCTCAACTCGATCGTGATCGCCGGCTTCCCCCTCGGCTTCTACTTCGCCGCGCAGGGGTCGCTGATCTCCTACGTCGTGCTGTGCTTCTGGAACGCCGCCGCGCAGAACAAGATCGACCAGGAATTCGGCGTCGCCGAAGACTGAGACCAGACCAGAGGGGATAAGAACCATGGCTCAAGCAACCTCGAAAAGCTTCGTCGCCAATCTCGGCAAGATCTACGGCGGCTATACCGGCGGCTTCATCGGCTTCGTCATCCTCCTTGCGATCCTGGAGCAGATGGGCGTATCGCAGAAGGTGATCGGCTACTGCTTCGTGTTCCTGACGATCGGCGTGTACGCCTACATCGGGATCCTTTCGCGCACCTCGGAGATTTCGGAGTACTACGTCGCCGGGCGCGTGGTGCCGCCGTTCTTCAACGGCATGGCGACCGGCGCCGACTGGATGAGCGCCGCGTCGTTCATCTCGATGGCCGGGGGCCTGTACCTGGCGGGCTACGGCGGGTTGGGCTACGTGCTCGGCTGGACCGGCGGCTACGTGCTGGTCGGCGTGCTGCTCGCGCCCTACCTGCGCAAGTTCGGCCAGTTCACCGTGCCCGACTTCCTCGGCGTGCGCTATGAAGGCAACACCGCGCGCATCTGCGGCGTGATCGTGCTGTTCAGCGCCTCGTTCACCTACATCGTCGCGCAGACCTTCGGCATCGGCATCATCACCTCGCGCTTCCTCGGCATCCCGTTCGAGGTCGCGATTTTCGTCGGCCTGCTCGGGATTCTCGTGTGCTCGATGCTCGGCGGGATGCGCGCGGTCACCTGGACTCAGGTCGCGCAGTACATCATCCTGATCATCGCCTACCTGACCCCGGTGATCTGGCTGTCGACCAAGCTCTACGGCCTGCCGATCCCCGAGCTGACCTACGGCCAGGCGCTGACCGACATCGCGGAGCTGGAGAAGAAGCTCGGTATCGCCAAGCCGCACGTGTCGGCCTACACCGACGCCAAGGGGCAGTTCAGCTGGGTGGAGTTCAACAACTTCTGGGCGCTCACGCTGACATTGATGATCGGCACGGCGTCGCTGCCGCACATCCTGATGCGCTACTTCACCACGCCGAACGTGCGCGACGCCCGCACCTCGGTGGGCTGGAGCATCTTCTTCATCTTCCTGCTCTACTTCACCGCGCCGGCCTACGCGGCGTTCGCCAAGCGCGAGGTGTACACCAACGTGATCGGCCAGCAGATCTCGCAGCTGCCCGCGTGGGTGCAAAACTGGTCGCAGGTCGGCGGCCTGCTCACGATCAAGGACGGCAACAACGACGGCATCCTGCAGCTCTCCGAATTCATCATCAACCAGGACATCATCGTCCTGTCGATGCCGGAAATCGCGGGGCTGCCGTACGTGATCTCGGGCCTGGTCGCCGCGGGCGGCCTGGCGGCAGCGCTGTCCACCGCCGACGGCCTGCTGCTCGCCATCGCCAACGCGCTGAGCCACGACGTCTACTACAAGCTGATCGATCCGAAGGCGTCGACGATGCGCCGCCTGGTGGTGGCGCGCGTCCTGCTGGTGCTGGTCGCGATCATCGGCGCGGCGGTCGCCGGCACGCGGCCCGCGGGCATCATCCAGATGGTGGCCTGGGCGTTCTCGCTCGCGGCCGCGGGCCTGTTCGCGCCGCTGGTGCTCGGCATCTGGTGGAAGCGCACCACGGCGCCCGGCGCGATCGCCGGCATGATGAGCGGCTTCGCGGTGTGCCTGTTCTACCTTATCGGCACGCGCTACTTCGACATGCCGCTGTGGTTCGGGATCCGCAACATCTCGAGCGCGCTGTTCGGCCTGCCGGTGGCGTTCATCGTCACGTGGGTGGTGAGCCTGATGACGCAGGCGCCTTCCAAGGAGATGCAGGACTTCGTCGATTCGATCCGCACGCCCAAGGGCGAGCTCGTCTGGGCGCGGGATACGCAGCACGAATAGACGCTCCTCGACATCGCCGCGCGAGGCCCGCCGCGTGCGGGCCTTTCATTTTCCCTACAATGACGGTCATGACCGGCGCCCAACGCCTCGCCCTCGCCGGCGCGCTCGCCTTGGCGCTCGCCGCCTGCGCCAAGGGCAAGGACGACAAGGCCGCCTTCGACGTCTGCCTCGCCGCCGCCAAGAAGGAGCAGAAGTACGCGCAAGCGGCTTTCGCCGGCCGGGAGCAGTCGAACATCCAGGCCTCCGCCGGCGACGCCGACATCCGCGTCAACATCCCCTACGAGCTCGACGGCAAGAAAGGTCTGTACCAGTGCATCGCCGCCAAGCAGACCGACGGTACCTACAAGGTCGCGTTCTAGGCGAGTAACGCCCTGGCGAGATCGGCGGCGGCCACGCGCCGCTGCAGCTCCTGGTTGACCGCGACCATGCGGAAGCGCACCGCGCCATAGACCACCTCTTCGTCGAGCTCGCGGTAGCTGGCGTGGATCGGCAGGGTCTCGAACAGGCGCTTCGCCGAATGATCGGCGACGTCGAGCGCCTGCTGCGGGCGTCCCGCGGCAGCCGCCCGCAGGCGCAGGGCGAACGCCTCGGTCACATCGTCCCATCCCTGCGCCCGGTGCGGCGGCGCCGGCAGCGAAGCGAGGACCGAGCCATTCAGCTCGATGAGCGCGGCGCACAGCCGCTCGCGTTCCTCGGGCGCATGCGGGCGCAGCGCCGCCTCGGCCAGGATCACGAGGTCGCCGAGGACGGCCGCAAACGCCTCCCAGCGGCAGACTTCCAGCGCATCGAGGAACGTCTTTTCCGTGAACAGCGCGTGGCTGGCAAGGCCGGTCTTGCCGCGGCAATAGTCGATCGCGCACTTCTGCGCGATCAGCGCCGCGCGCTCCTCGAGAAACGTCCGCAGCGCGGCCGGCGTCGCGATCGGCGCCGGCCGCAGGCGCGACAGGACGCGGCGCAGGACGGATTCGGGCATGGCTTCTCATGGTAGCGTATGCGCATGCAGGCCCAGGACATCTGGTGGTCGTATCTCTACTTCCATCTGCCGAACTACGCGCTCGCGCTGCTGTTCTGGACTCTGGTCGGGCGCTTCATGTTCGCGCTGTTCCTGCCGCCGGACTCTCCGAACTACATTTACCGCTGGTTCCGGCGGCTCACCGACTGGCTGATGCGGCCGGTCGCGTTCATCACGCCGTCGATCGTGCCGGCGCTCGCGCTGGCGCCGGTCGCCGCGTTCTGGGTCGCGATGGCGCGGGTCGCGTTTTTCATCGCGCTGCATGCCGCGGGGCTGACCCCGCAGGTCGCGCGCTGAACGGCGCATGCTCGACCGCCAGACCCTGGCCTTCATGGTGATCGGGCTGTGCCTGGTGAACGGCATCTTCTCGCCGTACCTGAACATCGCCGTGCCGGTGACCGCCGCGCTCATGCCCGAGCTCTTTCCGCGCACCGTGGAATGGGTGCTGTTCTGGAGCTCGATCCTGCTTTCGACCGCGACGCTGCTGTTCAGCGGGGTGCCGGCCGCGCTCTACGAGCGCCTGGTCGAGCCCGAGAGCACGGTCGCGGCCTGGGTCTGGCTCGCCGGCGCGGCGCTGCTCACGTTCCCGGCGGTCCACCGGGCGCTCTAGTGGCCAAGAGGGTCCTGATCGTCGACGATGAGCGCAACATCGTCGCCGCGCTCGACTATCTCCTGCAGCGCAGCGGCTACGAAGTCAGGGTCGCATCGAACGGCGACGAGGCGCTGCGCGAGGTCGAGACCTTCCGCCCCGATCTCGTGCTGCTCGACGTCATGATGCCGCAGAAGAGCGGCTACGACGTCTGCCGGCGCATCCGCGCGCGCCCCGAATGGGCCGGGGTGAAGATCCTGATGCTGTCGGCCAAGGGACACGAAGCCGAGGTGAGCAAGGGCCTGTCGCTCGGCGCCGACCTCTACGTGACCAAGCCCTTTTCCAATGCCGAGCTGGTGTCGAGCATCCGCCGGCTGCTCGGGGAGCCGTGAGCCGGCGCGGCGATTTCGCCCTTTGGGTGGCCGCCTTGTACGCCGCGGTTCTTCTGACAGTCGTGTGCGCCGGCGCGCTGCTCGGCGCGGCATTGCCCGACGAGGACGCTGCGGCGTTCCGGGGCGTGCTCGAGCGGCGCTCGGGCGCGCTCGCGCTCGGGGCGCTGCTGCTGCTCTTCGCCTGTGCCGGGGTGGTGAAATGGTTCTTCGCCGCCTACCTCGACGCGCCGCGGGCGCTCGCCGAGCAGACGCGCCTGATCCGCAGCAGCAATCCCGACTTGCGGCTGGCAGCGGAGCGGGCGCCGCTCGCCGGGCTCGCGGCCGCCATCAACGAGCTCGCCGCCGCCTATCGCGGGCTGCAGCACGACAGCGAGGCGCGGGCGGCCGAGGCGCGCAGCCGCCTGGAAGAGGAGCGCAACCGCCTCGCGGCGCTGATGTCCGAGCTCGCGCAGGGCGTGATCGTCTGCAGCGCCGACGGCATCATCCTGCTCTACAACGAGCGGGCGCGCTCGCTGTTCGCTTCGCCGGAGGCGGCCGCGGCCGGGCCGCCGGTGGGGCTCGGCCGGTCGGTGTTCGCGCTGATCGACCGCGGCCAGATTGCCCACGCCGCGCACAAGCTCGAGCGCAGCCTCGGGCGCGGCGAGCACCTGCCGAGCACCCGCTTCGTCGCCACGACGCGGGCAGAGCGTCTCGTCAGGGTGCAGGTGGCGCCGTTTCTCGATGCCGATTCGCGCCTCGCCGGCATGGTGCTGACGCTCGAAGACGTGACCGGCCTGCTGCAGCGCGAGACCCAGCGGCGCTCGCTGCTGCAGGCCCTCGCCGGGCGTATCCGCGCGCCGGCAGCCAACATCCGCGCCGCCGCCGAGAACCTCGCCGCCTTCCCGGAGATCGAGCTCGAGCGGCGCGCGCAGTTCATCGACATCGTGGCGGCGGAGTCGCGCACGCTGTCGACGATCATCGACGACGCCTTGCGCGAGCACGCCGAGGCGCTGAAGGCGGCGCTGACGCTGGAGGACATCCGTGCCGCCGACCTGTTGGAGTTCGCGCGCGCGCGCATCGCCGAACGGCTGTCGCTCGCCGTCGAAGCCGCGGCCGTCGACGCGGAGCTCTGGGTGCGCGCCGACAGCTATGCCCTGGTGGAGGCGCTGGTCCATCTGGCCGCCCGGCTGCGCGCCGAGCACGCGGTGCAGGCGCTCGCGCTCAGCGCGCGCGGGGCGGGGCGCTATTGCGAGCTGGACCTCGCCTGGCGCGGCGCGGAGATCGCGAGCGAGTCCCTCTCGCAGTGGGAGGCGCAGCCGATGGCGGGCGCCGAGCGCTCGCCGCTCAGCGTGCGCGAGGTGCTCGAGCAGCACGGCGGCGAAGCCTGGCT
>Ga0187892_10004353_pt1:5000-23908 | contig 23908 bp, 18 predicted proteins | sample MA1701073metaG_FD_139345 | JGI IMG/M metagenome (GOLD analysis project Ga0187892, IMG submission 139345) | Bio-ooze microbial communities from a basaltic lava cave in the Kipuka Kanohina Cave System on the Island of Hawaii, USA - MA170107-3 metaG ... | reverse complement strand
GGTCGCGGCCAGGATCGTGACCCGGTTCTCGAGGACCTCGAGGAAGCCCTGGCGGACCGCGAAGAGGCGCGGTCCCTCCGGCGTCACCACCTTCAGGCGGCCCGTCCCGAGCGCGCTCAGGAAAGGCGCGTGTCCGGGGAGGATGCCCAGCTCGCCGTCCGGCGCGGGGGCGGCCACGAGGCTCGCGTCTCCGTCGTAGGCGGTCCGCTCCGGGCTGATCAGGGTCACGTGCAACTGGGCCATGGTCGTCCGCGTGCTACGCGTTCCCCAACGTCTTGGCCTTCTCGACCACCGAGTTGATGTCGCCCACCATGTAGAAGGCCTGCTCGGGGAGCTGGTCGAACTCGCCCTTCACCACCCGCTTGAAGGACTCGATCGTGTCCTGGAGCTTCACGTAGACCCCTGGCGTCCCGGTGAAGGCCTCGGCCACGTGGAAGGGCTGGGAGAGGAAGCGCTGGAGCTTGCGGGCCCGCTGAACGGTGACCTTGTCCTCCTCCGAGAGCTCGTCCATCCCGAGGATCGCGATGATGTCCTGCAGGTCCTTGTAGCGCTGCAGGATGCGCTGGACCTCGCGGGCGGTCGCGTAGTGTTCCTCTCCGACGACCTGCGGGCTCAGCACGCGGGAGGTCGAGGCGAGCGGGTCCACCGCGGGGTAGATGCCCATCTCGGAGATCGCCCGGGAGAGCACCGTCTTCGCGTCCAGGTGGGTGAAGGTGGTCGCCGGGGCCGGATCGGTGATGTCGTCGGCCGGGACGTAGATGGCCTGCACCGAGGTCACCGAGCCGCGCTCGGTGGAGGTGATCCGCTCCTGGAGCTGGCCGAGCTCGGTGGAGAGCGTCGGCTGGTAGCCGACGGCGGAGGGCATGCGGCCCAGGAGTGCCGACACCTCGGACCCGGCCTGCGTGAACCGGAAGATGTTGTCGATGAAAAGGAGCACGTCCTGCCCGGCCGTGTCGCGGAAGTACTCCGACATCGTGAGCGCCGAGAGCGCCACCCGGAGCCGCGCCCCGGGCGGCTCGTTCATCTGCCCGTACACAAGGCAGGTCTTGCTGATGACCCCGGACTCCTTCATCTCGAGCCAGAGGTCGTTCCCCTCGCGGGTGCGCTCGCCCACGCCGCCGAAGACGGAGACGCCGCCGTGCGCCTTGGCGATGTTGTTGATCAGTTCCATGATCACGACGGTCTTGCCCACGCCGGCGCCGCCGAAGAGGCCGGTCTTTCCGCCGCGCGCGTAGGGCGCGAGCAGGTCCACGACCTTGATCCCGGTCTCGAAGAGCTCGGCCTTGGCCGAGACGTCCTTGAACTCCGGCGCCGGGCGGTGGATCGGCTCCACCTGTTCGACCTTCACGGGACCCAGCTTGTCCACCGGCTCGCCCAGGAGGTTGAACACGCGGCCCAGCGTGACCGGGCCCACCGGGACCTGGATCGGGGCGCCCGTGTTCGCCACCGCCGTGCCGCGCACCAGACCGTCCGTGGAGGACATGGCCACGGCCCGGACCTGGTTCCGGCCCAGGTGCTGCTGCACCTCGGCGGTCAGGTGGACCGGGACCTTGGCCGATTCATCGTCGATCCGGAGCGCGGTGAAGATCTCGGGCAGCTTCCCTTGCGGGAACTCGACGTCGATCACCGTGCCGATGACCTGGACGACGCGTCCTTGACTCAGCTCCTGACCGTCGCCGGCCGGGGCCTTCTCCTGGGGCTTCTGCGCTGGGGCGTTCTGCTCTTTGGGACTCATCTTGGCTTCCTATTTCAGCGCGGCAGCGCCGCCCACGATCTCCGCGATCTCGTTGGTGATCTGGGCCTGGCGCGCCTTGTTGTAGGCGCGGGTCAGCGAACCGACCAGCTCCTCGGCATTCTCGGTGGCGCTCTTCATGGCGTTCCGGCGGGCGACCTGCTCGGAGGCGGCCGACTCGACCAGCGCCTGGTAGACGAGGTTCTCGAGATAGAGGGGGACCATCTGCCGCACCAGCTCCTCGCGCGATGGGTGGAAGAGGTAGTCCACCTCGCGGTGCTCGGGCCCGGCCTGGGGCCGTGGGATCGGGAGGAACTCGACCACGGTGGGCGGCTGGGAGAGCGCGTTCCTGTAGTCGGCATGGATGAGGACGATCCGGTCCACCTCCCCCTTCTGGTAGGCGTCGATCAGCATCCGGGAAAGGCGGACCGCGTCCTCGTAGCGGGGGCGCTCGGTCACGTCGAGATGCACGGAGGCCGGCTCCACACCCGCGAACTTGAAGGCCTGGAACCCCTTCTTGCCGGCCATGTGGAGCACGAACGGCCGGGAGGCCTGCTCCTCCTCGGCCAGGACCTCGCGCGCCCGCTTGACCAGGTTTGTGTTGAAGCCACCGCACAGCCCGCGGTTGGCGGTCACGAGGAAGATCGCGGTGGAGCGGACCGGCGTGCGGGGCTGGAGCAAGGGGTGCGCCTCGGGAGCCGCGGCGGCGAGCTGGGCCATCACGTCGCGGAGCTTCCTCGTGAAGGGTCTCGCGCCGTTCAGGCGCTCGAGCGCTCGCATCATCCTGGAGGTCGCGACCATCTGCATGGTGCGGGTGATCTTCCGGGTGTTGTCCACGCTCTTGATGCGCCGGCGGATCTCCTTGTTGCGGGCCATGCGGTTACCCCGGAGCCCTCGCGGGTTGTGCGGGCTTCTGCGGAGCGGCCGGGGGTTGACCAGACTGCTTCGGAGGGGGCGCGGGCGGGACGCCCTTCGCGGGGGCGGCGGCGGGCGACGCGGCCGCGGGCTCGGCGGGCTGCGACTGGGCGAAGACCGCCCCGTACTCCTTCAGCGCCTCCTTGATCGCGCTCTCGACGTCGGGCGTCAGGTCCTTGACCTCCGCGATCTTCTTCAGCAGCTCGGCGCGCGAGGACCTCAGGTACTGGAGGAATCCCTCCTCCCAGCGCCGGACGTCCTTCACCTCGATGCCGTCCAGGAAGCCCTGGGTTCCCGCGTAGATCACGCAGACTTGCTCGGCGACCGGCATCGGCTGGTACTGGGGCTGCTTGAGCAGCTCCACCATGCGCTGGCCACGGGCGAGCTGCGCCTGGGTGGCCTTGTCCAGGTCGCTCCCGAACTGGGCGAACGCCTCGAGCGCGCGGTACTGCGCGAGGTCCAGGCGGAGCTTGCCGGCGACCTTCTTCAAGGCCTTGATCTGCGCATTGCCTCCGACGCGCGAGACCGAGATGCCCACGTTCACGGCGGGCCGGACGCCCGCGTAGAAGAGGTCGGTCTCCAGGAAGATCTGGCCGTCCGTGATCGAGATCACGTTGGTGGGGATGTAGGAAGACACGTCCCCTTCCTGCGTCTCCACGAACGGGAGCGCGGTCAGCGAGCCGCCCCCCATCTTGTCGGAGAGGCGCGCCGCGCGCTCGAGCAGGCGCGAGTGGAGGTAGAAGACGTCTCCCGGGTAGGCCTCTCTTCCGGGCGGCCGCCGGAGGAGCAGCGAGAGTTGGCGGTAGGCCACCGCCTGCTTGCTCAGGTCGTCGTAGATGCAGAGCGTGTCGCGCTTCTTCTCGTACATGAAGTACTCCGCCATCGTGCATCCGGAGTAGGGGGCGAAGTACTGCAGGGGCGAGGGCTCGTTGGCGCTGGCCACCACGACGATCGTGTAGTCCATGGCGCCGGCCTGAGTGAGCCGGTCCACCACGCCGGCCACCGTGGACGCCTTCTGGCCGATCCCCACGTAGATGCAGATCACGTTCTCGCTCTTCTGGTTGATGATCGTGTCGAGGGAGATCGCGGACTTGCCGGTCTCGCGGTCGCCGATGATCAGCTCGCGCTGGCCGCGGCCGATCGGGATCATCGAGTCGATGGCCTTGATCCCGGTCTGGAGGGGAGTGCGGACCGGCTGGCGGTCCGCGATCCCGGGCGCGGGCATCTCCACCGGGCGCATTTTCGCGGCCTGGATGGGACCCTTCCCATCGAGCGGGAGCCCGATCGCGTTCACGACGCGGCCCAGGAGCGCCTCTCCGACCGGCACGGCGAGCAGGCGGCCGGTCCGCTTGACGGTCTGCCCTTCCTTGATGGGGGTGAAGTCGCCGAGGATGATCACGCCGACCGAGTCCTCCTCGAGGTTGAACGCCACCCCGAAGGTGCCGTTCTCGAACTCCACCATCTCGCTGTTCATGACCTTCGAGAGGCCATGGCAGCGCGCGATTCCGTCGCCCGCCGTGAGGATGATCCCCACCTCGTCCACGTCGAGCTGCTTCTCGAAGCTCTCGATCTCCCGCCGGATGACCGAGGAGATCTCCTCGGGCCGAATCGTCGTCATGACTGTTTTCCTTCCAACGGAGCCTCCAGGGCCCGGGCCCGGAGCTTCTTGAACTGGGTTCGGACGCTGGCGTCGAGCAGGAGGTCGCCCACCCGGATCACGAGGCCGCCGAGGAGCCCCTGGTCCACGTGCTCGCGGAGGACCACCGGACGCCCCAGGCGGGACGCGAGCACGGTCTGGAGCCGGGTCTTCACGTCCGGGGCCAGCGTTGCGGTAGCCGTGACGTCCACGCGCACTTGGTCCTGCTCCCGCTCGATCATCTCCTCCAGCGCGGCGACGATGGACCGCAGGTGGTCCTCCCGTCCCTTCCGGACCAGGACGCGCAGGAAGCTCAGCGTGAGGGGGGAGACCTGCCTTCCCACGTTCCTCTCCAGGGAGCCGAGCTTGTCCTCGCGCGAGCGGCGCGGGGACTCGAAATAGGAGCGCACCTGCACGTCCTTCGCCACGAGGTCGTGGAGCGACCGCAACTCTTCGAGGAGGCCGGGGAAGAGCTTCCGCTCCCGCCCCAGCTCCCAGAGGGCGTGGGCGTACTCGCGCGCCACGGCGCCACCCTGCATCAGAGCCTGCTCCCGGCTTCCTTCACGGCCTCTTCGGCGAGCTGCCGGTGGTCGGCCTCCGAGAGCGACCTGCGCACGACCTTCTGCGCCGCGGCGAGCGCCAGGTCCACCGTCTGTCGGCGGAGCTCGGCGGCGGCGGCCTCCTGCTGGAGACGCAGCTCGCGGAGGCCGCGGTCCATCACGGCCTTGGCCTCGTTTCGGGCCTGGGTGACGACCTCCTCCTTCGTCTTCTCGGCCGTGGCCCGGGCCTGCTCGGCCATCGCCGCGGCCTGGGCCCGGGCCTGGTCCAGGATCTCCTTCTGCTTCTGGAGCGACCCCGCCACCTCGGCGCGGGCCTGCTCGGCCTTCTCCAGAGACTCGCGGATCGACTTCTCGCGCGCGTCGAGGGAAGTCGCGATCGGCTTCCAGGCGAACTTCCGGAGCACGAGGAGCAGCACCAGGAAGATCACGATCGTCCAGATCGAATGGCCGATCGGGACGTCCCAGACTCCTCCCCGATCGGAGACGGGGCCTTCCGAGAGGGCCAGGAACAGGGCGGAGAGCATGGAGCGGGCCTCCCTCACTTGGCCTTGAGGATGGTCGTGATCTTCTCCGCGAGCCCGCTCTGGATCATGAAGCAGATGGCGCAGGCGAAGAGCGCGACGCCCTCGATGAGGGCCGCGGTGAGGATCATGGCGCCCCGGATGTCGCCGGCCGCCTCGGGCTGGCGGGCCATCGACTCGACCGAGTTCCCGGCGATGCGGGAAATGCCGATGCCGGCGGCCAGCGCGGCGAGGCCCGCGCCGATCCCCGCCCCCAGCAACGCGAGACCGACGCCGGTCGAGTAGTTTTCCATGGGTCCTCCTTGAGGTTCGCCCCGCGCTCGGCAGGGCCGGATGCTCGAGTAACGGTGCTAGTGCTCCGCGTGCGTGGCGGCGCCGATGAACAGCGCCGACAGGAACGTGAAGATGTAGGCCTGGAGCACGGCGACGAAGAGCTCCAGGATCGACAACGCCACCGCGGCCAGGACCGAGATCCCGGCTACGGGGAGGTTCTTGAACAGGAAGATGAACCCGAGCACGACCCCCAACACGATGTGCCCGCCGGTCATGTTGGCCCACAGGCGCACCATCAGCGCGAAGGGCTTGGCGAGGAGACCCACGATCTCGATGAGGAACATCAGGGGCCATAGGGCCAGCGGGAGGCCGGGCGGGACCAGGTTCTTCCAGAAGGCCAACGGACCCTGCTGCCGCATGCCGGTCGCCACGATCGTGACCAGCGTGATCACGGCGAGCGCGCCGGTGACGAAGATGTTGCCGGTCGCGGACGCGCCGAAGGGGACCAGGCCGAGCGCGTTCATGAAGAAGACGAAGAAGAACGCGGTCAGGAAGAACGGCAGGAAGGCCGGTCCCAGGTGATGGCCGAGGTGCGGCATCACGATCGCGTCGCGGACGAACAGGATCACGGGCTCGAAGAAGGCCTGGAGCCCCCTCGGGACCTCGGACCATCGGCGCGCCATCGGGATGAAGATCGCGGCGCAGATGCCGGCCGCGAGCATCATCATCACCACGTGGTTGGTGATCGAGAGATCGAGGTCTCCCAGGTGCAGGTGGGGGAGCGGAACCTCGTACCCGAAGAAGCTCAGCGAGTGCTGGGCGTCCAGGTGGTGCTGGATGTCGAGCTGGTCGAGCGAGTGCGCGCCTTCGGAGCTCATGCCCTGCCGCTCCTGCCCGCGGGGCGCCGGAGGTACGCGACGATCTCGATGATCGTCGATGCGAAGTAGAGGGTCATGAAGGTCATCACGAAGGGCTCCACGTCGATCGACAAGAGCGGCGGGAGCAGGAAGATCAACAGAGCCAGGGCCACGAGCCGGCCGAGGAACCCCACGACCACGATCCGGAGCGCCTGCCGGCCATCAGCGCGCAGTGCCCGCCGGTAGCTCCGACGGGCCAGCAACAGGTTGGCCACCCCCAGAGCCCCCCCGAGCCCGGCGCTCCACATCACGTTCATCACGGCGGAGCCTTCCCTCCCGGGAACAGCTCCCGATAGAGAGCGAGCACCCCGGCCACGAGCCCGAGGAAGAGACCGGAGAGCGCCAGCAGGGGGGAAGTGCCGAACCGCCCATCCAGCCACCGGCCGACGAGGAACCCCAGGAAGACCGCCAGAAAGAACTGGAGGCCGACTTGCGAGTACCTGACGTAGATCGGAACCCGCCCCCTCTTCGGGGGTCCGGTCTCGGAACCCAACCGAGCTCCTCCAACGGTCCGACCGTGCCGAAAAAGGGCGCCGGAACATAGCACTCGACCTCTCGAGTGTCAACGAACGCGGAGACCCGGTAGTGGGCTACCAAAGTAGCCCACTACCGGGGACCCCGGACGGACGGAGCACGAAGAGTACGCAGAGCCGGCGCGGTCCATTCGACCGGGGAGGCAAGCAAGGGCGGTGCCTCGCCTTTGAGCGGACGCAAAGCGCCTTGCGGGACGGGGATGGGTGAGGGTCGAGCTTGGTGGTCTGGGCGGTTTCCACAAGCGTCTGGGGAATCAGCCGCGTTCCGGGATGCCGGGCGGGAGGCATTGCAAACGGAAGGCGCCGTGCTACAGTCCCGGGCCTTTCTACGGGCGCGGCACCCCGGGCGGCGGATGGAGGGCTCCGATGGCTGCGGCGGGCTTTCGACGGACACATACCTGCGGGGCGCTCAGGGCCGGCGACGTCGGCGCACACGTCGTATTGTGCGGATGGGTGGAGAGCCGGCGGGACCATGGGGGGCTCCTCTTCCTCGACCTCCGGGACCGGCACGGGGTGACCCAGCTCGTCTTCAGCCCCGAGGTTTCCCGCCCAGCCCTAGAGGGGACCGAACGGCTCAGACCCGAATCGGTGGTGGCGATCGAGGGGGTGGTGCGGGCGCGCCCTGAGGGGACTCGCAACCCCAAGCGGTCGACCGGTGACATCGAGGTCGTGGTCTCCGCCGTGCAGCTCCTCAACGAGTCCGAGACGCCGCCCTTCGAGATCGCGGACGAGACGGACGCGGCCCCCGAGCTGAGGCTCCGCTACCGCTACCTGGACCTCCGTCGCCGGCCGATGCAACGGAACCTGGAGGCCCGACATCGTCTGATGAAGCGCATCCGCGCCCACCTCGATGCGCAGGGCTTCCTCGAGATCGAGACCCCGATGCTCACGAAGAGCACCCCGGAGGGGGCCCGGGACTACCTGGTCCCCAGCCGGGTCTACCCGGGCGCCTTCTTCGCGTTGCCGCAGAGCCCGCAGCTCTTCAAACAGATCCTCATGGTGGCCGGGTTCGACCGGTACTTCCAGATCGCCCGGTGCTTCCGGGACGAGGACCTGCGCGCGAACCGTCAGCCCGAGTTCACCCAGCTCGATCTGGAGATGTCCTTCGTGACCGAGCAGGACGTCCAGGAGATGGTGGAGGGGCTGCTCGCCGACCTCTTCGAGACGCTCAAGGGCGTTGCCATCCCGCGTCCGTTCCCGCGGATGACTTTCGACGTCGCGATGAGCCGCTACGGGTCGGACAAGCCGGACCTGCGGTTCGACCTGCCGATCAGCGACGTCGGCAGAGTCGCAAAGCGCACCGAGTTCCGCGTGTTCCGGGATGCCCTCGCCACCGGCGGGATGGTGGCCGGACTCTCTGTTTCCGGAGGGGGCGCCGCCCTGGGTCGGAAGGGCATCGACGAGGCCGAGGCGCACGTGAAGTCGTTGGGCGCGAAAGGGCTGGCCTGGACCAGGATCGAGGGCGAGACCTTCGCCGGAGGCGTGGCGCGGTTCCTCCAGGGGGTAGCCGGTGATTTGCGCCAGGAGATGGACGCGGCCGATGGGGACCTGCTCCTGTTCCTGGCCGATGGCCGGGACCTCGTGCTGTCGGCGCTGGGAGATCTCCGTCGCTGGCTCGCGCGGCGGCTCGACCTCGTGCGGGCCGACGGCTTCCGGTTCCTCTGGGTGACGGACTTCCCGCTGTTCGAGCGGAACGCGGCTGATGGGAGCATCCAGGCCTGCCATCACCCGTTCACGGCGCCCCGGCCGGAGGACGAAGGGCAGCTGGAGACCGACCCGCTCAAGGTGAAGGCGCGCGCCTACGACGTGATCCTCAATGGCGAAGAGCTGGGAGGCGGCAGCATCCGCATCCACCGGCCCGACCTCCAGAGCCGGGTCTTCCAGGTGCTCGGGCTCGACCGCGAGCGCGCGGAGGCCCGGTTCGGCTTCCTCATGGAGGCGCTGCGCTATGGCGCGCCGCCACACGGGGGGATCGCCCTCGGGCTGGACCGCATGCTGATGCTCCTCTACGGGATCGACAGCATCCGCGACACGATCGCCTTCCCGAAGACGGCCCGTTCCTCGTGCCTGATGACCGGTGCTCCCTCGGACGTGGACCCCGCCCAGCTCAAGGACCTGGGGCTCCTTCTGGCACAGGGCGCGGTGGGGCGGCAGGCCGAACCGGGCGACCGTTGACTCGTCTCCGGGTGGGGAGTAATTTCCGAACTCCGCTTCGGCTCCAGCGGTGCCGCAGCGCCCCCGCGCGCGCCAGCGGACGGGAGCTTCCCGATTCCCTACCTTCACAGGGGCATGGCTGACCAGAACGATCTCGTCTCGGGCTATCGCGAGGAGCAGGTCCAGGGCGTCGATGACCGTCTGCTGCGGATGCGGCACAGCGCATCCCACGTGATGGCCGACGCCGTGCTGCGGCTCTTCCCCGGCGCGAAGCTGGCCATTGGTCCTCCCATCGAAGAGGGGTTCTACTACGACATCGACCTCCCGCGCCCCCTCACGCCCGAGGACCTGCGTGAGATCGAGAAGGTGATGGCCGAGATCGTGAAAGCCGATCACCGCTTCGAGCGGTTCGAGAAGAGCTCCGAGGAGGCGCTGGCGTGGTTCCGCGAGAGGAACCAGCCCTACAAGATCGAGATCGTCGAGTCGCTGGGTGTTCCCCGGGTGGGGTTCTACCAGCACGGGAGCTTCATCGACCTCTGTAAGGGGCCGCACGTGGAGAGCACGGGGAGGATCGGCGCCTTCCGGCTGCTGCACACGTCCGGGGCCTACTGGCGGGGCGACGAGAAGCGCCCGATGCTGCAGCGCATCTACGGCACGGCGTTCCCGGATGTGGCGCAGCTCGAAGCGCACCTCAAGAACCTCGAGGAGCGGAAGAAGGCGGACCACCGGCGCCTGGGCCAGGACCTGGACCTCTTCTCGGTGCAGGACCAGGCCGGGGGCGGGCTCATCTTCTGGCACCCGAAGGGCGCGCTGATCCGGCACCTGATCGAGGACTTCTGGAAGAAGGAGCACCTGAAGCGCGGCTATCAGCTCCTCTACACGCCGCACATCGCCAAGGCGGACCTCTGGAAGACGAGCGGTCACCTGGAGTTCTACCGGGAGAGCATGTACTCGCCCATGGACATCGATGGGCTCGACTACATCGTCAAGCCCATGAACTGTCCCGGACACATCCTGGTCTACAAGAGCACGGTGCGCTCCTACCGCGAGCTGCCGCTGCGCTACGCAGAGCTCGGGACGGTCTACCGCTACGAGCGGAGCGGCGCGCTCCACGGGATGTTCCGCGTCCGCGGCTTCACTCAGGATGACTCCCATGTCTTCTGCACCGAGGGCCAGCTCCAGAGCGAGATCCAGGGCATCCTCGCGCTGGTCGAGTTCCTGATGAAGGAGACCTTCGGTTTCGACTACCGCGTCTACCTGAGCACGCGGCCGGCGAAGTTCGTGGGCAACGTCGAGTCCTGGGACCGGGTCACGGAGGTCATGAAAGCGGCCCTGGAGGCCCGGGGGATCCCGTACAAGATCGATCCGGGGGGCGGGGCGTTCTATGCGCCCAAGATCGACTTCAAGCTGATCGACTCCATGGGCCAGGAGTGGCAGTGCTCGACCGCTCAGGTGGACTTCAACCTCCCGGAGAGGTTCGGGCTCGAGTACGTGGGCCAGGACGGGAACCGACACCGGGTCTACATGATCCATCGGGCCATCTTCGGGAGCCTGGAACGCTTCTTCGCTGGGCTTGTCGAGCACTACAAGGGGTCCTTCCCCCTGTGGCTGGCGCCGGTGCAGGTGCAGCTCATTCCGGTCACGGAGGCGCACATCGACACGGCGCGAGCGACCCTCCGGGAGCTGGTCGCGCGCGGTTTCCGGGCCGAGGTGGACGAGGACCACGAAAAGATGTCCAAGAAGATCCGGAAGGCGCAGCTCCAGAGGGTCCCCTACATGGGCGTGATCGGAGATCGGGAGGTGGCGGAGGGGACGGTGTCGCTGCGGCATCGCACGGCCGGCGACCTGGGTGCCATGCAATGGACCGCGGTCTTCGAGAGGCTCGAAAAGGAGCTCGCGGAGCGCCGCTAGTCCTGAACCGTGAGGTCCCTCCTCATTCCCGCGGGGAGGAGTGGCTCCTGAGTGAGCGGGAGAGTTCGACGAAGGGGCGTCGGGACCCGAGGCGTTCCCGGCGGCCCAGGGAGGTTGCGCATCCAGCACGAATTTCGCGTGAACAGTCAGATCCGGGCCGCCATGGTCCGGGTCGTGACCGAGCAGGGAGAGCAGTTGGGCGTCATGCCCCTGAAGGAGGCTCGGGCCGTGGCCGATGGCCGGGGACTGGACCTGGTCGAGGTGGACCCGGACTCCATGCCTCCGGTCTGCCGCATCATGGACTACGGCAAGTTCAAGTACCGGCAGAAGAAGAAGACGCAGCAGTCGAGGAAGAAGACCCATATCTCCCAGGTCAAGGAAGTCCGCATCAAGCCCAAGACCGGCGAGCACGACATCATGTTCAAGGTCAAACAGGCGCGGCAGTTCCTGGAACAGGGGGACAAGGTCCAGGTGAACATGACCTTTCGTGGGCGCGAGATCACCCACATCGACGTGGGCCGGTCGAAGCTCGAGCGGTTCAGCCAGGAACTGGTCGACATCGCCAAGATCGAGAAGGGGCCCAAGATGGAGGGCAAGGTGATGGTGCTGCTCTTCTCGCGGAAATAGCAGGGCAGGTCGGATCCGCGGGCTTGTTTTTCGAGGAGGGCGAGGCTACTCTCTCCGGCTTTCCCCGACCATGGGCTCCGCGTTCGAACGGATCCGAGGAGGAACCCTCCGACCATGAAGCTCAAGACCAGCAAGAGCGTCTCAAAGCGGATGAAGGTGACCGCGCGAGGCAAGATCAAGCGATTCAAGGCGAACCGTGGCCATCTCATGTCCTCCAAGAATGCCAAGCGGCGCCGGCGGCTACGCGGTCCGATCATCAACGAGGTCCGCAACCAGAACCTGCATCGGCTCCTCGGAGCCTGATCGCACCCGAGGCGGGAACGAACCATGGCGAGAGTGAAGCGGGGCGTCACGAAGAACGCGCGCAAGAAGCGCCTCTTCAAGGACGTCAAGGGATACCGGGGGGGCCGCGGAAAGCGCTACCGGATGGCGACCGAGGCCCGGAATCGAGGCTGGGCCTACGCGTTCAAGCACCGCAAGAGGAAGAAGCGCGACTTCCGTCGTCTGTGGATCGTGCGCATCGGGGCTGCGGCCGAGGCGAGGGGGCTCACGTATTCGCGGCTGATGAGCGGCCTCAAGAAGGCGGGCGTTGAGCTCGACCGGAAGATCCTCGCGGACCTGGCCCTCGCCGACCCGCCTGCCTTCGATTCCCTGATCGGCCGGGCACGCGCCGCGCTCGGCGCCTAGGGGAGGGCCGCCAGCAGTGCCCGGCGAGTCCGTGACCGCGCGGGCCGAGGACGCGCTTCGCCAAGCCCTCGGGGAGGTCGAGGCAGCGCGGGACGCCCAGGAGCTCGACAGGGTCCGGGTCCGCTGGCTCGGGCGCAAGGGGCAGATCTCCGAGCTGCTCGGGCAGTTGGGGAAACTTCCGGCGGAAGAGCGGGTGGAGGCCGGGGCCGCGGCCAACCGCGCAAAGAGCCAGGTCTCCGACGCGCTCCAGGAGAAGCTCCGGACCTTCAGGGACCAGGAGCTGCGCCGACGGCTCGAAGACGAACGGATCGACATCACGGCTCCCGGAGCCCGGCTGGCCCGCGGCACGCTGCACCCGCTCACCCAGCTCCAGTACGAAATCGAGGACATCTTCCGATCGCTCGGCTTCGAGATCGTGGACGGACCCGAAGTGGAGCGGGAGTACTACAACTTCGAGGCGCTGAACATCCCCGCCCACCATCCCGCACGGGACCTGCAGGACACCTACTGGCTGACCGACGGGAACGTGCTGAGGACACACACGTCTCCCGTGCAGATCCGCGCCATGGAGACGCGCCGGCCGCCCTTCCGCGTGCTCGCGCCGGGACGCGTCTACCGGAACGAATCACTCGACGCCTCGCACGAGCACACCTTCTATCAGGTGGAAGGGCTCTATGTGGACCAGGACGTCTCCTTGTCTCACATGGCGGGAATCCTGACGGGGTTCCTGGAGGCGCTGTTCGGGGAGGAAGTGCACGTCCGCCTCCGGCCGGGCTATTTCCCATTCGTGGAGCCGGGGTGCGAGCTGGACTTCCAGTGTCTCCTCTGCAGGGGGAAGGGCTGTCCGGCCTGCAAGCGGACCGGATGGGTCGAGATGTGCGGCTGCGGCCTCGTTCATCCCAACGTGCTCCGTCACGGGCGGATCGATCCCGGGCTCTGGTCCGGCTTTGCCTTCGGGCTGGGGCTCAATCGGCTCGCGATGATGCGCTACGGCATCCCCGACATACGTCTGTTCCAGAGCGGGGATCTCGCCTTCCTCAACCAGTTCTGACGCTCATCGAGCCCCGAACTTTCAGCGTGATCCCATGAAGCTCTCCCTGAACTGGCTGCGCGATTTCGTGGATGTCCCGGCCTCTCCGGAAGAGCTCGCGGAGCTGCTCACGCTGCGGGTTGCCGAGGTGGAGGGGGTGATCCGGTTGGGCGCGGAATGGGGGGGCGTGAGCGTGGCCCGCGTGCGGTCGGTCCGACCTCATCCGAAGGGAGGCGGGCTCACCATCTGCGAGGTCGAGACCGGGGCGGGCGAGAAGACCGTCGTCTGCGGGGCCGCCAATGTCCGGCCCGGTCTCGTTGCGCCCTTCGCCGCGTCGGGGAGCCGGCTCCCCGACGGACGGACCATCCGGGAGACGCGGATTCATGACATCGCAAGCCAGGGAATGCTCTGCTCCGCAGCCGAGCTCGAGCTGGACATCGCGGGGGCGGGGGACGGGCTGTTCGAGCTGGCCGAGGACCTGACTCCGGGACGGCCGCTCGCGGAGGTTCGCGAGCTCGCGGACGTCGTTCTCGAGATCGACAACAAGTCCATCACTCACCGGCCGGACTTGTGGGGAATCCTCGGCTTCGCGCGGGAGGTTGCAGCGCTGACGGCCCAGGAGGTTCGACTCCCAGAAAACCGGCGGCTCTCGGCAACTGCTCGTGAGAGGTTCCCCGTGTCCGTGGAGACGCCCGAGCTGTGTGCGCGGTACCTGGCCCTCGCTCTCGACGGCGTCCACGTGACGACCTCGCCGTTCCGGCTGCGGTACCGCCTCCAGACCGCTGGCCTCCGACCGCTCAACAACGTCGTGGACCTCACCAACTACGTCATGGCGGAGCTCGGGCAGCCGCTCCACGCTTTCGACCTTCGACGGCTTGCCGGACCCTCGATCGTCGTCCGTCGGGCACGGCCCGAGGAGCGGCTGACGACGCTCGACGGCATCGACCGGATTCTCGATCCCACGATGCTGGTGATCGCCGACGCGAAAGGCGCTGTGGCCCTCGCCGGGGTCATGGGCGGGGACTCGTCGAAGATCGGTCCGGACACTCAGACCCTGGTCCTCGAAGCCGCCACGTTTGATCCGGTGAACATCCGGAAGACGGCGGCGGCGCTCGGGCTGCGCACCGATGCGGCTGCGCGCTTCGAGAAGAGTCTCGATCCCGAGCTGCCGGGGAAAGCGGCGAACCGGTTTCTGACGCTGGCACAGGGCCTCATGCCGGGACTGCGTGCCGTTTCCAGGATCGAGGACGTTCGCCGACCGGACCCGCCCGCGGAGCGCATCCGCTTGCGCCTGTCGCGCGTGCGCCAGCTGCTGGGCGTGGATCCCGGGAGGGCAAAGGTCCTCGAGATCCTCAGGCGCCTGGAGTTCGGTGTGGAGGATGCCGGTGCCGAGGGGGGCGACGTGTTCGAGGTGACGCCTCCGTCCTTCCGAGCTACCAAAGACGTCAGGATCGAGGAGGACCTCGTCGAGGAGGTCGGCCGCGTCTTCGGGTATGCCAACCTGCCGGGGCACCCACCCAGGGCCGAGGTCCGGCCGGCGCCCCAGGGACGCGAGCAACGGCTGGAACGCGACGTGAAGACCACTCTCGCCCAGGCGATGGGGTTTCAGGAGGTCTACGCGTACTCCTTCGTGACCGCCGAAGCTATCGGTGCTTTTGGATTGCGGACGGCTCCTCATGTCGAGGTGCGCAACCCTCCTTCCCAGGATCAGAGCCGCCTGAGACGGAGCCTGGCTCTGGGTCTGCTCCACGCCCTCGAGGTGAACGCGCGCCGGTTTCGACAGCAGCGGCTCTTCGAGGTGGGGCGGGTCTGGGAACCAGAAACCCCATCGCGCGAGAGTCTTCCCTCCGAGCACAAGGTCGTAGCGGCAGTCGAGTGGCAGGTAGGGAGGGACGGGACCGAGGTCCTGCACCGCCTCAAGGGTGGATTGGAGACGCTGTTCGGACAGCTGCGCACAGCAGCTCCCGCATTCGATCGGGCGCCTCCGCTCCCCCCCTGGCTGCACCCTGGCCGCTCGGCGCGGGTGATGGTCGACGGGATCGTCCTGGGCCACGTCGGAGAACTGCATCCGTCGCTGGCGCAAGCCCTCCGGGGCGGCGTGGCCCTCTTCGAGCTGCGGATCGACGCCATCGGTCGGGTACGCCACGGGATTCCCAGATTCCGGCCGATTCCGCGTTTCCCCGCGGTCATCCGCGACCGGAGCTGGGTGGTGGGCGAGGCGGTAACCGTAGCCGAGATTGAGAGCCGGGCCCGCCAGGCGGGGGGCAGTCTCATCAGGGACCTGAGCGTGTTCGACATCTACAGGGGGGCCTCGATACCCTCCGGCCACAAGAGCCTGTCGTTCGAGATTCACTTCGGCTCTCCGGACCGGACCCTTACCGACCAGGAGGCCGACGAGGCCTTGGCGCGGATGGATCGGGCGATTCACGAGCTGGGCGGCGTGCCCAGGTCCTGAGGCCCGACCTGCCCGTAGGGCACTGGAGCTTGCCCTACGCTGCGGGCTCGAGTACCATCTCGGCCATCGACCTCTGCCCTGCGCGTGCTTGTGGAGTCGATTCTTGCAACCGATGGACTTTCATCGGGTGCCGATCTTCGGGGCTTTGCTGACGTCCATGCCCCGCGAGGGGACGAGACGCCTGCTCCGTGAGGCGCCCATCTGACGTGAGGGTTCGCAAGAGGACTCCCACACGGCATTGGTGCGGAGGTTCTTCTCCGGGACTGGTGCGGTGAGTCCCGAGTTCGTACCATCGGGGCGCCTTTCCCGCCTTGCCGACGAACCTGGGGAGGTGATTCCATGAACAGATTCCGGGGGATTCCATCGATCGGGGTGGCGACCTTGCTGATTGTCGCCGTGCTGGGGCCTTCCGGTTGCGGACCCGGAAACGAATCAAAGGTGGCCGTCCCCGATGACAGCGCGGTGGTGCTGAACCAGACGGCGCCTGCGTCACCGACTGGGGAGGACGCGAAGGAGCCTTCATCGAAGGATGCTCCATCCAGGACCGGACCATCGACCTTGGCGGCCCATCCCGAAGGCGCCTCAATCATCGCCCCATCAGGGAAGGCGGAGCGCGAGGGTCATCAGGCTGCCTTGAAGGAAGCGCAGGGGTTGATCCTCTCTGGGAAGGCACGAGAAGGCCTGATACGGTTGACGGACGCCTGGAGGAACTCAGCGAATGAAGAGGAGCGGGCTTCTGCGTACTCAATGCTCCATAATGAGGTCGATAGGCATGTCCTATCCACGGGGGCCAGCAGTGAGTTCACGTTCGACCACCATGTGCAGCCGGGTGACAATCTCTACACCTTGTGCCAGAAATGGTCCGATGGGCTTCGATTGCGCGTGAGTCCCGGACTCATCCTGCGAGTGAATGGCATGACAGACCCCCGGAGACTGCGGGTGGGAATGACGGTGCGCGTACCCAGGGACCAGATTCGACTGGAGGTCTCGAAAGCGCGCTATCGACTCGGGGTTTTCCTGGGGGAGATCTTGGTCCGGGAATTCCCTGTCGGGATTGGGCCGGGGGATCGGACTCCCGAGGGGGAGTTCGAGATCGACAGTCGCCTCAAGAACCCGCCTTGGACCACTCCCAATGGGGTGATCCCCTATGGCGATCCTCGAAACATTCTGGGAGCAAGGTGGATGGGCTTCCGAACCGCCGGGGGTCGGAGCGGTCTCGGCATCCACGGGACGACTGAGCCGGATTCGATCGGAACCAATCGCTCCGCAGGCTGCGTACGCATGCTCAACCGCGATGTAGAGGAGCTCTTCGACATCGTGCCTGAGGGAACGAAGGTTAGGATCCAATCTTAAGCGGTGCAACATGTTAGGAGAAAAGGGTCTGGAGCGAAGGAGGCACCCCCGGCTGCAGCTTCGGATTCCTCTCGAGATTCGTGGTGATGGGGGGAGACTTCTTGCGGTCACAGAGACGGAGGATATCAGTGCGGGGGGACTCTATGCTTCCATCGTGGGGAAAACAGCGGTTAGGGAGATGATGGATGTCAGCCTCTGCCTTCGACTTCCATCCGATGCCGTAACCGGGCCCGTGAGCCTGGCGATGCAGTTGGCGGGAGATGGCAAGGTGGTTCGCCTGGACCCTGCGGGAAAGAGGGGTAGTCCTGGGGTCGCCATTCAGTTCCAGGCCCCACTTCAGATCACCAGACTCACGACTCTCTAGGAGCCCCGACGCCCTGCAGACTGAGACACCGGTTGTGCCCAGTGAGTTCAGGGGGCACATAAACACTGCATTTTTACAGGTTTATGAGCGGCCAACCCGGCCAGCAAAAAAGCCGTTGACGGTGGCCCTCCCATCGCTATAATTCCCCCCGCACTTTGGCCCGAGCAAGTGGCGGTTACCGATCGCAACCTGTTGCGGGCATGATGTTTTGGCAGCTGCTCTTTGAAAAATGAACAGCCGGCGACGGCGACGTGTGAGCCCCGACCAATCGTCGGGACCGTAAAGGAATCAAACCTGGCCCAACCGCATGTGGGAGGGCTATGAGAACATTCTCGAAGGGTTTGATCCTGGCTCAGAACGAACGCTGGCGGCGTGGCTTAGGCATGCAAGTCGCACGAGAAAGGGGTAGCAATACCCCCGGTAAAGTGGCGTAAGGGTGAGTAACATATAGACAACCTACCCTCAAGACTGGGGCAACAACCCGAAAGGGTTGCTAATACCAGATGGTGTCAAGCTGGCTTCGGCCAGTTGGACTAAACGGTGGGGACCCTTCGGGGCCTATCGCTTGAGGAGGGGTCTATATCCCATCAGCTAGTTGGCAGGGTAATGGCCTACCAAGGCGAAGACGGGTAGCCGGCCTGAGAGGGTGTTCGGCCACACTGGCACTGAGACACTGGCCAGACTCCTACGGGAGGCTGCAGTCGAGAATCTTCCGCAATGGGCGCAAGCCTGACGGAGCGACGCCGCGTGGACGATGAAGGCCTTCGGGTTGTAAAGTCCTGTCACCTGGTAAGAAACGTACAGCGCTAACAACGTTTGTGCTTGACGTTACCGGGAGAGGAAGCCACGGCTAACTCTGTGCCAGCAGCCGCGGTAAGACAGAGGTGGCAAGCGTTGTTCGGAATCACTGGGCTTAAAGGGCACGTAGGCGGCCCGGCAAGTCGGATGTGAAATCCCCTGGCTTAACCAGGGAACTGCATCCGAAACTACCGGGCTCGAGCGCAGGAGGGGAGAGCGGAACTCCTAGTGGAGCGGTGAAATGCGTAGATATTAGGAGGAACGCCGGTGGCGAAAGCGGCTCTCTGGCCTGCAGCTGACGCTGAGGTGCGAAAGCTAGGGGAGCAAACAGGATTAGATACCCTGGTAGTCCTAGCCCTAAACGATGGGCACTAAGTAGGGGGGATTCCGATGTCCTCTCTGCCGAAGCGAAAGTATTAAGTGCCCCGCCTGGGGAGTACGG
>Ga0187892_10004353_pt1:0-2500 | contig 23908 bp, 18 predicted proteins | sample MA1701073metaG_FD_139345 | JGI IMG/M metagenome (GOLD analysis project Ga0187892, IMG submission 139345) | Bio-ooze microbial communities from a basaltic lava cave in the Kipuka Kanohina Cave System on the Island of Hawaii, USA - MA170107-3 metaG ... | reverse complement strand
ACCACCCATGGGGTGTCGATCTGGGGGGGGACAGCGTTGTGAAAGTCTGGCCGTCGGACGACTAGAAGTGTCCGTTCAAGCCCGAGGGATCGCTCCAGGCAAATCCGGAGCAATTGGTCCCGGAGGTGATGACGAGCCCGCTTTGTGGCGAAGCGGCCTGAGCAGCGCACAAGAAAATCCTCACAGGGAATCCCATGAGTGACCGTACTAAAACCAACACAGGTAGGCGAGGTGAAGATCCTAAGGTGCTCGGGAGAACTCTCGTTAAGTAACTCGGCAAAATGACTCCGTAACTTCGGAAAAAGGAGTACCTCCCTAGGTGGAAGGGTTCGCCCCCAAAGCCCGGGGAGGCCGCAGTGAAGTGGCCCAGGCGACTGTTTACTAAAAACACAGGTCTCTGCAAAGTCGCTGAGATGACGTATAGAGACTGACGCCTGCCCAATGCCGGAAGGTTAAGGGAATGAGTCATCCCTTCGGGGAAAAGCTCTGAACCGAAGCCCCGGTGAATGGCGGCCGTAACTATGACGGTCCTAAGGTAGCGAAGTTCCTTGTCGGGTAAGTTCCGACCCGCATGAATGGCGTAACGACTTGGGCGCTGTCTCAACGAGGGACCCGGCGAAATTGTAGTAGCGGTGAAGATGCCGCTTGCCCGCGGCTAGACGGAAAGACCCCGTGGACCTTTACTGTAACCTAGCATTGTGTTTTGGTTTGATATGTGTAGCATAGGTGGGAGGCGCTGAAGGTCGAACGCAAGTTCGGCTGGAGCCAACAGTGAAATACCACTCTTATCTAACTAGAATTCTAACCTTGTCCCTTGAATCAGGGCGAGAGACAGTGCTAGGCGGGCAGTTTGACTGGGGCGGTCTCCTCCTAAAGAGTAACGGAGGAGCCCAAAGGCTCCCTCAGTGCGGTTGGCAATCGCACGCAGAGCGCAAGGGTAGATGGGAGCTTAACTGTGAGACCGATGGGTCGAACAGATGTGAAAGCAGGGCCTAGTGATCCGGCGTTTCCAAGTGGAAGGGGCGTCGCTCAACAGACAAAAGGTACCCCGGGGATAACAGGCTGATCTGGCCCAAGAGTTCATATCGACGGCCAGGTTTGGCACCTCGATGTCGGCTCATCGCATCCTGGGGCTGAAGGCGGTCCCAAGGGTTTGGCTGTTCGCCAATTAAAGCGGTACGTGAGCTGGGTTTAGACCGTCGTGAGACAGGTCGGTCCCTATCTACCGTGGGCGGAGGATACCTGAGGAGATTTACCCTTAGTACGAGAGGATTTGGGTGGACGGACCTCTGGTGTATCAGTTGTCGCGCTAGCGGCATTGCTGAGTAGCTACGTCCGGAAAGGATAAACGCTGAAGGCATATAAGCGTGAAGCCCCCTCCAAGATTAGGTATCCCCTGAGGCCCCTGGAAGACTACCAGGTTGATAGGCCGGGTGTGTAAGCGTAGCAATACGCTCAGCTAACCGGTACTAATAGGCCGATTGGCTTGACCACTTTCTTTCCTTGATCTGGTGTTTCTTTCCTTGATCTGGTGCTGGAGAGGCTCGAGTGCCACTATCCCATTGTTCAAGACGGTTTTTTTCCCGGTGACCATAGTGGGGGGGAAACACCCGTTCCCATTCCGAACACGGCAGTTAAGCCCTCTACGCCGATGGTATTGCGTAAGCGAGAGAGTAGGTTATTGCCGGGAATTGTAGTGTTGCCGCGCGTCGGTTGCCTATGGTGCAGTCGACGCGCGGCTTCGTTTCAGCCCGAGGCGAGGAAGAGGGCCCACCTTGATCCATGTTTGCGCCGACCCCGTGGCGGACCCTAGCCCAACTTGAAAGGTTTGCCGCGTAGAAGCGCTCGGATCGCCAAAGGGACGCATTCCACGGGTTCAGTTATCCGTGTCCTTTCGGCAAGCGTGCATGACGCGCGCTGAAGCGCAGCGTATGTTCGGCAGTCCACCGGACCAGCTACGGAGGACCGCCGATGACACCATCCCGTCCCGACTTGGCCGACCCGTTGCTCGCCGCCCGCCGCGCGTTCGAAGGCTGGCGTAGTGCTCCAGAGCGGGGCCGCCGCGTGCCGGAGTCCCTCTGGAAGATCGCGGTGGACCTGGCCCGCGAACAGGGAGTGTCGAAGACCGCACTCGCACTGGGTGATGTCCCGCTACTTGTTGACTTTGAAAGAAGCGACTCGGAGACACTTGTAGCACGAGCGAGACGAGAATGAGAGGCCGGAGTGGGGTCGAGGATGATCACCGACTCGAGGACAGGGCGATCGACTGCGCCCGGGAATCCCCCCTCCCAGGAGTCGACCAGCCTCATCAAGTCGCGCCAGATCGCAGCTAATGAGGTCGGATCCGGCCAGGGACTCCCGCGAGACACCGTTCGAGGGGGTACGGACGAAGGTGCCGGGAGCGAGGTCGCAGGGACCCGATCGCTCGTCCCCCCGAAGCTCGGCCCGGTCGTCCGGTTCATGGCGGGTTCGCTCTCAGCCGACCCTTGCCAGGGGGGCG
>Ga0187892_10004351_pt1 | contig 23925 bp, 22 predicted proteins | sample MA1701073metaG_FD_139345 | JGI IMG/M metagenome (GOLD analysis project Ga0187892, IMG submission 139345) | Bio-ooze microbial communities from a basaltic lava cave in the Kipuka Kanohina Cave System on the Island of Hawaii, USA - MA170107-3 metaG ... | reverse complement strand
TACCCTGCCGCTGATCACCGAGGAAACCACCACGGACAACGAGCTCGCGCTGGCGACCACAGAGGACGACCCGAATACGACGTCCGTCATCGACAACACGTACTTCATCTGCACCAGCGGCAACGCAGAGTTCGTGACAAAGGGCGTCCGCCCCGGCGACACGGTGCGCTACCTGTACACCGAGGACGGCTGGGGCGACGAGGTATTCAGCGAGTTCACGGTCGAGAGCGTCGAAAACGAGGACACCCTAATCCTCGAGACCGGTACGACTGTGCCCATCACCGTCGCAGTGAAGTTTGAGATCCATCGCAACAACACCAACGACGAGATCGTTGATGATCTCATCTCTCAGGCAGAGGCTTACGACGATAAGCTGGTCAGGACGACCTTCCCGGATCTGGTTGACGGCGCGCCTGGCTACTTCATGAATGCCGGACTGGCCGGACTTGCCGGCGGGGTGGCCAGCCACCGGGGGCTACGCAACGTCGAGTTGGTTGGCTTCAGCGATCTGACCAGGGCCACCGAGTTCCTCTCACCAGGCAACCTGATCCGGCTGTCGAAGAACCGGGTATGGGTCGTGTCGCAGGACGCCTTCGGCGTGACCAACTCCATCTCGGCGGTCACCAGCGTGTCACCAAATCCGGCGCCGATCGAAGATCGCGAAGAGATGATCGTCCGTAACAAGCATGCGATGGATATGTACATTCGCACGCTGGTTGCAGACATGATTGGAAATACGAACCTAGTTGCGGGAACGATCGCAAACGTTCGCTCGCGAATTGAGCGAGGGCTAAGTGCGCTGCGCACGAGCGGGCAGAATACCAGGTTGGGTCCGACCTTGGTCAACTACGGCATTACCAGCGTGCGCGTTCACGCAATCCTTAAGGATACGCTCGTTGTGACGGTGACCTACGTACTGCCCGCTCCGTTCAACACCGTAACCGTAACCTCTACCGTGGTCATCTAACCGACAGCTAGCCTGGCTCGGACACCGGAGACCAATATCGATGCCTGACATCTTCAATCGCCGCGCGCTGGATTTCGGTGGTGCCTTTGCATCCGATTCAGCCAGCGTCAACATTGCCGGAATCAACGGCGTTGGTCTGATAGTTCAGCAGCTGTCGATACAGTACCAGCAGCCGATTACGCGAATCTACGAGGTGGGGACGCAGAAAACCTACTTCATAGCCGGCCGGCCGCAGGGCACCGCTACAATCGCCAGCATTCTCGGCCCCGGCCCACTGTTTACCTTCCTCTATCAGTTCCTCGGTGATGTCTGTCAGGCTGCCGGCAGAAATATCGAAATATGCATGAAGCCAGGCTGCTCTGGAAATGAGAATCAACAGTTCAACGCCATCAAGATCATCGCAAAGGACGTCGTGATGCAGTCCATCGGCATGGCTATAGCCTCACAGGACATGGTGCTTAATCAGCAGATGGGCCTGTTCTTCACGTCGCTACATATCTGCGATGGCGAATGTCCACCACCGGATGTCGTTCCAGATCCGTGTCAGTTGGTTCCAGTGGCTGAAGAGGTTGAAGAGGGTTAAGAGTAACAGATGCCCGCACCCGATTTCTCACGTCCAGCCTTCATCACTCAGCCCGTCAGCACTCAGTCTGCTGGCGGGCTGAGTAAGCTTTTGCGCCTCGCGTGGCAGCTCGTCCAGTACACGCCGGCGACAAAGTACACCGGGCCCGTTGCCGATCCAACTGCCTCCGAGTGGTTGATGAAGAACTCGCTGGAGGTTGGCTTCAAGCTGCTTTTTGGCGTCATCGTCGATGCCGTCACCTACGTCAACTGCTACAAGGTCCAGTTTGAGAATACCGGACCGACCATCTGGTGCACGCCGCTGACGTCCCTTAGTGTTCAGCCGATGGGGCAGAAGCAGATCCTCCAGCTGCAGCCGGGCACCAAGGTCATTGTTGCGATCCACACTACGGACTTCTACGGCTACATCGTCGGCGTCGTACCAACATTCATAAGCTCGCCAACCCATGCGATGCCGGACTTCATCAGCCAGGCCGGACGCAGCGGGCTTCTGGTGGAGGCCGCGCACAAGTATCCATTCGGCCTCTCGAGTGCCAGCTTCCTGCCTGACTTCTCGTCCGGCGGCCCGTTCGATCGCACTACGATGGGCGAGTACGGCTGCATTGCCGAAACCGGCGTTGGCTACTTTGCCGACTCGTACATGACCTATCTTCGCGCTGACGAGGAGACAGGGGTTTGGGCCTTCTACAACGATCAGATGCTGCGCCTGGCGGGGCACAACCTCCAGATCAGGACTACGGGCTCTGAGCAGGAGGACCTCGACAAGCACGGGCAGTACGATTCGGTCACCGGCCATACTCCGTACTACTGGGAGGCCCTGGGTGCCTTTGAGTTTCCAACTACCGTCTGCCGCGAGATTGACGCTGATAAATGGCAACGCGATCCGGAGTGCCAGCAGTACGCGGCGAGGGAGCCCTGCAATGATCATCAAGTCCCCTGGTTCCGCCTCAGGGACTTCTATGGCTATGTTGGCCAGGCGCACAAGCGAGTCCTCTGTCTGCCGCCGCCATGCCCACCGTTGAGCTCGCCGGAGCCAACCGGGACCTGCGATGACGGCAAGGACTGCGGGAACATCAACCTCCTGCAGGATCAGCGCGTCTTTCCCGGCGTCTACGACGAGAACTTGGCCCTGACCGGCAGAAAGGTGACCAGGACGGCGCATGAGCTGATTATCGCGAAGTACCCGCTGATACCTGTTCCGAAGCAGGTGCTCAGGCCAGAGGACCCGAACGGCAACAATCCAGACAACTACCTGGCGACCGGCAATCAGGGCACCGGCCCATCACACCTGGTCGTTGGAGAGATTGACGTACCGAGCGGGGACAACCCGTTGCTGATCACGGCTACGGCGTTCATGGACACGAATGCCTTCTCGTTTGAGTGGGTCGGCAACCACCCGTTCCACTACTACGATCTGGACTACTTTACTCCAAACCAGAGCGAGCTGGGAATCTCCGACTTTTGCGCGGCACCCAGCATCCCGCCGCCGAAGTTCGAAGAGCTGGTCTGCTACCAGTATCTCGAGCGGCCCGACCCAATAACCCTCACAGTCGACCACCGCTACGGCAATGTGAGCTACTATCCGAACAACTCCTACATCGGCCTGCTGGCGGACGGCGGCGTGGTTGTTGGTGACGGCTTTGGCGCCGAGTTGAGGATGACGGCCGGCAGCGGCTGGTTGACGGCTCCGGGTGATCTGAACGTAGAGGTGGGCAGGAACCTTAACGTCCTGGCCGGCTACGACATCTGCATGCGGGCGAAGAACTGCGTCGATATATCGGCCACAAACCAGGACGTGCGCATCAAGGCAAAGGAGAGGCTCTGGATGGTAGCGTCCGGCGAGTGCGGCGGGATCCTCATAGAGTCCATGGCCACTGACCCCTACTGCGACTTTACCACTGAACCAGACTTTCCGACCCTGGGCGGCATCCTGATCAAGGCTGATAACAGCCTGATCACGCAGCGCTCCAGGAACATGTGCATCAAGCTGACCGAGGCCGACGACGATAGCGACGCCGACAACAATGTACTAATCTTCGACACGGGATGGGCCGGCAGGATCAGAACCAGGGCGCGGTATACCGAGACGTTCCTGACCAACGACGGCGGGGCTATGAACTTCTGGGTGAACGCCAGCACCGACGAGGTAGAATCAGCCAGCGAGCAGTGGCGGGATGTAGTGACGTTCTGCCAGAAGGTTAGAATAGATGATGGCGTTCTGATAGACGGCTGCCTGGCCGTGAACAGCAGTATCCTGATCCTGGACGGACACATAGCCAGCAGCAACACCAACGGATTCGGCGGGGCGGTTGGCAACCTCGGAGACGTAACTTCGCTGGAGGCCGAGTTTGCGGCCCTGGATGCCAGGTGCTCCACGGACCTGCCAACCACCGGAGAGAGCGAGCTCGGGACGCTGGACGAGCGGCAGGAGGACATGTGCTGCAATGGCACGTTCAGGTTCCGCAATACCGCGCAGTACCGCACGGAGGACTGGACCTTCTTTGAAACCAGGTGGCAGCAGCTGGCCAGGCAGGGCGGCGTCAGCGTCAGTGCCTGGACCGAGGACCCAGTCAACAGCACCTACCCCTATCCAGGCAAGGAGAAGTGGTTCGACGAAGCAACCTACAGACAGGTGGACCTCTCACTGTGGGATCCGTCCACTGGCATCGCCGCCGATCGCGGCGCCGCCTACGAGTCACCGACGTTCTCGACGCCAGCGTCGGTGATTCCCGATGGCAACTACATGGTAATCATTTGAGGCAGGTCAACATGGCCAAGGTCACACTTCCAAACAGCGCGCAGAAGAAGGCCAAACAGGCGGATATGCCCGCCCCGCGAGAGCTGAACATGCCCGGCATAAGGGGCACCATCCCGTTCATGCCGGCCGAGGTCGTTCTTACCGAATACGAGAAGAAGCAGCTCAAGGCCCTGGGCTGGAAAGAGGGGCAACCAGTGCCGAATATCTCCAAGGCCGTATCGGCCGAGCGAGAGCGCATCATGTCAGAGCCGAGCAAGATTCCGGAGAACGTCAAGCCGGCCAAGCGGCCAGAGATCGTCGATATCAAGACGCTGCCGCCCGCGAAGCAGGAGGAGATCAAGGCCACCATTCGCAGCATGACCGAGTCGGCGGCGCGCTCTGGGTATAACTTCAAGCAGGCCAGTGCCATACCGGGCTTAAACGAGGCCATGGCTGTTGCCGAGAAGGCCTCAGAGTATTCTGGCTCGGAGGAGATCACCACCTACGACTCCGCCGTGATTAAGCCTAAGGTAAAGGCACCGAGCAGCGAGGCGGAGGAGAAGCACCAGCACGCCTCTACGCTGCCGGATAGGCCAATCCTCGAGGGCTTGACGTGTCCAAGGTGCAAGTGGCCAGTCAACCAGGTAGACAACGTTGAGCCAAGCAGAGAGGACAAGCTGGCTTTCGTTGCCGCAATTCTAGCTCAGGCGCGATTCACCAAAACGTACAATCTCTTCGGCGAGAGGGCATACATCACCTTCCGCACGCTTGCCGCTGAGGAGACAGACCTGGTAATCAAGCAGCTCGTCTGCGACTGGAGTAAGTCCAAGCTCAGCGGCCCCGCTCACTCGATGCAGCAGGCACTCTTCTATCACATGGCCCTGGCCCTGGCCGAGGTCTCAACCAGCGGCGGGCCCGTCCGCCTTGAGGAGATGAGCGAATACACCGGCGAGCCGCCAGAAGGCGAGACCATACTTCCCGGCATCGTCGAGTATGTCACCAAGGTTGCCATGCCGACCGAGCCCATCCGAAAGGTTGTGGCCATGGCCTACGCCCAGTTCCAAGCTCTCACGACAAAGCTGGAGGCGATGGCAGAAACCCCGGATTTTTGGCAGGCGACCGGGGCCTGAGTCTGATGGTCCAGGCAGCGGCGAGGCGGGGTATGGACCTCGACGCTTCCGACGCCCTGAGTCGCCACTGGTGGATTAGGACCAGGTGGATTCTGGACCAGATAGAGCTAGATCACGCCATTGAAATCTGGAAGCTCCAGCGCGAACAGCATCTCACAGCGATAGGTCGAGTTGAGGATAATCAGGCGTTCCAGCAGCACTGGAAGGCCGCCAACGACCTGTCGGTAAACATCTACAACGCGCTCTTCCCGTGGAATACCAACGATCGCGCGATGAAGACAAGCATCGAGCAGATGCGAGAGCAGTGGGTCAAAACCTACGGCGACCCGTGTGATCCGGCAGTGCAGAAGCGAATTGCCGAAACGGTCGCGAAGATTAAGGAGCGCATCCAGCGGGGCCAAGATAACCAACAAAGACAGTTCGACACGAGCCGCCGCGAGCGGGAGAATATGGAGAGAACGATACGGCCCGGACGACAGGGTAGGCGCAGTCGGAGACGGTAATGGACCCGATGCTGATGCAGATGCTCATGCAGCTGCTCGGACAGCAGCAGGGCATGGGCCAGATGCCAGGTTGGGGAGGGGGTATGCCCCTCGTCCCCGGCTTCACGCCTACTCCACAGTACGGCTTTCCGGGCATGGGCGGCGGTATTCTGCCTATGCTCCTGCAGGGGTTTCTGCCCCAGCTCGTAGGCCCCAACTTCATATCTGGTCCATTTGCCGGCGGACAGAACCTGTATGATTTTCGCTCGGCGATGGAGTATCAGGCGGCACGGCAGCGCGGCATGGCCGCATCCATCGAATCGAACGCAAATACATACATCCGGCTGATACAGGGCCTGGGTATACCGCTGGATACCGGGCAGCAGGAAGCGGTTAGGGCTTTCGCCAGAGGGCCGGGCGCCGGGATAGCCCCCTTCGTCAGCCAGATGTTCCCAACCACGTGGGATCAGCTGCACGGGTTTCGCGGCGACGCATACGGCATGACTGGCGGAGTAATGGATGCCGCCCGGTACATGTTCGATCCGGTCACCGGACGATATGGCATGGGCGGGACACAGGCGGCTGGCCTCTCGACCGACCTGTTCAATCGGCTGTATGGACCCGGCGCCGATCTGCGCGCCATGCGGGGCATTGGCGGAACAGTCGCAGGCCAGATGCTCGATGAGATGGTCCGACGCGGGCTTGGCCCGGCCCAGATGATCACTAGAGAGGAGGGGCTCGATGCCGTCCGACGCGAATATGGGATCGCCTACGGCGGCATAACTGAAAGCACCTTTCTGCCGTCCGGCGTCACAGACACGGCTATCAGGGGGGTCGCCACTGGCAGGGCCATGCGAGCCGCGCAGAATATGGCGCCGGCTGTTAAGGCCATGCAAGAGATCTTCGCGGGGGAGGGGCGGAACGAAGTCTCAATGCCTGAAATCTTCAATGCCCTGGACGCCATCAGCGCCGGCGGGCTAGGCACTATGACGCCACAGGACATGGAGAGACACGTCCGAACGATGAAGAACCTGGCCGAGATGACCGGGATAGGCATAGCCGGCATGCAGCAGGTCATATCGATGTCGGTAGCGGCCGCGCAGCAGGCTGGTATGAGCCCGCAGATGGCCAGGGGAATGACAGCCTTTACCATGGCGACGGTCGGGGCGTGGAATGCAGTCGGCCAGCCCACAACGTTCGGCGCCATGCAGCAGGGTGAACTGCCCCAGATCTTGGCCATGTCACAGGCTGGGGCCGCAGCCAGCGAGCAGGCCCGACGGATAGGCGTGTTTATGATGCTATCAGAGCAGCTGGTTCGACAGGAGGGCGGGAAGGCGGTAACAGGCTTCAAGGCCGGCGGAGAGGCGGCCAGGTGGGCGGCGCTGATCCGCGCGGGGAAGACTACGGACCCAACGACCGGACAGAGTATCTTCGATCTCGGCGAGCGCGGGATCCGGCGGATCTTGGCCGACGAGGACATGTCGGCCGAAGCAATAGCGATGAATATGCAGCTGCCGACGAAAGTTGTAGAGGCGCAGATAGCGAAATATGGCCTGGCGCAGCTCATTGCTCCGGAGCAGCTGGAGCGCGATATCATTCCGGCCCTTCGCCAGGCGGTTGAAGGAAGGATAGAGACAAAGCTTGCCGCGGACATGCCAGCTATTCCGGAGGCGCAGCGGGAAGGGTTGGCAGTCTCCATCACCACGGAGATGACGGCTGCGGCTATCGAACTGAAAAGAACAAATCCTGAAGCCTTCGACAACCCCGCCACGCGACACGCCGAGATGGCCAAGATTGCCAGATTGAGACTGCAGAACGCCGGAGTGGACATAAGCCGCTTTACCGACGCCGACCTTCAGAATATGGCGCGCGAGACATTCATGGGCTATGACGCCGCGTTAGCAGAGAGCGATAGATTTAAGGCGATTGGTAGTTTTGAGCGGGGACTGCAGGCTTACGATCCGCGCGTGAGAGCGGCCCGCGATGCTATCCTGCAGCAGCAGTCTGCCATCAATAGGCTGCAGGCGGCAACTGCTGGTCTAGCGGCCGGAGGAGTCATATCGCGCGTATCCGAGGGGCTCCAGCGTGCGGCTGCTGCCGGGCGGCCGATGCAGGTGCAGGATGTAGTTTCAGCTATTGCGGGCGGCGTTGAGCGGCAGGACATGGTCAGACCAATAGCCGAAATGACCATGGATCTGCTCCGGCTGCAGGATGAATATCAAAAGCTGGTAGGCAGAACTGATCCAGCTTCGATAAAGCAGCAGGAGATGATAGAAGAAAATATCAAGCGGCTCACCGGAGACATCAACGTCTCCATGGGCGGCGGCAATCAGCCGCTGAGCCAGCTTGGCATAGCCGCGCAGCAGAGGGCCGCAGCGCAGGAGCCAGTTGTTGGGACAACCGCCGGTGCAGCTGCCTGGGTAGGTGCCGCGGCAGCGAGGACGGCCCCAGCCGCGAGGGCGGCGCCAGGGGGCGGGGCCGGAACTGCACCAGGGAATATCAGCATGAGCTCGCCGGCAGTAACAATAACTGCCAACAGCGTTACGGTAGGAATGTCCGGCGGCGCTACGGATGACTCAGTCGCCGGGGCAATTGGCGGGGCGGCTGCTGCGGTTATACAGGAAAGAGAGAATGAGAGGAAGAAGCGCAACGAGCCGATCGCAGTAAGCGGCACTCTGACCGTCATCGGGCCAAACACTGCCGACCTGAATGGGCAGGTCAACAACGACCCGCGAACGCCGGCGCCGGGAGGTAAATAGTGGCTGACCTATGCTCCAATGCCACCAGCAGCATCTTCTCAACGGCCCCGGGCCGCGTGGCCGCGGTGCAGACAGACAGCCCGGTCATGTTTACGTTTTCCATCGAGGCAACCGATAGGATTACGTCGTTCTTCCCGCTCTTCAAGTCGATCGTTAACAACATAAGTGTGCAGGCCCAGGGCGGTTACCAGTTCCTGCACACTCTATCCGACTTCATCTACCTGTACACCTTCAACGAGCGCGTCGGCGAGATTATGTTCAGCGGACTAGCCTTCGCCGGGACCTGCGACGACCAGCTGGATGAGGAGGAGACAGGCATAGAGAAGCTGATTCTCTGGTATGAGCAGGAGCGCGCCACGGTCAGGAAGCAGCCGATCATCATAACGCTTGGGACTTCGGTGTCGTACACGGCCTTCCTGACCAGCATGAAGATGGATATCGTCAACCCGGAGAATGCTATGGCGCAGTTCGCCATGCGGTTCAACTTTATACCGAGGTTCAAGGCCCAGGCGTGTGTCGTTCAGCCGGTTGAAGAGCTGGGTGAGCCAGAGGAGGTTGAGATACCCTCGGTGCTGGGCGAGTTGGGTGGACCCGAACATGATGACCCCGGCCCCGACGATGGCCTGCCCGGTGCAGACCTGGATACTGATTTCCCGTGCGATGCATGCGAAGATTAGCCAATGGTCAACCACGCTAGAACGCTGCTGCTAAACTCAGTCTCTGGCATCTCGTCCGAGCTCGGGGAGGAGTTCGTACCGCTCGATTTCGTGCCGGTCGCTCTCAACGCCGGACTGACGGCCGCCAGGAGGGTGCTGTTTGGGGCAAATCCGGACCGGCTAATGTTGAACTACAGGCTCAAGCAGTTCATGACCCTGCTGCACTCGACGGAGCTGGAGGAGTTCGTCACGGGTCTGGATTCGAGGGTAACGTACTGGCCGGATTCGAGAGTTACGTCATCCACCGCGCCGGGCACGGCATTCTTCGATGACTACGGGCCCAAGATCTTCGAAGAGGGCGCGCCATCTGGCGCCCAGATGTTTCTGCAGGCTGCTGGCTCTGGTGTTGATGCAACGTCGTTTGAGGCGGACGATAGACTACTCTATCGCTGGCGTCTGATGATCGGGCCGGGGCCAGGGCTAGGCTTCACTATGGTACGCGTGAGCCAGGAAACTGAACCGATATTGATTAACGATCAGGCCAGCGTCCAGGCCTTCTCCGACACCAACAACATCAGCAGCCCTATCCTGCTGTTCAACTCCGGCCTGGCAGTCACCTTTACTACGCTAATGGCAGCGAGCACCAACTGGACGGTGACTGTCTATGCAAGGCCGAAGCTGTCACTGCCGGCTTTGGTTGAGAAGGCTGAGAACACCCTCACGACCCAGAACCTCATCGACATCTTTGGATCAAACCCGGCCGAGCCGATGCGGACCTTCCGCAGCTGCTGGAACACCCACGATGAGCTGGCCTACAAGCTGGGCGGGCTGCTACTCGGGATGGTGTACAGGACCGACGAACTGAGGCTTGTATAATGCAGAGCTGGCAGAAGACCAAATTCCTGGTACGGGCAGAGATAGAGTTTGTCGACAAGACAGTCTGCTTCGATGTCGTCTCGTTCAGCTCCCAGTTCGAGATGAACGCCATACCGGCAGCCACGCTGGGGCTGGCGGTTGGCAGGCGGGCCGACGACGTCAGCAAAATTGCAGAGATTCACTTCGCGGTAGACAACCTCAAGCTGCAGCTGCCGGTGCGGGTGCTGTGCAAGGCAGAGAATCAGTCCGGCGAGAACATCCGCGACGAGTGGCCGGCGGGTGAGTTCGTCATCTTCGAGGGCTTCACGACCGGGATGGGCTTCCAGCGTACCTCCCAGGGGGCCAGCTTCACTCTCTTCTGCATCCACTGGCTGTCCGACCTGCACTTCGCGTCCTCTGTCTCGAAGCAGAGCCATCCGATGAATCCCGGCAATATGTTCTTCCCGGCCGCGTTCAGCGAGCATGGTGGTACTCTTAATAGAGAGTTCCTGCCTGCCGCGACATTTGCCACATTCATCAACGAAATTAACATCCAGCAGGACTTCTGGGGCAGAGCCATAAAGCCGCTGCTGCTGGCCCTGTCCAAGACAGATCGAATCAACTCCGCCCAGATCAGGATAGTATCTCCGGTGACTTCGTCATTCGATCCGGGCACCAACGAAGAAGCGCTACGAGCCCTCAATCGATTCGAGCCATTCGAGAAAGCCGATTACGTTCTGGGAGTGCCAGTGCGCATGACCGCAGTCTCGCCGGGGTTGAGCCTCTGTCTGGCGAAGGCCATTCAAAAGAACATCGGCAAGGAGAACCAGGAGGCGTATGTAAATGCAACCATCTGGGACAAGCTCGTCGGGCAGATGCAGCCAAGCTACCTGTTCTCCGTCATCCCGCTAGTATCGAAGGCGCTGGTCGTGCCGTTCATTCCAGGCCAGAACACTCTGTCCCACAGATTCATCGAGGTCAAGGATTACGAGACTATCGACTTGCAGGCCAATATCCCGCGCCCCCTGCGCGCTGTCGGCGTGATGGTTGGCATGCGCGGCGAGTACGGCGCCGACTTCTCACAGTCTGCAGGGGCCGGCAGCGCCACCGGCCTTGGCGGATGGTTCGACAAGCTGCAGGTTGCTACCACGCCGGAGGACAAAAAGGCCTTTGAGCGCGGATTGGTGATGGTCAAGAATGCTGCGCCGTGGATGGTGAACACCACCTGCGCCTACGACTATTCCAGAAGGTCAGCCGGGGTAATCAACGCTATATCCACCGTCATTGGACCGAAGGCTGGTCAGCTTGCCGCTACCCTGATTGCCCAAACGCCAGAGCAACGCCTGAAAGAGTCAAAGCGCACCTGGGACGCCTACGCTCGCGCCCTCTATGTCTTCGAGGCACTCAAGGGCAATCAGGGAACGATTACCGGGCGGGTCCGGTTCGACATAGCTCCAGGATCCACGGTGCAAATCGAGGCGGCCCAAGACAAGTTCATTAGCGACTGTCGGGACCAGGAGATCTTCTACGGCGAAGTCCTGCGCGTGTCCACCTCCATAGACGCGGAGGCCGCAAGGGCGTCGACCACGTTCCACATCGGACACGTCAGGACCTCTGGCCAGAACGCCGATCCAACCACCTCCATAGACCGCCATCCGATCTTTCCTTCAACGAAGTGGGCCGGCTGCGTTATGATTGAAGAGGCAGCTTTCGGACCACAGACAACAAGGTCGATTGGTGGTGCCTGAGCTGCTCAAGAAATAATATAGCTATAAAATTTTCACATGCCTGCCTCTCTGCTCGAACCTGATCTCGTCGGCCCGTACGAGGCCTGGAAGACGGAGCAGACGCCGCAGCGAGCGGGCGAGCTGCTGAAAGCCGTCGAGCCGACTATAAGTGCCTCGCTCCGCACCTACGGTACCCAGAAGAGCCCAACACTGCGTAGCCGGGCCAGAATCCTAGCCCTGGATGCGATCAGCCGCTACGATCCAACGAAGTCGGCCATGAAGACGCACCTGATGTCCCAACTCCAGGGATTGCGCCGATATGCCGCCAAGGAGCAGCAGATACTATCCGTGCCGGAGCAGGTTGGCCTGAATCTGGGGCACCTGCGCGCCAGCGAGAATGAGCTGCAAGACAAGCTTGGACGCGATCCGTCGGACGTCGAGCTGGCCGACCACACCGGGCTGTCGCTGAAGAGAATAGCCTACATCCGCAAGGCCAGGCCGTCCTGGTCCGAGTCATCGATGGTCAGGCCTTCTGACGAGGGCGAGGACGTATTTGCCCCTGCCGTACAGCAGCGTGGCACCGGCGTCAGGCAGTGGCACGAGCTGGTCTATCATGACCTCGACGGACGCGACCAGCTGATCATGGAGCACACGTTCGGGATGCACGGCAAGCCGGTGCTCACCAATCAACTGCTGGCGAAGAAGCTGGGAGTGTCACCTGGTGCGGTCAGCCAGCGGCGAGCGAGGATACAGGCCAAACTAGACCTGCGGGATGAGCTGAAGGTGATCTGATGGCCGAGAGAATAGCCAAAGTCTACCCAGAGTTCCTGGCACACATCGACGCTATCGTCGAGTCTTCGCAGGCCGCATCCGATGCTACCTGCCTTGAGGGGCAGAGGCGATGGGACTATCCGCCCACCGGCCTTGGCTGGTATGGCGATCCATACGATCTTGCCAACATGAACGGCGCCTTCGATAGGACGCCGTTCAATACCGACTACGTAGCGGTCATCAGCACGCCCGGCCAGCGCGTTGGCGAGGCAATCGTCATCAAGCTGCAGCTGGACTACATCGCGATGATGGAAAGGGCGTTCAGGACGAGGCACGCCAGCTCGATAAGGTGCAAGCTGCATGCATCCAGCCGCAGGGGCGGGCACGCGAATCTGGATGGCCCATTCAAAGGTACAATGGTAGCCTACCTGACTGGCCTGCTTGGTGCGGCCTTCAATGACCCAGTCGGCGAAGAGACCGCCCTAGGAAGAACGAAGGGATGACAGCAGACCTCAAGGCATTCCCGACCATAGCCACCCGAGGTGGAAGCTCCGTGGTAACGGGACTGGAGAAGCTGGGGCAGCGCGTATTGCTTGAGCTGCTCACGCCTCTGGGGTCAATGCCGTACCTTGAGGAGAGGGGAACGTCGTTTGTGGCACAGCTGCAGCGTACGGCCAGGACCGAGGCTGATGTCCTGATAACCTTCTCCGCAGCGAAGATATCACTGGAGAAGAATCTCTCTGGCGAGGAGAGTGCGAGTGATCCCAACAATGAGCGCTACGCCGATGCTAACATAGGCAGTATAGCCATCGCCGATACCGAGCTGGTGATAACACTGGACGTCACTAGCCTGGCAAACAGTACGACAAGCGTGACGCTTCCCGCGCTGACGATATCACTATGAGGCGGATAGATGACGATCGAAGTGAGAGATCTGAGCACGCTGAATATCCAGGCCGTGAAGGAGAATCAGGACCTCATCACGGAGATGGTGCGCGCGGAGAACCCGGACGTCGAGGTGAAGCGCGGCCCGCTCCATGATCTGCTCTTCCACTTCTCGGCAATGCTGGCCACGGCCAATCAGGCCAACATGTTCAGGGCGCGGCAGGCGAACAGCATGCAGGCCGTGATCGAAGATCCAACCCTGGTCGATGACGACGTCATAGAGAATATCCTGGCCAACTGGCGAATAACCAGGCGCACCGGCGTCCAGGCCACCGGCGTCGCTACCATCGTCCTGAGCGCGGCCATCAGCGTATCCATTCCAATCAACTCTGAGTTTACTGACGAAACTACGGGCGTCATCGTGGTGGCCAGCGACAGCTTCACAAGCCGCCTTACACCAGAGTCGGTCATCGTCGATACCGACAGACTGCTCACCGAGCTTCCAGACGGCACCTTCTCATTCACCATCTTAGTCACGGCTAAGGAGGTGGGGACCGCCGGCAACCTATCTAGGGACGTGCTGCTCTGCCCGGAATCGGAGCCGCCAAACTTCGTTCGCGCCTTCACGTCGACGGACCTATCGGGCGGGGTGGACGAGGAGTCAAACGCGCAGGTCGCCGAGCGGCTATCCGTCGCGGCCGGCACCAAGGCCCTATCCAATCGTACGACGTATGAGTCAACGATTCAGTCTCTGGAGAGCTTCGAGAACACACAGGCCATCTCCGTGGTAGGCTACGGCGATGAGGAACAGCGCCGGGATCGGCACTCCGTGTGGGTGGGTAACTTCGGTGGGAGAGTTGACGTCTACGCAAGGACCATGGCCGAGCCGACCAGGTTCACGCGCACCTACACCGCTACCCTGATCTCGAAGACAGGGCCCATCGGTACATGGCAATTCTCCATTGGCCGCGATGATATCCCGGGCTTCTACGAGGTCGTGAAGATTACCAGGGAAGGCTATCTAGACATCAACGACACGTTTGCCATTACCAGCGAGATTCGGTCGTACGACATTACCGGCGCCGGCTTCATACCTGATATAACTACCGCCGCCGAAGCGGCCTTCAGCCGGTTCCAGACCGCGACCATCCAGTTCCAGGACATCGCCACAGACGCTACTTCGCTTACCGAGCTGGCATCCACGGCCGAATATGATATCGAAGCCATCGCCATGTTCGGCCTGGATACCCTGCAGGCCGCGCTAGTGGACAGGGACGTACTGGAGCCAGTCACCGACGTCCTGGTAAGGGGGCCAGTGCCCTGCTTCATGGAAACTGAGATTGAGATCGAGTACAATGATACCGAGGCCAGCCCAGACGAAGAGCTAGTCAAGCAGGCCGTGGTTGATGCGGTAAACTCCGTTAATTTCGGTGGGCGTATGCCTACCTCGACGATTGCAAATCAGGTGAGGTCCATTTTGTCAGGATCGGCGGTAGTCAAGGAGATAACGCTCTCGGGTCAGGTCAGAAGGCCGGACAACACCCTGACCTCGGTTGGACCGACGACGAGCGTGCTGGTTGCACCAGACGATCCATCTGACATGGTCAGCGGCAGAACGGTCATCTTCTTCCAGCCAAAGAACGACGTGACCGTCACTCTGTCGCCCGTGTCAGTTCCGCCAATCTGATCCGCAGGTGAAAATCATGCATTCACTGTTCAGCCGATGCGTGGCGCTGGTGGCAGCCCTCGTTATTGGTATGACTGCTCTGGCCGGCGCGGACCAGGCCCTGCCTGCGATGTCGTCGGACGCCAGCGGCAGACACGAGGTAGAGGGGCTAAAGCTTCCTCCGCCACAGGAGGCAGTGTACGACGACAGCTTCGTCACGCTGACGGCCGAGTGTAAGGGGCAAGTTCGCTGGCTGGTGTTGAGTACGGACTTGAAGGTCAAGTACAAGATCAGCGATGCCAGCCCGAACGAGATCCACATCGGCATCCCACCGCGTCGGGCTGTCATCACCGTGTTTGCGGTGGCGGTCGTGGACGGAAAGCTGACGGACTTTGCCAGGACCGACATCTCGGTAAAGGAGGGGGCACAGCCGGCCCCGCCTAAGCCGGATATCACCATGCCGCTGCACCTGACGATCGTGGAAGACCCGCAGCATAGGACGCCGGCGACGCAGGCAATCATAGATTCTCTGGAGCTGAAGAAGCAGCTGGAGAGTAGGCAATGCCTGCGCAGGGTGTACGTCAAAAACGATCCCCTGCTGGCCGCCAAGGGATTTACGCCGCTGATCGAGAAACACGGGCTGCCGCTCATGGTCATCCAGGACCACACGGGCCGAGCCTTGACTATCATGCGTCTGCCTGTAACTCCGGCAGCGGTGCTGGCAGAGGTGGACAGGCTGCTTGGAGGGAAGTAAATGAGCGAGCGTCGACTGCATCAGGGCAGTGGCCTGCCGATGATATCCGGCGGCGGCGAGTGGCGCATACTCGGCGCCCTGCCGTCGCCCAAGCTGACCGCCCTGCCATACTTCGCAGAGCGGTATGCTGCTAAGCCGCGCAGCGAGTGGGTTGACTGCTCTCTGAAACAATGGACGCCGGCGGTCCTCGATCAGGGAACGCACGGCTCCTGCGTTGGTCAGGCCTGGGTCACCGGCTTCCGATACATCTGGAAGATCTCAGGCCAACCGGACCATGATTTTTCGCCTACGTTTGTGTACGGGCATATCAACGGCAACCGGGATGCCGGGGCACAGGTGGTTGACGGCGGAGTTTCGCTGAAGACCAACGGAACGTGCTTGATAACACAGGTTGGCCAGAATACGGTGTTTAAGCACCAGTTCCCGGCGGAAGCCTTTAAGACTGCCAAACGGTTCAGACTGCTTGAGACATTCAGGGTATCGAGCTTCGACGAGCTATGTTCTGCCGTACTGATGGGCTTCCCTGTGATCAGCGGCATTGCAGTAGGGACGAACTTTGGAAGCCTATCCAGCGAGGGAGTCTGCCCTCTGCCCAATCAAGTTGCCGGCGGCCACGCGCTATGTCACATAGGCCTGAAGCGGGTGAGAGGCGGCTGGTCCGTCGAGACCCAAAATTCGTGGGGAAGAGGCTGGGGCCTGGGTGGCTACTGCTATCTGCAAGAGGGAGCCTGGAACCCGCGCTACGGCTTCCCAATGGACGCCTGGGCTGTAACCGGCGTCCTGGACGATCCAGAGGAAAGCACCACGGATACCCCGACGGTGCTGCAAAGCGGAGAGAAACATGAAGAGCGATCTGAAACTGCTGACGTCTAGCGCAATCAATTACGGTCTGGACCGGACTACCGTGGCCGAGATACTGGCCAAGTGGGGCCCGCCTATACTCAAGCTTGTAGTCGACGGGCTTGCAATGGGCCTGACCTGGGACCTCATGCGAGAAGTCCTGGAGGTCCTTGGAGAAACGTGGCTCAGGGACGCAGTTGCTGGGATGCGACGGCTGAAGGCCGTTGATGCAGGGAATTGGGAGATCGTGCAGGGGATGCCAGTCTATGCCGGCTCCGATCTACCGGCCATCATCGAGGGCGAGAGGGTTGAGGAGCTCGACTACGAAGCCGGTGTTATCAAGTGGATTATCAAGCTTTTGCCCACGGTCCTGCCAAAGATGCTCGAGGACCCGGAGGTCATGAAGAAGGTCCTCGAGGTCCTCCTTGAGATTCTCAAGAGCCGCAGCTGAGATTGGAATGGCCGCGCGTAAACTGTTGATCGTCTCACTTCTGGTATCCGTCTTCATCGGCGGTGATTGCAAATTCACTGCCGATGATCGTCGGTTGGGGTCGGGCGCCGGGCCGCCGACGGTTAGCCCGACAGCCCCAAAAGTATCCGCGCCCGCTGTGCCGGAAAGGGCAAAAACGGCGGAAAAGGTCTATGGACCGTTCGATGTTGTGGTTCTGGCCGATATCGATATCACTACCGTAGCCGCAATAGCCGCGCCCGATATCAATCCACAACTATGTCGATACCTCTCGCTGCACAACAAGAAGACGGTGGCGGCCAGGAAGGAGCTCAAGCAGACGATCGACTTCGTGCTCAACTCCCTGAATCCGCGGTTTCACAGGCTGGTGAAGACTGCGGTGGTACCGGCCGGCGACGATCCAATAGCCGTGAGGGTGAACCTGGCCGACTACAACATCGATCCGGCCGCCTGGGACGAGCTGGCGGAACGCGGCTCTGGTCCTAACCCGCTGCCGGACCCATACTTCCATATCTTCGAGACCAGGGCTATCGATGTCTTCAAAGAGGAGGCCTTCGAGGAAAAAAAGCATTGGGCCGGCGGTATGCACAATGGCAAGCACCTGCCCCCCGGCGACTACGTCTTTACCGGAACTCGAAAGGTGAAGACAGGGACAAAGACCGACAGAGTCTTCTCGCACGCGCCGTGGTTGGCCATGGAGGCGCAGCTAGAGGGACGGGGTACCGTCATAGCAGACCTTGCTGCGAAAACGGCAACCAACAGCCCAATCCTCCTCGGCCAGTGGTTTGTGACATACGCGACCTGGACGCCGGCGTACTATAGGCTGATTGGTCTAACGAAAAAGAAGACGGCAGACGGACAGCTGCACTTCCTGGAAAGCGATCTTGAACAGTTAGCCAAGGCCGACCTCAAGAGGGCCGACGAGGAGATCATCGCGGCGGTGGCCGATACCAAGATCGTCACGCTGCACAACAGGATCCTGCAGAGGTATCCAACAGTGGCCGGACTGACGGGTGGCTCGTACTGGCGGTCGAAGGACACTGACAGCGGGCTTGGTGACGAAGACTATATGGCCAACGTCCACACCTTCAAGAACCCAAAGATCAAGGCCCAGGAGATCATCTTCTCGGGCAGGAATGGACTGAACTTCTACGCCCTGACCGATAACAAGGGCAATCTGATAGATGTAGCCGCACCGACGATCGCAAGGCACGGGGACGTGATCCCCACCAAGTGGGATGACAAGCAGATCTACCCCGGCCGCAACTGCATGCTATGTCACTCCGTCGGTCAGCTGCCGATCAAGTGCAAGGTGAGGGAGCTGGCCTCTGGTCAGTTTGGCCTGCTGTTGGCGGACAAGGATACACCTGGCCTACACCAGCAGATCTACGAGGCTTTCTCGCCGCATCTGGATTACGTCATCACCCATGACAATGCCAAGTACGCCGCCGCAGTCAAAGCTCTGACAGGGCTGGACGCGAAAGCCAACGGCGCTCAATATGAAAATCAGATCTGGGATTACTATGACAGCTTTGTCGCGCCCGATAAAGCAGCGGCCGAAGCCGGTTGGGATACCGGAGAGATGCTGGCCGCGCTGAGGGCCGGAATCAACATTCACTATACCTCCTCCTCCCTTATACGTGCGCCGGCCCAGGATGTGTCCAGGACGCCGTGGGAAGCAGCGGGGTACCGGGCCATGATGGAGTATCTCACGGCCTGGAAACTTGACCAGGAATAGCCGCGGAGGCCCCATGACTCGTATTGTTGCAGCCTTGGCCCTGCTCGCCACAGTCATCACAAGCTCGCCGACAACCAGCGCCGGCAGCTGCGGCGTGCGACGGATCAACAGCGTAGCGGTCGTGAATGAGCTGGTGACCACGGTGGTAACACCCGTGCTGCTGCCGGCGGCCGTGTTTCAGTACCTGCCAGCCCTGCAGCCTGTACTACCCGTTCAGGCCGTACCGGGTGGTCAGTACGAGGCAACCCAACCACAGCTCGGTCAGGACATAGACCGCATCATCCGAGAGAGGGTTGATGCCATTCTGCGAGAGAAGTTTGGCACTGTCGATGACGGGCCGCCGGCTCTCGTTGGCGGCTCGCAAGGACTGACGGGGCAAGCGCTGCAGGACGCGGCCCTAAGCCTGCTTGCCAACAACTGCATGTCGTGTCATACACAGGGGACGAAGACGGCGGGAAATGTGACAATCTTTACCAAATCCGGCGAGGAGCTGTTCTTCCAGCCCAACAGGTCCAAATCGGCCCTGTTTGCGGAGATATCCTCTGGTAGAATGCCAAAAGGTAAGAAAGCAATAACCAATGGTGACCTTGAGGTGCTGCGGCAATGGTTGCTGGGCAGCTGAGGGTCAAAGGAGGATCACTATGAAGTACGCGCTCATCGCTCTGCTCGCACTGGCGGCCGTCGCACTACCGGCTAGCTCTGCCGTGGCCCGTGGTGTGGTCGTTCCGGTCGTCGCCGTGCAAGTTGCTCGCCCCGTGGTTGTCCCCGCGGCTGTACCTGTGGCTGTACCTGTGGCTGTGCCTGTGGCTGTGCCTGTGGCGGTCCCCACGTTCGCAGTTTCTGCTATTCCGGTCTCGGCGGTGAGCTTCACCGCTCCGTCGGTCAGCCTGGTTGCCACCCACGTTCCGGTAGTTGCAGCCGTTCCGGTGGTCAACGTGGCTGCTGTCAACGTGGCTGCTGTCAACGTGGCTGCTGTCAGGGCGGCCGTCGCTCCCAGAGTCGTGATCAGACGCGGCCTGTTTGGAGCGCTCCGCATCCGCGTGAACTAAGTGTCCTGAGAACGACGCCCAAGGGCGGCCGGCCAGATTCTGACCGCCGCCCTATTTTTTTGCAACTGGTCATCAGTAGAAATAATATAGCTATAATATTTTCATACCGGAACAATCATGGCGTTCACGTACCCAAGCCAGTATGACTCCTCGCAGCTGCTGCTCACGTTGATTGGTACGTTCTGGGCCAACGAGCACGAGGATCCGGTCGTCAGGAGCTACGCGAAGGCCAGAGGCAAGGCCGAGCTGCAGTCGGCGGTGAACTTCAAGGAGCTGGAAGCCAGCGCCGGCAGGCACACGGTCCCGCTCTTTCATCGGGTCAGACTGGCACCACACAGGATCCTACAGTCGGAGAGGCAGCTGGCCACCCTGGGCGATGAGACCAACCTCTCCCTGTGGGCGGCCCCGGATGGCTTGGTCTATGTTCCTGCCATAGCCAACAGGCCGACGGACCAGACGGTACTCCTCATCCACAACATCGACTTCAAGATGGTCGTTGACGATGGCATCTACTTCGTAGACGATCCATTCCTGAATCCGCTCTTTGAGCAGACACCCATACTTGATGAGACCGGCGAGGAGGTCGACAGCGAGATAACTGTCTGGCTGATCCAGGCAGACTTCGACCAGACGATTGCCTTCGAGCAATTCGGGTATGCCGTCAACTTCAGCCTGCCGTCGGCAGAGTACAGGGCCCAGGAGCGGGATGCTCTCAACGAATATCTGGACGCGGTTGTTGGTGGGAGTACAAGGGGGCAGATAGAGCGGTCGCTGTCGATCTTCACCGGTCTGCCGCTGGCGAACGTGGACGGCGAGGTTGTAGAGGTCATATCGTATGATGCCGTCAGCCGTCTGGTGATCACTGACAGGAGCGTCTACCGCGTACCGTTTCCACTGGATACGGTGCCCGTCAATATCCTAGTTTCGGTGGGAGACGAGCTGCGGGCCGGACAGGCCATCTGTGACGCGCTGAGGCTGTACGACCTGAACAGGGGAATAGACACGGCCTCGGTCACCTTCAACGAGCTGCCCGCATTGACGCTGAGTCCGAAATTCACGGACCCGACAATAAGCGGCGACCTGACGTTCGAGAATGTGGACCTGCCCGTCGTGGTGACCACCGACTTAGGGTTTACCAGGATAGATCTAGCCCTGACGGGTGCTGCCGGAGACGTGGATCAGTTCTGGGATCTAGTTCACGCCAGAGGGATAGCCAGCGGTACAACCCTGGCCATGTATCTAAACACCGGCAATCCAGACGTACAGCCTATTGCCGCCAACCTTCCGGCAACACTGAACCCGTTCCGGATATTGACGGACTGGGTCTTCAGATACAACGCCGTCCTGGTGCTGCTCAAGTCCCCGGTAATACCGGACAGCGCCCCGGGCCTGCTCGACAATCTGGACGCTTTGCGCATGCTCCGCAGAATCATCCCGCCAAATCAGATGGTTCTGGTTCTGGATGTCACGGAGTATGACTCGCTTGGCGTCCCGATCACGTACACGACAACGAATCTCTCGGATCCGTGATGGAGTGCTAGATGGCTCGACCTCCATGCCCAGCTGTGACACCGCCTCCGGGGTGCTCCGGCCTGCTGACGCCGCCGACTGAGGTTGATATACCTGAGCCGACAATGACGATCGACTGCCCGACGATAGTCGATTCGCCGGACACGGGCGGCGACTGTCCGATAGGTAAGGAGGTGTGTGGCGAGAGCGTTGGCGAGACATTTGTGACGCTGACGTTCGACTGTGAGGCACCAACATCCTCGAACCTGCCTGTTATGCCACAGCAGACTATCTGGGGCGTTCACGTGATGATAGTTGGCTGCGAGACCAGTGGCGGATTCAACAGGGCCTTCTACTGGCGGTACTTCCTGGTTGAGAACAAGGCCGGGCTCGCCAACCTAATATCTGTCATCGAGGGCGTCGATACAGGGACGAACGGCGGCGAGCCACCAGTTGGCTGGGAGGTCGAGATAGATGTTCCTGCGGCGGGTGGCTTTTTTGGAAACGAAATGGTTTCGATCAAGGCGCACGGGGCCGAGAATGAGACTGTCAGCTGGAATGCCTGTATGGAGATCAAGGAGCTGTCATGCCCATTCGAGAACCTGCTGGATGCAGAGCCAGAGTGCTGCATATATGAAGAGAGCGAAATCGACATAAAGGGGTGCAGCATCACCCTGAACGACGGCGATACCCTCGTCGTGGTGACTGGTTCCAACGGCGGGGCGATAGGGGATGACGCATTCTGGGGCAGGGCAGACCTATTCGAAACGCAGGATGCACTGACGAAGATCGTCGAAGAGACTAACGGTGATGTGACCGGCGAGATCTGGACGTACACTCACAGCGGCGCCACTGAGACCAGAGGGATAGAATTCAGTAGTGGTGGATTTGACCATGGTGCTTTCCTGGCATTCGTAGTGACAGGGCTAAGCGGCGCGGCGGTCGAGGTGGCGTCGGCCGGGGGAATTGGGACTGAGGCAGACTCCGGCACGACGGCATCAATCGTGGCACCTGTGTTCCTGCTAGGTGCGGTCGTCACGAATGGGACAGAGGCCGACGATAGGGGGCAACCTGGGCCAAATGCCTCGCAGGAGAGTACATTCTGCGGCACCAACCCTAGCAGCTCCCAGAGTGAGGGGGTAGTCATATGGACCAGCTACGATTTCAAGGTCGTGGATGGCCCATGGAAGGCCTCGCGCGTCGGCATGACATCCCGAACTTGGGTGGCCATGGCCGCAGCTTTTTCATAAGCCGTCGCTTTTAAGTGAGGCATATAGCATGGCAACCAGCTGGTTCCTGTTGCGACACAGGGATTACCTGTCATTTCCGCCAACTCTTGAGCTGGCTGACTTCATACCCAGGCCGGAGGGTCTGGTCTCTGGCACCGCCAGCTTCCAGCCAGGAAATTTACTCGGCGGCGCTTCATTCATTAGCGACCGGCAGGCGGAGTTCAACAGGATCATATTCTCGGTAACGGCCATAGCTGGCACACCAACCCTATCCATAGGCATATTCCAGGCAGAGTTCGGACAGGCCGGCGGCGCCGTTGATGTAAACAGGATTGCCACCGTCACCGATTTTGATCCGAGTGCTACCGCGGGCGTACATACAGTTCCCATTGATGAGGGTACGGCGGTGCTGCATGCAGGCACCTACTACTTGCTGTTCGCTAGGTCTTCAGCCGGCTCAACGATAGATGTTGCTACCTGGAGTAACGTGGCAGTCGATGGGATGAATCAGAGCGTCCCTACTGGAATTCACCCACCCACGTTCAGCACGTCATTTTCAGCGGCCCTCTCGCAAATGCCCGGCAGAATCGATCCACGCATAGGTGGTGACGTCACCGCCAGCACCGCAGACGTAGCGCTCGTACACCGCCTGAGGAAGGTTTAGCATCTCAGATCTCAAGGCCAGATGGCGAGAATGGCTAAAGGACAACGAGTGGGAGCCTGTCGGCAGGGGCTATCCGGGAGCCGTGCCGGCACTCGATCTGGTCAACGATTACCTTGAGGATAATCCGGACGACGAGAACGAGGCTGACTGGCTGTTTGGTATGGCCGAAGAGCTGGGTCAGGTTGCCCAATTTGACTGGGTTGACGAGGAGCAGGACACTGACCGGAGAGGGGAGGATTACAGCAGGATAACCAATCAAGAGCCGCAGTAAATATATAGCCGCTCACGAGGCATAATACTCTGAAGGACCCCGCGCTTATCGTTAAGCGCGGGGCTTTTTATTTGACTCGTTTAAGAGTCATGGCGTCAATCAATGGGGGTATAGGAGTGAAGACATGAATACTGCACAGAACTCGCCAAAGAGGGGGTACAGGCACATCAGCGTGATTCCCTCAT
>Ga0187892_10004350_pt1 | contig 23952 bp, 26 predicted proteins | sample MA1701073metaG_FD_139345 | JGI IMG/M metagenome (GOLD analysis project Ga0187892, IMG submission 139345) | Bio-ooze microbial communities from a basaltic lava cave in the Kipuka Kanohina Cave System on the Island of Hawaii, USA - MA170107-3 metaG ... | reverse complement strand
TTAAAATATTGCGAAAGTCAATGATCCGCCGCCGCCGGCTGATCTGCGACGCGATGGCAGCATCGAGTCTAGTCAGTCGATTGATGGCCTCACCGATAATCTCAAACTGACGCTCGATCCCCGAACGTAGGAGGGCATTCTCTGAATAATCATGAATGGTTCGGCCTGCGGCGAACTGAAGGATCAGCCCGACGGCCTGCCTGACGTCTTCCAGGAGCTTTCTGGATTCAAGCCGCATAGAGCACTGTCCGGCTGCGGTTGATCGATTCGAGGAAATAGCGATTCCTGATGGCAGCGGTCATGACCAGGTCAACGTTCCGCGCAAACAGCTCCCGCAATGCCTCCAGCAGGCCGAAGTACGTATCGGCGTACTCACCGGGGTGGAGCGGGAGAAACTCGACGAGGAAGTCCAGATCGCTGGTACGGGGATCGAAACGGTTCGTGAGTGCCGATCCGAATATCTCAAGCCGTCGAACGCGGTACTTGGCGCACACCCGGATCAAGTCATCGCGGTGTTCTTCGATCAGACGGTTCATCTTTTCGACTCCCCATTGATATCGTATCCCAGTATGGCCAAGTTCTCATGGATGGCGTCGTCGAGCCGTGCTGACTCGGCAAGCTGCTCCTCAAGCTTCTTCGTGAGCCGGCGCATCTTGTCCTCGAACGGCTCGCCGTCGTCCTCCTGCGCCTCGGCGCCCACGTAGCGCCCGGGGGTGAGCACGTGGCCGTGCTTGTGGATCTCCGCGAGCGCGGCGCTCTTGCAAAAATCGGGCAGGCCGGCGTAGCCCCCACCATCACCCCCCCGCACGCGGGGTTGCCTTGATTCCTACGAAACCTTCTCCCAGCAATCTATCAACAGGACTCTCCCAGTTGCCTTGAGTTTGGCTCCGTCACATTCCACAGTGATGGTTAGCACCTTTTCGAAGGGATGCGGCGATTGTCCTGTCTTTTCAATCACTTGTCAAGGCTCTCCATGGCCTGCTGTTGGCCGGCAAACAGTGCGGCGAGCGCCTGGGTGACTCCCAGGAGAAACGCGTCCTGCCCGTGAGCGGCGATCAGGAACAGCCTTTCTTGTAGACACACTAGCTAGACGCCCATCTCCCTGGCCGGCTCCGCAGGAAGTTGCGCTCCGTGCCACACGGCAACGACCCAGACCGTCCTTCCCTTGACTCGATAGAAGAAGCGGTAGGGGGCGACTATGAGCTCACGGTGGGGCAGATCGGGAAATTCCGGGATCACCCGCCCGGACTTTGGGAATCTCTCAAGCCTTCGCAAGACCGACTCGGCCCGCTTTCGAAAGCGTCTCGCTGCGGCGGGGTTATCTTGACGAATGTAGGTTAATGCCGATAGGAACTGGGTCCTGGCCGACGGAGTAAAGCGGACCTTCACAGATCAGTCTTCCGCGAGAAGCGCATCGGCCTCCGCGAGGATTGCGTCGAGATCGAAGCCCTTACCGGCCGCGATCTCTTTGTCGCCGCGCACCAAGAGGCGGAGGAGCTGTCGGTCATGCTCGGCTCGCTCGTAAGCCTCCGTGCTCAGCATGACCGCCGCCGCCCGGCCACGCTGGGTGATGACGACCGGCTGCTTGGAGTTTCGGACACGCTTCAGGACGCTTGCGGCATCCTGCCGAAGATCGGTAATCGGAATGATCGTGGGAACCTTGGCCATCAGTCTCACCTCCTAGCGTACGTCAAAGCGTAGCACCAACAGACCATTTCGGCAAGGCAAATACCCCACCCACTCGATAGCATGTGCCGTCCGCCTTCGAATAGGCCAATACAGCCGGCAATCCTCGGAGAAACCCACGCGCGTCAAACGAGATGCTATAATCGATTGCGGATCGAGGAGGTATCGACCCGCTCGAAAAGTCGGGATGCGGGACCGGTGGCGTCTAGGACGTTCGACCTCGGCGGATTCCGACCGAGCGTCTGCGTGGCGAACCGGGAGGTTTCTGGCGAGGCTGTCGCAGAACAGGGCAGGTGGGACATGATCAACCTGTCGTCGTGCTGGGGAGCGCGACGAGGACGAAAGGAGAGCGCACGATGAAACGGCTCGCCGCAATTCTATTCGCGTTGACCATCGCTGTCGGGTCGGTGTCGCAGGTGTGGTCCGATTCGTACGCGCCGTCGGAGACGAAGGACGCCCCGGGGTTCGACAGGTTGAAGACGCTCGTCGGTGAGTGGCGCGGCAAGGACAGCGACGGGAAGGTCGTTGATGTCTCGTACAACCTCACGGCCGCGAACACCGCTGTCATGGAGACGCTCAAGATGTCCGACGGGGCGACCATGGTGACGCTGTACCACTCAGACGGAAAGAGACTGATGATGACCCACTATTGCTTGCTGGGAAATCAGCCGCGCATGCAGGGTGCCGTAGATGACAAGTCCCTCGCCTTCTCCTTCGTCGATGCGACGAACCTGCCGAGCCGGGACGCACCGCATATGTACAAGCTCGTCATGCGTTTCCCCGACAAGGACCAGCTGACCCATGAGTGGACGATGCGTGCGAGCGGTCTCGACAAGACCGAAACGTTCCGCTTCCAGCGCCAGAGATAGGAGTGGCTGACCGTGGGCAGTGCTTGCCACCTCCGGTCACATCGCCCCCTTCGACACTGACCCATTACCCAACTTGACCGAATAAAGAATTTGACCCATATTACAATATAGGGTATACAGAAAGTCCCTGACGGGGAGGAAAGGCGAGGAACCGATGCTCGACCGAGAATTCCGCTATTACAAAGCCCACGAAGACGAACTTGTGAAGCGCTACAACGGCAAATTCATTGCCATCGTAGGTGAGGAGGTAGTAGGGGTCTTTGATGAAGAGGTAACAGCCTATCAGGAGATGAAGAAGAAATACGGGCTGGGGAATTTCTTGCTTCAACACTGCGTGCCCAGCGCCGATCGACAGGTCCAGCGTTACCGTTCACGAGTAGCGTTTCGTTGATAGCCTGATTTTTGCCGCCGCTAGATCCCGCCGTGAAATTTCGCCAGCAGCCAACGTTCGGTTTCACTACCAAGGCCACTGGCCTTCGTAACACACTTGAAAATCAAGTTCTTATCAGTGAGGTATATGATCCAGCGACAGGAGCCCCTGAACCAGTCAAAAGGCAATACGTTGCCATTTGGGATACTGGAGCGACCAACACAGTTATTACAAGGAGGGTCGCACAGGATCTAAACCTCCAGCCGAGTGGACGAGTAACCGTTCAGGCTGTTGGTGCGGGCGATCAAGTTCATGAATACGAAACTGATACATACCTGCTCAACATTTATCTGCCAAATAATGTAGTAATTTTTGGGATCCGCGTTTCAGAGGGAACAATTGGAGAGGCAGATGTCTTGTTGGGTATGGATATCATCACCCATGGTGACTTCGCGATTACAAATTACAACGGCCAAACGTGGTGGACATTCAGAGTGCCCTCAAATGAGCCAATTGACTTTGTTGAGGAAATTCAAGAACACAAGAAACGGTTTGGGCCGCTAAGCCCAGAGGAAATGCGGAAAGAAAAAAATAGGAGGAAAAGAGCAAGACGGAAGGCGCGTGGCACATAATCTGAGCTGAAAGAGATAATTGGAGGCATCCAAAATTGGGTGGTGGAAAAAAGCCGCCAGTCATGGTATAGTGGCTGTCCACACCCTGGTGAGTTGCGGCCTCGGTATGACGTTATGATAGTGAGCTGAACATAAGACAAGGAGTCCCCCCATGAGCCTCCTCGCGAACCGCTTCGAGCCGAACGTCCTGACGCACAGCCTCGACTGGCTCGTCAACTGGGCCCGCAAGTCCTCCCCCTGGCCGATGACCTTCGGGCTCGCCTGCTGCGCCATCGAGATGATGGCGACCGGCGCCTCCCGCTTCGACCTCGACCGCCTCGGGGCCGGCGTCTTTCGCCCCTCTCCCCGCCAGTCCGACGTCATGATCGTCGCCGGGACCGTCACCGAGAAGATGGCCCCCCGGATCAAGACCCTCTACGAGCAGATGCCCGACCCCAAGTGGGTCATCGCCATGGGGGCCTGCGCGATCTCGGGGGGGCCCTTCTACTACGACGGCTACCACGTCGTCAAGGGGGTGGACCTGGTCATCCCCGTGGACGTCTACGTCCCCGGCTGCCCCCCCACCCCGGAGGCCCTGATCTACGGCGTCCTGACCCTCCAGGCGCAGATCATGAAGACCACCCTCGCAAAGCGGCCGGAGGGCTAGGATGCGCGCCTACCTGACCACCCTCGTCTGGGGCCTCAAGAGCATCTGTGTCTCCCTCTGGGTGACCCTCCGCTATCTCTTCACCCCCGCGATCACGGTCCAGTACCCGGAGGAGAAGCGGGTCCAGCCCCTGCGGACGCTCAACCGCCACGTGCTCACGGTGGACACCCTGACCGGGACCCTGAAATGCACCGCCTGTAACCTCTGCGCCGTCGTCTGCCCCACCCGGTGCATCGAGCTCACCGGGCACGGCAAGGGGAAGGAGCGCCGGGCCGACACCTTCTTCATCGACCACAACCTCTGCATGTACTGTAACCTCTGTGTCGAGGTCTGTCCCTTCGACGCGATCACGATGTGGACCCGGATCGACGAGCTCTCGGCCTACACCCGCAGCGGCCTCGTCTACGACCAGCCGACGATGACGGCGACGACCTTCTACCCCTCCCCGATGACGCCGGAGCGCCCGGCGGGGGTGCCGGAGAGGGTGGGGGGCGCTCGCTCCTAGCGATTATCTTTCCGACAACTAGCACACTACCAAAAGAGGCACAGAAGGCTGGAAAAATCTGACTGAAAGGGTTATAATCATTGTTGATAATGAAAATGCGGCAATCTGACTATCGGGAATCGCGTAGACCAGCGGAAGGGCACGGCGGCAAGCCTCGGACGTGTGTGGTCCGAAGGCATGCTGATGGGGAGCGAGTATGAGCAGCAGTCAGAAGACAATTGAAGCCCTGGCCAACCAGGAGTACAAATACGGGTTCGTGACGGAGATCGAATCTGATACGGCGCCTCGCGGTCTGAACGAGGACATTGTTCGCCTGATCTCCACGAAGAAGAACGAACCGGAGTTCATGCTGGAGTGGCGGCTCAAGGCCTACAGGCATTGGGTCAAGATGGAGCGGTCGGAGGGGGAGCCGAAGTGGGCGAACATCAAGTACCCTCCCATCGACTACCAGGACATCATCTACTACTCGGCGCCCAAGCAGAACGTGGAGACGCTAAAGAGCCTCGATGAGGTCGATCCAAAGCTGCTGGAGACGTTCGAGAAGCTGGGCATCCCGCTGGCCGAGCGGGGGCGGCTCGCCGGCGTCGCGGTCGATGCAGTCTTCGACAGTGTGTCGGTCGCGACCACGTACAAGGAAAAGCTCGCGGAGCTGGGTATCATCTTCTGTTCCTTCTCCGAGGCGGTCCAAAACCATCCGGAACTGGTCCAGAAGTACCTCGGGTCGGTCGTCCCGTACACCGATAACTTCTTCGCGACCTTGAACTCCGCCGTGTTCAGCGACGGGTCGTTTGTCTACATCCCGAAGGGCGTCCGGTGCCCGATGGAGCTCTCGACCTACTTCCGGATCAATCAGCAGGATACCGGGCAGTTCGAACGGACCCTCATCATCGCGGACGAGGGGAGCTACGTCAGCTATCTCGAAGGGTGCACCGCGCCGATGCGGGACACGAACCAGTTGCACGCGGCGGTCGTAGAGCTGATCGCCCTCGACCGCGCCCAGATCAAGTACTCGACGATCCAGAACTGGTACCCGGGCGACAAGGAAGGGAAGGGCGGCATCTACAACTTCGTCACGAAGCGCGGCAAGTGCGTGGGCAAGAACTCCAAGATCTCGTGGACCCAGGTGGAGACCGGATCGGCGATCACCTGGAAGTACCCGAGCTGCATCCTGCAGGGGGACAACTCGATCGGCGAGTTCTACTCGGTGGCGCTCACCAACAACTACCAGCAGGCGGACACCGGAACCAAGATGATCCACATGGGCAAGAACACCAAGAGCACGATCATCTCGAAGGGGATCTCCGCGGGCCACGGGCAGAACACCTATCGCGGCCTGGTGAAGATGCTCAAGGGGGCGACCGGCGCCCGAAACTACTCGCAGTGCGACTCGTTGCTGCTGGGCGACAAGTGCGGCGCTCACACCTTCCCCTACCTCGAGGTCAATAACAGCACGGCCACGGTGGAGCACGAGGCCTCGACCTCCAAGATCGGCGAGGATCAGCTCTTCTACTGCAAGCAACGCGGGATCTCGGCGGAGGACGCCGTCAACTTGATCGTGAACGGCTTCTGCAAGACGGTCCTGCGTGAGCTGCCGATGGAGTTCGCGGTCGAGGCCCAGAAGTTGTTGGGGGTCAGTCTCGAGGGGAGCGTCGGCTAGACACACCTAGAGGGGGTGTCAATGCGTGGAAAGTCTCTCGTCATGCGTACTGTCACCCTGAGCGCAGCGAAGGGTCTCCGAGATTCTTCACTTCGCTCAGAATGACAGGAAGAGTCGAGGGACTTTCATGCCCATTGGTGAGCCATCGGCTCATGAGGTATTGCGAGGCTGATAAGGTCAGTCGCTCGCAATGACACGCGAGATAAGGACATGCGAATGCTGGAAGTGAGGAATTTACATGCGAGCGCCGCCGGCACGGGGATCCTGCGTGGCGTGAACCTGACCGTGAAGGCCGGGGAGCTTCACGCCATCATGGGCCCGAACGGTTCGGGGAAAAGCACGCTGGCGCAGGTCATCGCGGGCCGGGAGAGCTACGAGGTGACGGCCGGCGAGGTGCTGTACGAGGGGAAGGACCTGCTGAGCATGCCCCCGGAGGATCGGGCTCGCGAAGGGATCTTCCTGGCGTTCCAGTACCCGGTCGAGATCCCCGGAGTCAGCACCACCTACTTCCTGAAGGCGGCGCTCAATGCGATCAGGAAACACCGCGGCCTCGAAGAGCTGGACGCGATCGAGTTCCTGGCGATGGTCAAGGAGAAGATGAAGCTTGTGGAGATGGACCAGGCGCTCCTGAACCGCCCGATCAACGAGGGGTTCTCCGGCGGCGAGAAGAAGCGCAACGAGATCTTCCAGATGGCCGTGCTCGACCCCAAACTCGCCATCCTGGACGAGACCGACTCCGGCCTCGACATCGATGCCCTGAAGATCGTGGCGCACGGGGTCAATACCCTCCGTCGCAGGGACCGGGCCATGATTCTGATCACCCATTATCAGCGGATGCTGAACTACGTCATCCCCGATCACGTGCACGTCATCTTCGACGGTCGAATCGTCAAGTCGGGCGGAAAGGCCCTGGCCCTGGAGCTGGAAGAGAAGGGCTACGACTGGACCAGGTCCGAGGCCGAAGTCGCCGCCCAGACCGTCGCCTGAAGCGAAAGCCCTCACCATGGCTCAGCTCTCGAAGGAACAAGAAGGGCCCCTCGGCGTAGGTCGGGACGGGTACCTGTCGGACTTCGCCCTGTTCGAGAGGAGCGCCGCCGCGGGGGAACCGTCCTGGATTCGACAGGTCCGCAAGGCCGCGATCTCAAGCTTTGCCGAGCTGGGGTTCCCGACGACCCGGCATGAGGAGTGGAAGTACACGAACGTCGCCCCGCTCGCCAAGATCCGCTTCGCGCGCGCGGAATCCGGCCGCAATGGCGTGTCGGCTGAAGCGCTCGCGCCGGCGACCCTCGGGGAGCTGCCGTGCGCGACGCTGGTCTTCGTGAACGGGCACTACTCGCCTCAGCTCTCGTCGTTCCGGTCCCTGACCAAGGGTGTCATCGCAGACAGCCTGGCGGCGACCCTCAAGGCCGATCCGGGATCGGCTGAGCCACACCTGGCCAGATACGCTCGCCACGAGGAGCACCCCTTGGTCGCGCTCAACACAGCCTTCATCGAGGACGGGGCGTTTGTCTACGTCCCCAAGGGACAGGTGGTCAACGGGCCGATCCACCTACTGTATGTCTCGACCGCCCCGTTCGGCTCGGCTCAGGGCAGGCACGGAATCCCCGGCATCTCCCACCCCAGGAACCTGATCGTCGTGGACGATGGGAGTCAGGCGATGATCGTCGAGAGCTATGTCGGCCTCGGGCGCGACGTCTATTTCACCAACGCGGTCACGGAGATCGTCGGGGGCAGGAATGCGGTCATCGACTATTACAAGTTCGAGCGGGAGAGCGAAGGGGCTTTCCACATTGCGACCGTGCAGGCCCAACTCGACCGAAGCAGCAACTTCACGTCCCATGCCATCGACCTGGGCGGCGCCCTGGTCCGGAACGATCTGAACGCCGTGCTCGCGGCGGAGGGGGTGGAGTGCACCCTGAACGGCCTCTACATGATGAAGGGTCAGCAGCATGTGGACAACCACACCAGGATCGATCATGTGAAGCCCCACTGCAACAGTCGCGAGCTCTATAAGGGCGTGCTCGACGGGAGGTCGCGGGGCGTCTTCAACGGCAAGATCTACGTGCACAAAGACGCCCAGAAAACCGATGCGAAGCAGACCAACAAGAACCTGCTCCTCTCCGAAAACGCGGTGATCAACACCAAGCCGCAGTTGGAGATCTACGCCGACGACGTCAAGTGCACGCATGGATCGACCATCGGCCAGCTTGACCAGGACGCCCTCTTCTATCTGCGCTCACGGGGCATCGGCCGGCAGACGGCCCGGAGCCTTCTGACGTATGCGTTCGCAAGCGAGATGATCAATCGGATCAGGATCGAGCCGATCCGTGCCCAGCTCGAAGCGCTCCTGGTGACAAGGCTTCCGGAAGCCGCGCAGGCTGAGGGCACGCCATGAGAGCGGCGGGAGATACCGCCATGACCGCCAGGCGGCCCGCGCCCGAACGTCAGCGGACGTTCGACGTGGAGAAGGTCAGGGCGGATTTCCCCGCGCTGAGCCAACGGGTGCACGGTAAGCCCCTCGTCTACCTCGACAACGCGGCCACAAGCCAGAAGCCGCGGGCCGTCATCGATGCGGTCACGCGGTACTACACGGCGGAGAACTCGAATGTTCACCGCGGGATCCATTACCTGAGCGAGCAGGCCACGCAGGCCTTTGAGGATGCGCGCGCCAAGGTGGCGCGGTTTCTGAACGCCTCGGATGCCCGAGAGATCGTCTTCGTTCGAGGCGCCACGGAGGGGATCAACCTCGTCGCACAGAGCTTCGGCCGGCGGCGGCTGAAGGCCGGGGACGAGGTCCTCATCTCCGTGATGGAGCACCACTCCAACATCGTCCCGTGGCAGATCCTGTGCGAGGAGACGGGCTCGACCCTGCGGGTCGTGCCGATCAATGACCGGGGCGAGCTGCTGATCGACGAGTTTCAGAGACTCCTGGGTCCCAGAACACGACTCGTGTCGATCGTGCACGTGTCGAACGCCATCGGGACGATCAATCCGGTCAAGCAGATCGTGCAGATGGCTCATGACCGGGGCGTCCCCGTCCTGATCGACGGCGCGCAGGCCGCGCCTCATGTGGCCATTGACGTGCAGGAGCTCGACTGCGATTTCTATGTGTTCTCCAGCCACAAGCTGTTCGGCCCGACCGGCATCGGCGTCGTCTACGGCAAGGTCCATCTCCTCGAGGCTATGCCGCCCTATCAGGGCGGCGGCGACATGATCCTCTCGGTCACCTTCGAGAAGACCGTCTACAACGCGGTTCCGTACAAGTTCGAGGCCGGGACGCCGCACATCGAAGGGGTGATCGGGCTCGGCGCCGCGATCGAGTACGTGACGGGCATCGGGCTGGACGCGATCGGCGCCTACGAGGGCGAGATGCTCGCCTATGCGACCGGGGCCGTGTCCGCCATCCCCGGCCTCCGGATCATCGGGACGGCGCGGGAGAAGGCCAGCATCCTGTCGTTCGTGCTCGACGGGGTGCACGCGCACGACGTCGGCACGGTCCTGGATCAGGAGGGGATCGCGATCCGAACGGGCCACCACTGCGCGCAGCCGGTCTTGCAGCGATTCGGCCTGCCGGCCACCGCCAGGGCCTCGCTGGCCTTCTACAATACGAAGGAAGAGATCGACGCCCTGGCTCGCGCGATCTACAAGGTCAAAGAGCTGTTCGGCTGATGTCCGACCTGCGGGAGCTCTATCAGGAGGTCATCCTTGACCATAATCGACGGCCGCGTAATTTCCAGAAGCTGGAGGGGGCGAATCGGACGGCGGAGGGATACAACCCGCTGTGCGGCGACCAGATCACCGTCCATCTAATCCTGGAAGACGGCGTCATCAGAGACATCAGCTTTCTTGGGTCCGGCTGCGCGATCTCGAAGGCGTCCGCCTCGATGATGACCGCGACGCTGAAAGGGAAAACCGCGACAGAGGCGGAGGCGATCTTCGAGACCTTCCATAAGATGGTCACCGCGGATCTGAGCAGGACGTTCGATCCGCTCGAAATGGGAAAACTCGCGGCCTTCGCGGGGGTGCGGGAATTCCCGGTTCGGGTCAAGTGCGCCACGCTGCCCTGGCATACGGTCCGCGCCGCGCTCGAGGGGAAGCCCGAGCCGGTCTCCACGGAGTAACCGGCCCGTCGCCAAGCCTCGTCGGGAGGTCGCATGGAGGCCACGCACGAGAACATCAACGATATCGAGGCGGAGATCGTCCGGGTCTTGCAGACTATCTTTGATCCGGAGATCCCGGTCAACATCTACGAACTGGGACTCGTCTACGACGTCAAGGTGGACCCGTCAGGCTCGGCCAAGGTCGTGATGACCCTCACGTCTCCGAACTGCCCTGCCGCCCAGGAGCTGCCCGCTGAGGTCGAGAGCAAGGTGGGGGCTGTTCCCGGCGTGACGGATGCGAAGGTTGACATCGTGTGGGATCCGCCGTGGGAGCCGTCGAAAATGTCCGAGGCGGCGAAGCTTCAGCTCGGTTTCATGTAGATAAGGAGGGAAGGATATGGCGGCGTTTGTGAAGGTGGCGACGACCGGCGAGGTGGCTCCGGGGGAGGCGAAGAAAGTCGATGTGCAGGGGAAGGCGATCGCCCTCTTTAATTGCGGCGGCAGCTACCATGCCATCGATGACACCTGTACGCATCGTGGCGGCCCGCTTTCCGAAGGATCGGTTGACGGGGACGTGGTCACCTGTCCCTGGCACGGCGCAAAGTTCAGAGTGACCACAGGGGAAGTGTGTGGGCCTCCTGCGCGGGCGGCGGTGTCCAGCTATCGAACTCGGGTCAACGGCTCGGACATCGAAGTGGAGGTCTGAGGCGGAACCTATTCACATTCGGACCAGCCATCAATCTCTCCTCCTGACGCTCTCCTCGCTATGGGGTACCCGGCGATGTCCCCTTTGACCTCCTTCTCCACATCCGACACACACGATCGAGCATCGAGCTCGGTGGCGCCGGCAGGATCCATCCTGCTCATCTCCTGCTATGAGCTGGGGCACCAACCGCTAGGCATCGCCTCTGCGGCGGGATTCCTCGAGCGGGCCGGGTATAGGCCCGACGTGATGGATATCGCCGTCGAGCCGTTCGACGTGGCCAAGGTGGCCCGTGCCCGGTTCATCGGGATCTCCGTGCCGATGCATACTGCCCTACGTCTGGGCGTCCGGCTGGCAGAGCGGATCCGAGCAGTCAACGCCGATTGCCACATCTGCCTGTTCGGGCTCTACGCGATCCTGAACGCCGACTACCTCCTCGATCACGTCGCCGATTCGGTGATCGGCGGCGAGTTCGAAGACGCCCTCGTCAGGCTCGTTCAGGATCTCGAGGCCGGCGGCACGGGCGACGTCGAGGGGGTCGCGCGGCGCGGACGGCCGGCGCGGCCGATTCTCAAGCGGCTCCGATTCGCCCATCCTGGGCGCGGCAAACTTCCGCCTCTCGCGCGATATGCCCATGTCGAGCGAAACGGCGAGCGTGGCCTGGCCGGCTACGTAGAGGCGAGCCGGGGCTGTCTCCATCACTGTCTTCACTGCCCCATTCCGCCGGTCTACGGGGGGCGCTTCTTCGTGATCCCGAAGGAGGTGGTGCTCGAGGATATCCGGCGGCAGATCGGGTCGGGCGCGACCCACGTCACCTTTGGCGACGCCGACTTCCTGAACGGCCCCGGCCACTCGCTTGCGATCGTGCGCGCCATGCACGATGAGTTCCCGGAGCTGACCTTCGACTTTACGGCCAAGGTCGAGCATATCCTACGGCACCACGCGGTCTTTGCCGAGCTTGGCGGGCTGGGCTGCGCCTTCATGGTCTCCGCCGCCGAGTCGTTGAGCGATACGGTCCTCGCGCATCTGGAGAAGGGGCACACCAGGGCCGATATTTTCGCGGCGCTGTCGATTGTCGGGGACGCCGGGATCGCCTTTCGCCCGACGTGGGTGCCGTTCACACCCTGGACGACGCTCGACGACTATCTCGAGATACTCGACTTCGTTGAGCGCCACGGGCTCATCGACCACGTGGATCCGGTCCAGTACTCGATCCGGCTCTTGGTCCCGCCCGGCTCGATGCTCCTCGAGCGGCCCGCGATCCGGCCATTTCTTGGACCTCTCGACCAGGCGGCCTTCAGCTACCGGTGGGTCCACCCCGATCCCCGTCTGGATAGCCTGCAGAAGGCTGTCGCCGCAGTGGTGGAAGAGGCGACGCGGAAAGACGAAGATCCGATGGTCACGTTCCTCGGGGTGCGTGAGCTGGCCGATGCGGCGGCGGGGCGGACGGTGGCCAGACGCGCTGTGCCGGAGGCGCTGAGCGCCCGTAGCCGGCCGCCGCGCCTGACCGAGCCGTGGTTCTGCTGAGCGGAGCCGACCGAGGGCCAGTTGGGCCCGCTCGAGTCCCGGCAACCTGTGTAGTTGCGAGGCAGCTCGCTAGTGCGGGAATAAGGACACGATATGCCGCGGATCCTGTTGCTGTTGCCCACCTCGACCTATCGCACGGGGGCGTTCCTCGGGGCGGCCCGGACGCTCGGCGTGGAGGTCGTGGTGGCCTCGGAGCATCCGAGCGTCTTTGAGCAGGCGCAGCCGGGCCGGTATCTCACGCTCGATTTCTTGAACCGCGACAAGGCCGAGGGCCAGGTCCGCGACTTCGCCGAGACGCGCCCGATCGACGCCGTCGTGGGGGTGGACGACGCGACTACCGTGATGGCGGCGACGCTCTCATCCGCGCTGTCGCTGCCGCACAACTCCGTGGCGTCGGCCTGCGCCGCGGAGGACAAGCACCGGATGCGGGATCTCCTGAGTCGGGCGGGCGTGCCCATCCCGCGCTACGCGCTGCGCTCCCTCAAGGATGACCTCGTGTCCGAGGCCTCCCGAACGGTCTATCCGTGCGTCGTGAAGCCCCTCATCCTCTCGGCGAGCCGGGGCGTCATCCGGGCCGACGACGAAGCTCAGTTTGTCGGCGCGGTCCGTCGGCTCGAGACGATCCTTCGCACGCCCGAGATCGCCGCGTCCGGCGACGCGGCCCAACACCTCCTCGTCGAGGCGTTCATCCCCGGCCGGGAGGTGGCCCTGGAAGGACTCCTGGTGAAAGGCAGGCTCCACGTCCTGGCCCTATTCGACAAGCCGGATCCGCTCGACGGTCCGTTCTTCGAGGAGACCATCTACGTCACGCCGTCGCGCCTCCCTGCCGGCGTGCAGGCGGAGATCGCGTCTTGCGCCGAGCGGGCGGCCCGAGGCCTGGGCCTCCGCGAAGGACCTGTGCATGCCGAGCTGCGGGTCAACCGCCGCGGACCCTGGGTCGTGGAGGTGGCTGCGCGGTCGATCGGGGGGCTCTGCTCTCGCGCGCTCCGCTTCGGCGCCGGACTCTCGCTGGAGGAGCTGATCCTCAGGCACGCCCTGGGGATTGAGATCCCGTCGCTCGAGCGGGAACGGGATGCGGCAGGGGTGATGATGATTCCGATCCCTCGCGCAGGGGTCCTGAAAGAGGTCCGGGGCTTGGCGGAAGCCGGAGCCGTTCCCGGGATCGAGGAGATCGCCATCACCGCTCACCCGGGGGAAGATCTCGTCCCGTTGCCGGAGGGCGCGCGCTACCCCGGCTTTATCTTCGCCCGGGCGGAGTCGCCCGAGCGGGTCGAGGCCGCACTCCGCGAAGCCCATCGCCGGCTCGAATTCGTCACGATGCCGCCGAGGGCGCCGACAGCAAGCGCTGGCGGGACACACCTCAAGTCGCTCGACGCTCGGGAATCCCCCACGTGCAAAGGAGAGTGACAGGCGGGATGCTCACCGAACAGGCCATTGAACCGCGCTCCATCACCGACACGTTCGGCCGGCCGCTTCGCAATCTGCGCCTGTCGGTCACGGATCGCTGCAACCTGCGCTGTCAGTACTGCATGCCCGAGGAGGAGTACGTCTGGCTTCCCCGCGAGGATCTGTTGACCTTCGAAGAGATCAGCGCGGTGACCGACGTCTTTACGGGGCTCGGCGTGGACAAGCTGCGCTTGACCGGCGGTGAACCGCTGCTGCGCAAGGGCCTTCCGCGGCTGGTGAGGATGCTCGCACAGAACCCCCGCGTCAGGGATCTGGCGATCACGACGAACGGGGTCTTCCTGGCCGAGCATGCGAACGAGTTGTACGACGCCGGCTTGCATCGCGTGACGGTCAGTCTGGACACCCTGCGGCCGGAGCGCTTTAGGTCGTTGACGCGGAGGGATGATCACGACAAGGTACTTAGCGGGATCGAGGCGGTTCGACGGGCCGGCTTTGCCGGGCTGAAGATCGATGCGGTGGTGATGCGCGGCGTCAATGACGACGAGCTCGTCGATCTGGTGGAGTACGGCAAGCGGGTCGGCGCCGAGGTTCGGTTCATCGAGTACATGGACGTGGGTGGGGCGACGCGGTGGTCGATGCAGGAGGTGGTCTCCCGGTCGGAGATGCTCGATCGCCTGGGACGTCACTACGGACGGATCGAGCCGATCAATGAAGTCAGCACGGCGCCAGCGGAGCGGTTCGCGCTTCCGGATGGAACCGTGTTCGGCATCATCGCCTCCACCACGAGTCCGTTCTGCAGTTCTTGCGATCGGAGCCGGCTCACGGCCGATGGCCTCTGGTACCTGTGCCTCTATGCGCTGCGGGGGATCGACTTGCGAACGCCTCTTCGCGGCGGCGCATCGAGAGAGGAGATTGCGTCGGCCATCGTGTCGGGGTGGACGACACGGAAGGATCGCGGCGCGGAGGAGCGGCTACGGCTTGGGTCCAGAGGGGTGTTGGTCCAGATCCAAGGGTTGAGGGAAGACCCCCACCTCGAGATGCACACCAGGGGCGGATAGGGGCGGATCGCGCGGAGGGGGCCGGGACCATGGTTCACGGCGTGCGGGATGGCGTATTGCGGGAGGTCAGGCCTTTGGCCATTCATGGCTCGCCCTACTACGATGTCTACTTCCAGTTCGACGGCTCCCCCGCGGCGCAGATCGGCAGCGGACGGATCGGGACTGAATCGATCTACCCGCATGCGAAGCCGGGGGATCGCGTGAAGCTTCATTTTGTGATGAACCTGCTGGTCCGGGTTGAGCGAGCAGAGGATTGACGCCTGATCGCAATGAGCCAGGTCAGCAACGAGAGGATCGAGGAAGCCAGGGAATATCACGCCGCCACGAAGCATTCCTACTGGAGCGTCCGGTCGGGGAGCCACGTCCTCGACTGGGAGAACAGGCCGCTCCTCTTCAAGCTCTACCCCGACCTACCCATCGTACCGCTACCGCATGATGCTGGCCAGCCGAGCATGCCGGCCCTGGACGCCGTCACGGGGTTCAGGGCGGACGGGAAGAAGGCGCTCGATCTCCGGCTCCTTGCAGAGGTCCTCTTTTTCTGCGCCGGCCTGACCAAGAAGAAAGTCTATCCTGGCGGCGAGGAGCACTATTTTCGGGCGGCCGCGTGCACGGGCGCCCTCTATGAGGTGGAGGTCTACGCGGTCTGCGGCGACCTGCCCGGCTTGAGTGCCGGGGTCTATCACTTCTCCCCGGCAGACTTCGCCTTCCGTCGGCTGCGAGACGGTGATCATCGCGGCGAGCTGGTTCGGGCGTCGGCGGGAGATCAGGCGATCTTTCATGCCCCCGTCACGCTCGTCCTGACAGCGATCGCCTGGCGGAACGCCTGGAAGTATCGGGCGCGGGCCTATCGTCACTTTTTCTGGAACAGCGGCACGATGCTGGCCAATCTGCTGGCCACGGCCGTCTCTGAAGGCCTCGCGTCTCGGGTCGTGCTCGGGTTTCTGGATGCGCGCATCGATCGTCTCCTCGGCATCGATGGGGAGCGTGAGGCGAGCCTCTGCCTGGTTCCGTTGGGATCGGACACCGTCGCTCCGGAGCCGCCGGAAGTCGGCGCGGTTTCGCCCGAGACGGTCCCGCTATCGAGGAAGGAGGTAGAGTACCCCCAGATCCGCCGCATCCGCGCGTCCTCCGCGCTAGTGAGCGATGGTGAGGTGCGGGCCTGGCGGGCGGCCTTCGAGCGGCGGCCGTCGCCGCCACCGTGCGGGACCCGTTATCCCCCGGACTCGTCGGGAGGGACGACCTCGTCGGTCCGGACTGTGGCCGAGGTGATCCTGCGCCGCGGCTCAACGCGACGGTTTGCTCGCGCGGAGGTCCCCTTTGCCCACCTCTCGATCATGCTCGATCGATCGACCAGGGGGATGCCGGCGGACTTTCTCGACGGACCCGGGACGAGTCTGATCGACACCTACCTCATCGCCAATGCCGTTGCGGACCTTCCGAGCGGCGTGTACTATTTCTCCCGGGAAGGGCGCGCGCTTGAGCTGCTCAGGACGGGCGCGTTTCGCCGGGAGGCCGGTCACCTCTGCCTCGAGCAGGAGCTCGGCGCCGATGCCAGCGCGGTCGTCTTCTTCCTGACGGACCTGGAGTGGGTCCTGAAGCGGTATGGGAATCGAGGTTACGGCGCGGCCCAGCTCGAGGCGGGGGTCATAGGCGGAAAGCTCTACCTTTGCGCCTACGCGCTGGGACTCGGCGCGACCGGCACGACCTTCTACGATGATGATGTCACGGCCTTCTTCTCTCCTCACGCCCAGGGGAAGGCTGCGATGTTTGCCGTGGCGCTGGGGCGGGCGAGCCGGGTCCCAGGGCGCGCCCAACTGCTCAACCCGGGTGAGCGCTGACCAGGCCGGTCGTGTCGGAGCGTCGCGAGATCCGCGCGGGCGTCTCCCTCTCTCTCAGCGGGCGATTCCGGCTTCAGGGGCGCGCGGCGCTGAACGGCATCCGGCTCTGGGTCGAGTACGCCCGGCCGCTCCTGCCGCTTCGCCTGACCGTCTATGACGATGGGAGCCGCGCCGACAGGCTACGGGAGAATGTCCTCCGCCTCCTGACCCGGGATCGGGTGGACCTCCTGTTGGGCCCCTATTCGAGCGCGCTGACCATGGCGGCCGCGGACATCGCTGAGGCTCACGGCAAGGTCCTGTGGAATCACGGCGGCGCCTCGGATGCCATCACTGAGCAGGGGTGGCGCCGTCTGGTCACGATCGTCAGCCCCGCCAGCGACTACCTCAGGTCCCTCCCGCTGCTCATCCGGCGAAGAGACCCGGAAGCTCGCCGGGTCAGGATTCTTCAGGGAGGGACCGGGACGTTTGGCGCGCATGTGGCGCGCGGCGTCGCGGAGGGAGCGAAAGCGGCCGGCTTCAGCGAGATCCGTATCGATCGTTCTGACGCCTTGATGTCGCGTTCACCATCGGTGGTTGGCGACGCCGCTCTGGGCCAAGCGGAGGTCTTGGTGGGCGCGGGCAGCTTTGATGACGACGTCGAGATGGTGAGGAAGGCCGTGCGATCGCCGCGGCTCACGTGCCTCGCCGTCGTGGCGGCGGGACTCAGGGCGTTTCACAGGGAGGCCGGGGAATCCGCAGAGGGGGTCATCGGGCCCAGCCAATGGGAGCCCGGGGTGTTGAACAGTCCTGTCGCCGGACCTGACTCGGCGTGGTTCGTCTCCGAGTATCGGAAGCGGTTCGACGACGTCCCGGAGTACGTGGCCGCGCAGGCCTTCGCTGTTGGTGTCGTGTTCGCCGAGTGCCTCCGCCGTGCCGGAGGTCTCGAGGACGATCGGCTTCTCGCGGCGGCGCGAGAGCTTGACCTGACAACCTTTTTCGGGCGATTCAAACTCGATCCTGAGACCGGCCGTCAGATTGGACACCAGACGGTGCTGGTTCAGTGGCAGGAGGGGGAGAAGCTGATCATCTGGCCCGAAGCGCGTGCTGGGGCCGAGCTGCGCTACCCGCTCCCCGCATCCGGGTGACTGGCGCAATGTGACATGGTCGGCATGACGACCCGTCAGGTTTCGTCGTCGGGTCGCCCGTTCGCTGGTCCGGTGAAAGCCACATCACAGGAGTGAATGCCATGGCGGAGCTTCGCAGGGAACCGATCCTACAACGGTGGGTGGTCATCACGGGGCAGCCCTGGGAGGCGCTGGTCGAGACGCTGCGCCGCCCGCGGGACAAAAGCGCAGATTCCTGCCCGTTCTGCCCCGGGCAGGAGCACCAGACGCCTCCGGAGATCTTCGCGTTGCGCGACCCGTCCACGTCGCAGAATCAGAGGGGTTGGAGCGTCCGGGTCGTTCCCAACAAGTTTCCCGCCCTGCGGATCGAGGGGGAGATCGAACGGGCCGCAGAGGGGATCTTCGACCGAGCGTCTGCGGTCGGAGCCCATGAAATCGTGATCGAGACCCCATCCCACACCGCTGACTGGGACAGCGTCGCTGTCGAACAAGTGGCCGGGGTCCTGCGCGCCTACCGGGAGCGGAGCCTGGACCTGCAAGGCGACGAGCGGTTTCGCCAGATCATAGTTGCCCGAAACTACGGCCCCGAGGCCGCCCTCCTCCCCCACCCCCATTCGCATGTCCTGGCACTTCCCGTCGTCCCGATGCGGATCGAAAGCGAGATCCGGGGGCTCCTCGACTACTACGGGCGCAAGGAGCGCTGCGCCTATTGCGACATCCTTCGCCAGGAATTGAAGGATGGAGAGCGGGTGATCCGGGAGACCTCGACCTTTGTCGCGCTGGCTCCGTTCTCGGCTCGTTATCCGTTTGAGACCTGGATCCTCCCGAAGGCGCACGGCCACGACTTCGGAAGCACCAACTCCGATCAGCTTCTTGAGCTGGCCGGTCTCCTCCAACGGCTGGCGAGCGCGTTGCACGCGCGCTTGCCGGCGCTGGCCTACAGTCTGATTCTCCACACGTCGCCGCTCCAACGATTCATCGAGCCCAGATACCATTGGCACATCGAGATGCGCGTTCGCCTTCCTGTGGGCGGGGGGTTCGAATGGGGAACGGGGTTTCTGATCAATCCGCTTGCGCCAGAGGAGGCGGCACGCCTCCTTCGCGACAGCGCCTGAGGCGCTGACGACCTGCCTCGCGAGCGTCTCTATGGCGGTCGCCGCGGCGCCAACCCTGCGAGGAACTGGGGCTGGCTCCAATCCCAGACCCTTTCCGGTCGCTTATCGACGTCTACCGGCGTCACGTTCCACATCCTTGCGGTATGTGAGAATGCGCCACGCCCGTTAATCAACACGCTCAGCACCAAGAGAACTGCGCCGACCGCCAGCTCAATCCGCCAACCCCGGGGCTCATCGCTCCTATGTGCATCCAGCATCGCCCGAATCGCAAGGATTCCAAGCACGATAAACCATGGCACCATGTCCGCCAGGTACCGGGGGCCATAGGAATGTCCGGCCCACCATGGATCGAAACCCGAAACAAGGATGATGTGGGCCCCGATGCTACTTAGAGCCAGCGCTGCCAAAGGGCGATATGGCACCCAGGTCCAATACCGCGCCAGCAAGTAGGCCACGAACAGCAGGATGGGAACAAAAACAAAGAGCCCCCGCGATGGGCTGATAAGGTTGCCGGCGACAGCCGTCCAGAAGTTCTCGAAGGTTAAGGGTGAGCCGCGGAAATACTTGGGTAGAATCTGGCCGAAATGATACCAGGAATAGGCGATGAAGGCCGCGAGCCAACCTGCTCCGGTTACAGCGTATCGCGCAAACACCCCCCGATGAAAGATAAGGACGTAGAGGGTGACCACGATGACGGTAATAGCATTCGTCGGGCGCACGAAATAGGCCCAGGAGAGCAGAGTCGCTACCAGGATCGGGTAGAAGCCGCGCCTCCCCGTTTCATGCCCGACCAGCATCAGGGCGACGCATCCGAGTAGGAACATTCCCCAGGTGTGAGACCAGAGCCCACGGGATGCAGTGCTCCACACCTGTGTTCCCAGCACTCCGGCCAGGGCGACCGCCACGCTCCACCGATTGGGGAGGACGAGCGTGCTCATCAGATAGAAAATGGCCGCCATGACGGACATCAGGAGGCTGGCTATCCCGACCTGAATGAATATCTCTCCAACCCTGTTGTACCTGCCGTCAGGACGGACCGGCGCGATGCCCGCGAGGTCCAGGATCGCGACAAAGGGGATCGACAGGATCGATGAGCCCGGAGAGAAATAGTAGTAGAGTCGGCCATCCACCACCTCGAGCTGGTAGATTTCATTCCATGCGGGCTTCTCTCCCTGGTAAGACGATGCGGGAACGGGCAGGCCGTAACCATCCAGGGTGAAACTGCCTCTCTTGAACAGGCTGTGACTCAGCAGGATGGAATACTTCGAATCCCCCATTTGGTGGATGGGCGAGGCCAGGAATAGGCCGAGAGTCAGCATGGCAATGAGGCACGCGGAGGCGAGTGACGGTCTCCACATTGCGATGTCCTCTTCACCGCTGTTCAGATTCGGAGCACGCGAGCATCCGCTTTACCACGCGGTGTGTACCTTGCAAGCACGCGTCATCCGCGTGAATCACCGGTGCGTTGATATTATGGGTTCGATCGTATCCAAAGTGCAAGGTGGAATTGAACAGGCGCGGCAGACGCCGAGTCGTCACTCGGGCGCCGCTTCTACACCCAGGTTCATCTCCTGACAGGCAATCTCTTGACCCCTCAAAGCAACGATGGTAGGGTGGCACCACACTGTAGTCACAGAGGAGGAACGAGCGATGGCGACGTACATCATGCTGACCAATCTGACCGACGAGGGCCGGAAAACGGTGAAGGCCAACCCCGGCCGAATCCGGGAGGTGAATAGAGAGATCGAGTCGCTTGGCGCGAAGGTGATCGCGCAGTACGCGGTCCTCGGGCCCTATGACTTTGTCAATGTGGTAGAGGCCCCCGACAACGAGACGATCGCCAAGGTCTCAATGGAGCTCGGGTCCCGTGGGACGGTCCAGATCATGACCCTTGCTGCCATCCCGGTTGAGACGCTCACCAAGAAGGTCAAAGGGAAGTAGGGCGTGAGGGCCGGCCCGCCGCGTTCAGCGCTCGGCCAGCCCGAGCATGTCTTCCATGACCAATCTCTTCCAGCCGCGGCTGCTCAACGGGGTCTTCGGAGATCCCGGCCTGTTCGTGCGGCTTCGGTGGGAGCGTCGCGCACTCCTGCTTGACCTCGGTGACCTCACCGCGCAACCGCCCGCCGACCTGCTGAAGGTCAGTGACATCTTCGTCTCTCATACCCACGTCGATCACTTCATCGGGTTCGATCACCTGTTGCGGATCGTCCTTGGGCGCGATCGAACGATCCGTCTGTTCGGGCCACCGGGGATCATTGCGAACGTCGAGGGGAAACTGGGCGGGTACACCTGGAACCTGGTGGAGGGATACACCCTGACCTTCGACGTCCATGAGGTCAGCCCCGAGAAGGTGACCGTGGCGCGCTTCCCTTGCGGCGCGCGGTTTGAGCGGATCGATCTGCCACCCCCCTCCGCCTTCCTCGGGGTGGTGCTCGATGACCCGTTGCTCGTCGTGAGGGCGGTTCACCTCGACCACAAGATCCCGTGCCTGGCCTTCGCAATCGCCGAGCCGACGCGGATCAACATCGACCCGGAGGGGCTGAAGCGCGTCGGTCTCTCGGCGGGCCCCTGGCTCACGGAGTTCAAACGCCTCGTGCGCGCCGGCGCGCCAGACGGCACGGCGGTCCACGCGCCGGCGGCTGGGGACGCAGGCGAGAGTGTGCGTGAGGCGACGCTCGGCGAGTTGAAGGGCGAGATCGTGACCGTGACGAAGGGCCAGAGGTTGGCCTACGTCACGGACGTCCTGTACTCGCCCGAGAATCGGCGGAAGATCGTCGCGCTCGCACAGGATGCCGACGTCCTCTTCTGCGAAGCGGCGTACCTCGAGCGGGACCGGGATCGGGCGACCGAGCGGCACCACCTGACGGCGAGGCAGGCCGGGCTTCTTGCCCGCGAGGCGAACGCGAAGGAGCTGATCCTCTTTCACTTCTCGCCCAGGTATCAAGGGTCTCCGGACGCGCACTACAGGGAGGCTGAGGAGGCGTTCGGCGGCCCCGTCGGGTAGGGGGGCCGTGTGTCGTGGCAGTCGCGCGAGGGACGAGTGGCCGATAATTTCAGTTTTGTGCTGGAGGGGAGGTTGGCCGGGATGGCGCGGCCGGGGCGCTCGAGGCCCTTGCAGGAGGACCTCATCTTTCTGAAAGCCCAAGGGGTCGGCGCGATCGTCTCGGTGACGGAGAGGCCGCTGGAACACGAGATCGTGCGGAGCTTCGGCCTCCGCTATCTTCATCTGCCGGTTCCCGACTATGGCGCTCCGACCATGCAGCAGATCGAGGAGTTTGTGGCCTTCATCGAGGCGGCCGAGGGCGACGGGGCAACGGTTGTTCACTGCTTTGCCGGCCAAGGGCGGACCGGCACCATGCTCGCGTGCGCGCTGGTGCACCGGGGGACGAGCGCCGAGCAAGCGATCCGGATCGTGAGGGCAAAGCGTTGGCCATCGATCGACACGGCGGTCCAGGAGCAGGCCGTTTTCGAATTCGCCGCCGTGCGGGGACCCGGAGATCGACCGCCCGAGATCCACGATCGGTAGTCCACGCTGGATGAATGCTCACCTGAGCGTCGCGATCTCAATGGACTTCGGCCGGCAAGCCTTCGTCGATCTCATGGCGTCAAAGGACCCCGCGATAAAGCGGCTGGTCGAGCAGGGGTACGAGTTCGTCACGAACGCCTTTCAGGCCAGCGACAAGCCGGCGGGTCTTCGGGTGAAGGATGCGCCGGCGCTGGTGGCTCAGCTTGCGCGGGAGGGGTATCTGACCGCCCTCTGCCCGGCCTACAACGAGATCGGGGACCCGATTCCGGGGATGCAGTCGGTCTGGCGAAAGCGGCGGGGGGCGCAGAGCGGGTGAACGCGATCGTCGTTCGCGAGTACGGAGGACCCGAGGTCCTCCGGCATGAAGAAGGGATGTGGGGACCGCAATGACGACGAGGCGCATGACAAAGGTCCTGATCGTCCTCGGCGCCGGCCTCGTCCTGTTCACTGTGGCCGCCCTCCTCGGCTACCGGGCGCTGACCAGGACGATCCAGGGCCGACTCTTGGCGACCCTCGGCCCTCAGGCCGTGGTGGAGAGCGTCGAGGTCGGCTTCCGGGACGTCATAGTCAAGAACCTCCGAATCCGAGGCAAGAGCGGGCCCGATCCTCTGAGCGTCGAGCGAATCGTCGTCACCCCGAGCCTCCGGAGTCTTTTCACCGGTCAGATCCGCCTGTCCGAGGTCGAGCTTGACCGGTCCGTAACGGTGGTCCATCTCCGCCCCCGCGGACACGTGGAACTCCCCCTCCCGCTCCCGCCGCCCGACCAAGGGGCGGGGGGAAAGGGCCAGCCGACTCACATGGCGATCTCCCAGGTTCGGCTGAATGACGGTCGGATCGACCTGATCGATCACACCGTCCCCGGCCCTCCCGTCCGCCTCCGCCTCGAGAAGGTCCAGGCCAGCGTCGGCGAACTGGCCATCCCGCTCGCTCCGGGTAGGAGTCCGCTGGAGTTCGAGGCGACGATCCGCGGCAAGCGGGCGGAGGGCCGCGTCCGACTGTCGGGCTGGGTCGAGCCGCTCATCCAGGATGCCTCTGTCAAGGCCACGCTCCGCTCGATCGATATGACCCTGCTCAGCCCCTACCTCCTCCAAGTTCAAGAGGCGAAGGTGGAGCGCGGGCAGCTCAATATGGATCTCGATTTCCAGGTGCGCAAGCGAAAGATCAACGCCCCAGGAACGGCGAGCTTCGTCGATCTGCAACTCGGCTCGGC
>Ga0187892_10004349_pt1 | contig 23970 bp, 22 predicted proteins | sample MA1701073metaG_FD_139345 | JGI IMG/M metagenome (GOLD analysis project Ga0187892, IMG submission 139345) | Bio-ooze microbial communities from a basaltic lava cave in the Kipuka Kanohina Cave System on the Island of Hawaii, USA - MA170107-3 metaG ... | reverse complement strand
CGGGCAGGATATCCCGGCGATGGTGAAGGCGGTCGTCGATGGCGGACGCGACGCCGACACGAGCGGGGACGCGACCGCGGAGAAGTGAACGACGGGGAGGCGAGTGGGTTCCCCGAGGGTTGGCGGGCCGGGCTGGTTCACTGCGGGTGCTGGTGGCGGTATGCCAAGCCTCCGCTTCCCTCCGAGCCGGGCTCTCCCGGATGGGGAGGTACTGACCTCCCTGACTCGCTCAGCGCGGCAGCGGTGAGGCTCCGCTTTCGGGCGGCGGCTCTCTTTCCAGATCTCGCTGGGTCACCCTCGGACCCTGTCTGACGGCCGCGTCCTCTCCTCTGGACACGCAGCCGTAGCCCCATTATGTTTTTCGACTATGGTCATCGATATGAAATCCCTGAACCGCGAGATCCTGCTGAGCCTCTGGAAGGTTCACATCCTGCACCACGCGAGCGAACGGCCCGTCGTGGGCCAGTGGATGCTCCAGGAACTCTGGCGCCACGGGTACGAGGTCAGTCCTGGAACTCTCTATCCGCTGCTCCGGCGTCTCGAACGAAACGGCTGGCTGCGCGCGGAGCCCGCCGGCGATGGGCCGAAGGCCCGCCGTGAGTATCACTTGACCGGCCTTGGGAGGAAGGTGCTGGCCCTGGTCCGCAGGCAGATTGACGAGCTGCGAAGGGAGATCGTGCCGCAGAGCGCAAAGAAGGGGCTCCGATGAGGGTGGGCGGCATGCGACGGTCCGAAAGAGCCGTCCAGGAGGCCGTCGAGGTAGTCGAGCGAAACGAAATTTGAAAATTGAAAGGAGTCCCATGCGAAGACTCATCGCCTTGGGGGCGTGTGCCGCCGCGGTCGTCGCCGCAATCGTGGTCTGTTTGTCCTGGGGCGGGAGAACCGGGGGGGAGAAACCGCCGGCCATCTCGCAGGCGACCACTCCGCCGTCGACTGAAGTGGCTGCCTTGAAGGCCGAGATCGAACGGCTGAAGGGGATCGTGCCCGACCAGTCGCACGCCATGAAGGACGTCGCCTACCACTACACCAACCTCTGGTTCGCAGGCAAGAAAGAGAACTGGCCGCTCGCCGAGTTCTTCTGGGCCGAGACCCGCTCCCACCTGCATTGGGCCGTGCGGATCATCCCCGTCCGCAAGGACCCGATAGGGAACGAGGTCCGTCTCGGAGAAATCCTGGCTTCCATCGAGGCAACGCGCCTCGAAGACATCCACAAGGCCATCGGCGAGAAGGACGCAGAGAAGTTCGTGGCCGCATACAAGGAGATGCTCGACAGCTGCTACGCCTGCCACGTGATCTCCGGTAAGCCCTTCTTGCGGCTCCGGGTACCCGACCAGCCCGAGGCCTCCATATTCCGCTTCGAGCCGGAGCCCTGAAGCGTCCGTTCCACTGACATCACTGGCGATCCCGACCGCGAACAGGAGTAGACCTCTCAACCATGAAGATCATCCATCGCCTCCAGGCAACCAGCGCTCCGACCGCCGTCCTCATCATCCGCCTCATGGTCGGAGCCGTGTTCCTTTCCGAGGGCATTCAGAAGTTCCTCTACCCCGGCGACGTCGGCGCGGGGCGGTTCGCCAAGATCGGACTGCCTTCGCCTGAAGCGCTCGCTCCCTTCGTGGCGAGCTTCGAGATCGGGTGCGGGGCGCTGGTCATCCTGGGTCTCTTGACGCGAGTGGCCGTCGTCCCGCTGATCGTCGTGATGTGCTTCGCCCTCTACACCACGAAACTCCCCATTTTGGTCAACAGCGGCTTTTTCAAGATGGCGCACGAAGCGCGGACGGACTTCTCGATGCTCCTGGGCTCGATCTTCCTCTTGATCGTGGGCTCCGGGCCATGGTCGATGGACTTCTCGTGTCAGAGGAAGTCCAGTCCACATGCCTGAAGGCGCCCCTGGCCCCTCCGATCTTAGGCGGCTGGCCGTCCTGTTTCTCCGGCTCGGCATCACAGCCTTCGGAGGACCTGCCGCTCATATCGCGATGATGGAGGACGAAGTGGTCAAGCGCCGCCGCTGGCTCACAAGGGAGGAATTCCTCGACCTGCCCGGCGCTACCCAGCTCATTCCCGGCCCGAACTCGACCGAACTTGCCATCCACATCGGTCACCTGCGGGGAGCTTGGCCTGGGCTCCTGGTCGCCGGGACCTGCTTCATTCTCCCTGCGGCCTTCCTGGTGACCGCTATCGCCTGGGGCTACTTGCGGTTCGGGCGGTTGCCGGAAGCGGAGGGGATCCTCTACGGGGTGAAGCCGGTGATCATCGTTGTCGTGCTGCAGGCGCTCTGGAGGTTCGGGCGATCCGCCCTCAAGTCGAGGCCCCTGGTCGCCCTCGCCCTTCTTGTCACCGCCGGTAGCCTCGCCGGCCTGCATGAGCTCGTGGTCCTTTTTGCGGCCGGGGCCGCCTCTATGGCGATGCGCCTCGGCTGGGGCCGCGCCGGTGGAGGGCTCGCCTGCATCGCTCCCCTTGGGGCGGCGATCGCCGGCGCGCCGGCCGCTGCGGCGTCAGCGCCGGTCGCCTTCGGCCTCTGGCCCCTCTTCCTCTTCTTCCTGAAGGTGGGCTCCGTGCTCTTCGGCAGCGGCTACGTCCTCCTGGCCTTCCTGCGCGCAGACTTGGTGGAGCGCTGGAAATGGCTCACGGAAGGCCAACTCCTTGACGCCGTGGCGGTCGGTCAGCTTACCCCAGGGCCGGTCTTCACGACCGCAACCTTCATCGGCTATCTGCTCGCCGGGGGAGTGGGCGCGGCGGTGGCCACGATCGGGATCTTCCTGCCGGCCTTCGTCTTCGTCGCCATCAGCGGGCCCCTTGTGCCGCGGGTTCGGCGATCCGCGCTCGCCGGAGCCTTCCTCGACGGAATCAACGTGGGTTCGCTGGCGCTAATGGCCCTCGTGACCGTCCAGCTCGCCAGGGTCGCTCTCATTGACGCTGTCACGGTCCTCCTCGCCGTTGCCTGCGCCGTTCTCTTGTTCCGCTGCCGGGGGTGAACTCAACCTGGCTTGTGGTGGGCGGAGCGACTGCGGGGCTTGTGTCGGCGCTCCTTCGTCGAGACTTGTGGACTTGAGCGGCGTGTCCTCCCGCTCCATCCGATCGCTGCGACTTACCCGCCTGGACACCAGTCCGCGCCGCCGTTGCAGTCGCTCCCCAGCTTCCCCGAGTGACCCCCGGGAGGTCGAAACTCACGGCAAGTCGGGCGTTTTGACGTCAGGCGGTTCACCGGTCAGACACTCCAGGAAGGCGACGATCGGCGCGATCTCCGAGAAGCTCTTCCCGAGAAGCGGTTCAATGTCCAGTGGCAGACCGTCGGAGGTGCGCTGGGGAGCGCTCCTGTAGTAGAACGTCACGACGTCGGTGAGCGTCTTCAATGAGCCGTCGTGCATGTATGGACCTGTCTGGGCGACGTTTCGCAAACTCGGCGTTCGGTACTTGTGATCGTCCTCTTTCTTGCCGGTGACGGCTCCACGACCCCTGTCCCCGCCACCCACCCCCAGGCGATAGTACTCGCCGTCGCTCAGGAGTGGCCCGCGGTGGCAGCGGACGCATCCCGCCTCACCACTGAAGAGCCGCAGTCCTTCCTTGGCGTCCTCAGAAAGTGAATCCTCCTCGCCTCTCAGGTACCGGTCGAACGGGGAAGGCTTGGTCACCAGCGTGCGCTCAAAAGCGGCGAGGGCCTTGGCGACCCCGTCGCGGTTGACTTTGGTTCCGAAGATTGTTTGAAACTGCTTGACGTAGCCGGGGACAGCGTTCAGTTTCTCCTCCAGTGCACCGAGGTCTTGGTTCATCTCATCGGGCGAACGGATCGGCACGAGCACCTGCTCTTCAAGGCTCGTTGCGCGACCATCCCAGAAGTGGGTCCGGTAGAACCCGACGTTGAGCAGTGTGGGCGTGTTTCGGCCCAGCACCTTGCCGCCCAGACCCTTCGCCCGAGCGAGACTGTCGGCGAAGGCCTTCGTGGGAATGTGGCAGGAAGCGCAGCTCATTCTGTTGTCGCCTGAAAGACGTTGGTCGAAGAAGAGCTGCCTGCCCAAGTCAACTTTCTCTGGTGTAGTTGCGTTGTCCTTCGGCGCCGAGACGGCCGCAGGCAGGAGGACCAGCGGCTTCTTCCTTTCCCCGGCGTCCGGCTCGTCAGCCAGAGGTCCCCATCGAGTCACGCACGCGGCCGCCATCGCGAATGCCAGCCCCAACACTGGACCCCTGGAGCAGGATCTCCGAAGGGAATCCCGCCGCCAGATTGACCGTATCGCTCGAATCAGGGCCAACATCGCGACACTGGATCGCTACGGGAAGGCCTAGGCCGCGGCCCCTCGGCGAGGAGGGACCCGATGGAGGTGCCGGATAGCGGGAAGACGAAGCCACGCCTTGGAGTGGCCCGCTGGAGTGTCGAAGGCAACCCGACTTCGCGCGCGCGATTCTCCACGGCGCCATCGTAGACGATACAGCGGATGCTGAGAAGAATCGACTCGGGTGACTGCCGAGGCGGGATCGAGCCGGCGAGCGGCATAGATCCGTGACCTTTCTGCAGCCACGCTCCGGCGGAACGTGGCTCTGAGTTCGGGGGTGAGCATTCGAGAGTGGTCAAGTTCCCTCGGCGCTCGCGTGGCGTTGGCCAAGAGCCGCGCCGGTAGACCGTCACGCGACCGATTCTCTCGACCTTGACGTCCCGGGTGTTCCCTGAGGTGGTGAACCCCGTGTGCTTGCTTGCCCCTGTCGTCGCCATGGTCGTGCCTTCCGGGTCCTTGAAAAGATCTCACAGAATCTTTCACAAGTGGCCAAGGCACCCCACGCCTCAAAGTCCGCCAACGAGGCCGGTTCACGGGAACAGGAATAAAACTGGCGGAGAGAGAGGGATTCGAACCCCCGGTGCCCTTGCGAGCACAGCGGTTTTCAAAACCGCCCCGTTCGGCCACTCCGGCATCTCTCCGCGGTCGTGTCGATTCGCGACGCCCCGCGCCATCGCGCGCCAAGTCTTCCGAGGACGCGCTTTTGGGCGAGCGCGCGTCATGATACTCGTCGGAGTCTGCTTTGCCAGGAGAAGACAGCTCGCGAGTCGAGGGCCGCCATTCCCGCGCGCCCTGGTTTCACGCTCACGCGCCCGTCTCCTTGCGGGAGACCTCTGGGCTGTCTATATTCATCCGACGATGCGACGCCGCCGGATCGGAAGAAGGCTTTGCTTGTGGGGAGGGGCGACTTTCGCGGCTCTCCTCACGCTCGCCGTCATCGTGACGCGCGCTTCTCGCTGCGAGGAATCGACGCCCCCTCCGATCCTGTCGCACTCTCCCGCAGGATCTCGTTGCCCGTCCGTCAACGACGGCTCCCTCAAGCTGATGACGTTGAACGTGGCGCATGGCCGAGGCAACGGGATCAATCAGGTATTCCAGAGCGCCAAGCGGATCTCCGAAAACGTGGACGCCATCGGTGCGTTGCTCCGCCGGGTGGCCCCCGACGTCGCGGTCCTCCAGGAAGCGGACGGCTCGTCGTTCTGGAGCGGAGATTTCAACCACGTGTCCTCTCTGGCGGAAAAGGGCGGATTCTCTCACAGCGTCCACGGGCTCAACGTCAAGGGCGCCGGGATCGCCTTCGGGACCGCGATCCTGTCGCGCCGGCTTCCCGACGATGCCCGTTGCGTGACCTTCGATCCGTCCCCCCCGACGTTCTCTAAGGGCTTCGTCAGCGCTTCCCTGCCGTTCGAGGACGATCCCGCATCAAGGGTCACCGTCGTTTCCGCCCATCTGGACTTCTCCCGAAACAGCGTCCGGGAAAAGCAGGTCCAAAAGATGGTGGAGACCCTGGAGGGCAGAATAGGCCCCCCGGTCATCCTTGGAGACTTCAACGCCGCCTGGGAGGAAGGCTCACCCGTCCGGACGCTGGCGCGCCGGCTCCGACTGAAGGCCTACAAGCCGGAGGAGAAGGGACACATCACGTTTCCGACGCTGAAGACCCGTCTGGACTGGGTGCTGATTTCGGAAGACCTGGAATTCGTTTCCCATGAGATCCTTCCAGACGTCGTCTCGGATCACTTGGCGGCGGTTGCGGTCGTTCGGAAAAAGGCACGCGACAACCGGGAGCAGGGGGGCAAACCTCCGAAGCGATAGGCTCACGGCGCGAAGAGATGCCCGTTGCCGCCTCCCTTCCTCCGCAAGCGAAAGAACTCCTTGAGGATCTCGCCGCATTCGGTCGCCTGGACTCCTCCCACGACCTCGGGCCTGTGGTTGTTCCCCGGGTGAACGAGCACATGGTGCACCGAGCGGAACGCCCCCGCTTTCGGATCGTCCGCTCCGTAGACGACCTTCGGGATGCGGGCCATCACGATCGCCCCGGCGCACATGAGACACGGCTCCAGGGTGACGTAGAGCGTCACATCGCTCAGGCGCCAGGATCCGTAATGGGCCGCCGCTTGAGTAATCGCGATCACCTCCGCATGAGCGGTCGGATCTTTCAGCAGCTCGCGCTGGTTGTGAGCCCGGGCGATGATCTGCCCACTCGACGACTCGACAAGGACCGCCCCCACGGGAATCTCGTCCGCCTCGAAAGCTTTGCGAGCCTCGCGCAGCGCCATATCCATATAATCCTCCGGGCGCTTGAACTGGAGGAGGGCGAAAGGGTCGAGGGGAGACTCGGGCATCGTGCGGCTCGTTCGCGCCAAAAGAAAACCTCCCGGCGGCGAATGGCTGGGAGGTTGAAATCTGGTACGCCCAGCAGGACTCGAACCTGCAACCTACGGCTCCGTAGGCCGTCGCTCTGTCCAATTGAGCTATGGGCGTGCGCTTCCTGTTTCGTGAGCGGGGTATCTTAAGGAGCCGGCGGAGGCGCCGCAAGGCCCGGACCGGCGTCGAGCCCGGCGGCTTCGGGAGGGCTCGCGGCGGAGGATCCATCGGAACCCTCCGGGGCGTTGGCCACCGAGCCGGGAGCGGGCGCGACTGCGATGACTTTCGAGAGCCCGATGCCGGCCGGCAGGTCCATCTCCGGCTGAGGCAGGGCCGTCAGCGAGGCTATGCCGAAACTCTCGAGGAACCGCCGCGTGGTGCCGTAGAGAAGCGGCCGCCCGAGAGTCTCCTCGCGCCCGACGACCTTGACGAGGTTCTTGTCCATCAGCGCTTTGAGGATCGGACCGCACTGAACTCCACGGATCGCCTCGAGATCGGCCTTGTTGATCGGCTGCTTGTAGGCGATGACCGCCAGCGTCTCGAACGCGGCGGGTGACAGCCGTCCGTCCCGCTGGCGAGAGAGGAATTTCCGGATCCATGGTTCGTACGTCTTGTCGGTGAGGATCTGGACGCCACCCGCGATGTCCTCGATCCGGAAAGAGCGCCGGCTGCTGATGTATTCGAGGCGCAGTTCCTCGATCGCTTCTCGCGCGTCATGAATCGTGCACTCGAACAGCTCGGCGAGCGCGCGGACGGGGATCGGCTCGCCGCTGGCGAAGATGACCGCCTCAATGCCTCGCCGAAGCTCCTCGGGGCCGAGCCGGATGAGTGGCTCGGCCGCGGCAGCGGCGGCCCCGACCTCCACGGGCACGCGCTCGCCGGCGCCGGGGCCCGTCCTGGCGCCGCTCGCGGGCTCCGGCGACGGCTCGATCTCGCCGAGGGGGCCGGCGGCGGCGCGCTCATCGGGGTCGGGATCGGCCGTGTCGGGCACTACGGCCGATCCCGCGCCGGCCACGGCGGCCTCTCCAGCCCTGGGGCGGCGGAAGTCCTCGGCCGGCGCCCCCTCAGCGAGTTTCTCGTCCGGCGGGCGGTCCCGTCCAAACTCTCCACCGTCCAGCCGCTCGATCAACGCAGCACCTCGGCGGTCTTCGGCGCTCCGCCTCCGTCGGGAGGGCCTCGCTCCTCATCGAAGACCTTCACGCGCCCCGATGTCCAGAGCCGCTCGAGCACCGCGCCGATCTCGTCGAGGTCCGGCTCCCGTTCCTTGAGCTCTTTCTTCATGAGATCGATGCACTCGTCGTAGGCGCGATGGGCGCTGATTTCGGTGACCTGGACCACGTGATAGGCGCCACGGAGGTTGTTCTCGACCGGGTCGCTCACTTCGCCGGGCTTCAACTTGGCGATCGCGTTCTTCATCGTCGGGTCCATCTCGACATCGTCGGCCACCCAGCCGAGATCTCCCCCCAGCTCCCGCGTCGCATCCTCCGACTCCTGGCGGGCGATCTGCGCGAAATCCGCCCCTTCGCGGATCCGCCGGGCGGTCCGCTGCGCTTTCTCGAGGGCCTCCTTCTTGCGCCGCTCCATCTCCTCCACCGTGAACCCCTGGAGGGGGTAAGCATAGGGGATGTGGCGGACGCGGTGGCGGGTCTTTGCGTAGGTGTCTCGGTAGTAGCTCCGCAGCGCGGCCTCGTCGACGACGCGCAGCGCCTGCGCGACCTTGCCGACGAGTAGGTGCGACTCGAGGTCGCGGGCGTAATCGCGCCGGACCTCCGCCAGGACGAGCCCCTGGCGACGATAGATCTCGGCCAGGGCCTCCTCGCCTCCCGCTTGAGCGGCCTCCGAACGGAGGATCTCCGAGACTCGGGCTTCGATCTCTGCGGGCTGCACGCCGATTCCAAGCCTCTCGCCTTCCTGGCGGAACAGCTCCTCTTTGAGAATGCCGCTGAGGACCGTACGCGTCCCGAACTTCTTCATGATCCGCTGGTAGCACTCGCCGCGCGTGATGGGGCGGCCGTTGACCTCCGCGACCACGTGGGAAGGGTCTTCCCACGGGCGAGAGTCGAGCGCCTCGATCTCGCGGTCGCGGCGGACCTGCGCCGGCTCGTTGAGGCAGCCGGAGAGGACGAACAGGATGACGGGACACAGAGGCCCTGCAGGGGTCACGACGCGACCGGAGCGGGAGGCTCTGCGGCGCCGCTCGGCGAGTCTCGATCTTGAAACCCTTGAACCCGTCGCCATCGCGGCTCGCGATTCTAAGCCGCGCGATGGCGAAATCAATGGCGCGATCTCATACAATGCGCGCCCCATGCGCGCCGAGTTCACCATCCCCCACTCCGGAAAGATCCCTCGGGTTGCGGCGAGAGTCCACCGTGCGGACGCTCCGTTCCTGAGCCGCATCCCCGGATCCGTCCTCTACACCGCGGGCCGGACGCGCGTCCTGTGCACGGCCATCATCGAGGAAGGCGTGCCGCCATTTCTCCTGGGAAAGGAGAAAGGCTGGGCGACTGCGGAGTACGACCTTTTGCCCTGCTCGACGGTGCCCAGGCACGCCAGGGAGCGGAACGGGAAGCTCTCGGGGCGCACGCAGGAGATCCAGCGGCTCATTGGCCGCGCGATCCGCGCATCTCTCGATTTGACCGCCCTCACCGGCCTCACTTTGAAGCTCGATTGCGACGTCATCGAAGCCGACGGCGGCACGAGGACGGCGTCGGTCAACGGGGCCTGGATCGCGACGGCCTTGGCGGTCGCCGATCGAATGAAAACCGGCGTCCCGCTCCGCTCGCCGATCCTCCGGCAGGTCGGGGCCATCAGCGTCGGCCTTGTGCGCGGGGATTACCTCCTCGATCTCGATTACGATGAGGATTCCCGCGCCGACGTCGACCTGACGGTCGCGATGGACGACGATGGCAAGCTCATCGAAGTCCAGGGAACGGCCGAGGGACAGCCGTTCGAGCCGGAGGACCTGGCGCGCATGATCGCCATGGCCCGCACGACCCTCGATGGGATCTTCAAGCTCCAGCGAGAGGCCGTGGCGGGGGCGAACAGGAGCTAGGGAGCGTATTCAGTCGTCGCGGAACCTCGCCTGGTTGCGGGTCCACCATTGCTTCCAGGCCGGAATCTCGTAGCCGAGATCGACCCCGAAGACCTTCTCGAGGAGGCTTCGGACCGCCGGGTTTCCCCCTTCCCGCGGCCCCACGCCGGGCGGCCGGGTCGCGAGGCTGTCGATCAGCTCCCCCACCCAGGCTTTGCGAAGGACAGCGAGGATCCCCTCGGCTGCTCGGTCGCGGTGGAGCGGGTTCTCCGACTGCACCATCGTCCCGAGGGCCAGATCGAAGAACGGCCTCGAGCGCAGCTTGCGGACCGCGTCGGGGAGGGCCGCGCGGACGGATGGACTTTCTTCCTTGAGGATCCGGTCGAGGAAGGCGCGGGCCGCTCCATCGGGGGAGGGCTCGATGGATGGAGGCGACGGCGTCGCGGCGCCCTTCTTCTTCTTGGCGTCGGCCCCGGAGCCTTTCGATGGCACGTTCGCGGAGCTTTCCGCGAGCGCCGCGAATGCGGAGGCGGAAACGATGCGGACGGTCTCGCGCGGATCGGCGAGGAACCCGAGGAGGACCGTCTTTGCCCGCGGGTCGCGGTACTGGAGAAGTTTTTGCACCGAGTACTCGCGGATGTAGCTGTTCTCGGAGTCCGCGCCCCGTAAGAGGTCGGCGATCTCCTTGCTCACCTCCTCGAATAACCGCCTCTCCTTCTCTTCCGGCGTCATCCAGTCCCCCCGGAACTGGATGAGCCCGTGCTTTGCGCGCAGGTCGCCCTCTTTGACCCAGCGGTTCTTGAAGACCGCGAAGCCCAGCTCTTTGCGAGCGACCGGGTCGTTCGGGTCGATCTCCAGCACCCTGCGATAGGCCTGTTCCTCTTTGGAGCGGAGCTTTCGCTCTCGGGCCCACGCGGCCAGCGCCAGGACCCCCTCGACGTCATCGCGGGCGAGTGATCCGAACCGCTCGTCGAACTCCTTGGCGGGAGCCTTCTTTCGCTCGATCTCCCGTACGTCCCGCTCTTCGATCTCCAGCTCGTGCCCGCGGTCGACCGTCACCTTGATCGTTCCGGGTTTCGAGCCGGGTTGGACCTCCCCCTCGACTCGGTTCCCGTTCTTCAGGTGGACGATGTCGGCCGCCGCAGGGCCGCCGGAGGACAGGAAAAGCAAGAAAACCGCCGCCGGGGGGATGCCGCGGAGCATTTCGCGCACGAGTGCCTCCTTGAGGGCTGAATCGGATCTTAGAACTCGTTCGAGAGGTTCTCAAGAACGAGGTTGACCGAAGATCCTTATCCCTATCCCCGTCCCCGTCCCCGCCCCTCCCAGGCCCGCCTCCGGAGGACAACGTGTGCGAACGCGTGGGCAGGATCTGCATTTACCCCTCCCGGAGTGCCCTTATAATCCTGGGCTTTCATGGACCGCGCGCACCGCCCCCCCATCCTCCTTGCAGGCACGAACAACCCGCACAAGCTTGGCGAGATCCGAACGCTTCTGAGCGGCCTCTCCGTCGAGGTCGTCGGCGCGGAAGTGCTCCGGGAATCGCCTGCCATCGAAGAAACGGGGCTCACTTTCGAGGAAAACGCACGCATCAAGGCGCGGGCCTTCGCTCGGGCGGCCTTGAAGCTCTCTCCGGAGCGACGACCGCGCTTGGTCGTCTCCGATGATTCGGGTCTGACCGTCGACGCGCTCGAAGGCGCACCCGGAATCCACTCGGCCCGCTTTGCGGGAGAACCCCGCTGCGACCGGAGGAACAACGAGAAGCTCCTCTCGGAGCTGGCGAACGTGCCCGCGGGGCGCCGGGGAGCCGCCTTCGTCTGCGCGCTCGCCTGCGCCGGGGTACCCGAGCCGGGCGAAGAGCCGCGGATCCGGCTCGAGGTCCGCGGCGAGTGCCGAGGGAGCATCGCGGAGAAGGCCGCCGGCCGCGGCGGCTTCGGTTACGATCCCCTTTTCTTCGTCCCCGATGCGGGACGGACCTATGCGGAGCTGACGGAGGACGAGAAGAACCGCCTCAGCCACCGGGGGCGAGCCTTCGCCAGGCTGGCGGTGCTCATCCGCCCTCTCATCGATGAGCAAATCCTCTTGGGTTCAGAGAAGCCATAGCGACCGTGGATCAGTCCCACATCCGCAACTTCTGCATCATCGCCCACATCGACCATGGAAAGTCGACGCTGGCCGACCGCCTCCTCCTGCGCACCGGCACCATATCGGCCAGGGAGTTCGACCACGACCAGGTCCTCGACGATATGGACCTCGAGCGCGAGCGCGGAATCACGATCAAGGCCAAAGCGGTCTCCCTCCACCATGTCCAGAACGGCGAGGAGTGCCTCCTCAACCTCATCGACACCCCCGGCCACGTCGACTTCAGCTACGAGGTCGCCCGGAGTCTAGCCGCCTGCGAGGGGGCTCTCCTCGTCGTCGACGCCGCCCAGGGGGTCGAGGCGCAGACGATCGCCAACGCCAACCTGGCCCTGGAGGGCGGCCTCGTCCTGATCCCCATCCTGAACAAGATCGACCTCTCGAACGCTCGGCCCGAGGAGGTCATCGAGGAGATGGGGAACACTCTCGGGATCCTCCCCGGCGAGGTCATCCGCGCCAGCGCCAAGACGGGCCTCGGAGTCGATGCCATCCTGGGCGCCATCGTCGAGCGGATCCCGGCGCCCGCCGGCGACCCCACGGGGAAGCTCCGGGCGCTGGTATTCGATTCCGTCTACGACGACTATCGCGGCGTCATTGTCTACGTCCGCGTCGCGGACGGCTCGCTGCGCCCGGGAACGGCCATCCTGACCATGGGAAACGGCCGGACGTACACGGTCGAGGAAGTCGGCCGCTTCACCCCGAAGATGGTCAAGCAGGACGAGCTGACGACGGGCGAGGTCGGGTACTTCACGGCGAGCATCAAGACCATCCAGGACATCAAGATCGGCGACACGGTCACCGAGCGGACGGGCGGAGCGATCGTTGCGCTCCCGGGCTACCGCGAGCCGCTTCCGATGGTCTTCTGCGGGCTCTATCCGACGCAATCCACCGATTTCGAGCTGCTCCGGACGGCCCTCGACAAGCTGCGGCTCAACGATTCCTCGTTCACCTTCGTGCCGGAGTCCTCGGGCGCCCTCGGCTTCGGCTTCCGGGCCGGCTTTCTCGGGCTCCTCCACATGGAAGTGGTGCAGGAGCGGCTCGAGCGGGAGAGCGGCGTCGAGATCGTTCAGACGGCGCCCAACACGACGTACGAGGTTTTCCTTCTCAACGGCGAGACGGTGAAGATCGAGAGCCCCTCCGAGCTGCCCGAGCCGCACCGTATCGCGGAGCTGCGCGAACCGGTTGTCCTTGCCAAGGTCCTGGTCCCGACGACTTGCATCGGGGCGATCATGAGCCTCGCCGAGGACCGGCGGGCGAGATACTTGAAGACCGATTTCGTGAGCGCCAACCGCGTGATGCTCGAGTACGAGATCCCGCTGGCCGAGATGATCACGGACTTCCACGACAAGCTGAAATCCCTGACGCGCGGCTACGGCACTCTCGACTACGAGCTTCTCGGCTACGTGGCCGCGAACCTCGTGAAGATGGACATCCTGGTGGCGGGGAAGCCGGTGGACGCGCTCTCGGTGATCTGCCACCGAGACACCGCCGATCTCCGCGGCCGGAAGCTCATCCGCCGCCTGCGCAAGGAGATCCCGCGCCACCTCTTCGAGATCCCGCTCCAGGCGGCGATCGGCGGGAAGATCCTCGCCCGCGAGACGATCAGCGCCATGCGCAAGAACGTCACCGCGAAGTGCTACGGCGGAGATATCACGAGGAAGCGCAAACTTCTCGAGCGGCAGAAAGAAGGTAAGCGGCGGATGAAGAACGTGGGAAACGTGGAAATCCCCCAGGAGGCCTTCTTGAGCGTCCTGCGGCTGGAGGATGAGAAGTGATGGTCGAATGGGTAGGATGCGGCGTCGATGAAGAAGGCTAAAGGCCCGCAGGAAGGAACGGATCGGCCGCAGGGAGAGGCGAAGGGAGCGTCCGCCGCTCCCGCCTCCGCGGCCGGGGCAGCCGCCGGCCCGGCGGCTCCTCCGCGCCATCCGTTCGATCCCTGGCGGGAGAACATCGAGGCCATCGTCGTCGCCGTGGTCCTCGCCCTCATCATCCGTCACTTCTCCGTCGAGGCCTTCGAGATCCCCACAGGCTCCATGGCGCCGACGCTCTTCGGCATCCACTCCTGGGTGAAGTGCCCGAATTGCGATACGGATTTCAATTTCGGTCTCCAGAGCGACTCCGATTCGAACACGCTGAAAAAGGACAACTACTTCCAGGATCCCCTCCTCGTCTACTGGGGGAAGTGCGGCACGTGCAAGCTCCCCCACAACCGCGCCTTTCACACGAACCCCGATGGCATGCCCGATCTGGCGAGAAGGGTCAAGGTGGGAGACACATTCCAGTGCCCCAACGATGGGACCCGCTGGGTCGGGGAAGCGGGCGATTTCTCGACACATCGGGTCGTCAAGCCGGAATACACGTACCGTCTCCTCTGCCCCATCTGCTGGTTCGTCTTCACCGAGGTCGTGACCGAGCGAAACAAGACCAACGGCCACAAGATCCTGGTCAACAAGTTCGACTACAGGGTGCGGGAGCCGAGACGCTGGGATGTGATCGTGTTCGAGTTCAATCGCGAGACGAACTACATCAAACGGCTCATCGGTCTGCCGGGAGAAAAGGTCTTCATCCAGGGCGGCGACGTCTACATCAACGGCCGGATCGCACGGAAAAGCGGTCGCCCCGAAGTGCGTGAGGCCCTCTGGACCAAAGTGCACGACCTGGATGTTCCCGAGCGGGACTACCGCCGCCCGCACCTCGGCCTCTGGTCGACGCCATGGAAAGAGGCGATCCCTGCGAGCGGCGGACTGCCCCCGGGCTCCTGGACGAAGCCCGACGGGAAATCCCTCCCCCTCCGCTGGACGGTGAACACATCAAGAGAGGGCGCGGGAAAGGTCGCCGTCCTGCGTTACCAGCGACCACTGCGCAATTACATCCACTACGACGCGCTTCACTACGGGATTTCCGTCCCGTGGGACAGATTGGAGGAGGTCGGCGACAAGAAGGTCGCCTTCACCGTCAAGCTTGCCGCGGGCGCCCGCGGTTGGATCGGCGTCGAGGCTCGGGATGCGGCCTTCACATTCCAGCTCCGCATTCCGGTCGGCGACCCCGATCCGGCCCGCCCCGCGACGCTGCGGAGGCTCCCATCGGACCCGAATCCCGACCGCCCGAGCGTCGATCGCGCGCCTGTCCCCGAGGACCAGGGGGGATTCTCCCGAGCCGCTGCCGTGGCTGTCAAGCCGGGGTCCGTCACCCGCGTCGAGTTCGAGAACGCCGACGACCGCGTTGCAGTTAGCATCGACGGGGTCGAAGTGGCGGACCTGACCATCGAGTACAAGAGCGACAGCTTGCTTCCGCGGGATGCGACGGAAAACACCCTCCTTCTCCTGGCCGGAGACGGCGTGGATGGCCACCTCGAGTCCATCCAGGTCTTCCGCGACGTCTTCTACACCTCCAGCGGGGGCCTCGGGCAATTCGCGGTCAACAAGGACCGGGAAATCTCCCTCGCGGCGGAAAAGGGACGCCGCGAATACTTCGCCTGCGGGGACAACAGCCCCGCTTCCTCCGACGGGCGGTACTGGGGCTCGGTGCCCGAGCGGAACATGATGGGAAGAGCGCTCCTCGTCTTCTGGCCGCTCTGGCCCACGAACTGGCAGGCCAAGTTCATCCGGTAACCCGGAGAGCGACGATAGGGAAACGAGCATGGTCAGCACATTGCCGAACGACTTGAAAGCCGGAGCCGCCGCGGTCGCGGCACCGATCCTGGAGGTCCGTGAGATCTCGAAGACCTACCGCAGCCGCACGGTCGTCGACCGCGTGAGCTTCACGGTGGGAAACGGCGAGATCATCGGCCTCCTCGGGAAGAACGGTGCCGGGAAGACGACGACGTTCCGGATGACGATCGGCATGATCCCCGCCGAGGAGGGAACGATCTCCTTCATGGGCCAGGATGTGACCGACTGGCCCATGTACCGCCGAGCACGAAAGGGCATGGGGTACCTCTCCCAGGAGCCCAGCGTCTTCCGAGGCCTCACGGTGGAAGAGAACCTGAACGCCATCCTGGAGATCACTTCGATGCGCCCGGCCGACCGCGTGCGCCGGCGCGACGAGCTGGTCGAGGAGTTCGGACTCGGCCGGCTTCTGCGGTCGAAGGCGGGGGTCCTCTCCGGCGGAGAGAAGCGGCGTCTGGAGATCGCCCGCGCTCTCATCACCGAGCCGAGTCTGATCCTCCTCGATGAGCCTTTCAGCGGCGTCGACCCGATCGCGGTGGCCGACATCCAGCAGATCATCTTCCGCCTCAAACAGCGGGGGATCGGGATCCTGCTGACCGACCACAACGTCCGGGAGACCCTCAACACGACCGATCGGTCGTTCATCATTCTCGACGGGAAGATCATCGCACAAGGCGGCAGAGACGAGATCATCGCCGATCCAAACGCCCGCCGGTACTACCTCGGAGAGAGCTTCCGGATGTAAGGCCCAGAAAAGCAATGCGGATCGAATGACGCAGTCAACGAGAAAGAGGAAAGGTGGCGCCGGCCCTCCAGGGGGTTCACGGGACATGGAGTTCCTGGCGAGCCCCGCGCAGCTCATCGCCGTGGTCCTGAGCTGGCTCGTTCCCGGATTCGGCCACTGGATCCTCGGACAGCGCCTGCGCGCCGTCATCCTGGGCGGACTCCTCCTCGGGTTCTTCTGGTGGGGCGAAGTGCTTGCTCAGGGGTACGCCGTCACGCGGAAGGAGCACTCGTTTCTCTTCTGGTTCCAGGCGGGAAACGGCCTGAGCACGTTCCTGGCGAACTCGCTCCAGTGGGGCGACCTCCCCCCGGTGAGCGGCTCCTCGGGGGTGATCGACCGCGCGGTGCCGATCGGTCTCTACACGGGGATTCTGTTCACCACCCTGAGCGGGGTCATGAACGTGCTCCTCGTGGTCCACATCATGGACCCGAGATCCTGGTCGTCGCAGGCGAACCGGACGGGGGAAGGCGGAGCGCCGTGACAGAGTTCATCGCGTATTATCTGGTCGCATGCGCGGTCGCCGCGATCGTGGTCTCCACAGTGCACGAGCGGTCCCCGGAGAAGATCGTCCGGCACTCCATCGATTTCTTCCTGAAGATCGTTGGTGGGATCTTCATTTTCTCCGTCCTCGTCCACCTGCTGGAGCTGTACTTCATCGGGTGAACCGGCGGAAGGGCGAAGCGGACCGAACGGCCCCGAGCCGGTTGGCGGACGATGGGCTTTCGTAGCCGCGCGGCTATAATGCCTCTTCCAGTGAAGGTCGCGACCGCGACCCATGAGCCGGTTCACGCCGGCCGGGTCGAGGAAAGTCCGGACTCCACAGGGCTGAGTGGTGGGTAACGCCCACCGGAAGCAATTCCAGGGAAAGTGCAACAGAAAGAATACCGCCGGTCGGCCCCGCCGGCCGGTAAGGGTGAAATGGCGAGGTAAGAGCTCACCGCGGAGGTGGCGACATCTCCGGCACGGCAAACCCCACTCGGAGAAAGACCAAATAGGGAAGGAGAGGTTGCCCGCCTCGCGGGGGTTTCGGCCCACACAACTTCCGGGTAGGTCGCTCTAGATGAATGGCCGCGGGCCGGGGCGCGAAGCTCCGGCCAACAGAATCCGGCTTACAATTCGCTGGACGGCCGTGGCCGAGAGGTCACGGCCGTTTTGTTTATGCGCTCCGCCTGCCGGTTCGGCGCTGCCGGCGCCCACCACGGAGTGCTTCATCCCCGCTCGGCGCGCACCCCACGCCCGAGATCGCACCCTTCAGCGCCCGCGCGGCGGAGCGCAAAGGCAAGATTCTCTATCGGACCGAGCTTCGCTCAGTCCCGACGTCCAAACCCCGGCACACCCACGGCGCCCACCACGGAGTGCTTCATCCCCGCTCGGCGCGCACCCCACGCCCGAGATCGCACCCTTCAGCGCCCGCGCGGCGGAGCGCAAAGGCAAGATTCTCTATCTGGACTGAGCTTCGCTCAGTCCAGATAGAGAATCCGGAGACAATTCCTACACTGACTCAGCTCGCGCCCCTGAAGCAGCAAGTTCATTGTCTGTGGAGTGACGGTCATGAAGCAACCTTGGCAGACCTGGTGCTCCACGCGCGCAAGCGCGTGGTCCTTGTGGCGGCTCAGGACGCGCTCGTAGAGCTGCAAATGGTCCGTGGGAATCGAGCGGCAAGCATCCTCGCGTCGCTGAGCGAGTTGACCGAGCTGCCCTTCGATCCCCTGAAGTACTTCGTTCAGCTCCTCGAGCTTCTGGTCGAACTCCACCTGACTCACCTTGACTTCCTCGTCCGCCCTTCGTTTGGCCTCGCCGAGGTTCTCCACCTCGCTGAGGGCCTGCAGGACGGCATCTTCGATCTTCCCGTCCTGTTCCTCGAGGCGGGCGATCTGCTCTTTGAGGATCTGATACTCCTGATTGCTTTTGGCCTGGTTCAGCTGAGTGCGCAGCTTGCCGACTTCGCTCTCATTCTGATTGAGATCGAGTTCGCGGCGGTCGCTCTCCATCCTCAACCGCTTCATCTCTTGCGAGATCCCTTCGAGTACCTTCTTCTTCTCCGCCAATCGTCTTCGATCTCCTTCCATCTCCTGCGGCCGCTTCTCTCGGGCGCTTCGGAGAAGGATGATCTGTCCGTCGATCTCCTGGAGTGCCATCAGCACCTTCAAGCTGTCGTTCATGAACCTACCTTTCTCGACCTCGCCCCTTCAGTCGGTCGATTCCCTTTAACGGACCGGCCGCTCGGACCAAAAAAAAAGACCGGCCACCGCAAGGTGACCGGTCTTCTCCGGAGGGCGCTCCGCATCGGAGAGGCCGTCCGGCGGGCCGGATGGTCGCAGCAGAAGCCGCTGTGAGGCCATCCCGCCTCCACGAGGGACGGAAGGTTGCGTTCCGTCCGTCCCCCGCCGCCGCGGTGCCCCCATCGGGACATGCGTTCGGGTCGGAACCCTCCGGCGGCGTTCAGTTCGTGATCGTCTCAAGGAATCCCTCCAGCATCCGGCTGCGGATCGGATGTTGCAACTTGCGGACGGCCTTCGCTTCGATCTGCCGGACCCGCTCGCGGGTGACTTTGAAGATCTTGCCCACTTCCTCCAGCGTGTAAGTGTATCCATCCCCCAGGCCGTAGCGGAGCTTGATGATCTCCCGCTCGCGGTACGTCAGGGTGCTGAGGACCTGCTCCAGCTTCTCCTTTAGCATCTCGTGGGTCGCCGTATTGATCGGCGATTCGGTCGTGCGGTCCTCGATGAAGTCCCCGAAGAAGCCGTCGTCGCTTTCGCCGATCGGCCGGTCAAGCGAAATCGGGTGTTTCGAGATCTTGATAACCTTGCGAGTCTCCTCCTCGGAGATCCCCAACTCGGCCGAGATCTCCTTGATCGTCGGCTCGCGGCCGTTCTTCTGGATCAGCTTTTTCGTGGCGTTGCGCACCTTGCTCATCGTCTCGATCATGTGCACCGGGATCCGGATGGTCCGTGCCTGATCGGCGATGGAACGGGTGATTGCCTGCCGGATCCACCAGGTGGCGTAGGTGGAGAACTTGTAGCCGCGGCGGTACTCGTACTTCTCGACGGCCTTCATGAGGCCGGTGTTGCCCTCCTGAATGAGATCGAGGAAGGTGAGGCCCCGGTTCCGGTACCGCTTGGCGATGCTAACAACCAAACGCAGGTTGCCACCGGAGAGCTTCCGTTTGGCGTTCTCGTACTCCGTGTACCACTTGTTGATCGTCTCGATGCGGCGCTTGAGTTCGTCCATGTTTTCGAGCGCCTGCAGCTCGCATTCCTCGAGCCGCTGCTTCAACTCATCCAGCCGATGGTGCTCGCCGCGTCGGAGCCGGCGCTTGCCACGCTTGCGGGCGACATCGATCTTCTCCGACTCCGTCTGGATCGACTCCATCTTCCGGTGGAGGTTGTTCAGCTCGGTCCGAAGCTGGAGGACGATGGACTTCTTTAGGTTCAGCTCGCCGATCAGAACTCCGCCCTTGTTGTTGCGGCTTCGCACCTTCTGGCCGACCTTGAAGCGGTACTTGTCGGAGAACTCCGAACTCAGCTCCTTGGCGAAGTCGCGGCAGTTCTCCTTGTGAAGGCGGTTCAGCGTTTCGAGGTTTGCACGTATGAGCTGGAAGATGTCGTCCTTCGACATCTCCTCTTCGCCACCAGACGGGGTCACCTTCACGGCCTTATCGAGGGCGATCTCGCCGCGGAGAACCTCATCCAGGATCTTGATCGTGGTTCCCTGCGCCAGCCCGCTCGAGAAGATCTGTTTTTGAAAACGCTGGCGGGAGATCTCGATCTTCTTGGCGAGGAGCAATTCCTCCGCGCGGCTCAGGAGGGGGATCTCCCCCATCTGTGTGAGGTACATCCGCACAGGGTCGTCGATCTTCTCCGGGAGCGGCTCCGGCTCCGTCGGCTCGGTGGAGTCTTCTAGACCCGATGCCGGCTCGTCGCGCAGCTCGATCCCGTTCTGATCGAGCGTAGCGAAAATCTCGTCGATTCGTTCCGGCGAGTTGCAGTCTTCGGGGAAGATCTCATTGAAACGGTCGTACGTGATGTATCCGTCCCGTTTCCCTTCTTCGATGAGCTGCTTGAGCTTATCTTCTAGTTTCTTGATCACTATCGGGTCCCTTTCTCTGATTCTCCCCCAGGATTTGCATCGATCGTCGGTGCCATGCCCGCCACCATCGGGATCTGCCCTTTCAGCCTCCTCTGAGCGTCGAGATACTCCCGCTGCAGGCTCAAGTACCGGTCCCGCTCTCCGCGCTGGCGAGCCACAGCCCTCTCATGATCAAGCTGCCGGCATCGGCGGTCGAGAGACTTCCTCTCAAGTTCCCGCAAGCAGCTCTTCCATGTCTCTTCACGGTCCGGTCCGCTACCAGTTCCATCGCGGTTCATGCGGGCGAGATGATCGATCCGGGAGAGGATTCCATACAGGAGCGCCCCCGCCTCCCCGCCGATGATTCCCGCCTGCAGCGTCCGGAGGTCCATCTGACCCTCCCGGATGTGGCGAGACACCAGACCCGCAAGCTCAGGAAGTCCCGGTGGAAGTGCTTCCTCGATAGGACTCTGCACGTCGAGGCCCGCTCCGAGCCGGAGCCAGCCGTCCGGGGGAAGTTGCTGGAACCGGGCCGCCGCCCGATCCGGCTCGGCGAGAAGGCACTCGATGATCAATTCCTCGAGGCACGGCCCCCGGGTGTTCTTCGCCACGGAGAATCCGGCCGGAGGCGGCGGTGAATTCTTGGCTGCCGCAGCGCTTCCCAGTCGCGCCAAGCGCGCCTCAAGATCCGCGGAGTCGAGCCCGATCCTCTCGGCGAAGTCCTGAGCCAGGAGTTTGCGGGCGACCACATTCGGCACCTTAGCAAGGAGACCGAGAACCTCGTCGAGGGCCCGAGCGACGCCTTGCGGTCCCTCGCCGCGAGCTTCCGCCGCGGCCACCGTGCGTCGCCATTTGAATTCCATGAGGCTGATCGAGTCGCGCTCCACGCGGCGACGGAACTCCTCCCCCCCCAGTTCGAGGAGTGCATCGCAAGGGTCTTTTCCCGTCGTGACCGTGTAGATTCGGACCTCGAGATCTTCGGCCACCAGCAGGTCCAGAGTTCTCTCCGCCGCATTCTGGCCGGCGGCGTCCCCATCGAAAACAAGGTCGACGCGCGGAGCGATTTTTCGGAGGCGACGCGCGTTCTCGCCGGTGAAGGCCGTTCCCAAGCTTGCCACGGCGTGCTCGAGCCCCATCTGGTGGGCCATGATCACGTCCGTGAAGCCTTCCATGATCACAATGCGCCCTTCCTTCTGTATGGCGGGCCGGGCCTGGGGCAGTCCGTAGAGGACCTGTCCCTTGTCGAAGAGCGCGGTCTTCTGTGTGTTCAGGTATTTGGGCTCGTCGCTCCCCAACGTGCGGGCGCCGAAGCCGATCACACGCTTCTGAGCATCGTGGATCGGAAACATCACGCGCTCGCGGAAGTAGTCGTACCAGGTGTTCTTCCCTTCGCGCGGTCGAGCAAGGCCGGCTCGTTCCAGATACCCGAGTGGCATCCCGCGAGCGGCGGCGAACTGGACGAGCCCTTCCCATTCGGGAAGGGAATAACCAAGCCGGAATCGCTTCCATAGTTCCGGCCGGATCCCGCGCCGCTCAAGGTAGGCCCGAGCGGGTGCGCCACGGGCATCTTCCATGAGGAGCTTGTGATAGAAATCCTCCGCAAGCGACAGCGCGTCGTAAAGCGGAACCCTGAGATCGCTTCCCCCGATGGCGGCGCCGCGTTTCTTTGGCTGAAGCGTGACGCCGGCCCGCCGCGCGAGAATCTCGAGCGCCTCAGGAAACTCGACATGGTCCATCTTCTGAACGAAGGTGAAGATGTCCCCGCCGACCTTGCACCCGAAGCAATGGAAGAACTGCCGTTCAGGGTCCACACTGAAGGAGGGGGTCCTCTCATTGTGGAAGGGGCAGAGCGCCTTGAGGCGTCGTCCACCTGCGGGCAGTAGGGTTATGTGGTAGTCCCGCAAGAGGTCCTCGATGGGGACGCGGCTGCGCACCTCTTCGACGTCTCGGTCAAGAGCCATCGCCACCCTGAGATTCAACCCCCGCGAGGGTGAAGCCACCGGAGATAAGACGAAAGAACCGTGCACGCATTCCCCACGTCGGCCCGAAGACGCTTACGAACCCCATCCCCCGTCCGGGCCTTAAATTCTGGACTTCTTCAGCGAACTTTTCCGATTGAAATCTCGGAAATGAATTAAACACTGCATTTTAAGGGAACGTGACAGGGGTGTCAAATTCAAAAGACCTGAACTCCCTGGCGAGGCGCAGGAAGCCCCGTGGAGGGACCCGATCGGGGCGAACCGCAGGCTCAAGGGCGAGGAGAGATAAGGCGTTAGCCTCCCCGGCCGGCCCGAGAGCGTCGCGGAGAAGCCCCCCCAGTTGCTTCCTCCGTTGGGAGAGGAGGCGGTGGACCCAGCCACGGTAGGCAATGTAGATCTCGGGCGAGTCGAAAGGCTTGGGGTGAGGGCGCAGCTTCACCACAGCCGAGGAGACCCGCGGAGGAGGCCAGAAGGACCCCGGGGGAAGCACTCGTAGCCGGTCCGCGATCGCCCAGTAGGCCGCAAGCACTGTCAGAGGGCTGTAGTCCCTGGTTCCAAGCTTGGCGGTAAGCCTCTCCGCCACTTCCTTCTGAACGGTTACGATGGCCAACACAAGGTGGAGCCCACTTTCCAGTACGGCCAGAAGAAGCGGTGTCGCCGACCCGTACGGCAGATTGGAAACGAGCTTGAACGGGCCGACCTGCTCCAGCTCGCGGCGCAGGCGAGGATTGAGTCCCCCTCTGCCGTCGAGGGCGTCGAAGCCGAGGAACGTGATTCCTTCACGACCGGCGAGCTCTTCGCGGGCGAAATCGAGCATGGCGGGATCGACTTCGACCGTAATCACCCTCCTCCCATCTCCCGACAAGAACCGCGTCAGCGTCCCCGGGCCGGTCCCTACCTCGAGAATCGCCTCCCCGCTGGTCAGCTCGCCGGCGCTGGCGATCTGAGAGAGGATCGCCGGATCGTGAAGGAAGTGCTGCCCGAGCCCCTTTCGGGGCAGAAGACCAGCCTGTCGCAGGCGGCTCAGCACCGTGTCTCTGGGAGGACTTCCGCTCTCGCGCACGGCATCAGACGAGCTGGCTGCTCTCCCCCGCGAGACCCGACGGGCCGACGTCGCCGTGAAACTTGATTCCCTGGAAGGCACGGACTTCGGTTTCAATCAGGAGCCAGGCATCGCCCGGCAGTCCCGCCTTCTTGCAGGTCTCCTCCAAGAAACGGCGAGCATCCCAACCCCAGCGCGATCCGACCTGCGGGAGGAGAAGCCCGGACCGCCCCTCGGCGCGGACGGAAAGTCCGTGCTCGCCGATCCGGATCGCCCGTAGGGTGTCTCGGGGGGCGGTGCGTGACTGATCAAAACACGGCCCAAGAACCGTGATCTCGACCGAAAGCGTACCGGTTTCGCTCGCCTGAATGGGCTCGAAGCGGGGATCCACGCTCGCGGCCGCGAGAACCATCCGCTGGACGGAGCGCCAAATGGGTTCGCTCGGCTCCAGTGCGCCCAGGCACCCCCGGAGGGAACCGCTGGAGTAGACGCTCACGAAAACCGACGCCGGCTGGCCAACCGGCCCCGGACGATGCGCCGGATCTTCGGACCCCAGCCCTTGGAAGTGCCTCTGAAGGGTCTCGCAAGCGACCCGAAGAAGCCAAAGGCCGTCTTCCGGAGAAAGGGGTG
>Ga0187892_10004348_pt1 | contig 23973 bp, 23 predicted proteins | sample MA1701073metaG_FD_139345 | JGI IMG/M metagenome (GOLD analysis project Ga0187892, IMG submission 139345) | Bio-ooze microbial communities from a basaltic lava cave in the Kipuka Kanohina Cave System on the Island of Hawaii, USA - MA170107-3 metaG ... | reverse complement strand
CGCGCGCGGCGAGGGGCAGGCCCCGGTGGTGCGCGGCTCGGCCGCCTTCTGCCTGGAGGACGCCCGGCTGATCCGCGAGGACGTGGAGCGCGAGGGCGTGGAGGCGGTGGTGATCGCCGCGTGCTCCCCGCGGGTGAACACCGACGTCTTCGCCCTGCCGGGGGCGACGGTGGAGCGCGTGAACCTGCGGGAGCAGGTGGCCTGGAGCCACCCGCCCGGCCACGAGGAGACCCAGGCGCTGGCCGACGACCTCCTGCGCATGGGCCTGGCCCGGGCCCGGCGACGCAAGCCGCCGACGCCCTACACCGAGGCCAACGAGCGGGCCGTGCTCGTGGTGGGGGGCGGGGTGGCCGGGCTCTCGGCCGCCCTCGGCGCCGCCGACGCCGGCCTCCGGGTCGTGCTGGTCGAGCAGGGGGAGCGGCTCGGCGGCTTCGCCGCCCGGCTCCGCGAGCAGTATCCCAAGCGCCCGCCCTATCGCGCGACGGAGGCGGTGGAGGTCGAGCCGCTGGTCCGCCAGGTGCAGGCGCACCCGGGGATCGCCGTGCGCCTCGGCGCCACCGTGGCCGCCGTCGCCGGCCAGCCCGGACGCTTCGAGGTGACGCTGGCGGGCGCGGGCGAGCCCACCGTCACCGTGGGCGCCGTGGTGTGGGCGGCCGGCTGGCGGCCCCACCGGGACGGGCTCGAGCGCTACGGCCTCGACCGCGTCCGCGACGTGGTCACCAGCGTCGACTTCGAGGCCATGGCCCGCGCCGGGCGGCTCACGCGGCCGTCGGACGGCAAGACCCCGCGGAGCGTGGCGCTGCTCACCTGCGACGGCGTCGAGGACGAGGCCTCGGTCAAGTACGGCGCCCACGTGAGCCACCTGGTGGCTCTGAAGCACGCCGCCTACGTGCGGGCGCTCGCGCCCGAGGCCACCGTCTACCTGCTCTACCGGGACATGCAGACCCCGGGGCAGTCCGAGTACTTCTACAAGGCCGTCCAGGACGACCCGGGCGTGCTCCTCACCCGCTGCCGGGTCAGCGCGGTGGAGCCGGCCGCGGGGGGCGGGGTCGCCGTGGCCGTCGAGGACTCGCCGCTGGGCGGGCCGGTCGAGATCCAGGCCGACCTCGCCGTCCTCGCCACGGGCATGGCGCCGGTGGCCTCGGAGGACGGCGGGCTCGGGCTCCAGTATCTCCAGGGCCCGGGGCTGCCGCTCTCGCGCCACGGCCTCGCCGACTCCAACTTCCTCTGCTTCCCCTACGAGACGCGCCGCACCGGCGTCTACTCGGCCGGGGGCGCCCGCAAGCCCATGGACCTGGCCGCGGCCGCGCTCGACGGGGCGGCGGCCGCGCTGAAGGCCCTTCAGTGCATCGAGCAGTCCAGCGCCGGCGCCGCCGTCCACCCGCGGGTGGGCGACCTGTCGTTCCCCCAGTTCTTCCTGCAGAAGTGCACGATGTGCGGCCGGTGCAGCCAGGAGTGCCCCTTCGGGGCCATCGAGCTGACCCCGGGCAAGAACACGCCCGTCGTCGTCACCAACCGGTGCCGGCGCTGCGGCACCTGCATGGGGGCGTGCCCCGTGCAGATCATCTCCTTCGACGACTACTCGGTGGACATGGTCTCGGCCATGATCAAGGCGGTGGAGGTGCCCGAGGGCGACGACGACAAGCCGCGCATCCTGGTGCTGGCCTGCGAGAACGACGCCTACCCCGCGCTCGACATGGCCGGGATCAACCGGCTGCCGCTGCCGGCCGCGCTCCGGGTGATCCCCGTGCGCTGCCTCGGCTCGGTCAACGCCATCATGGCCGCCGACGCCTTCGCCAAGGGCTTCGACGGCGTGCTGCTCCTGGGCTGCAAGGCGGGCGAGGACTACCAGTGCCACTTCATCCGCGGCAGCGAGCTGATGACGACGCGGATGGACAACATCAAGGAGACCCTGTCGCGGCTCATGCTGGAGGCCGAGCGGGCCCAGGTGATGGAGGTGGCCATCGCCGACTTCGACGCCCTCCCCGCCCGCCTGGCCGGCTTCGTGGAGACCATCAAGGGCGTCGGGCTGAACCCGATGAAAGGCTTCTAGCGGATGGGGCCCCTCGGGCGTGTGCCGACAGGGCGCCGCGCAGGGGGCGGCGGGGCCCTCCCCGCGGGACACGCTCCGTCGCACCCCGCGGCGGCACTCGTCAGGGGCCACGAGATGGAAAGGGTGTGCCTCCGGCCGCCCGCAGAAGCCACGGTCCCGCGGGGAGGGCCCCGCCACCCCCCGCGCGGCGCCGGCTGGCGACGCGCGCCCGAGGCGCCCCACCCGCTCGGGGGGTGGTGATGGGGGCGGTGCGGGTGGGGGAGCGGCCGGATCTTACCTGGAAGCGGGAGATCCTGGGGCTGGATGCGCGGGACCTCACGGCCTGCTACCAGTGCGGGACCTGCTCGGTGGTGTGCCCGGTGGCCCCCGCCGACAACCCCTTCCCCCGCAAGGAGATGATCTGGGTCCAGTGGGGGCTCAAGGAGCGGGCGCTCGGCAACGCCTCGATCTGGCTCTGCCACCAGTGCGCGACGTGCTCGGCCTACTGCCCGCGGGATGCCCGGCCGGCCAACGTCATGGCCGCGCTGCGCGACTACTCGATCCGCCACTACGCGGTGCCGGCCGTGATGGGCCGGGCCCTCGGCGATCCCCGGGCGCTGCCGCTCCTGCTGGCCCTGCCGCTCGTCATCTTCCTCGTGATCCTGGGCGGCCTCGGCCACCTCACGCGGCTGCCCGAGGGGCCGGTGGTGTTCTCGAAGTTCCTGCCCATCGTCTACATCGAGGTGGTCTTCCTCGGCGCGATGGCGCTGAGCGCGGCCGCCGCCGTGGCGGGCGGCCTCCGGTACTGGCGGGCCATGGACGGGGCGGCCGCCGGGGCCGGCCGGCGCCCGTGGCCGGGCCTCTGGCCGACGCTCCGAGCCATCCTCTCCCACCGGACCTTCGCCCGGTGCGCGAGCAACGCGCCAGGTCCCCGGGAGACCCACAAGCGGCATCTCCACCACACCCACCGCCTCGTGTTCTGGGGCTTCGTGGGGCTGGTGGTCACCACCACCTCGGTGGGGATCGGCATCTACGCCTTCGGATACCTCACGCCGTGGCCCTTCTGGCACCCGGTGAAGATCCTGGGCAACGTGAGCGGCGTGCTCGTGCTGGCCGCCGTCGGCGTGTTCGGCTGGCGGCGGATCGCCGACCGCGAGCAGGCCGGCAAGACCACCTACTCGGACTGGCTGTTCCTGGCCGTGCTCGGCCTCACCACGCTCACCGGGTTCGCCATCGAGGGGCTGCGGCTCGCCGGCACGCGGCTGGCCTATCCGATGTACGTCGTCCACCTGGTCCTGATCTTCTTCCTGCTCGTCTACATCCCGTACACGAAGTTCGCCCACCTCGTGTACCGCGGGGCGGCCATGCTCCACGCCGCCGCCGGCGGCCGGACCGGCGCCGCGTGAAGCGCGACCCCAACGATCCGTGCATCTTCTGCGCGCCCCGGGGCGTGACCCGGCAGAACGCGCTGGCCTACTGCGCGCGCGACAGCTTCCCGGTGAGCCCCGGGCACTCGCTGGTGATGCCGTTCCGGCACGCGGCGAGCTTCTTCGACCTGACCGCCAACGAGGTGGCGGCCTGCATGGCGCTCCTGATCGAGGAGCGGGCGGCGCTGGACGCCGAGCTCGGGCCGGACGGGTACAACGTGGGCGTCAACGTCGGGCGGGCGGCCGGCCAGACCGTGCTCCACGTGCACGTCCACCTGATCCCCCGCTACGTCGGCGATCACCCGCGCCCCCAGGGCGGCGTGCGCCAGGTGCTGCCGGCCACCGCCGACTACCCGCGCGACCAGGCCCCGCCGGCGCGCGTGGGCCCGGGCGAGGCCACGGGCGGTGGCTGAGCCCGGGCGCCCCGGCGGCGCCGGCCCGCCCGTCTGGCGCTACGTGGCCGACGACGGGGTGACGGCGTCGTTCGGCCTGGCCGCCGACGAGGTCGTGACGCGGCGGCAGGGGACGGGCGCCTCCCCGCCGACGCTCCGGCTGTACACCTACGCGTCCCACTGCGCCCTGGTCGGCCGCTTCCAGCGGCTCGCGTCGGAGCTCCACCTGGACGCGTGCCGCCGCCTCGGGGTGGCGGTGAACCGGCGGCCCACCGGCGGGGGCGCCATCGTCATGGGCGCGGACCAGCTCGGCGTGGCCATCATGGGCCCGCCGGACGGCCCGCGCTCGTACGACCGCACCCGCGAGCTGTTCCAGCGCTTCTCCGCCGGCCTCGTCGCCGCCCTCGGCGAGCTCGGCATCGCCGCCGAGTACCGGCGCAAGAACGACGTGGAGGTGGGCCGGCGGAAGATCGCCGGGCTCGGCATCTGGCACGAGCCGGGGGGCGGGCTCCTGTTCCACGCGAGCCTCCTGGTGGACCTGGACGTGGCGTTCATGCTCCGGGTGCTGCGCACGCCCTTTCCGAAGATCTCCGACAAGGCCATCGCCACCGTGGCCGACCGCATGACCACGGTGCGGCGCGAGCTCGGCCGGGCCGTCACCACGGCGGAGGTGCGGCGCCGGCTGGCCGACGCCTACGCGAGGGCGCTCGGGATCGCCCTCGAGCCCGGCGCGTTCACGCCGGAGGAGCGGGCGGAGATTGCCCGGCTCGAGGCCGAGCGCTACGCCCGCCCCGCCTGGCTCGCCCAGGAGCCGGCCACCCCCGACGCCGCCGGCGTCGCCAGCCTCAAGACGCCGGGGGGAGTCGTCACCGCCCAGCTCACCCTGGCCGGGGACATGGTCAAGGCGGTGTACTTCACGGGGGACTTCTTCGCCGACGAGACGGTGCTGGCGGGGATCGAGCGGGCGCTGCGCTGGCATCCGGCCGCCCACGAGGCCGTCGAGAAGACGCTGCTGGCCCTCGACGAGCGGGACGGGCTCCGGGTGCCGGGCGTCTCGGCCCCGGACCTCGGGCGGCTCGTGGGCCTCGCGGCGGCCGCGGCGCGCCGGCACGAGGGGGAGGGACTCTCCACGGGCTGCTTCGTGGACCCCTGAGCCCTCGTGGGGGTTGACAAGGATGGGTTCAGGAGTTTATGGGTTTCTAACATTCGCAACGGATCCGGCTTCCCGCGGGTCCGTTCCGAAAGGATCCCGATGGTCCTCCGGGCGGGAGCGATGACGCGGCCCTCTGGACCTCCGGGGCGCCGGCCCCGGTCAACCGTCCCCTGCCTGGCCGCCGGCCTGCTCCTCGGGACGTGGCTCGCAGGCGCGGCCGGGGCGGCCGAGCGGGTCGAGATCGAGGAGCGCGGCCTCGAGTACGCGAGCGGGGACGTGGACGTGCCGGCGTTCCTCGCCGTTCCCCGCGCCCCGGGTCCCCATCCCGCGGTGCTGCTGGTCCACGGCCGGTCGGGATGGCACGATCCGCTCAAGGCCCACGCGGTGCGCCTGGCCCGGCACGGCTTCGTCGTGCTCGCCCCCGACTACCACACGGGGCGCTTCATCCCCGAGAACCCCATCGCCCACGACCCGGCCACCGAGGGGGACGTGGAGCGGGGGATCGACGCGCTGAGGTCCGTGCGCGAGGCGCGCGCCGACCGGATCGGCGTGGTCGGGATCTCGCGCGGCGGCTACCACATGCTGCTGCTGGCCGTGCGGCGGCCCGAGGTGGCCGCGGTGGTCGGCTACTATCCGCACCTGGCGAACCCCAACGACCCGGAGCCGGTGCAGGTCTACCGCTACGCCCCCGAGGTGGACCGGCTGCGCGTCCCCGCGCTGCTCATGGTGGGCGACCGCGACCACCAGCTCCGCCGGGACCTCGCGGTGCGGGTGGGGGCGCGGCTCCGGGAGCTGGGGCGGCCGGTGGAGGTCGTGGTGTACCCGGGCGCCCAGCGGGCCTTCGACTTCCGGCGCAACGACCGCACCCTCGGCGACGATCTGGCCCGGGACGACGCGCTCGCCCGCACGGCGGCCTTCCTCGGCCGGGCGCTCCGGGGTCAGTGACCGAGATGCGCCAGAAGGAACCCGAGCGTCCGCTCCCAGGACAGCCGGTCGGCCTCGGGCAGATGGGTGGAGGCCCCGCCCGAAGGGATGGCGAAGTTGAACAGGTGCGCGGCGCCCGGGTAGAGGTGGAGCGTGCTCCGCTGGCCGGCCGCCGCGAGCGCGGCGTGGAGCAGGCGGCCCTGGGCGGGCGGCACCTGGGCGTCGGCCTCGCCGTGGTGGATGAGCACCGGGGCGCGGATGGCGGGGGCCAGCGCGGTGAGGGGTCGGGCGGCGCGCGCCCCGGCCGGGAGGTCGCGTCCAAGCTCCCGGTGGTCGGCGATCGCGTAGTAGGCCACGACGGCCCGGAGCCCCGGGTGGCGGGCCGCCGCGATGACGGCCAGGCGGCCGCCGAACGAGAAGCCCACCACGGCGAGCCGCGCCGGGTCCACCCGCGGATGCGCCCGGAGGAAGGCGAGGGCCCCGTCCAGGTCGCCGAGGACCAGCGGGTGATCGGTGCGGCCCTCGGGACCGAACGCGTGGAGCGCGAAGACGTCGGGCGTCATGGTGACGAAGCCGTGGCCGGCCAGGCGTCGGGCGAAGGCCTCGACGTTCGGGCCGGGTCCGGCGACGGTGTGGAGCACGAGGACGCCGGGGACCCGCGCCGCCCCCCGCGGCACGTACAGGCGGGCCGGCATGTCACCCTCGCTGCCCGGATAGTCGGGGCTCTCGACGGTGACCGGAAGCAGCGGGGTGTCGGCGGCGGCGGCCGACGGGAGCAGGAGCCGGAGCCCCAGGAGCGGCGGCAGGAGGAGTGCGAGCATCACGGGCAGTGGACCACCCCCGATCATACACAGGAGGAACCGAGCATGGACGGATCCGCGATCGATCCCAGGTTGACCCGGCGCGACGTGCTGCGCAGGGTGGCCGCCGCCGGCGTGGCCGCCATCCTGCCCGCCCTCGGGCCGGAGGCCGCCCGGGCCCAGGGCACCCTGGCCAACCTCGGGCCCGAGGAGGCGGTCGACGCCACCCTCAAGCGCCTGTTCGGCAGCCGGCCCATCAAGGACGGCTCCTCGGTGATCAAGCTGGAGCTGCCGCTCATCGCCGAGAACGGGGCCGTGGTGCCGGTGACGGTCGAGGTCGCCTCGCCCATGACGGCCCAGAACCACGTCAAGAGCATCTACATCATCTCCGACAAGAACCGGCGGCCGCTGAACGCCAGGTTCAACCTGAGCCCGGCGCTGGGCCAGGCCAGCGTGGGCACCAACCTGCGGCTCGGCGAGAGCACCGACGTGCGGGCCATCGCCGAGCTGTCGGACGGCTCCCTCCTCATGGCCAAGCGCGAGGTGAAGGTGACCGTCGGCGGCTGCGGAGGCTAGGCCCATGGCCAGCGAGATCGGGCGCGTGAGGATCCGGATCCCCTCCAGCATCAAGTCAGGCGACATCGTCAAGGTCCGGGCGCTGGTGATCCATCCCATGGAGATCATCCAGCGCAAGGACGGCAAGGTCGTGGACAAGAACTACCACTTCATCCACAAGGTGGTCGTGACGTACCTCGGCCGCGAGCTGGCGCAGTTCGAGACCACGCAGTCGATCAGCGAGAACCCGTTCTTCTCGTTCAGCTTCCGGGCGACCGAGCCGGGGCCGCTCAAGATCACGTTCCTCGACACCCACGGCGGCAAGTACGAGGGCACGACCGACATCAAGTTCTCGTGAAGGGGATGACCATGACCCGATCCCGTCTCCTCGGGGTGCTGTGGGGCGCGGCCGTGCTGGGAGCCGCCGCGGGCTGCGCCGAGATGGACGTGAACCCGGCGCGCCGGGGCCTGCCCCCGACGCCGTGGGTGTCCCGGGCCGTGCCGGAGGCCACCGGCGAGGTGAAAACGCTGCCCGACGGCAAGCGGCAGGCGGTGCGCTACCCGGGCTGGACCACGGCCGACTTCGGCCGGTTCCGCACCTACGCCTACGACGACGCGCGCCCCGACCCCACCCCGACCCGGGTCCCCATGCCGTCCATCCAGGGCGATCCCAAGAAGGGCCGGAGCCTGTTCCTGGCCCGGAGCGTGGGGCCCTGCACGGGCTGCCACCTGATCCAGGGCGAGGATGTGTGGCCGGCGGGCAACGTGGGCCCCGACCTGTCCACGTACGGGGACCGCAACCTGCCCGACCAGCACGTGTTCAACCTGGTGTACGACTCCCGCCACATCTACCCCCGGACGACCATGCCGCCCTGGGGGACGGTCGGCCTCCTCAAGCCGGAGGACGTCGTCCACGTCGTGGCGTTCCTCAAGACCCAGAAGTCGCCGGTGCCGCCGGAGAAGAGCCCGGACCGCAATCCGGAGACCCGGCCCAAGCCGGTGGGCTTCGGCGACAACCTGGATCCCACCAACAACCCCGCCGTGCTGCGGGCCGAAGCCGCCGAGGCGGCGTGGAGCAAGAAGGGGCCGCAGGGCAAGGCCTGCGCCGACTGCCACGCGGGCGGGCCCCTGCCGGCCATGAAGGGCGTGGCCACGCGCTATCCGAAGTACGTCAAGGAGCACCGGCGGGTGATGAGCATCGAGGACTTCCTCGCCGTGCACGCCCCCGCGACCACCGGGACGTCCATGCTCGCCCAGAGCCCGGCCAACCTCGACATGAGCATGCTGGTGAAGATGGCCAGCAACGGCATGCCGGTGGCGGTGGACCTGGACAGCCCCGAGCACCGCGCCGCCTACCTGCGGGGCCAGGCGGGCTTCACCAGGAAGGTGGGCCAGCGGAACCACGCCTGCGCCGACTGCCACACGGCCGGAGGCGGCAAGGGCGCCGACAAGTTCCTGGGGGGCCGGCTCCTCGGCAACGTGGAGAACGGGCTCACCCGCCACTTCCCCACCTGGCGGACCAGCCAGAGCGACGTGTGGGACATGCGCAAGCGCATGCAGTGGTGCATGACGCCGCTCGGGATGAACATGCTGCCCGCCGACGCCGTCGAGTACGCCGAGCTGGAGCTGTACCTCACCTCCTTCGACCGGGGCAAGCCGATGGACGTCCCCGGCATGCGCCACTGACCCGATGGACGTCACGCGCCGGGACTTCCTGACCCTGCTGGCCGTCGCCGGCGCCGCGACCGCCACCAGCGGGCGGGCGCTCGCGGCGACCCTGTCGCCCGAGCGCCTGCTCGCCTTCGAGGCCCTCGGCAACGTGACGCTCCTGCACATGACCGACCCCCACGCCACCCTCCTGCCCGTCTACTACCGGGAGCCCGACACCCTCATCGGCGTCGGCGACGAGGCGGGCAAGCCCCCGTACCTCACCGGGGAGGCCTTCCTCAAGGCCTACGCCGTCGCCCGTGGCACGCCCGAGGCCTACGCGCTGACGCATCTCGACTTCGCCGCGCTGGCCGGGCGCTACGGCAAGATGGGCGGCTACGCCCACCTGGCCACCCTGGTCAAGCGGGCGCGGGCGGAGCGGCCGGGCCGGACGCTCCTGCTGGACGGGGGCGACACGCTCCAGGGCTCGGCCACCGCCCTCTGGACGCGCGGGCTCGACATGGTGCGCGCCATGAACGAGCTCGGCGTGGACGTCTTCACCCCGCACTGGGAGTTCACCTACGGCATCGACCGGGTCAAGGAGCTGTTCGGGGACCGCGAGAGCCGCGGGCTGTTCGCCGGGGACTTCGTCTGCCACAACTGCAAGGAGCTCAACTGGGACGAGCCGGTGTTTCGTCCCTACACCGTACGGGAGCTGGGCGGCGTCCGGGTCGGGGTCATCGGCCAGGCCTTCCCCTACGTGCCGGTGTCGCACCCCCAGCGGCTCGTGCCCGACCTCACCTTCGGCATCCAGGAGGGCGAGGCCCAGCGCCTCGTGCGCGAGCTCCGGGACGCCAGGCGGGCCGACCTCGTCGTGCTCCTGAGCCACAACGGCATCGCCACCGACCTCAAGATGGCGGGGCGCGTGAGCGGCATCGACGTGATACTGGGCGGCCACACCCACGATGGCCTGCCCCGGCCCATCCAGGTGGGCCGCACCCTGGTCATCAACTCCGGCGCCCACGGCAAGTTCCTGAGCCGGCTCGACCTGGACGTGCGTGGCGGCGAGGTCAAGGGCTTCCGCTACAAGCTCATCCCCGTGCTGGCGAGCCAGGTGCCGGCGGACCCGGCCATGGAGCGGCTCATCGGCGAGATCCGCGGCCCCTTCGAGGCCCGGCTCGCCGAGCGGCTGGCCGTGTCCGAGACGCTGCTCTACCGGCGGGGGAACTTCAACGGGAGCTTCGACGAGATCCTGCTCGACGCGCTTCTCAAGCGCCTGGACGCCGAGGTGGCCTTCTCCCCCGGCTTCCGCTGGGGGGTGACCATCGTGCCCGGGCAAGCGATCACGCTGGAGGACGTCTACGCCCACACCGGCCTCACCTATCCGAACACGCTGGTGCGGGAGCTCACCGGCGCCGAGATCCGGCAGGTGATGGAGGACGTGGCCGACAACCTGTTCCACCCCGACCCCTACTACCGGCAGGGCGGGGACATGCTCCGGCTCGGGGGCGTGACCTACACGATCGCGCCGGCGAGCCCCGTGGGCCGCCGCATCAGCGCCGTCGAGGCGGCAGGAAAGCCGCTGGCCGCGGACCGCCGGTACAGGGTGGCGTCCTGGGCCAGCCCCGGCCCCGAGGCGCCCGGCCCGCCGGCCTTCGACGTGGTCGCCGCCCACCTCCGGGACCTCAAGCGGGTCAAGCTGGATCCCCGCCCGCGCGTCACGGTGGCCTGACCCGTGCGACGCCTCCCGGGACCGCGCCCCCTCCTCGTCCTCCTCCTGAGCGCTCTCGCCCTGGACCCGCTCGCGACGCCCGCCCCGGCCGCCGGCCCCGAGGGCGAGGCGTCAAGAGGCTCGTGGTGACCCTGCCCTTCGACGAGGCCGAGCTGATCGTCCGGGCCGAGGCCCAGCGCCAGAACCTCAACCTGGTCAACGTGCTGGACATCCAGAAGGGCATGGAGAACCGGGGCGGGACGTTCAAGCCCTACAAGGTGCTGCAGTTCTGCAACCTCGAGCTGGGCATCCAGATCTACGCCGACCTGCCCGAGGCGGGCGCCTTCCAGCTCTGCGGCGTGCTGCTCTACGAGCCGACGCCGGGCCGGACCGTGCTGGTCTCGGCGCGCCAGAGCTGGGTCCTGCGGGCGCTGGCGGCCTCGCGGCCGGCGCCGGCGGCGCAGGACGCCGCCCGGCGGTTCGAGCGCATCATCGACGAGATCTTCGAGGCGGTGGCGGAAGAGGCGCGCGCCCGGCGGCGCTGAGGCCGCCCGGCCCCATCCACAACGCCCAGACGGGCGGCGCGGTCCGCCCAGGAGGAGCGAGCGTGCATCCGACCCTGGCCGGAGTCCTGATGGCGGTGACCATGGTGGCGTGGCTGGGCGGCCTGGCCGAGGCCACCCACCGGCCCGGCACCAAGAAGCACAAGGTCGTCTACCACTTCAACGGGGCCGACGACGGCAGCCACGTCAAGAAGGCCAGGGCCGTGCTCGGCAACATCCAGAACCACGTCCAGGGCGTCGGCGGCTGGGACGGCATCGAGAGCCTCGTGCTCGTCGTCCACGGCGACGGCATCATGCCGTTCATCGAGAAGGACATGGACCCCGAGGTGCGCAAGCGCTTCGACCTGCTCACGGTGGGCGGCATGAAGTTCGGCGTCTGAAACAACACCATCACGAGCCGGCGGCTCGACATCAGCGGCATGGTGGCGGGGGCGACGGGGCCGCGGCCGTGGGCGGGCGCGGAGGGCCTCCGGCTGATCGACGCGCTGCTGGCCCGGCCGGGCTCGTGAGGGGCCCGCCGGCGGGCCGCCCGCGCCGGCCGTCGTGAGAGAATCGAGCCGGCGCTCCCCATGACGGCCGATCCCGCCATCGAGCACCTGGACACCGACATCCTGATCCTCGGCGCCGGTGGCGCCGGGCTCACGGCGGCGCTGCACGCCTCCGACCGGGCGCCCGGCCTCGAGATCACCGTGGCCGTCAAGGGGCTCCTCGGCCGGGCCGGCTGCACCCGCATGGTGCAGGGCGGGTACAACGCCGTCCTCACCCCGCCCGACTCCCTGGAGGCCCACTTCCTCGACACGCTCCAGGGCGGGGCCTGGATCAACGACCAGGAGCTGGCGTGGACCCTGGTGACGGAGTCGCCGGGGCGGGTGCTGGAGCTGGAGTCCCGCTACGGCTGCCTCTTCGACCGCCGGCCGGACGGCCGGATCCACCAGAAGCCCTTCGCCGGCCAGAGCCACGACCGGACCATCCACAAGGGCGACCTCACCGGCATCGAGATCATGAACCGCCTCACCGAGCAGGTGTGGCGGCGGCCGTCCATCCGGGCCCTCGAGGAGCACCGGGCGCTGGACCTCCTGCAGGACGACGAGGGGCGCGTGGGCGGCGCCCTCCTGCTGGACGTCCGCCGCGGCGCCTTCGTCGCCGCCCGCGCGCCCGCCACGCTGCTGGCCATGGGCGGCGGGCCGACCATGTACCGGGTCATCGCGTGCTCGGCGGACAAGGCCTCGGACGGCATCGCGCTGGGGCTCCGGGCGGGCGCCCGCCTCCGGGACATGGAGATGGTGCAGTTCCACCCGACCGGGCTGGTGGTGCCGGGCTCGCTCATGACGGGGGCGCTGCTCGAGGAGGGCCTGCGGGGAGCGGGCGGCCATCTCGTGAACGGCCGCGGCGAGCGGTTCATGACCCGCTACGACCCGGCGCGGCTCGAGCGCTCCACCCGCGATCTGGTGGCCCGCGCCTGCTTCACCGAGGTCCTGGAGGGGCGGGGCACGCCGGGCGGCGGCGTCCTCATCGACGTCTCCCACCTGGGCGCGGCCGAGGTGGAGAAGCGCTTCCGCGGCATGGTGCGGCGCTGCCGCGACTTCGGGCGGGACCTCGCCCGCGAGCCGGTGGAGGTGGGCCCCACCGCCCACTTCATGATGGGCGGGGTCGTCATCGACACCGCCTGCCGGACGGGCGTCGAGGGGCTCTTCGCCGCCGGCGAGGACGCGGGCGGCGTCCACGGCGCCAACCGTCTGGGCGGCAACGGCGTCGGCGAGTCCACGGTGTTCGGCGGCCTCGCCGGCGACGTGATGGCCGACTGGGTGGCGGGCCGGGAGCGCCCGGGCGTCCGGCCGGCGGCGGTGGCGGCGGCCGCGCGGCGGGCGCTCCTGCCGCTCGGCCGGGGGCGGGGGGAGAGCGTCTACCCGCTGCTGGCGCGCCTGCGGGACGTCATGTGGGACCAGGTCGGCCTCATCCGCGAGGGCGACGGGCTGCGGGCGGCCGTCGAGGCCATCGAGGACATCGGCGCGCGGGTCGACGCCGCCGCCGTGCCCGACGGCCTCGTCTACAACCTCGCGTGGCAGGACTGGCTGAACCTCCGGAGCCAGGTCACGACGGCGTGGCTCATCGCCCAGAGCGCGCTGGCCCGCCCCGAGAGCCGGGGCTCGCACTACCGGCGGGACCATCCCGATCCGGGCCGGGACCTCTACGTGGTGCTCGCCGGCTACGCCGGCGGCGCCGGCCCCCGGGTGTGGACGGAGCCGGTCAAGCTCACCCGGCTCGCGCCCGAGGGCGTGCGGCCGAGCGCCACCATCGAGGTCGGCGACTAGTGCCGGGCCGCTCCGGGCCGCCGGTGCTGACGCGGGGCTGGACCCAGCCCGAGAGCTGGCGCGACACCAAGGCCGGCATGTGGGCGTGGCTCATCCAGCGCCTGGCCGCGCTCCTGCTGATCGCGGTGATCGCGCTGCACCTCGCCAACCCGTTTCGCCGACCCGTGCAGGCGGCGCTGCTCGGGCTCGTCCTGCTCCACGGCCTCCTCGGGGTGCGCGCCATCCTCCTGGACTTCGGCCTGCCCGTCCGCTGGCACCGCGCCCTCTTCGCGCTGGCCCTCCTCCTGGCCGCCGGCCTCTTCGCCGTCGTGTGGGGGGCCCGGTGGTACTGACGGTCTTCCGCTGGGCACCGGAGGCGGGGGAGCGCACCGACCGCTTCGAGGTGGAGGCGGGTCCGGCGACGACCGTGCTCGACGCCCTGGTCGACGTGCAGCGGCGCCGGGACCCGACGCTCGCCTTCCGCTACGCGTGCCGCAACGGCATGTGCGGCTCGTGCGGCATGGTGATCGACGGGCGCGAGCGCTGGGCCTGTCGCACGCTGCTGCGGACGCTCGGAGACACCGTCACCGTGCGCCCCATGTACCACTACCCGCTCGTCCGCGACCTCGTGGTCGACATGGCCCCCTTCCGGGAGCGGATGGTGGCGGCGCGCGCCGCCTTCGTGCCGGCGCCGGCCGCCCCCGACTACGCCCTCGTCCCCGGCGAGGGGGCCGAGCGGCGCCGCATCGACGCCACCATCGAGTGCATCGGCTGCGGCCTCTGCCTGTCGGCGTGCTCCGTGGTGGGCCACGACCCGCGCTTCCCCGGGCCGGCGCCGCTGAACCGGGCCTACACGCTCGAGCTGGACAGCCGGGACGGGGCCCGCGAGGCCCGCATGGGCCTTCTCCTGTCCGACGACATGCTCGCGCGCTGCCACGCCCAGGCCAACTGCACGGCGGTGTGCCCCATGCAGCTCGAGCCCGCCGGCTCCATCCTCGCCCTGAGGCGGCGGGCCGTCCGCGCGCTCTTCGGCTGAGCCGGCCGACGGCCGGAGGCGCTACGAGCCCGCGCGCGCGGGGGGCGATCTGCGTTCGGGGCGCGGTCGGGAGGACGCGGGCGCCCGCGTCGCGCGCGGCCGCGGCTGCCGCTCGGCGTGGCCGGCCCCGAGAGCCCGGAGCAGCGCGCGCCGCGTGGCCGCGGGCAGGGGCCGCGGCAGGTCAAGCCGCGCCCACCCGCTCCGCCCCTTGACGTCGGCGCGGCGGCGCCGGCCCTCCAGGAGATGGAAGTGCAGGAAGGGCTCGCCGCGCACGTAGAAGACCGCCGGCCGCCGCTCCACGACCCCCGCCCAGGTGCGGACCAGGGCCAGGAGGTCGGCCAGGTCGTCCAGCAGCTCGGGCGGGCAGTGCGCCATGCCGTCCCCCGCAGAGGCCGGGTCAGGCGGGCGGGTTGAGCGCGGCAAGGGCCGCCTCGACCGTGGCCAGGTAGCCCAGCGCCGCCGCCTCCGCCTCCGCGTGGGGCGTCAGCGTGGCCGGGGCCACCCGCGCCCGCAGGGCGCGGTAGAGCGTCACCGCCGCCCGCAGCGCCCCGGCGCACGCGCGGGGATCGTAACCGGCGGTGGTGCGCACGAGGGCGTCCAGGTAGGGCCGCGCCCGCGTCTCCACCTTCCTGACGCCGACGGGGAGCGCCCCCTCGGCGTGCAGGGCCAGCGGGCCGAGCACCTGGCGGCGCAGGAAGGCCAGCGCGTCGAGGGTCTCGAGGAGCTCCCCCCGCCCGATCTTGGTCGCGACGTAGTGGACCCACACCCAGAAGCGGTCCTCGATCCACTGCAGGTCCGGCACGAGCGGCGCCGCCGGCGTCGCCCGGAGCACGGCGCTGAGCCGCCCGTCGCGCTCCCACAGGATCAGCGGGTCCTCGGTGCGCGCCGCCGCCTCCGGCAGGGGGACGAACTTCAGGTCCACGTGCAGCAGCGGGGGCCCGTAGAGGCAGATCAGGATCCGGGGCTCGCCGACGTGCTCGCCGGTGAAGGCGGCCAGGAGCGGCCCGAGCCGCGCGGCGATCCGCCGGCGGTCCGGCATGACCTCGGCCGCGGCGCCCGGCTCGACGGCGACCACGAGGTCGAGGTCGCTCCACTCGTCCATGCCGCCGGTAGACAGCGACCCGCCCGCCGCCACCGCCACCACTCGCTCGTCGGCCTGAAGGCGCGGGAGCGCGGCCTCGAGGAACGCGGCGTGACGGCTCGGCACGGGGCGCGGGCCGTGGGCGGTGTCCATCGCGGCCCGGGTCACGGCCGGCCCCCTGGCGAGCCCATCTCGGCGCGAGCATACGCGCGCGCCTTCCCCGTGACAACGCCGCTCGCCGGTCGGGGGCGCGAGCGGGCGGGGCCCCTCGGAGACGCCACGCGGACCGGGTGACGCGAGGCGCCCGGGGGGGCGCGGCTCGCTTGACCGACCGGGATGCGCGTGCTAGCGTAAGTGCGGAATTTCATGAGTCGCCTCCTGTCCGGGACGGGTGGGAGGCGATCGTTGTGTGTGGGCTCGCGCACGCGGTCCGGACGACGGTTCCCGGGGGGGTCTCATGGCGGCGGATCAGATCAAGCGGCTCTACGAATCCATGCCCGCGCGGCTCGACACGGCGCGCCGGCGGTTCGGCCGGCCTCTCACCCTGACCGAGAAGGTGCTCGTCAGCCACGCCGACGCCTTCGAGCAGCAGGAGTGGGAGCGGGGGCGCGCCCAGCTCCGCCTCCGGGTGGACCGGGTCGCCCTCCAGGACGCCACCGGGCAGATGGCGCTGCTCCAGTTCATGCAGGCGGGCAAGAAGCAGGTGGCGGTGCCCAGCACCGTGCACTGCGACCACCTGATCCGGGCCCAGACGGGGGCCTCGGAGGACATGCAGCGGGCCGTCACCGAGAACAACGAGGTCTACAACTTCCTCCGCTCGGCCTCGAGGAAGTACGGCATCGGCTTCTGGAAGCCGGGGTCGGGCATCATCCACCAGGTCGTCCTCGAGAACTACGCCTTCCCGGGCGGCCTCATGATCGGAGCCGACTCCCACACCCCCAACGCGGGCGGCCTCGGCATGGTGGCCATCGGCGTGGGCGGGGCCGACTGCGGCGAGGCCATGGCGGGCCTGGCGTGGGAGGTGCTCCATCCGAAGCTGGTGGGCGTGCGCCTGACCGGGAAGATGTCCGGGTGGACGGCGCCCAAGGACGTCATCACCTATCTCCTCGGGCTCCTCACCGTCAAGGGCGGCACCAACAAGATCCTCGAGTACTTCGGCCCCGGCGCCGAGACCATCAGCGCGACCGGCAAGGGGACCATCTGCAACATGGGGGCGGAGCTGGGCGCCACCACCTCGCTGTTCGCCTTCGACGGCCGCATGGCCGCCTACCTGCGCGCCACCGACCGCGCGGAGGTGGCGGCGCTGGCCGAGGCCCACCGGGCCCACCTCGTGCCCGACCCCGAGGTGCTGGAGGCGCCGCAGCGCTTCTACGACGAGGTGGTGGAGATCGACCTCGCCGCCCTGGAGCCGCACATCAACGGGCCCCACTCGCCCGACCGCGCGCGGCCCATCTCGAAGCTCGGCGCCGAGGCGGCGCAGGAAGGCTGGCCGACCCGGATCAAGGCGGCGCTGATCGGCTCCTGCACCAACTCCTCCTACGAGGACATGAAGCGCGCCGCCCACATCGCCATGCAGGCCCACCGGGCCGGGCTCCGGGCCAAGACGCCGTTCCTGGTCACGCCGGGATCGGAGCGCATCTACCAGACCATCAAGCGCGACGGCATGATGGAGACCTTCGAGCGCATCGGGGGCACCGTGCTGGCCAACGCCTGCGGCCCCTGCATCGGGCAGTGGAAGCGCTCCGACGTGGGCACGGACGAGGTCAACACGATCGTGTCGTCCTTCAACCGGAACTTCCCCGGCCGCAACGACGGCAGCGCCGCCACGCTCTCGTTCCTGACCAGCCCCGAGATCGTCACCGCGCTCGCCTTCGCCGGCACGCTGGAGATCGACCCCGTCAACGGCACGATCCCCGGCCCCGACGGCAAGCCCTTCCGCTTCACGCCGCCCGAGGGCGAGGAGCTGCCGGCGCGCGGCTTCGCCCGCGGCGAGGAGGGGTACGAGGCGCCGGCCGCCGACGGGGACCGGGTCCAGGTGGAGGTGGCGCCCGCCAGCGAGCGCCTGCAGCTCCTCGCCCCCTTCCCGCGCTGGGACGGCCAGGACTTCGTCGAGCTGCCCGTGCTCGTGAAGACCAAGGGCAAGACCACCACCGACCACATCTCGCCGGCCGGGGCCTGGCTCCGGTACCGCGGCCACCTGGACCGCATCAGCGACAACATGTTCCTGGGCGCGCTCAACGCCTTCACCGGAGAGACGGGCAAGGGCGTGAACCCCTTGACCGGCGAGGCCGGGCAGCCCCTGACGCGCATCGCCCGCGACCTCAAGGCCCGCGGCGCCGCCTGGGTCGTGGTCGGCGACGAGAACTACGGCGAGGGGTCGAGCCGCGAGCACGCGGCCATGTCGCCCCGCTACCTGGGGTGCCGGGCCGTGATCGTGCGGAGCTTCGCGCGCATCCACGAGACCAACCTCAAGAAGCAGGGCGTCCTGCCGCTCACGTTCGCGCAGGCGAGCGACTACGACCTGGTCGAGGCGGGCGACCGCGTGAGCGTGCGGGGGCTCCCGGCCCTCCGCCCGGGCGCCCCGGTGGAGGTGACCATCCACAAGCCGGACGGGCGCGCCCCGGTGACCCTCCGGTGCGCTCACACGCTGACCGACGAGCAAATCGGGTGGTTCAAGGCGGGCTCCGCCCTGAACGCCCTCACATGAGGAGACGGCCCCGATGGCAGCCAAGGTGAAGCGCCCGGCGGGCGAGAAGATCACGATCGCGCATGGCAAGCTGCAGGTCCCCGACCACCCCATCGTGGCCTTCATCGAGGGCGACGGCACCGGCCCCGACATCTGGGCGGCCGCGGTGCGCGTGCTCGACGCCGCCGTGGAGCAGGCCTACAAGGGCAAGCGCAAGATCGCCTGGGCCGAGGTGTACGCGGGGGAGAAGGCCCAGGCCGTGTACGGCCAGGACTGTCCGCCGAACCTCCTGCCGCCGGAGACGCTCGACGTCATCCGCGAGTACCTGGTCGCCATCAAGGGGCCGCTGACGACGCCGGTCGGCGAGGGGTTCCGCTCGCTCAACGTCTCGCTCCGCCAGGAGATGGACCTCTACGTCTGCCTGCGCCCGGTGCGGTACTTCAAGGGCGTGCCCTCGCCCGTGAAGCGGCCGGAGAAGGTGGACATGGTCATCTTCCGGGAGAACACCGAGGACATCTACGCGGGCATCGAGTGGGAGCAGGGGACCCCCGAGGCCCGCAAGGTCATCGACTTCCTCCAGAAGGAGATGGGGGTGCGGAAGATCCGCTTCCCCGCCACCTCGTCCATCGGCGTCAAGCCCGTCTCCAAGGAGGGCTCGGAGCGGCTCATCCGGGCGGCCATGCGCTACGCCGTCGAGCACAACCGGAAGAACGTGACGCTGGTGCACAAGGGCAACATCCAGAAGTACACGGAAGGCATGTTCATGAAGTGGGGGTACGCCCTGGCCAAGCGCGAGTTCTCGGACCGGCTGGTCGGCTGGGACGACTGCGGAGGCAAGCCGCCGGCGGGGAAGATCCTCGTCAAGGACGCCATCACCGACGCGTTCCTGCAGCAGATCCTGACCCGGCCCGACGAGTTCGACGTGATCCCGTGCTGCAACCTCACCGGCGACCTCGTGTCCGACGCCCTCGCCGCCCAGGTGGGCGGCATCGGCATCGCCCCCGGCGCCAACATCAACTACGAGACGGGGCACGCGCTGTTCGAGGCCACCCACGGCACGGCGCCGCGCTACGCCGGCCAGGACAAGGTCAACCCCGGCTCGGTGATCCTGTCCGGCGAGATGATGCTGCGGTACATGGGCTGGACGGAGGCGGCCGACCGGATCGTCGCGGGGCTCGAGACCACCATCCAGCAGAAGGTGGTGACCTACGACTTCGCGCGGCTGACGGAGGGGGCGAAGGAGGTGAAGTGCTCCGAGTTCGCCACCGCCGTCATCCAGAACATGGCCACGAGCTAGCCGCCGCCACCGTGCGGTGACGAGGGGTAAAGGAGCGCCCATGCAGGTCGGCAAGGCCGAGGCACTGAAGGTGACGCATCGGCGACCGAAGATCACCGTGGTCGGCGCCGGCAACGTCGGCGCCAGCGTGGCCCAGTACGCCGTCGAGAAGGAGCTGGGCGACGTCGTGCTGGTGGACGTCATCGAGGGGGTGCCCCAGGGCAAGGCGCTGGACCTGCTCCAGGCCGGTCCCGTGCACCGCTACGACTCGCTCCTGACCGGGTCCAACGGCTACGAGGAGACGGCCGGCTCGGACGTGGTGGTCATCACGGCCGGCATGGCCCGCAAGCCCGGCATGACCCGGGACGACCTCCTGTTCAAGAACGCGGACATCGTCGGCAGCGTGGTGGAGCAGGTGGCGCGGCGCTCGCCCGAGGCCATCCTGGTCCTCGTCACGAACCCGCTCGACGCCATGGTGCAGCTGGCCTGGAAGAAGTCGGGGTTCCCGCCGGAGCGCGTGGTGGGCATGGCCGGCATCCTGGACTCGGCGCGCTTCCGGGCCTTCATCGCCCGGGAGCTGGACGTCTCGGTGGAGAACGTCACCGCGTTCGTGCTGGGCGGCCACGGCGACACCATGGTGCCGCTGCCGCGCTACTCCACGGTGGCCGGCATCCCCATCACCGAGCTGCTGCCGCCCGACCGCGTCAAGGCCTTGTGCGAGCGCACTGCCAGCGGGGGGGCCGAGATCGTGGCGCTCCTCAAGACGGGCAGCGCGTACTACGCCCCCGGGGCGGCCGCCGTCGAGATGGTGGAGGCGATCCTGAAGGACAAGAAGAAGATCCTGCCCTGCGCCGCCTACCTGAACGGCCAGTACGAGGTCAAGGGGCTCTACGTGGGCGTGCCCGTCAAGCTCGGGCGCGCGGGCGTGGAGCAGGTGATCGAGATCAAGCTCACCGCCGAGGAGCGGGCGGCGTTCCTCAAGTCGGCGGCGGCGGTGCGCGAGCTGGTCGACAAGCTCAAGCTGTAGCGGGGAGGGGAGCCGATGGCGGTGCGCGAGATCCACGTCACGTCGATCGCCGACGCCGTGAAGAAGCTCTGCATGGAGGCCAACTACGCGCTGGAGCCGGACATGCTGCGGGCCTTCGACCGGGCCCTCACCACCGAGCGCTCGGCGGCCGGCCGGCAGGTGCTCCAGATCCTGAAGGACAACGCCGAGCTGGCCCGGACGCGCAAGATCCCCTACTGCCAGGACACGGGCATGGTGGTGTGCTTCGTCGAGCTGGGCCAGGACGTGCACGTGACGGGCGGGGGCCTGGTCGACGCCGTCAACGCCGGCGTCAAGCAGGGCTACACCGAGGGCTACCTGCGGGCCTCCATCGTGCGCTCGCCCTTCGACCGGGTGAACACGGGCGACAACACCCCGGCCGTCATCCACCTGGACGTGGTGCCGGGCGCCGCGCTCAAGATCCAGATCATGGCCAAGGGCGGCGGGTGCGAGAACCGCTCCAAGTACCGCATGCTGACCCCGGCCGAGGGGCTCGAGGGCGTCAAAGCCTGGGTGCTCGAGTGCATCAAGACGGCCGGCCCCGACGCCTGCCCGCCCCTCATCGCCGGCGTGGGCGTGGGCGGCACCTTCGAGATGGCGGCCCGCCTCAGCAAGAAGGCGCTGTTCCGGGAGCTCGGCACGCCCAACCCCGACCCCACCCTGGACGCGCTGGAGCGCGAGCTCCTGGACCGGGCCAACCGGCTCGGCATCGGCCCCCAGGGCTACGGCGGCGACACCACCGCCTTCGGCATCCACATCCTGACCTACCCGTGCCACATCACGAGCCTGCCGGTGGCCGTCACCATCGAGTGCCACGCCCACCGCCACAAGGAAGCCGTGCTGTGAGCGTCGTCACCGGCGCCGACGGGATCAAGGAGATCCGTCCCCCGCTCAGCGACGCCGACGTGGAGGCGCTCGCCGCCGGCGACCGCGTGCGCATCACGGGGATCCTGTACACGGCGCGGGACGCCGCCCACGGCCGGCTCCTGCCCTTGATCGAGGCCGGGCAGCCGCTGCCCTTCGACCCCCGCGGGCAGATCATCTACTACACGGGCCCGTCCCCGGCGCGGCCGGGGGACGTGGTGGGCTCCATCGGGCCCACCACCGGCGGGCGCATGGACAAGTACACGCCCCGGCTCCACGCGCTCGGGCTCAAGGCCACCATCGGCAAGGGCGCTCGCTCCCAGCCCGTGAAGGACGCCCTCCGGGCCCACAAGGCCCTCTACCTCGGCGCCATCGGCGGCGCCGGCGCCGTGCTCTCGCGCTTCGTCAAGCGCCTCGAGGTCATCGCCTACGAGGACCTCGGCACCGAGGCCATCCGCCGGCTCGAGGTGGAGGGCTTCCCGGCCATCGTCGTCAACGACTGCCGCGGCGGCGATCTCTACGAGGACGGCGTGCGGCAGTACGCGCGCGAGGGCGCGTAGCCGGACCGTGCCCGGCGCGGGCGCCCCGGGAGGGGCCGCCCGACCGGCTTGCTGAGGAGACGAGCCACCATGGCGGGTGACGACGCGCTGGTTCACGACCTGCTGATCATCGGCGGCGGCGGGGCCGGCCTCCGGGCCGCCATCGCGGCGGCGACCGAGTCCGACCGGCTCTCCATCGCCGTGCTGTCGAAGGTCTACCCCATGCGGAGCCACACCGTGTCCGCCGAGGGGGGCATGGCCGCCGTCATGCGCGACAACGACAGCCTCGACACGCACGCCAAGGACACCATCTTCGGCAGCGACTTCCTGGCCGACCAGGACGCGGTGGAGACGTTCGTCCGCGAGGCGCCCGGCGAGGCCATCCAGATCGAGCACTGGGGGTGCCCCTGGAGCCGCGACCCCGACGGGCGGGTGGGCGTGCGGCCCTTCGGCGGCATGACGGTGAACCGCACGCTGTTCGCGGCCGACAAGACCGGCTTCCACATGCTGCACACGCTGTTCCAGACCTCGCTCAAGTACGACCGGATCGTCCGCTACGACGAGTGGTTCGCGACCTCGCTGCTGGTGGAGGACGGGCGGGTGGCCGGCGTGACGGCCATCAACCTCCACGACGGGCGCGTGCGGCCGCTGGTGGCCAAGGCCGTCATCCTGTGCACGGGCGGAGCGGGACGGGTGTTCCCGTTCACCACCAACGCCGCCATCAAGACCGGCGACGGCATGGCCCTGGCCTACCGGGCGGGGGTCGCCCTCAAGGACATGGAGTTCATGCAGTACCACCCCACCGGGCTGCCCGGCACCGGCATCCTGATGACCGAGGCCTCCCGGGGCGAGGGCGGGCACCTGAAGAACAAGGACGGGTACCGGTACCTCCAGGACTACGGGCTCGGGCCGGAGACGCCGACCCCGGTGCACCGCAAGATGGAGCTGGGCCCCCGGGACATCCTGTCCCGGTGCCACATGCAGGAGTTCCAGAAGGGCCGCACCTTCGAGGGCCCCCACGGCCACTACGTGCATCTCGACCTCCGCCACCTCGGCGAGAAGGTCATCGACAAGAAGCTGCCCTTCGTCCGGGAGCTGGCCAAGAACTACGTGGGCATCGACCCCGTCCACGAGCCCATCCCGGTGCGGCCGGTCATCCACTACACGATGGGCGGCATCTCCACCGACGTGGAGGGCCGGACGCGCCTGCCCGGGCTCTACGCGGCCGGCGAGGCGGCCTGCGTGTCCATCAACGGGGCCAACCGGCTCGGCTCGAACTCGCTGACCGAGCTGCTCGTGTTCGGCGCCCGGGCCGGCCGGGCCGCCGCCCGCGAGGCCCTCGGGCGGCCGGCGCCGTCCGCGAATCCCATCGCCCAGCTGGCGGGGGACGAGCGGCAGCGGCTCGAGCGGCGCATCCTGAAGGCGGAGGGGAAGGAGCGGATCGCCCCCATCCGCGAGGCGATGCAGAAGGCCATGGAGGAGGGGGCCGGGATCTACCGGGACCGGGCCGGGCTGGAGGCGGCCTGCCGGACGCTGCGCGAGCTGCGGGGGCGCTTCGACCGCATCGGCATCATGGACCGGAGCTCGGTGTTCAACACCGAGGTGATCGCCGCGCTCGAGCTGGACTGCATGCTCGACGTGGCGGAGGCCATCGCCCGCTCGGCCCTCCTGCGCGAGGAGTCGCGGGGGGCGCAGGCGCGCACCGACTTCCCCAAGCGCGACGACGCGCAGTTCCTCAAGCACTCGCTGGCGTTCTACACCCCCGACGGCCCCCGCATCGAGTACGCGCCGGTGACCATCACCCGCTGGCCGCCCGAGGAACGGAAGTACTAGCGAGGCCCCGCCTCAGACCGACGAGACATGCCGACAGGACGAGGCGAAGGAACGGGGTTGATCATACGGCCGGCGCCCCAGGATCGCCCCGGGGTTGTTGGGCGGTGGCCATGGACTG
>Ga0187892_10004345_pt1 | contig 23982 bp, 23 predicted proteins | sample MA1701073metaG_FD_139345 | JGI IMG/M metagenome (GOLD analysis project Ga0187892, IMG submission 139345) | Bio-ooze microbial communities from a basaltic lava cave in the Kipuka Kanohina Cave System on the Island of Hawaii, USA - MA170107-3 metaG ... | reverse complement strand
ACGTTTGGGTGAGGCCGAGGCGCGCGTACACAATCAGCCGCTTGAGCAGGTGCACTTTCATGAGGTGGGTGCGCTTGACGCAATTGTTGATGTGGTAGGGGCGGCGATTTGTTTTGAACTCCTGGACATTGAGAGGTTTGTCTGTTCGCCAATACATGTTGGCAGTGGCACGGTGGAAATGGAGCATGGCACCTTTCCGGTACCGCCGCCTGCGGTGGTGGAGCTTTTAAAGGGGGTTCCAATTTATGCAACAGGCATCAAAGGCGAGTTAATCACTCCGACTGGCGCCGCAATAATTACCTCGGTCTGTAACGAGTTTGGCCCCATTCCTCGTTTGAGGCTGGAGCAAATTGGTTACGGCGCGGGCAGTCGAGAGTATGACAATTTCCCAAACACCCTGCGGGTCCTGATTGGCGACGATCAGACACAGTCACCGGCTGCAGAACTGCTCTGGATGATTGAAACCAATGTGGATGACATGTCACCACAGATCTTTTCCCATGTGATGGAAAAAGCGCTTGAGTTGGGTGCTTTGGACTGTTACTTAACTCCTGTTCAAATGAAGAAGAATCGACCGGGGGTCTTGTTGTCGATACTTTGCCGCAGCTCACAGCGAGAGTCACTAGGCAGGATGCTCTTTGCGGAAACTACGACCTTAGGGATCCGCTTTTACGAGATTTGGCGGGAGGCACTGGAGCGGCGAATCGAACGAGTTGAGACCGACTATGGAGCAATTGATGTTAAAGTGGCGAGTCTAAACGGCAACGTGATTAATGTAATGCCCGAGTTCGAGCAGTGTCGGGCGGCGGCGCAAAAAGCAGGGGTACCGCTCCGCCAGGTTCAGGAGGCGGTCCGGGCAGCCTTGGCCAAAGAGTCTTAGACGGTTCAATAAGGGATTTTATGGTAGCCAAAAATCTCAATAACCAAAATCTCAATAACCAAACGGAAAAGAGGTCAGTCGACCTGGAGCAAATAGCCCGCGGTGTGAGGTTGATCCTTGAGGGAATTGGCGAGGATCTGGAACGCAATGGATTACGCGAAACGCCGCAACGCGTGGCCGAGATGTTTGCGGAACTAACCTCCGGAATGCGAGAAGATCCCCAACAACATGTGATTCCGCTGCGAGGGGACAAGCATGACGAGATGGTGATCGTTAAGGATATTAGCATTGCTTCGCTGTGTGAGCACCATCTGTCACCCTTTGTGGGCAAGTGCCACATTGCTTACATCCCGAGGGAGGGCCGGATCCTGGGCATCTCGAAACTTGCAAGACTGGCAGAAACTTTTGCTCGCCGGTTACAGCTCCAGGAACGCCTGACTACTGATATCGCAAACACTCTGTACGAAGGGCTGAAGCCTGTGGGAGTAATGGTAGTCATCGAAGCTGAACATACTTGTATGACTTTGCGTGGAGTGAAAAAGGCTAATGCCAAAACCGTGACTTCAGCCGTCCTGGGAGGGTTTCGCAAGGATCCCAGGACTCGCGCAGAAGCGATCTCATTGATAACAGGGAAAGACTGAGTTTAAGACGAGGTATGAATACCTTCTACATCACAACTCCTATTTACTATGCCAATAGCCTTCCTCACCTGGGTCACCTCTATACGATGATCGTGGCCGATACAGTGGCGCGTTACAAGCGGCAGCGCGGATTTGAAACATTCTTCCTTACCGGTACCGATGAGCATGGCATCAACATCGCGCGCGCTGCCGAGCGCGCCGGTCGCACCCCGAAGGAACAGGCCGACCACGTCGTCAGCTACTTTAAGAAAATGACGTCAGCGTTTGGACTGGACACGGCCCACGGCGGCTATGACATTTTCATGCGCACTACAGAACCTTTTCACTACGAAGGGGTCAGCGAGTTTTGGCGACGGGTGGCAAAGGCCACCACACCCCTGGGCAGACAGGCGATATACAAGGGATTTTACGAGGGATGGTTTTGCGCTGCGTGCGCTGCTTACAAGACTGAAGATGAATATCTAAAGGCGGACGATCCGGCCGCGCCTCCCAAATGCCTGATCCACGAAATTGCCTTGGATCGGATTTCAGAGGAGAGCTACTTTTTTCGTTTGTCTGACTATCAACGAGCGCTACTCGATCTCTACGAAAAACCAGATTTTGTGCAGCCCGAGGCGCGGAAGAACGAAGTTAAGAGCTTTGTCGCCGGGGGTCTTCAGGATCTTTCTGTCAGCAGGCTTAAGTCGTCGGTTAGTTGGGGAATACCTGTGCCCGATGATCGCGCGCACACTCTGTACGTCTGGTTTGATGCCCTGACTAATTACATCACCGCAATCGGGTTCGGCAATGCTGAGCGTCAGGAGGTTGCCGGATTCGAAAAATTCTGGCCCGCCACTCATTTGGTGGGCAAGGATATCTTGCGTTTCCACGCGGTTTACTGGCCTGCATTCCTGCTGGCTGCTGGTGTCGAACAGCCACGCAGCATTATCGCGCACGGGATGTGGCTCGACGCCAACGGCCGGAAAATGTCCAAGACGCTGCGAAACACAATTGAACTGGATATCCTCGAGCGCTTTTTTGCAATGGACTCGATCCGCTATTACTCATTGCGCGAAATGGTTTTTGGTCAAGACGGTCGTTTTAGCTACGAAGGGTTAATTGATCGCACCAACAGCGATCTGGCAAGTGGACTGGGAAATCTCTCGAGTCGCACGCTGACGATGATCGGCCGTTATCGTGATGGCCTACTGCCCTCGGGAAAGATATCCGAGGACAAGCTTTTGATTGCGAAACGCGGTGGCGTTGATACGGACGAAACCACCATCGCGGGATTTATCGAGCATGCGAGAGACCAGTTTCTCAATCACTTCGAGAATTATGCATTCAGTCGGGCGCTGGAGGTTGCCTGGTCGATCGTGGCTCGCATCGACAAAATGATCAGCGATGCAAAACCCTGGGACTTGGCGAAGGATGAAAATCAAAGTCAAACGATGAATGCGGTTCTTTATCGTTCGGCAGAAGCGCTGCGTTGGCTTTGTGTAATGCTCTATCCGGTGATGCCCTGGGCAACGCGGGAAATTTATGGCCAAATGGGCCTGCGGGATACTTTGGCCGAGAGCAACCCGGCGGAGCTGAAATGGGGAGGATTGCTTCCCGCCAGCCGGATCGGCGAGGTCAAACCTCTCTTTCCGCGTATCGATAAGGTGAAGATAATGGAGCAGATTCGTAAAGGCTCAGAGTCATCAGGCGTGCACGCCACGGAGGCGGAAGCCCTGCCCGGAAAGCCCGTGGGGACCACCAGACCCGAGCCGCCGATGACGGGCGCGACGGAGGCGGAAGCTTTGGGTGGGGTTGGGGGGCTCGCAACCTTTATTGACATAGACGACTTTGCCAAAGTTGATTTGAGGGTGGGCGAGGTGCTGTCTGCTGAGCGTCTGCCAAAATCGGACAAATTGCTGCTTCTAAAGATTGACATCGGCGAGACCGAGCCGCGCCAGGTTTTGGCCGGTATAGCCGAATATTATCAGCCAGAGACATTGATTGGTCGAAAGGTTGTGGTGGTTGCAAATCTGAAACCACGCAAACTACGCGGCCACGAGTCGCAGGGGATGGTTGTAGCAGCTTCAGTGGGTGAAGATGGCAGGCCGGTGCTTGCAACTTTTACTGAAGCTGTTGCCAATGGCGCTCGCCTCAAGTGATAGGTCAATAGGACAATAGGACCTATAGGACCTATATTGATGTTCATCGATTCACATGCGCACATTGACGGTCCAGAATTTGACGCTGACCGGGACGAAGTCATTCAACGCGCCCGCAATGCAGGTGTCGGGTTAATCCTGAATGTTGGCACTGGAGATCCCCACGGTGGAGCCCTCGAGCGCGCTGTCGAGCTTGCAGAAACCCATCCATCGGTGTTCGTAGCCCTTGGGACTCATCCCCATGATGCCAAATTGTTCGACTCAGCTGCCGAAGAACGAATCCACCAGCTCCTGACAGAAACCAGTCGGGGACTGGCCTGGGGTGAGATAGGGCTCGACTTTCATTACGATAACTCACCGCGTGAACTGCAACGACAAGCTTTTAGAAGTCAACTTAGAAGGGCACGAAAGGCCGGTTTTCCAGTGATCGTGCATACCCGGGAGGCTGAGGACGAAACAGTCAAGATTTTGAACGACGAATGGAGCGGAGCGGGAAAGCAGGGAGTAATGCACTGCTTCAGTGGCAGCGCCGAACTCGCAGCTCGATCACTTGACCTGGGCTTCTATATCTCTTTTTCAGGAATCGTCACGTTCAAAAGCGCCACCGAATTGAGAAAGATTGCCGCACAGGTACCTCTGGACCGGCTGTTGGTAGAGACTGACTGCCCTTACCTGACTCCGGTGCCCTTTCGCGGCAGGAGGAATGAACCGGCGTACGTTCTGGAAGTCGCCGCCTGCCTGGCTGAGGTTAGGGGAATTGACCTGCAAACGCTGGAAAAAGCCACCACAGAAAACTTTGCTCGTCTCTTCGAGGTAGAACCAACATCCTGATTTGAGGCCCCGCGGGGAGTATGAGAGAACTTTCACATGCGGGGTAATTGATGCTATCCTCACATTTCGACACCAGAAATTCAGCGAAAGTGCACTTATGGCCCAGCAAAACTCGTTTGATATTGTCTCCCAGGTGGATCGCAACGAAATAACGAATGCCATCAATCAAACGATGAAGGAAGTGCGCCAGCGCTTCGATTTTAAGGGCAGCGCCGCTTCGGTGACTCTGGAAAAGAATGAATTGTTGCTGAGTGCCGAGGACGAAACCAGGCTTCGCAACATGAATGACATCTTGCAGCAGAAACTGGTGCGGCGCGGCGTATCGCTAAAGGCGCTGAATTATGCCCGAGTGGAACCGGCGGCCGGTGGCACCGTGCGGCAGCAGGCTCAGATTCAAGAGGGAATTCCGCAGGAAAAAGCCAAAGAGGTGGTGAAATTTATCAAGGACACAAAGGCAAAAGTTCAGGCGTCGATTCAGGGCGATGCGGTGCGAGTCTCTGGGCGTGATCGCGACGAGCTGCAAAGCATCATTGCCAAACTGAAGGAAAAAGACTTTGGAATACACATGCAGTTTTCTAACTACCGATCAAACTAGCAAAGTAAGCGACTAAACGATGCAGACCTCCAGCGAAGCTGCCATACTCGAAGAAGCCAAAATATCGGCCCAGCGCATCTTTCACCTGATTTCTCACGAATTGAAACAGGTTGAAGCAGAATTCGAGCGCCAGGCCCGGTCAAATGTACAAGTCATTTCCTACATCGGTGACTATCTGCGTAATTCCGGTGGCAAACGCGTTCGGCCGGCGCTGACGATCTTGTCCAATTATGCAGTAGGTGGTGATGGTTCGCGTCATAACTCTATCCGCATGGCCACGGTAATGGAGTTTCTGCATACTGCCACTCTGGTGCATGATGACGTTATTGACAACTCAGATACTCGACGAAACCAGCGCACTATAAACGCCCTTTTTGGAAATGAAACAGCTGTTCTGATGGGGGACTGGCTGTACATGTCAGCCTTTGAAACCAGCCTGGCGGAAAGGTCTCTGGAAATTCTGGATATTCTCACCGCAGTAACCAGAAAGATGACTGAAGGGGAGTTGCTTCAGCTGACACAACTCGGAGAAAGCGAGATTCTACAGGAGCAGTATTTTGATATCGTCCAAAGAAAAACGGCCTTCCTCTTCAGTGCTTGCTGTGAAGTAGGAGCCATTCTGGGTGGTAGCACCAGCAACCAGCAGCTGGCTCTACGCAACTACGGCCTCAACCTGGGCATGGCTTTCCAGCTGACGGATGACCTGCTTGACTTCACCGCTTCAGATGATGCTATCGGAAAAGCTGCGGGAGTGGATTTGATTGGGGGTAAAGTGACGCTTCCTTTGATCTACCTGCTGGAAGCAGACCTTTCCGCTCGAGATATTGTGAAGAAGGTTTTGCGAGACGGTTGCTATGATGGCGTCTCGCGAAAAGACATCCTCGCTGCGCTTGATAAGAGTGGGTCTCTGGAACGGGCGCGACAGCTGGCAGACGACTTCGCCGAGGCAGCCAGAAACTCACTTCAGGCCCTTCCGGAAACCGAGTACACCGAGGCCCTCAGAACCATTCCTACGTATGTCATCCAACGGGATCACTAAATTTAGCTATTGTTAAATCGGCGGCTAAGGCCTAAGATTTGCCCGATGGAGCGTCCCAACGAGAATTTGCTGTCCCGTCTGGAACAGAGCCTCAGGCAATCCCGAGCGGCCCGGATGCACCTCGCCGCCCGCCTCCGCGAGCTAGAGGCTGAGGCTGATGCTGTTCGTGCCGAGCTGGCCGAGATGGATACTCTTGCCAGTCAGACCGAAGCTGCCATCTGCAGGCTTTTGTCATCAGTACTGGCCTCGAGCAACCTATCTCTAGGCCTGCCCTCAGATGCCGAGCTGGAAGCAGCAATGCGAGGCAGTTCGGGCCGGCAGCCCATAGGATTCGAACCGAAACGGACGCAGATTCCCCTGGTGCGTAACGACATCGACGTCCTGAGTGACCGGTTCATGGATCGAACAATTCCCCAGGCCGTCACCCTCCTGCTCCGTGAGGAGGGTGGCGCCTTACACGTCAACGAACTTTACAATCGCCTTTTAGAAGGTGGCTTTAGGTTTACCGGCCAAAACCCAACCATCAGCATCGCCGTCTCGCTGAACCGCAATAGCCGCTTTCGCAAAGTTGCCCCGGGGACATTTGACCTGGTGATGCGAGATGCTTCGAAGGCCTCCTGAAAATCATTCCTAAAGCCTTCGCTACCCTCGTTTATCCACTCTTTGCCTTGGCATCGATAAAGCCGTACCTCAACTAACATCCCGTTCGCGAATTCACTTTCAGTTTTGCGTGTTTATTTTCGGTCTTTCGGTGCCGATTTCCTTACTGTTAAAGCAGCTGCAATTAGAAGGAAGATGGGCACCGCAAAATTATTGGTGGATCCCAGCGCGTAGAGTAAAATCACAGTTGTCGCCGAATTCTCGACACCTTGGGGGCCCTCATGAACAACCTTAGTTCGCCGCAGTTTCGATCCAAGGAAAACCTTGAGAAGTGGGCGAATTATCAACCAGAACAATGGCGCAACGACAAAGACAACGACCGTGCCCTGTTGCATACTCGTCAAAATAACCCCGATGCTCGTCAGCAAAGCCTGCTTCTGGATCTTCTCGGCCGGATAAATTACAAGATTCTCACCGGGGATCGGGTTTACGTGGAGGTGGAAGGGGTCGTTTACAAAACCCTTTACGGCGGTTACTGGTGCAGCGTATTCACTGGAATCCAACACTATCTTTTGCGGTGCGAAGAGATTCGAAGTTCGACCTGGGCTGGGGAAACCGGGCCGGCTGCCATTGTCGATTTGCCCATTTCTTTTTCACCAGATGGCTGGCAGGCCAGTGGCCACTCTCTCTCGTTCATACTATCCCGCGACTAGGCCACAAGTTTGGAAACCAGAGATCCCCTAAAAAGCTCACAGCCAAAAGACTCGAACAGGTTGGAAACTTTTAAATGCGAGCAATGATCCTTTCTGCGGGTTATGGCACCAGGCTCTGGCCCCTTACCGAGGATCGGACCAAGCCCGCCATTCCGATCCTGGGCAAGCCCCTGGTCGGTTACGTAGCGGAATACCTTGCTCAATATGGTTGCCACGATATCGTGGTAAATCTTCATCACCGGCCCGAATCCGTTAAGGCGGCATTGGGCGATGGCAGTCAATTCGGGGTAAATCTTCAGTATGTTGAAGAACTGGAGATTCTCGGTACGAGTGGCGCCCTGGATAATGCTCGCCACTTGTTAGGCAATGAGACCTTTGTTGTTATCAACGGAAAAATTATTACCGACATTGATTTGGGCAAGGCTCTCGACCATCACCGGGTTACGGAGGCTTTGGCCACGTTGGTTTTGCTCCCAAACAGCAATCGCGAGCAATTCAGTGTGGTCGATGTTCGCGACGGCCTGGTAGCCGGTTTTAGAGGAATGCCATCACCTGAGGTTGAGGATACACCCCTGATGTTCACCGGAATTCAGATTCTTGAACCGGGAATATTTGAATACATACCACGTGGGGTCTTTTCGCACTCCACGACCGACGTCTATCCCCAGGCGATGGCTGACGGCCAGAGAATCGGAGCATATGTTGCGCAGGGCCGGTGGTTTGAACTCTCAACCGTTCAGAGATATCTCGAGATCAGTCTTAGTATGCTCGCTGAAAAGGGCCAGGACACTTTTCGAGGAAAGAATTGTCGCCTCGAGGAAGGGGCCAAGGTGTTCGAATCAATCCTGTGGGACAACGTTACTGTGGGCTCGGGAGCAAGCCTGAGGCGCGTAATCGTAGGTGATGGAGTGACAATTCAGCCGGGCTCAATGGTTTATAACTCAGTAGTGGTTGCGGCCGCGCTGGTTCAGGGAAGGTCACGCCCGGAGAAAGCGTTAAAAGGAGAGTTTCAAGGCCCAAACTTTGTCGTGCCTCTAACGCGATGATACAATCTTTTGCTCAAGGAACGCTTGATTAAGAGAGAGTTGGGCCTGTTCCAATTTCTGCGAGGGACAAGAACCTATTTCAGTGTTGCGCATGAGTTCGGCCAAGCATGTGGTCTCCAATACCTTTGAGCTCCCGGCTGCTAACAGACTGCTGGAATTTCTTACCGCCCAGCGGATCAGCAACCCCCAAATCTTCCCCTTAACGCCCGACGCTTCGACTAGAAGTTACTTCCGCGTTACCTGGAAAAGGGGAGACGCAGTCGCCGCGGTTTACCCGGAACCTTTCGATCCGGAGTTTCACCCCTATCTCGATGTCAGTCGCCTGTTCGCTGCGAACGAGATCCCGGTGCCACAGATTTTTGCAGTTGATGGATCCCGCGGGATCATCGTTCAGGAAGACCTAAGCGATCGTAAATTGTTGGCTGTGTATGAGACGGCGCTGGAAGAGGAATGCGAACATTACAAGGAACAGGCGATAAGTTTGATAGCTCGTATCCAGAAGGCCACCGAGATGGCCACGGAAACAGAGTCTATCGCCAGTCGCCTGGCCTTTGATGAAGCCAAACTTTCATGGGAACTGAATTTCTTTGTCGAGCATTATTTTGGTAGCTTGCTAGGCGAGAAACTGCGCCATGCCGAGGCGGCTGAGTTAAAAGCCGAGCTGAACGATATTGCAGCCGAATTGGCCGCGGCGCCGCGAGTGCTCTGTCACCGAGATTTTCACGCAGCAAACCTGATGGTTGATGCCAAGGGTGAACTTAGGGTGATCGACCATCAGGATGCTCGTATGGGCCCAGCCTGTTACGACCTGGTGTCGTTCTTGCTAGATCGCCAGCCTACCCCCCCATCGCTCGGCGACTTGCGTGCGCATCGCTTGTTCTTCCTCGAGGAACGACGTAAGCAGGGATTGCCGTCACTTGATCCGGATGAGTTCGCATACCAGTTCAGATTAATGAGCATTCAGAGAGAACTTAAAGCCATCGGTACCTTCTCGTATCAGACGGCTGTTTGTGGGCGTGGAGCATTCTACAAGCAATTCATTCCTCCGACATTAGAGACCGTTCTGCAAGCAGCGGACTGGCTTCAGAGGTTCCCCACAATACGACGCATGATTCGGGAACGACTTAATTCGCACCGCGTAACTTCCTAGATCAAATGGCCACGGAATCACTGGAACCACAACTACCAAAACCCGCCTCAATAGATAAGCTTTCCGAGCACGTTGGCGCCCTGATTACGCTCAAGGGCTGGCTCTATAACGTTAGATCCAGCGGCAAGATTCTTTTCCCGCAGTTGCGTGACGGCACCGGGATAGTCCAATGCGTGGTCTTAAAGAACGCTGTTTCTGCTGAGCTTTGGGAAGGTTTAAAGGGCCTCGGTCAGGAATCTTCGCTAATCGTTCACGGCACTGTACGTGAGGATGCACGTGCTCCCGGAGGTTTCGAGTTGGATGTGGTGGACGCCCAGATACTACAGAGTGTCCATGACTATCCAATCACCCCTAAGGAACACGGAACCGAATTCCTGATGGATCACCGGCATCTCTGGCTCCGCTCGCGCCTCCAGCATGCAATCCTCAAAGTGCGACACACAGTAGTAAAGGCCGTTCGGGATTTTCTCGATAATGATGGCTTTACGCTTTGTGATGCCCCGATCTTTACTCCTGCCGCCTGTGAGGGAACGACGACGCTCTTTGAAGTCGATTACTTTGAAGGTGAGAAGGCCTACCTGACTCAATCGGGCCAGCTCTACAACGAAGCCACGGCGGCAGCGTTTGGGAAAGTTTACTGTTTTGGTCCGACATTTCGAGCTGAGAAATCAAAGACCCGCCGACATCTGACAGAGTTTTGGATGGTCGAGCCCGAGATGGCTTACGCTCGCCTCGACGATGTAATGAACCTTTCAGAACGGATGCTATCAGCCATTGCCGCCCGAGTCCTGGAAGAGCGTGGTGAAGAACTAAAAGTTCTGGAACGGGACACCGCCAAGCTCGAATCAATCAGGGCACCCTTCCCTAGAATTCAGTATAACGAGGCGGTGCGAATGTTGCAGGAAGCGCATGCTCAGGGCGCCCTGGAGACTAAATTCGAGTGGGGAGGCGATTTTGGCGCACCCGACGAAACCTACCTGTCCAGTCAGTTTGATCGGCCTGTTATGGTCCATCACTATCCCGCCGCCGTAAAAGCCTTTTATATGGCCCGCAACAGCGAACGTCCCGAGCTGGCTCTGGGGGTCGATGTACTGGCTTCGGAAGGTTATGGTGAGGTAATCGGCGGCGGTGAACGCGCCACCTCACTTCAGTTTCTTGAGGAACAAATCGCTCACCACCAGCTGCCGCAAGAAGCATTTGAGTGGTATCTGGATCTTCGACGCTACGGGAGTATTCCGCACGCAGGCTTTGGTATGGGCATCGAAAGATGCACCGCCTGGATGTGCGGCATCGAACACATCCGCGAGACGATCCCTTTTCCGAGAATGATTTATCGCTTGCGCCCTTAGATTTCCGGCAAATTCTTATGACTGATGAAATGCAAGAGAGGATTGTGACGATCTTCGGAGGCTCGAAGTGTCGTGACGTTGACCCTGAATATTTCGAAGCCAGAAGATTGGGCCAATTGTTGGCAGAGGCGGGTTATACAATCTGCACCGGTGGCTATCTTGGGGTGATGGAAGCAGCGAGTCGAGGCGCACGCGAACATGGTGGCCGGGTATTAGGCATCGTAATGAACCAGTTCAAGGCTGAGCCTAACCGATACTTGACGGACAAAGTGGCCACCCCTCACTTCTATGAACGGTTGCAACGTTTGATTACTCGTTCGGTTGGTTTCATAGCGGTCCGGGGAGGCATGGGAACGGTAACCGAGCTCTCGCTCGTTTGGAACAAAATCCAGACGGGGGTGCTTGCCCCGCGACCGTTGGTCCTGCTTGGAGATTGCTGGCCACCGCTGGTGCTGGCCTGGCAACAGTATCTAGCCGTCAGTGAAAATGATGTTAAAGCCCTGGATTTTGCTCTGACTGCAGACGAAGCGGTCGCCATTATCAAGGAAAAAACTCAAGGAGTGGTGTTATGAACTGTCCAAAATGCGGAACGCGCTTGCTGGAAGGGGCGGGTTTTTGCGGGGCCTGTGGATATCGACTCAGCCCTGAACCCCAGGGAACTGCCCAGCCGCATGGCATAAACATCGACCAGGACTCGCGCGGCCAGGGCTCAGGTTTTAGATATGAAGTTCTACATCAAACTTCTTTCTCGCTGGCCGTAGTACAGTTGCAGGCAGAACAATCCATTCAGGCCGAAGCAGGGGCAATGGTTTCGATGTCCGCAAACGTCGAACTGCAATCGCAAATGAAGGGAGGACTGTTCGGAGCCATCAAAAGGGCTGCGGGAGGCGAGTCGGCGTTTGTCTCCACATTTACGGCGCGGGGCGGTCCTGGTGAAGTCACCTTCGCTCCCGGAACCCCCGGGGATATTGCCGCCATCGAGTTGGGAGGGCAATCATTCTTTGTGCAATCAAGCTCCTATCTGGCCGGGGACAGCACATTGACGGTAGACACTCGCTGGGGCGGCGCCCGATCATTCTTTTCGGGTGAGGGGCTGTTTGTACTTATGGTGCAGGGAAGAGGTCTGCTGCTGGTCTCATCATTTGGTGCGATTCACCGGAAGAAACTGGGACCGGGCGAACGCTATATCGTCGATACAGGTCACCTGGTGGCTTGGGAAGGGACAACCCAGTACACTCTTCGTAAGGCCGCTACAGGCTTTTTCCGGAGCATGATGAGTGGCGAGGGTATCGTTGCGGAATTCCAGGGGCCGGGCGAGCTCCTGATCCAAACCCGAAATCTGGCCGCACTTGCTGGTCTACTCAAGCCTTTCTTTCCCAGCCAATCCGGTGGAAGCGGTGGCTTCAATTTGAACCTGGGTGGCTAAGAGTTAAAGCAATTTCTTATCATTGTGGCCCCGGTCTCAAAGATGGCTGTACAGACCAAACCAACAAAGGACTTGAAGATGATTCGCGTGCTGGGCGTGCCTTTGGGCTATGGCGCCAGCATGGCCGGCGTTGATATGGGGCCGGCGGCCTTGCGGGTGGCGCGGTTGACTCCCCGGATTAGACAGCTCGGCTATGAGGTCGAAGACCTGGGCGACTTGCAGCTGGAGCGACCCTCAGTTCCTCCGGATCAGGAGGATAAGCTCAAGTACGTTCAGCAGATAAGCGCGGCCTGTGAGTCACTCGCAAATCGGGTGAAGGAAATAGTCGCGGCGGGTCATCTCCCCATAGTGTTGGGAGGCGATCACTCTATTGCCATTGGCTCAATTGCAGGTGTCGCTAGTCATTTTAGAGAACAGAAACAGAGTCTGGGGCTTATTTGGTTCGACGCGCATGCGGACATGAACACGCCTGAAACAACTCCCTCGGGTAACATACACGGAATGCCCCTTGCCGTCTTGTTGGGATTTGGCTCCTCGCAGCTTACAGAGGTGGCCGGCTTCTCGCCCAAACTCGACCCAAAATTGTGCGCCCATGTGGGGGCTCGCGATATCGATGCCGGTGAGCGCGAGTTGATCCGGCGGCTGGGCATTCGTTTGTTCACGATGCGGGAGATCGACGAACGGGGAATGGCGGCGTGTATGGACGACGCAATCGCAATCGCTTCAAAAGCCAGCGGTGGCTATGCGGTAACGTTTGATGTAGATGCGCTTGACCCGGGCGACGCCCCGGGCTCGGGTACACTCGTTCGGGGCGGGCTAACTTATAGGGAAGCGCATCTGGCCATGGAGAAGATAGCTGATGCTGGAGGGATGCGATCGCTGGAAGTGGTGGAAATAAACACTGCTCTTGACGTAAACAACAAAACTGCCCAGCTGGGTGTGGAATTGATCCTTTCAGCGCTGGGCAAAACGATCCTGTAGCGACTGGAGAAAACTCGCCTTGGGAAGAAGAGTCAGGGTTGGAGTTATTTTCGGCGGCAGATCCGGTGAGCACGAGGTTTCCATTCGCTCGGCGGCCGCCATTATCGAGAACATCGATCGGAAAAAGTACGAGGTCCTGCCGGTCGCCATTACCAAGGAGGGAAAATGGCTGGCACCGGCCGAGGCAACCAAGCTCCTTCCCCAGTCCACGCACCAGTTGCTCTCGGCGGGTTCGACCCGGGCAACTGGCGATGTGGCTATTCTTGGGGACCCTTCACACCAAGGACTGATTTCCCTCGATTCCAGATCCGGACTGCCGTCGGAAAAACTTGATGTCATTTTTCCTGCCTTGCACGGACCCCTGGGTGAAGATGGGACGGTTCAAGGACTACTGGAGATGGCCGACATTCCTTATGTTGGCTGTGGGGTTTTAGCTTCGGCTTGTGGCATGGACAAAGTGACGATGAAGCTTCTGTTTGCGCAGGCGGATTTACCAATCTGTAAATACGTCTGGTTTCTTCGCTCACACTGGCAAACTGCCGAGGCTGAGGTAATCAGAAAAATCAGCCGTTATCTTGGTTTTCCTTGTTTTGTTAAGCCAGCCAATCTCGGCTCTTCAGTCGGAGTGTCGAAAGCCACTGATCGAGCTTCACTCAAAGCCGCCGTCAATCTTGCCGGCGAGTATGACCGCAAGATAATAGTCGAAGAAGGACTCGATGCCAGGGAGATCGAGTGCGCGATTCTGGGAAACGCAGAGCCTCGGGCGAGTTTACCGGGTGAATATGTTGTTCATGATGAGGCCAGTCGCTTTCTTGATTACACGGAGAAATATTCCAACACCGGAAATGTGCAATTTGTGGTTCCTGCGCCAATCTCAAAGACCTTGACGAATCAGATACAGCGGCTGGCGGTACGCGCTTTTCAAGCAGTGGATGGTTCAGGGCTGGCTCGAGTGGATTTCTTTTTGAGGCGGGATACAAAAGAGTTGCTGCTTAATGAACTAAACACAATGCCCGGGTTAACTGAGGTCTCGGGCTATCCAAAGATGTGGGCCGCTTCCGGGCTTCCGTTCGCGGATCTCTTCGAGCGCCTCATTAAGCTGGCCTTCGAACGTCATCAAGAAAAGTCGCTTTTGAAGACGAGTATCTGACTTACTCTTTGGGTGCTGCTCGGTATCCTTTCCGAGTTCTCACAGTTAATCCGGAATCTGAAAGTTTAACTTCCAGCTTACGCCACTTGCCATCTCGAGCCGGATTTAAAGGTCGGTAAGCTAACGTATACTGATGGCCTAATTCCTCGGCGATATTGGCAAAGGCATCACGCAAAGCTGGACCACCCGGAGAGGCTACAAAGCGTCCTCCAGTTTTATCGGCGAAATCACGGAGCATAAGCGCCGTTTGGAACCCCCGGGCGCGATCAGTTGGCGACATATCCACCGCGTAGATGCTCGCTCCAATCGCCAGGGCACTCTCCAAAGCACGCCGGGAACTCGCATTGCTAAAGGTATCGATGCCATCAGACAGGATCACAATTGCCTTTCGTCGCTCCTGCCGTTTGTTCAAGGCTTCGGTTGCCGTAACGATGGCGTCATTCAAAGTGGTCATTCCTTTGGCGCGAATGCTATAGGCTATCGGGGCCAGGTCACGACCACCTGAGAAATCCTGCAGCTGCTCGACTTTGGTATCAAAGCGAAATACTGCCGCCACATCCTCTTCGCGCAGCCCGTCCAGAAATCTTATTGCCGCCGAACGTCCCAGGGAGAGACGGCTTTCCATGCTGCCTGAGGTGTCGAGCAAAACCACCGAGGCAAAGGGGGATTCTTGAAGGGCAAAGCCGGTTATTAGCGACGCGTCGACCTCCTTGCCATCCTCATAGACCTTAAAATCAGCCTTCTGGAGACCGCGTACGTATTTGCCAGCAGAATCCGTCACGGTGATGTTCAAGATAACCAGATCGGTATTTGTGCGAACGACATCGTCGTCTTGAGCCAGACAGCGAGAGGGGAGGGCGAGGCACAGAGAAAGAAACAGGAGAACCTTAAGAGAAAGGAAATTCAAGACTTTAAAAACTCTTCATCAACGAACCATATTTCGCACCAGCTTTATTAGTTCAAGTAATACATTAGCTTCGTTTATCACCCCGGTGGATATGACTTGCCGGGGAGTTTTCTTGAACTGTTCGCCAACGGAAACGGCTGACTCACCCAACTGGGTAATCGCCGACTCGAGGTCGCTGGGCGGCTTCGGTAAGGTTACATCATCATCCTGCCCACCAGCCTCGCTGCGAATCCTCCGGGCAAGCTTTTCCACTTTGTCCAAACGACGGAGATCCTCCCGATCTAGTTTTCCTTTTTTCTTCACCGAGGCAACTAGTTCTTTTCCTAGTTCAGTTAGTTGATCGGCTCGCTCAAGGTTCTCACGGTGTTCACGCTGAGCATACTTGATCGCTCTTTTGGCGCGCATCTCTTCCTCGATGGAGGTAAGTGGGCCACTTTCATCGGAACCAGTCTTGTCGGTGGGCAGGCTGCTGTCCGGCCTGGGCGGTAGTTGGGGACGTTGGGCCTTTGCGCATTGGAGAATAGCAAAGCCACAGATCACCAGAACGAGAGCGCGCTTAACTATTTTGCTCAGGTTCGTGCAGTTATTCACCGGGTGCTCTTTGGTAACTTTAAAATAAACGGGAAACGACTATTGCTATAACTCTGACGGCTCGCTAGCGGTGAGGGGTTGCACCGGCCCACTCGTTGCTGGTGATAATAACGCACGTACGGCAAGCCACTCTGAGATAGAACCTTAAGTCTCGGCGCGCCGACCGTTAAAGAAAAGCTTGAGAATTTCGTCACGGCACGCGTGCCGGGTTATCCGGGGAATTGAGAAATTGGTCACCCTTCGACGAGCGTTTTGTGATGACTATCGTCTTCGGTTCAAGTCGCTCGGGAGGCCGCTGTTTGCCCTGTGCGGAGGTAAAGGCTAGCTGGGACGAATTCGGCTCGCCGGTGAGTCCAATTAGTTTCACTGACGAGTACTCCCTGGCGGGCATCTTTACGCTGTAGGCACCTTCCTGATGCGGTTCCAGAGTCGCCGGATGAACTGCCACTGCGCTCTCTACGAGCTCGCCGTCTTTTCGCTGGCGGAGCTCCAGCTGGATCGAGAGACCAGTTAAAGTTTCACCTGATATATTCTGCACCCGGCCGCCGAGGATGGTCTCAGTTCCCTTCAGTAACGGTTCGTCGACTATGATCTTGGCCTTGGGAGGGTCCTTTCGTGGGGATTCGGGCGCAGGAGTCGCTACAGATGTGATTTCGGCGTGCCGCTTTCTAAGCCAGGCGTAACCGACCAGCAGCGCTCCTGAAATTATGAGCGCGCAAATTACCCCCAAAAGGATTCGCCACGAGCGTCGGGGCTCACCGCCCGCGTTTAAGTCTATTGAGTCGTGAATCATCTCAAAGCAGAGCTGAGGTTTTACCTTAACTCAGGTATTAAGGTTCGGGCAACCTTCCGGGCGGAGGAGCTCCGGTAACTGAGTTAACCAGTGAGGCAAGAAAATCCTCTTCGGCCAGTCCGCTACTGGGAAGGGTTACCCACTCGGCTCCCGTAGCTCCATCTGTGCGGCCTTCAATCTTGGCATTAACGGAGACGTTTGCGCTGGTGCCGTCGATGGGCTGAACCTCTACAGTCAGCGTGTAACGACCTCGAGTCCAGCCACGGGTGGTTGTGTCAGGGAGGTTTGCATAACGGCTGAGCTCAGATTCTGACACTACGACGCCCTTAATAAATGTGTGCGGCTGGCTAACGATGATTCCATCCACAAGTCGGGAAGCAGCCTCGTCGACTACTAGCTTACGGTCGCGCATAACATCCTGAACTCCCTGAATGATGGCGTCCCGACGTGCACTAATGCGGTATGGGTTTGGTAACGGTGCGGGTCCTCGCGTGCGACCCTTGCCAAAATCTATTCCGCGACCGGCGCCCACATCGGTCTTGGCGCCATTGTCCGCTGGCACACGGTCACTACCGGTATCCCGAACTCGTTCGTTCTGCTTGTCTATGCCCTTGCCCTGAGCGAGAGCAGTGGTAGCGAGGCTGATAGAAATAACCATAGCAGCAAGAATTCGTCCGATCATTTCACACCCCCGTGAACTGAATTCATGATTTTTAGTGGGTCGACAGGCCGAGCATAGATTAACGCTGTTACAAATTCAAGCAAGCGTTTGGAGTCCGCTTTGGAGTGCGCTGCCTTGTCGGCGCTTTAGTAGTGGTTTAGGGGAGGAGTGTCATCGCTTTCGTAGCGGTCGTGAGGCGGCGTTGAACTTGAATCGGTGAGGCCTGCTCAGGCTGCGCGTGGCCAAAGCGGCGACCAGGCGCCGCACTCCAAAAATTATTTATTAGCGGCGTCGCGCTCGTCGCGTTCGCGTTCCCAACGACGTAGTGCCTGCACTCCCACTTCAAAATCTCTTGAGTTGGAATAAAAATTATGGGCTCCGTCATCGCGTGAGGGTTCACGAACGTAATAGAGAAAATTTGTCTGGGCTGGATTGAGTGCGGCTACAAGCGAACTTTCTCCCGGCGAAGCTACTGGGCCTGGTGGTAAACCAACAATTAGACGTGTGTTGTAGGGAGACCTTCGTTCCACATCGCTCTTGTAGACCTTACCATCATCACGCCACTTGCCTTCGAGTTTGGACGCATAAATCACAGTTGAGTCGATCGCCAGTGGCATGTCTAATTTGAGGCGGTTGTAAACCACTGAAGCAATAAGCGGCCTCTCAGCTGCGAGTTTTGCTTCCGTCTCGATTAAGGAAGCGGTGGTGACGATCTGTCGGGGCGTCTTTTCCAAAAGGGCTGCTTGCCGAGACCATTCGGCCCGCCAAACCTGACGAAATCGCTTCACCATGAGCTCGATTAGTTCGACGGGTGATGTACGCTCGGGAGAGAACTCATATGTGTCCGGATAGAGGTAACCTTCAAGGTTCTGCGCAAGTGGATCGAAGTCCTTGATGAGGGCGACGTTGTCCATTAGGGGAAGGGCAGTCTTCGCATCGGCCAGGCCAAGTTCAGGGATCTTCCACATCGCCTCTGCAATGTCCCAACGGGTCCAACCTTCAACGATTGTCAGACGCGTCAGGCGATTCTCGCCGCGCTCAAGTTTTGCCACGGCAGAAACGGGGGAGATGGGAGAAGGGAAGTCATACTCACCCGCTTTAAAATTGGAGCCCTTGCCTGTTAACTTCAAGTAAATTGCTAACGGCCACCGGTTCCTGATGATCCCTTCGGCGGCGAGCTTCCTGATTACAGCCCCTGAGGAGGAGCCTTTGGGAATCTCAATGTACTGGCCACTCTTCGAATGGGTCACCGGACGGCGCAGATCTCGCACTGCCCAGAAAGCGAAGGCGGTCGCGGCAAGCAAAAGCAGTAGAATGATGGCAATCAGAATCCGTTTCATTTTAGGTGTACTAGCTTGCCTTCACTCCGGGCGCTGGTCTACGTTCCTGGTGCTCGTCGAGAAAATCGCGCAGGATAATGGCAGCCGCTTCGCTATCGACCTGCGATGCGATTTCCTCGGAGTTCGATCCCTCATTTTTCAAGTTGGCTCGCGCTTCAACCGAGGTTAGGCGCTCATCCTGGAGAAAAACCGGGATGCCCAGGGACAGCGCAAAGTTCCTGGCTGCTTTTTCAACCTCAACGGCGGCTTGGCCTCTGGTTCCGTCCAAAGACAGCGGCAAACCGATAACCAGGGTTTGCGCGTCAAAGCGCTGGGTCAGGCTTGAAACCTGGTTCAATAGTCGCTTCCAGCTGGAGCGCTGGAGGGGGTCGAGCCTTCGAATTGAGATTTTTAACGCATCTGAAACAGCGACGCCGACCCGCTTTTTACCGAGATCCAAAGCCAGAATCGGGGCCTCGATCTCGACTATTCCGCTTGAATTTTCTAAAGGCTTGCTCACGTGTCTCGCAATCAACTCGTAAATAAGGGTTTGGCGGCAGTAAAGCTTGCGCCGCCGCAACCGCGGCCTGTATCATACGAACGGATCTTGCGCGGCGTTACTGCTTAAGATCCTACGTTAACTTTTAGAGGTAAATAATGTCGTTTCGAACTAAATTCATCCTGATCCTCCTCTCCGCCACGCTGGCCCTCTACACCGTAGTGGGCGGCTGGATTTCCACCCGGGCGCAGCAACCCGCAAACGATCCTAACGCGCAACTGCGGATCTTCGAAAGCGTGCTTCAGCATATCCAAAATGACTATGTCGATGAACCAAACATGGACAAGGTCAAGGCCGGAGCTTTGCGGGGACTGGCATATGGGTTGGATCCTTATTCGACGTATCTGACCCCGGACCAGGTCAAGGATTATAGCGAAAACGGAAAGGACAATCAGCTTGGAATTGGTGCCGAGCTGTCCCAGGTGGCTTCCTATCTTTATGTAATCGCGCCAATGAAGGGTTCCCCTGCCGACCAGGCTGGCATTCGAGCGGGGGATATTATTGAGTACATAGATAACAAAGCAACCCGTGACATTTCCCTCTATGATGCCAAGCAATTGCTTAATGGGCCCAGCGGTTCAGAAGTCAAGTTACGTATTTTGCGCGCAAATATCAGCCCCATGACAGTTCAGGTAAAACGAGGAGCTGCGCGCGCTGCCGCCGCGGAGGCGCGAATGGAGGCAGGACGGATTGGAGTTTTACGCCTGAACAGTTTTGAAAACGGCGACGCAGCCGAGGCTCGCACCCGGCTGCAGGACATTTTGAAACAAGGCGCGCAGAAGTTGGTTCTGGATCTGAGGGGCACGGCTGGCGGTTCAATCACAGAAGCCGTGGCAGTTGCGAATCTCTTCGTTAAAGAGGGGATTCTGGCGCAAACGATTGGCCGGGAAGGCAAGGCCCTCAAGACGTTCAGTGCCGATCCGAAAAGCGTGGTATTCCCCGGTTCTTTGGTTGTTCTAATCGACAATGGTACAGCCGGCGCTGCGGAAGTCGTGGCTTCGGCCGTGCTGGAAAGAAATCGCGGCCAGGTCGTCGGCGAGAAGAGCTTTGGCGCCGGAGCCGAACAGCAACTGTTCACGCTTAGAGGGGGTGACGGCCTGCTCTTAACCACAATCAAATGGGCGTCAGGAAACGGGAAACCATTCCTGGGTGAAGATCGAACCCGTTCAGGAGTCACACCTTCACTAGAGGTTAAGCGCCCGGAAGTTGCCGAGGCAATAGACCCGGAAGACCTGACCGGGAACGATGACGACGAAGTTAGCAAGCCTGACCAGCCAGCCGAAAAGAGGGAACCGGTAACACCTCCGCCTGGGCCGCGTCCCCCTGCCGAAGACGTACAAATGAAGAAGGCCCTCGAGCTGCTGCGCGAGTCGAAACCTGCGGCAATGCAACGCGCCGCATAGCGGCTTAGGCTTAGGTTTGACCGCGGAGGCGGTGCCAAAATTCTGGAGGGGCGGCCCTTCGTGGCCGCCCCTCCGCCTTAGCGAGGTCGATTTTCGGCATGAGTCAGCGTGACGCCTCGAAGGAGCGGCCACGGAGTTCAACAGCAGGCTACCGCCTGCAGATCTCTCAAGCAATACGTTTTTCGTTAGGCTTAAGCGCTTTGTTTGTAGTTTCGTGTGATTTCGTGGATCGTTCTTTTTGCCGCGCAAACGATCGGCGAAATCACACCAAATTAAACGAAAATTACACTAAACGCCGTGGTGGTTCTCCGGGAAGGGCCTCCAGATTTTTGCAGTAGCCTCGGCAGGCCCAAAAAGCGTGCTCGAAAGGGTACCAAAGCGGCGACGAGGCGCCGCACTCCAAAGGCCGTTCTATTTAAGTATTCACGAATCCCATATCGGGTAGCCTAAGCCTTCCACTCACCAACCCGTGACTCCTCCTAAGCAGCGGAAAGATTGAGATCACATTGTGAAACCGTTGCATTACTCGGATTTTCACTCAAATACCTTGGAATTTAGCCGGTTCAAGCCAAAATCCACATCCCCTGACGTTTGAGGAACAGTGGTTGCAGCTTTCTCTCCCCGAGTGTTGAACTCGATATTTCTACTAGGTTAGAAGGAGAAGCTGAGCGATGATTTTCACGAACAAACTTTTACCGGTTGCTTTAATAGCAGCATTGGTTGGTGGGTCAGTTGGGGCCCTGGTGATGCACTCGCGAAGCCAATCGGCTTCGGCGGAAAACAGTGCGGTGACCGCCCCGAATCAGACTGCCGAGCAGTTGGACGGGGTGCCAACAAATTTTGATACTGCCGCGGAACAAACGGCCTACAAGACTGGCTTTGCCGACGGCTTCCACGCCGCGGACCAGGTCAGCCAGCAGGCGGCCGTGGCAAACACTGGAAGCCGCTATGTTTCCCGTAACGTCACACGGCGTAGTGCTCCGCGACGAGTCTACTATGACTATTCACGATCAAGGGATCGAAGTTTCTGGGATAAGCACCGAGACAAGCTCACAGTAGCTATCGGTACTGGCGCCGGCGCGGCCATTGGTGGCCTGGTTGGCGGCAAGAAGGGTGCTGTGATTGGCGCGCTTTCTGGTGCAGGTGGATCAGCCCTGTACACCTATAAACTACGGAAACGCAACCCGCGCCGCTACTAACTTGCTCTAGTTGGACGGGCTATGCAAAGCACGAAACTAAAAGCTAGGGCACTCATCGCTCTTCTGGCTTTCTCATGGGCAGCTCCGGAAATCGGAGCTGCCCATTTGGCTGCTACTTCGCCAGCGAGCTCGAGAGCGTCAGAGACAAGACTGCCCACCTCGCGGGCTGAACTACCGCTTCCCGTACGCTTACGCGAAGTACGAGGGCGAGGATTATTAATCAGCGCCTGGGTGGCTGGCCAGGGTCCGTTCACTTTTGCAGTTGATACGGGGGCTGGAAGTTTATTGATTACCCCCGAACTCGCAGCAAGGACCCGTCTGTCTTCCCGTGGACGAACTGTTGAGATTGGAGGCCTCAGCCGAAGCGGGACAGTTTCCGCGCAGCAGGTGACCATCAGAGACCTGGCTCTCGGAGAGCCCAATAATCTCCTGGCGACGCGCCAGCACCGGGTCTTAATCGTACCCAATCTGCCCGAGGGCATCGATGGGATTCTCGATCCGACTGAAGCCTATAGTCCCTTCGGATATGTGATTGATATGCCAAACCGACGCTTGCTGGCATTTGATACTCGCACCGAACGCCTCAGAGTTGGAGCCGAACCTACTGGAGGCGCCGTAGTTCGTTGGGTACGTGAGTCTGGAGGGCGACGTCCATTCGTCAGGCTAGGTGACAACCGGCTGGCCTTGATTGATACCGGTTCGGGATTTGGGCTGGCGGTGAGTCAAGATTCTGCGGACCTGAACAACCGCCGCGGTAAAGCGGTTCGCGACCTTGCCGGCGGAGCAGTTGAATCAAAACGGATTGAACCATCCACTGTCACTATCGGTTCGCTGGTTTTGCGCGGAGTGCCAACGGACATCCTTTTTGGCGCACATCAGAGTGTTCCCGTTCTCTTGGGACGCGACGCGCTCTACCCTTTCCGCCTGACTTTTGATCCAGCCAGCCGTCTAATTGAAATAGCACCAGTAGGCCAGTAGGGGCGGCCCCTCCCGTGGCCGCCCCCTCGGCTCAACAAGCTCGATTTTCAGGTTTATCTATCCTGCGCCGATCACCTTAGTGATGCCAGAGACGGCGTAGATGAGGATACGATCCACGAAATCACACGAAACTACACGAACACACAACGACATACCCGGGTGGTGCTTTGGCGTCTAAAGATTCTTGCGTGGGGTCGAGGTTTGTTAGTTTTGTAGTTAGGCAAAAGTTTCAGAGGGGAATGTTGCCATGCTTCTTTGGCGGATTTGTATCGCGTTTGTTCTCGAGAAGTGCCAGGGCGCGGATTAGTTTCGGCCTGGTGGTTGCAGGTTCAATCACCTCGTCGATAAAACCTCTCTCGGCCGCTACATAGGGGTTAGCAAACTTGGTTTCCAATTCAGCAATCTTAGCCTTCCGCGCCGCCTCAATATCCTTCGCCTCGTTTATTTCGCGCTTATAAAGCACACCGACAGCGCCTTCGGCACCCATAACGGCGATTTCAGCCGTCGGCCAGGCATAGTTGATATCGGTCCGGATATGCTTTGAAGCCATTACACAGTAGGCTCCGCCATAGGCCTTTCGGGTAATGACCGTTACCTTTGGGACGGTTGCTTCAGCAAACGCATACAGGAGCTTGGCTCCGTGCCGAATGATGCCGCCGTGTTCCTGGGAAACTCCTGGCAGAAAGCCTGGCACATCCTCGAATGTCAGTAAGGGAATGTTAAAGCAATCACAAAAGCGCACAAATCGAGCACCTTTGGTGGAAGCATCAATGTCCAGGACACCCGCTAAGAACGCCGGCTGGTTCGCGACGATCCCGACTGCCCGACCATCAAGCCGGGCAAAGCCCACACAGATGTTTGGGGCAAAGTGCTGTTGCACTTCAAAGAAATACCCATCATCAACGACATGTCGGATTACCTCGCGTATGTCGTAGGGCTGGTTCGAGGCTTCAGGAACAATTCTGTTAAGTTCGGGCTCAACTCTGTCAGCCGGATCATCTGTTTCCAACCGCGGCGGATCCTCCAGGTTGTT
>Ga0187892_10004344_pt1 | contig 23983 bp, 23 predicted proteins | sample MA1701073metaG_FD_139345 | JGI IMG/M metagenome (GOLD analysis project Ga0187892, IMG submission 139345) | Bio-ooze microbial communities from a basaltic lava cave in the Kipuka Kanohina Cave System on the Island of Hawaii, USA - MA170107-3 metaG ... | reverse complement strand
CGGCTTCGACGCACAGCCGCGCGCCGCGTATCTGACCTTGTTGCCGCTGCTCGTCATCTGGTTTTCCGGCACGGTGGCCGGAGTCACGCTGATCGAAGACCGCTGGCTGATCGGCGCGATCGGCGTGGGCTCGCTGCTGCTTTTCCCGTGGATGCACCACGCGCTCAAGCGCTATCAGCACGATCGCATCCGCTACGGCCGGGAGCAGGCGAGCTTCGAGCCCGCGACCGCCGGCTTCTACGGCGTCTATGGCAAGAGCATCTTCCTGTTGATCGCGGCGGGTGCGATTGCCACGCTTGTGGGCGTGATCGTGGCAACGGTTGCCGCGGTGCTGGCGCGCGAGGGCGGTTCGGCGCCGCCGGTCAGCACGTCGACGGCGATGATCACAGGCTTTGTCTTCCTCGGCGTCGTCTACCTGATGCTGTGGCCTTATTACGCGGCGCGTTTGCAGAAGATCGTATGGGCCAATACGCAGCTGGGCCCGGTGCGCTTTGCCACGCATATCAAGGCGGCGCCGCTCGCGAAACTCGTGTTCAAGTGCGTGATGCTGACCTTGCTGACCGCCGGTTTCTACTGGCCCTTCGTGGCCGTTGCGCTGGCGCGTTATCGCGTGCAATGCATGGAAGTCATCGCGCCCGCTGCGCTGAACGAAGTCGTCGCCGGCGTCAGTGCGCCGGCACCCGCAGCCGGCGAAGGCGCGGTTGATCTTTTCGGCTTGGACGTCGGACTGTGACGCAGCCGCTCGTTTCCTTCGATGGCACGTACTTCGATGGCGCGAGCGCGGCCGCAACCGCGGTTCGCGTCGACCTGATCGGCCGCCGGTTGCTCATCTGGGCGAACGATGGGCGGCTGCTGCGACAGACCTCGCTACGCGAACTCGAACTATCAGAACCCTTTGCGCATGCACCTCGCCTCGCGCTGCTGCCGGACGGCGCGACACTGGAAGTGCCCGACTCCCGGGGGTTTACGCAGGCGCTCGGTAACGCCGGCCAGCCGCCGATGCTGGTCGCACGCTTGCAGGCTTGGTGGCCGGCGACGATCGTCGCGCTCGTGCTGCTTGTTGCTTTGATGGTGTTTGCCTACACACGCGGCATTCCGGCCGCGGCAAAGTGGGCGGCGTTTGCGCTGCCAGTCGAACTCGAGCAGCGCATCGGACTGCAGGTGCTCGATGCGCTCGACCATCAACACCTCGCGCCGAGCAATCTTGCGGCTTCGCGCAGAAGCGCCCTGGAGCATCGCTTCGTTCCCGCGGGGGAACGCGTTGCGCCGAACGTGGTTTATTACATCGAGTATCGCGCCGCCACCGAAGGCGCCGGCATCAACGCGTTTGCGCTGCCGGGCGGAACCATTGTTCTGCTGGACGGACTCGTGGAAAAAGCCCGCAACGAAGATCAGGTGCTCGCGGTGCTTGCTCACGAACTCGGACACGTGGTCAACAAGCACGGCATGCGCAATGTGCTGCAGGCGGTGGGCATCGGCGCGTTGGCCGGTTTGGTGTGGGGCGACTTTGCCGGCATCGCGGCCAATGTGCCGGTGATCGCCGGCGTGCTGCGTTACACGCGTGACTTCGAACGCGAAGCCGACGATTTCGCGATCTCGTTTCTGCGCGCGAATGACATCCCGATTTATGCGTTGATCGACTTCTTCGAAATCGTCCAGCAGCTTCGCGGCAAGTCGGACGCCGATCCTCTGCCTGAGTTTTTTTCCTCGCATCCGGCAACGGCTGAGCGCATCAGGCGGCTGCGGCTGGCGGCGGAGGCGCAGAAATGAATCGGGTGGTATCGCGCATTTTGCGCAGGTATCTCAGGCCCGCGATCGCACGCGAGCCGTACCAGCTGGTCATCTCGCCGTCGATCAGCTCGATAGGCTTGTCAGTGAACTGCGCGCGTAAGCGGTCGCGATGCTTCGCGCGGAACATGAACGGCTCGGTGGACAGCAGCACGCGATCGGCGGCGTCGACCGCGGCCTCGAGCTCCACTTCCGGATAGCGCGCCGCGCCCGCGAAGCCACCGGCACCATGCAGTACGTCCCAGCCGACGAGCGCGAGCGTGCGCGCGATGTAGGTGTCGGCGGCGACCGTCATCCACGGCTTCAGCCAGATCAGATACAGCACGCGCTCGCGCGGCCAGCGGGTCGCTGCGCAGGCGTCGAGTTCGCGCTGCAGTCGCTCGCACAGCGCTTCGGCCTGCGCGCTTCGATGGAAGATACCGCCCAGCAGTCGATACAGGTCCAGGTTTTCGTGCGGCGCGTTCGGATGGGTGACGATGACGTTGGGCACAAAGTCGCGCAACAGCTCGACTGTCGGTTGCTCGTTTTCGTCGATGTTGACGATGACGTGCGTCGGCGCGAGTTTGCGCAGCCTCGCGAGATTTACGTCCTTGGTGCCGCCGACTTTAGGGACGTCGCGAACGCGCTCGCGCGGGTGGATGCAGAACCCGGTACGAGCAACCACCTGGTCGGCGAGATTGAGGTCGAACAGCAGTTCGGTGATCGATGGCACCAGCGAGACGATGCGTGCGTCGTCGCCGGCGGGCACAAAGACGGCCCCCAGCGCATCGCTTTGCATTTCAGTGGCGTCCGGAAACGGGCGAGGGGCCCGTCCGGGCCCCTCGAAGCATCGACGAGCTTCTCGTCAACGCAAAAGAATCAGTGCGTGCAGTTTGCGTGAGCGCACTTGTCTCGCGCAAGAGGTAGTGCCCAGCTTTTGGGATACTCGTACTCAAACTGGGGATCAGACTGCCGTGGCTGGATTACGCACGATCACGTAGTTCGTGTCTGCTCGTCTGCGGGTTTGCGCGGTTTGTACGCGCGCTTTGCCATCAACCGGTCAAAGAGCGCGTTGGGCACAAGGCGCAGCAGCCTGGCGACGATCGCCATTTGCCAGGGAATGACGGTGTAGCTTGCGCCGCGATCGATCGCATCCACAGCGCGGCGCGCGAAGACATCGGCGTCCATCAGGAACGGCATCGCGTACGGATTTTTTGCGGTGAGCGGTGTGCGTACGAAACCCGGCGCGATTGTGATGACCGCGATTCCGAATTGCTTGACCTCGATGCGCAGGCTTTCGAGGTAATTGATCGCCGCCGCTTTGGAGGCGCAATACGCTTCGGAGCCGGGCAGGCCGCGTATTCCGGCCACGCTGGCAATGCCAACGAGTTTTCCACGGCCGCGCGCGCGCATCGGCGCGATGAACGGGTGAAAAGTCGTCGCCATCGCCAGCACGTTCGTCTCGAGCACCTGCCGGAACGCATCGAGGTCTTCGTAGTACTCGGTCAGAACGCCGATCGAGATTCCGGCGTTGGCGATTACCACGTCGGCGCCGCCTGAATCCGAATCGAAGTTGAGCGCGGCCGCAATCAGCGCGTCCTTGTCGGTCACATCAACCGCGTAGCTGCGGTGTGCGCCCGGAAGCGTCGCGAGCAGCGCATCGAGTCTTTGCTGCCCGCGCGCAATGAGGCCGAGTGTTGCGCCGCGCGCCGCGTATTCGCGCGCCAGCGCTTCGCCGATGCCGCTGGAGGCGCCGGTGATGAAAACGTTCACTGCGAGAAAGTGTTAGATATGGAGGGGTCGGAGCCCATTCTTCGGCTGCGCGCGCGGCACTTCGAGGGCGAGATCGTCCGGCGAAAATGGGATCTGACCCCTGGTTGTGGTAGGTCAGAGCCCATTCTTCGGCTGTGCGGTTGGCACTTCGAGGGCGAGATCGTCCGGCGAAAATGAGATCTGACCCCTGGGTTGTTGAAGGTCAGAGCCCATTCTTCGGCTGTGCGCGCGGCACGTCGAGGAGCTATCGTCCGCCGAAAATGGGGTCTGACCCCATTTATTTTTTGCGTTCGGTGCGCGCACGCTTGAGGAGCGAATCCATCACCGTCAGCGTGGCCTCGCGACTGCCGACCATCGACGGCGCGGTGATGAACTTGCCGTCCACCGCCACGGCCGGCGTGCCGTCGATCCGATACGCACGCCAGGTCTGCGTCGCCCGATTGGCGCTCGTGGCCACCGAGAACGAATTGAAACTGTCGAGCCACTTCTTGCGGTCGATGCCGTTGGCCGCCATCAGATCAGCAATCTCGTTGGTGTCCAGCAGTTTCTTCTTGTTGGTGTGGATCGCGGCGAATACCTTGTCATGCACATCGGCAATGCGTCCCATCTGCTCCAGCGTGTAGTAGAGCTTCGTGTGCGGCAGCGTCTCGTTGTTCCAGTTGATGTGAACGCGCTTGTAGTCGATGTCGGTTTGCTTTTTGCGCCACGACTCCAGGTCAGGGCTGAACGAGTAGCAATGCGGGCAGCCGTACTGAAAGAACTCCAGCACTTCGATCTTCGCTCCGTCCACCGGGTGCGGGGGCTGAACCACCCGGAACGGAGCCGCCGGAGGCTGGCCTTGTGCGAATGCATGGCGGATAGCAGGCAACAGCGCGATGGCGGCGAGCGCGGTGACGGTGCGGCGGCGGTGATGATCCAAAGTCATGGAGTTCCTCGTTCGAACTTGCCGTCTTCAACGGTCAGCGCACGCCGGCGGCTGACCCGTCATTTCACCCGAATAACCTGCGCGTCAATGCTGTTTTCCGCCAACATCCGGCGAATGCGATCGATGTCGTTTAACTGGCCGTAAGGACCCAGCCGCACGCGATATAGGGTCGCGCCGCCTTGCTCGATCGGAAACACCTTCGCTTCGAGCCCCATTAACGCCAGCCGCGCGCGCATCGCGTCGGCGTCGTCGGGCGTACGAAAGGCGCCCGCCTGAAGCAGATAGCGTGTGACGTCGCCGGCGGCAGCATCGGTCGCTGGAACTCCCTTTTCAAGCGGCGGCGGCCCCGCCTTGGGGTCGGATTTCGCGTCGAGTTTGGCGGTTTGGGGAAGCGGCTGCGGCTGCGCCGTGTACAGCGGCTTGTTCGGATCCGGCAGCTTGCCGTCCAGGCCGGGTCTGACTTTGTCGGTCGGCCGCTGCACCTTGTTGATAAACGGCACCGGCGCATTGGTCAGATAAAGCGCTACCGCAACCGCGATCGCCAAACCTGCGACCAGCCCAGCGGTAAAGCCGAACACCCCGGTACTGACCGGCCCCTCAACCTTCACGCTTCACACCTTCACCCTTCACCGCTCACATCTTTTCAGGGGCCGACACGCCGATGATCGCCAGCCCGTTGCGCAACACCCGCTGCGCCGCCCGCAACAGCGCAAGACGCGCGTCGCGCAAGCTTGCATCGTCGATCAATACGCGTTCGGCATTGTAAAAGCCGTGAAAATCGGCCGCGAGTTCCTTCAGATAGAACGCGACCTGGTGCGGCCCCAGTTCGCTTGCCGCCGTGCGCAGCATGTCCGGATACTCGGCCAGTCGATTCAGCAGCGCGGCCTCCTTGCCGCTTACCAACGGCGCAAGATCGATTTGCAGCGCCGCGTCCCCGTCCTTGTTCACACCAGTTTCGCGCGCCTGCGCCAGCACTGAACAGATGCGTGCATGCGCGTATTGCACGTAATAGACGGGGTTGTCTTCGCTCTTCGACAGCGCGAGGTCGACATCGAACACGAATTCAGTGTCGGCCTTGCGCGACACGAGAAAAAAACGCATCGCGTCGCGTCCCACCCAGTCGAGCAGGTCGCGCAGCGTGACATAGCTGCCGCTGCGCTTGGACATCTTCACTTCGGCGCCCGCGCGCATCACGCGCACCATCTTGTGCAGCAGGTAGTCGGGATAGCCTTCGGGAATTTCGCGGCCCTGCGACCGCGCGACGACTTTCAGGCCGGCGCGCACGCGCGCAACCATGCCGTGATGATCCGAGCCGTGCACGTTGATCACCTTGTCGAAACCGCGCTCGAATTTAGTGACGTGATACGCGACGTCGGGCACAAAGTAGGTGTAGCTGCCGTCGGACTTGCGCATGACGCGGTCCTTGTCGTCGACCATGCCGTCCACCGCCGTCGTTCGCAGCCACAGCGCTCCTTCGTGCTCGTAGGTCAAACCAGAATCGACCATCGCACCGACCGCGGCCTCTACCTTGCCTTCTGTGTAGAGCGAAGACTCGAGGAAGTAGTGGTCGAACGACACGCCGAACGCGGCGAGGTCCATGTCCTGCTCATGGCGCAGGTACGCGACGGCAAAGCGGCGGAGATTGTCGAGATCGCTCACATCGCCGCTCGCTGTCACGGGGGTCCCATCGCGCGCGGTCTGCGTCTTGCGCTCGAGAAACTCGCGCGCGATGTCGGCGATGTAGTCGCCCTGATAGCCGATCGCGGAGGGGTCGATACGTTCGCCCTGCAATTCGCGCGCGCGCGCCTGCACGGATGTCGCCAGGGTCGCAATCTGAACGCCGGCGTCGTTGTAGTAGAACTCGCGCGTCACCTGCCAGCCTTGCGCGGCGAGCAGATTCGCAAGCGCATCGCCAAGCGCGGCTTGCCGCGCGTGCCCGAGGTGCAGCGGACCGGTCGGGTTCGCGGAGACGAATTCGACCATCACGCGGCGGCCGTTCGCCTCGCCGGTTCTGCCGAAGTTCTCGCGCTGGCGCAGCACCTCGTGCACAACCGCCTGCCTGGCAGCGGCCGCAAGCCGCAGGTTGATGAAGCCTGGAACGGCGACTTCGACTGCGTCGATCAAGCCCGCTGCGCGAGCGTCGCCGCGCAGGTGCCCGGCGATCGTTGCCGCGACGTCGCGGGGATTTTTCTTCAGTTCCTTGGCGATCTGCAGCGCGATGTTGCACGCGGCGTCGCCGTGAGCCGCGGCCTTCGGCCGCTCGAGCTGCACCGTGGCTCCGCTCACGCCGATGGCGGCGAGGGCATCTTCGAACAGGGAAACGATCTGCCGCTGGTGCTGCGCAAGCATGAAGACGCGAGGCGAAGTTGCAAAACAAAGGGCGCGGATTGTATCGGCGCCCCTGGTTTGCTACCCGCTCGACTAGTGGCGCTTAAGCGTTCGCTTCATCACCGCCGACCCTTGCTCGACGAGCACGCCGACCGGTCCCGCGAGTTCGTTCGGCAGCACGTCGGTGATCCACACAACACGGCTGCGTCCATCGCCATCGGCAAATACCTGCATCGACGCGTTGTGGTGCGTAGCGCGGCCATCGACCGCGGCGTACGCGAAGCGGCGCGTCGCATCGTCAAGATCAACCAGAAGCTCGCGCACGATCGCGCCATTGGCGAACGTGACGATTCGGGCGCCGCCCTCAAGTCGGGTCGCGACGACGACGCCCGGCACCAGACGCCGGTGCACCTCGCCCACATCGCGCACCGCCGCCCACACGTCCTCGGGCTGCGCGTCGATGAAGATTTCCTTGCGAATCGAAGCCATTTGCTCTCCTACTGCATGCAGACCGCTTCGACGTTGTTGCCGTCGGGATCGAGCAGGAACGCCGCGTAATACGTGGGGCTGTAGTCCGCGCGCAACCCGGGACGGCCGTGATCGCGACCGCCGGCCTCGACACCGGTCTTGTGGAATCGATCGACCGCGTCCCGATTCGGCGCACGCAACGCCAAATGCGTTCCGGGATTCGTCGTATTTGTGGTGACGTACAGCCACAGCGCCGGCTCGCCCGCGGGTCCGAAGCCCGCACCGGAAGCATCGCGCGAACACAGCACGTGCCCCAGCGGCGCGAGCGCCGCGCCGTAAAAACGTACGCTCGCGTCCAGATTTCTTACCTTCAAACCAATGTGATCGAACATGATGACCTCCTTGATCGGAGGTCATCCTAAGAGAGCGAGGCCGCCGGAACTTGGAGGATCTTGCGATCTCCGCGTGCCGCCCGGCGAAAGCTGCGCGGCGAGACGCCGGCGGCGCGATGGAAGGTGCGTACAAAGTTCGAGAGATCGCCAAAGCCGACATCGAGTGCGATGTCGGTGATCGATGGGCCGTCGCCGGCGAGAAGGCGCGCCGCGCGCCGCAGCCGCGCGCGGACGAGGTATTGATGCGGCGTGACGCCGAGCACCTTCGTGAAAAGTCGCAGAAAGTGAAACGCGCTCAGCCCGGCTTCGCGCGCGGCGCTATCGAGATCGATCGGTTCATGCGAGCGTGCGTCCAGCCACAACGCCGCCTCCACCGCGCGGCGCCGATCGCGCGCGCGGGCTTCCGGTGGCTTGCGACTGCGCCCGGAAACGACCTCGATAAAGCGGGACGTGAACAACATTCCCAATTCGTCGAGGCCGACGTCGCTCTCACCCGCAGCGGCCGACTGTGCGAGTTCACCGAGCACCATCAGCTCAGGCACGGGCGGCACGACGCCGACGCGCCAGATTTCGGTGTCATCGCAGAGCGACTCGACCAGCTCCACAGCGAGGTGAAACGACAGACATTCGTCGCCACAAACGTGGTGGTCGTGCGTGCAGATGTACTCGTCGCCGGGATGGCCGACCAGTATCGACCCCGCCACCAGTTCGAATGACGCTCCGCGTGTGCGATAGCCGAAGCTGCCTTTGCGCACATAGGCAACGGAGAAGTCTGGGCGCATCTCGACGAACGGCTTGTCCGTGGGGCCGCGAGTGCATCGATAGTCGACCACCGACATCGATTCGCGTTTGAGAAGGGTTGTGGCTTCCATCACTGGTGGAGTCTAGTCGGTGACGCTGCCTAGTGCCGCAACGCGCTCGCCAGACTGCGCGCGATGTCGCGCGCGACCAGCGGCTTGGCGAGGACGTCCACGACGCCGGCGGCGCGTGCGCGGGTCGAAAGAGCGGACGTCACAAAGCCGCTCATCAACACGATCGGTATATCGGAACGGATTCGGCGAATCTCTTTCGCGAGTTCCGATCCGGTCATGTCGGGCATTGCCTCGTCCGACAGCACCGCGTTGAAACGGTCCGGCGCGGCGCGAAACGTTGCGAGCGCGGCCGCGCTCGACGTGAAACCCACCGGTTCGTAGCCGAGCTCGGCGATCATTTCTTCACCGAGCCGCACCAGCGCTTCTTCGTCATCAACCAGCAGGATCGTTTCGCCGGTTCCGTTGGGAATCGATTCTTCAACCTTCTTGCGCGGCGCGATCGAGCTCTGCCATGGCAGGAATACGGTGAACGTAGAACCTTCGCCAACGCGGCTCTCGACATCGATGCCACCGCCCAGATCGCTGACGATGCCGTGCACGAGCGACAGGCCGAGTCCGGTGCCGACGCCGACTTCCTTCGTGGTGAAGAAGGGATCGAAGATGCGTTCGAGCAGTTGGGGGGCGATGCCGGTTCCCGTATCGCGCACGCTCAGGCGAACGTAGTTGCCGCTGGCCAGATTGCATGTTGCGCATACGGGTCCGGTTAGATCTTCCAGCTCGAGCGAGACGGTCAGCGTGCCGGTCGACTTCATCGACTGCACGGCGTTCGCGCACAGATTCATTACAACCTGATGCACCTGCGTCGGGTCACCCAGTACCGCGGCATCGCCGACCGCAAGCCTGCGTTCAAGCCGGACACCGGACGGAAGCGATGCCGCAATCAAGTCGAGCGCCTCGGTGACCACCGACTGAACGTGCACGGCCACGCGCTCGCCCATGCCGCTGCGGCTGAAAGCGAGAATGCGCTCGACCAGCGATTTGGCGCGCATGCCGGCGCTCATCGCCGCGTCGATGTGCCGCCGCAGCGCGGTTCCCTCGGCCGATTGCTTCTGCGCCATTTCGCCGTATCCGAGAATCGCGGCGAGGATATTGTTGAAGTCGTGTGCAATGCCGCCGGCGAGCGTCCCCATCGCTTCCAGCTTCTTCGCTTGCAGCAGTTGCCCGGCCAGGCGATCGCGTTCGGCTTCGGCGGTCTTGCGATCGGTGATGTCTTCCATCGAACCGGCCATGCGATACGGATGACCCTCGGCATCCCTGAGTGCTATGCCGCGCTGCCGGTACCAGCGCCAGTCACCGGAGTGATGCTGCAAGCGGTACTCGACTCTGAAGTGCGCGGTCCTGCCGCGCAGATGATCCGAAATCGCCGTCCGCACAACCTCAAGATCATCCGGGTGATAGATCGTGCGCGCGATCCATTCACGCCGTTGTCGTTGCGGCTCGCCCGCCGTGTGCCACAACAGCTCCTGCGCGCGTGCCGACAAAAACATGCGGTCGCTCGCGAGATCCCAATCCCACAGCCCCTCGTTCGAGCCCGCGACGGCGAGCTGATAGCGCTCCTCCGATTGCCGCAGTGCCTGCTCGGTCTGTTTCAGCGTGTCGATATCGCTGGCCGATCCGGCCCACCGTATCTTGTTTCCCGCCGCGTCGCGAACGGACATGCCGCGAACGCGCACCCAGCGGTACACACCGTCGGGGTGGCGAAAGCGGTACTCGCCATCGCGAATGTCGGTCAGTCCCTCCGCATGCCGGCGAGAATCGTCGTCATAGCGCTGCCTGTCGTCGGGATGGACATTGAGCAGCGCTTTCCACTCGCTGCGCTTGCGCACCGTAACGTCGGAATCGACGCCCAGGATGCTCATCGCACGCTTGGACGTGAACATGCAGTCGCTGACCATGTCCCAGTCCAGGATGCCGTCATTCGAACCGGCGACCGTCAGCGCCAGGCGTTCTTCGCTCTCACGCAACGCTTCCTCGGTGAACTTGCGTTTCGTGATGTCCACCGTCGAGCCGGCGAGCCGTTCGGGTTTGCCTTGTGCGTTGCGGAAGCACTGCCCGCGCGCCTGCACCCAGCGCACCTCGCCGGTTCCGGAAACGACGATTCGAAACTCGAACTCGAAGCGACTGGAGTCACCGGCCAACTGCTCCGCCTTGAATTTCGCGACCCGCGCCTTGTCGTCTGGATGAATCGGTAGACGCGCGAAATATTCCGACTGGCTGGCCGGCTTGAAGTCGATCGGAAAGCCATAGATCTCGTTCAGTTTCCCGGATGCATAAAACGCATCACTCGCCACATCCCAGACCCAGTGTCCCTCGCTAGAGCCGGTCATCGCGAGCGAATAGCGCTCTTCTGACAAACGCAGCGACTCTTCGGTGCGCTTGCGTGCATCGATGTCGCTGACCGACCCGGCCATGCGATAGGGCTTGCCCGTCGCATCGCGCACGCACACACCACGAATCCGCGCCCAGCGATAGCTGCCGTTCTGATGCCGGAACCGAAATTCTCCTTCGTAGGCCGGCGCATGCCCTGCCAGATGCCCTTCCAGTGCAGCCGCATTTCGCGGCGCATCGTCGGGATGCAATTGAACCGCAGCGAGCCAGTCATCCAAAGGCTGCTTGTCGGGCCCGGGCGGAAGCCCAAGGAGTTCGCGGCCCCGCGCTGACTCAAAGGCGGTTCGTGTGATCAGGTCCACATCCCAGATGCCGTCGTCGGAACCATCCACCGCGAGACAGAAGCGCTCCCGCGCTTCCTCGAGCGACTCCTGGGTCCGGTGCAGGCGCGAGAACTGCCGCATCACCAGCGCGAGCAGCAATGCAGCAAGGATGCCGAGCGCAAGCGTACGAATGATCGTTCCCGAGGACTGCGTGCGCCACGCCGCGAAGGCGACGGCGGCGTCGCGGGTGACGATGACGGCAAGCGGATAGTCGGCCACCAGTTGCGTGCTGCCGAAACGGTCGACGCCGTCGATCGGACGGATCCCCCGCGGGGATGCCGGCTCGCCGGCAACGCGTGCCGCGAGAAGTTCGTCAAACAGCGGAAAGCGCTGACCGAGCGCCGACTCGACCTGCGGATAGCGGGCGAGCAGGGTGCCGTTGTGATGCATCAGTGTGATGTTCGTTCCCGGTTCGAGCCGCACGTCGCGATAGAACTGGTGGAAGTAGTCGATCCGCCCGCGCGCCACGATGACGCCCGCGAATTCACCCGCCGGCGTCTCGAGGCGGCGCGCGATCGGAAAGATCCAGCGTTGATCGAATTCGCTGCGCAATGCGCCGTCGACGACGACGCCGATGTTCCGGTCGTCGCGCAGCGCACGGAAATACGCTCGGGTGGTCAAATCCGGATTCGGCGTCGGCCGGGTGTTGACAAAGGATGCCGCACGCCCGGATCCGGACGCATCCACGATGGCCAGACCGTCGAGCTGAACCAGCCCTACGGCCTGTTCCTTCAGGTAGACGCCCAGTTCTTCTTCGCTTTGCCCCGCGAGCGCGCCCTTTTGGAATTGCAGCGCGATGTGCCGCAGAACGAAATCGACCGCCTGCATGGCGCGGGCGGTCTGCTCCGCAATGACGCGCGCCTGGCTGTCAAGCTCCCGGCGCGTGTCGCTGACAACCAACCGGTAGCCGCGCGCGATGTCGTACACCGCTGTGGCCGCAATGATGGCAATCAACAGTCCGCCGACCCAGGGGATGCATCGTCGCGGCCACTGTCGCGACTGGAGTGACGCAAGCCGCGCTTTGAAGCTCATTTCGCGGAGGGAATCAGATTTCGAACGGCGCTCACCAGCGTTTCGCGCGAAACCGGCTTTGGCAGCACGCTCGCCACGCCGAGCGAACGCGCTACCGCGCCTTTGCACGCGATACCCGCGAAGAAACAGGACGACAGCGCAAGGATCGGCGCGCCTGGATGCTCGTTCGCAACCCGTGTCACCCGTTCCACGCCACCCTGACGCGGAAACGGAACATCGACGACGACGAGGTCGAATCGATCGTCGTTACCTGGGTTACGTGGGGCGCCGGCGCGTTCCTCGACGGCAGCGCAGCCGCATTCGCCGAGCCACTCTTGCAGCAGCCCGAACAGCGCGGGGTCGGCGTCGACAATCAGAACGCGCGCGTGAGGCGCTGCGCGACCCTGCGCTTCGCTTGCGGAATTGGTGCCGTTCAAATCGGCTTGTCGCTCACTGGTTGTGGCCATCTGCGATTCGCGTTCTTGGCGAACCCGTCGTGTTGCTGGATTGCGATGATTTCGCCCGCGGGCCGTTGCTGCCGCATGTCGCGGCAAGGTCGGCAGATTACATTTGAAATACCGGTCGGATGATCAAATCCAGGACTGCCGCAACGTTACAACTGCAATCACTTAACCCAACGCCGCAACGAGGGCGCAATCGGTAGGCGCGAGGATGCTGCTGTATCGCAGCGGAGCCGAACATGGAAGCGATCCTCAACCCATCACTGACGAGACTTGAAAAGGATGTGCTGCTGACCATCCGCAATGGCCAGGGGCGTTGTCTCGCGGTCTTTCGGGGCGCGGTATGGCTCACGCAGGAAAACGATCCGCGCGACATCGTGCTTCAAAGCGGCGACAGTTTTACTTTCGATCGGCAAGGCGTGGCGCTCGTGCACGCGCTCGAGGCAACGAGTCTGGTCGTGCTGGACGCCGCGCCCGCAGCCAGACAGGTTCGCTACGAGGTGGCGTGGTTGCGGGCACGATCGAGCATGCCGGTTTATCGGCGTGTCGCCGAGGTGGTCCAAAGGGTCTGGGCGGGTTTTACCGTTCGCGCACGTTCCATTAAAACCGTGTTTCGCCAGGCCGGGTGAGCGTCGGAACGAACTAGCATGTCTTCCGAGCTGGAGCGGGAGCGCCTTTCCTTCCCTCCAGCGAGGAATCCCAATCCGTTGAAAAAGTCCCTTCAGGTATTTCTTGCTTTGTTCGGCATGACTGTCGATTCTTATCGCGTCGCTTCACATCGTCCTTGGTCCGTCAGCGATACCGGGGTCGATTCCGGTCAATGCCACGATGGACAGTGAAGATCGCCGTTCGTCATCGTGGTCGTTCAGTCGCGGATTGCAAGCAGCGGGCGGCGCTGACGCCGCCGCGCGCCCCAGCGTATTCAAAAGACGTGCTTTATGCCGATCACGACCTCGGTGATGTCGTTTTTGCCGGGCGAGGTCAAACCCGCCGGCAGCGTTGAATGCCAGCGGCCCAGACCACCGATACCGGCGTTCGCTTCGTTGTCGAAGCGCGTGGTCGACGTGTACAACGACGTGCGGCGCGACAGGTCGTATTGATATCCGGCGCCGAGCGCCAGCGTTTCGTTGTCGCTGCCGGTGCGCGGATCGTTGAGGACCGCCTGCGCGCGGACGACGTGCTTGCCGGCGATGCGATAGTCGCTGCCAACCCAGTAGCCGCGGCCATCGAGATTGGCGGCACGTCCGTCGTTGACGTTGATAAAGCCGCCGAGGACGCGCGCCGGCCCGATGGTCACCGCGGTTGCCACTGTCGTGACCGCAACGTCGGTTGCGCTTGCGCCCGCGGTTTGATCGTCCACGTGCGAGACGATCGTATCGACCAGCCCCGCGGTGTAGCGAACGAACACGTCGAAAAGGCGTTGATCGCTCGCGGTGCCAGCGCCTTCACCGGCCCCGTACAACGCACCCGCGCGCAGTCCGCCGAAGACCGGCGATTCGTAGCGAATCGAGTTGTTGACGCGCGCCGGACCGCTGTTGCCCGTTGCGCCCGCGGCCGGGGGTGTGGCAGTCGCCGATGCGCCGCGTATTGGTTCGTACCCGCCGGCAAAGCCTCCGATCACCGCGCTGCTGGGACCTGTCACGTTGTTGGAAAACGCGCTGAATTCGTTCGACGCGACATACAGGCTGCTGTATTGCCGGCCCAGCGAAAATTGGCCGAAGTTTCCCTGTAAGCCGACGAACGCCTGACGTCCGAACAGCACGCCGCCTTGTCCCAACGTGCCGTCGTCCGCGTTGATTCCCGCTTCAAGCGTGTACACCGCGCGCAGTCCAGAGCCGAGATCTTCCACGCCGCGCAGACCGAAACGGGAACCCGAAAGTCCGCCGGATTGAACGCGGCTAAGCGATGCATCGCCTTTGGCTGCCTGCACGTAACCATCGACAACGCCATAAACGGTCACGCTGGGGTTCGTGGTCGCTTGCTGTGCCTGCGCACCGAGCGCAACCAGCGCCACGCCGACCGCGATTGAAAGTCGAGTATGTCTTTGCATGAGTTCACCTTGCTGAAGCAGTTGTTGATCTCCTCAACAAAAAAGAAGCCCCGCCCAGTCCGACCTGCGGACAAGCGGGGCCAACGCGCCGGGAGGCGCGGGGGAGGAGACAACCGTTGTCAGCGGATCTGCGGTCGCTTACTCAGCCGTGACGCCGATGGCGCGCAGGCCGGCTTGCCTGATCTGGCGCTCTTGAACTTGTGTTGCTTGAACCGGGCCGACCTCGCCATAGCTCAGCAAACCCAGTCGCGCTGCTTCGCGCGTTTCGGCAGCAACCTGTGCGCGCGTCGCCGTCGAAGCGACTGCGACGGCTTTGCCGATTTCGCCGACCGGCAATTCACCGGCGATCTGCGCGGCCTTCAGCTCGGCACGAACTTCAGCGCGGCTCTTCGCGCTGGGAGATGCCTGCTTGTCAAAGCCGAACGGATCGATGTCATTGGCCAGCACAGAAGAAGAGATCAACAGCGCGGCGAGGAAAAGATTGCGTTTCATGGTGTTTCCCTTTCTGGGTGCGTATGTGGACTTCAGCCGCCAGCCTATTCATCTCGGGAAATCCGGTATTGCTGACTGCTGTGCGCAGTGTCGTGCCCGCAAGTTGCCGAAGGGTTTCGGTTCGAGCGCCGCAGATTTCGAATGCAACAACAACCAGGGGTCGGACCCCAATTTCGCCGACGCGAGGCACGCGGCCACGACTAGTCGCGGCGCAGGCGAAATTGGGCTCTGACCCCTCCGCATTCAGGGGTCGGACCGCAATTTCGCCAACGCGAAGGCACGGACTAACGATCAGTCGCGGCGCGAGGAGAAATTGGGCTCTGACCCCTCCAACTCTAGGTCTTTCGCCCCCGCCGTAACCGCCGCGCGGGCGCTGTCCCGATCTGCCCAATCCGCCACGGCGCGTGCGCAAATTTCTCGACGAGGAACTCGACCATCGCCGTGACCTTCGGCAGGCGATGTTTGCCCGGCGGCATCAGCGCGTGCATCGGCAAAGGCTCGACGTGATGCACGTCGGTCAGTAGCGCGACAAGATCGCCGCGCGAAAGATGCGGGCCGACGACTATGTCTGCGAGCCGCAGCACGCCCATGCCGAGCAGCGCCAGCTGCAGCAGCGTCTCGGCGTTGTTCGCGCTGTGCGAGCCATGCACTTCGATCGACCGCACGCCGTCGTTGACTTTGAACGGCCAGTGCGACAGGTGCGGATGATCGAAAAAACGCAGACAGTTGTGATGCGCGAGATCTTCCGGCGTCCTCGGTGTTCCGTGCTTCGCGAGATAAGCCGGCGCGGCGCAGATCACGCGCTCGAGGTCGCAGATGCGGCGCGCGATCAGCGACGAGTCGCGCAACACGCTACCGCGCACCGCCAGGTCTGCGCCATCTTCGACCAGATCGACCAGGCGGTCGGTCACGGTGAGTTCGATTTCGATTTGCGGGTAGCGCGCGGTGAATTCCGGAAGCACGGGCGGAAGCTGGTGCAGCCCGAACGCCACGCCGGAATGCATGCGCAGCAGCCCACGCGGGGCGAGTTGCGCCTGCGCGGCGTCGCGTTCGGCTTCGTCGATATCCGCCAGGATGCGCTGCGCACGCGCGAAGAACCGTTCGCCCTCAGGGGTCAGACCGAGGCTGCGTGTCGTGCGCGACAACAACCGCACACCAAGGCGGTTTTCAAGACGCGTGACGATCTTGGATACCGCCGAGGGTGACAAACCAAGCTCGCGCGCGGCGGCTGAGAAGCCACCAGACTCGACGGCGCGCGCAAACGCGGTCAGCTCGCCGGTTCGATCCATTTCGCTTGTGCCATTGATTCACAAGTCAAGTTCCGACAGAACGGATTGTAGGCAGCCGCGTCAGCAACTAGATTGGCGTCACTGCCACTGCGCATTGAAAGGAGTGGGCAATGACAACGAATCGCCCAATGATCGACTACGACGCGGCGCGCCGCCGCGCCGTCGAATTGCGGAACAAAGAGTTCGCGAGAATTTATCGCGCGTTTGGAAAGCACCTGTCGAGCGCGTTCGCGAGTGCGCGCGAAATTCTGGTTGACGTACGCGCGCGACTGCGCGCAAACGCCCGCTGGATCTGGTTCGGCGCGCAGTAGTGGCTGACCCGCACTCGCGCCTCGGTCAGAAAATCATCGCGCGCGTATGAGGCTCCAGCGTTGCGCCGATGACGGTCGCGGCGCCGGCGATGCCGTCGCACGCGTCGATCAGCGCCGCGTCGCGCGCATGTTCGGCGCGCGCCATCGCGCAGGCATACATGCGCACGCCGGCCGCGTGCGCCTCGGCCAGAAAATCGCCGACGGTTTTCGTGCGGGCGGCGTCGGTGTGCGCGCTATCGGCTACCCCGCGTACGAGCCACCGCACTGCCGTGCCGGTGAAATGCATTTCGACATCGACGTCGAGTGCGCGCGCCGCGAGCGCGTAGACGAACGGCGCAGCGGCAAGCTGCGCGCCGTTGTCGCGCTCAGGCCCGCACGACCACAACACGATGACGAGCCGTTGCGCATTCATGCTCAGTAGCCGCCGAAGCCCGAGCCGCGCGAATCGAAATCAACCGGAGTCGATTCGAAGCGCGCCAGCCGCGGCGCCAACCACTCACGATAAGTCGCAGCGTCGAGCAACTCAACGCGTTCAGTTTCCAGCGCGGTCGGCGTGATGCGAAAGAGCCATCCGGCGCCGTACGGATCGCGCACGATCAGTTCGGCATCGCGTTCGACCGCGGCGTTTGCGAGCAGGATGCGACATGACAGCGGCGCGTGAATCGCGACCGCGGACTTCGCGGTTTCCATTACGCCGAGCGAACGATCCCGCGCAACCAGCGTATCCACCGGCCGCGGCGCAAAGAACATGAACTGCCCGTGTGCCACCACAAGATGAGTGGTACCGATCGTCGCCGCGCCGTCGTCCTCAACGCGCACCCACATGTCCTGCTCCGGCGCGTACAAGAGATCGTCCGGCAGCAGAGCCAGTTGCGAGAGTGGCGCAGCGTCAGTCATGCGTGCTTTACCCTCGGGGAGCACGAGGGGCCAGCCCCTCGTTCCTCATCTAGCACGTCCGGCGCGTGCGCCGGCGACGCCAACGACACAGCTTCGCTGTGTCGTTGGCGGAAGAGTATGGGAGTCGAACCCACCAGGGATTGCTGGCAACCCCCACCAGATTTGAAGTCTGGCCGGACCACCGGGTCACGGGACTCTTCCCACCGATCCTCCAGCAAATGGCTAGCAGCCGTTTGCTGCGCAAAGCTCCCCTCTTCCCTCGCGGGAGAGGCGTGGGGGAGAGGGGGCTGAGCGCTCAAACTGTCGATCATGACCGGCGCTCAGTAATTCACGTCGTCCATGGATTCGGCCGCCGCACCAGATGATCATCGCGAACGCGACGCGTGTAGCCCACCCTGTCGAAGAACTCGAGAATCTGGATCGCCACCTTGCGCCCGCCGCCGATGCGGTCGCGAAACTGCGCGGCGCGCGCTGCGCCCGATGCGCCTGCGAGTTCGGCGGTGATGTCGGCCATTGCGCGCACCGCATCGGTCAGAAAAAAGTGATCGTGCGCAACCAGCGTGATCTCGCCGACGCGCGCCACGCGCCGCAGCACGGTACGCACCTCGGCTTCGGGAATCTTGGTAGCACGCGCGATGTCGCGAACGCGCGGTGGTTCGAAGCGTTGCTCCATCAGGAGCGGCTTGATTTTCTCCCAACGCAGCCGTTCGCCACTGCCAAGCTCGGCCTTGTGCGATGGATCGCCGACGAAGGCGCCGCGCCGAACGAGACGCCCCGCGCTCAGTTGTTCTTCGATCAGTTCGGCAAACGCGTCGGCGCTGAGCGCGGGCGCGACCATTCTTCGCAGCCGGTGTTGTTCGACGCCGGGCATCTCGGGCTCGCGCTCGTGCGTCGCGGCAACCGCCGCGAGTAGTTTCTCGTGAAGCGAGCGCCAGCGCGCCGCGCTGAACGCGAATCCGGCGGCGATGCGCGCGTTGCAGCTTTGCAGCAGCACGGTCATCTCGCCGTCGAGCAGATTCCAGCCCGACTGTAATCGCGCCAGGGCAACCATTTCGTGCTCGAGCCACGCAGCAAGCGCCTGCGCCGGCGGTTGATCGCGCAGCGCGCGCAACGCGACGAGTCGTGCATCGGTGCGCCGGCCGCGCCTGGGCGGCGCGATGTCGAGCACGACGCCGCCCCCGAGCGTGCGGCGCGCCTGCGCATCGCGCACGATGAAACGGTCGCCGTGGCAGGCTGCGATCGGCCGGTCGAGCGCGACGGAAGCGAGCGCGGTCGCGCCCGCTTCGAACTCGTCGCCGTCGAGCCGGGCGATGCGCGCGATCACATCGTCGGTGCCGTGATGGAAATGCAGACTCGAGCCACTCGCGAGCGCGCGCCCATGCGGCGCGAACGTCAATGCCACATCGAGCCGGTCGGTCGCGTTGTCAAGCGCGGTCGATTGAATCCACAGCCCGCGATCGACGTCGGCCTTTTCGATGCCCGCAAGATTCAGCGCGCACCGTTCGCCCGCCCCACCGTTCGTCGCCGCCTTGTCTTGAACATGCAGCGATCGTACTCGCGCTGTTAGACCGCGCGGCTCGATCGCCACCGTATCGCCGACCTGCACACGTCCGGCGTGGGCAGTGCCGGTGACGACGGTGCCGATTCCCGCGAGCGTGAACGCGCGATCGATCGCCAGCCGGAAATACCCGGCCGCCTCGCGCCGATGCTGCGCGCGCGTCTGCGCATGCAGCTCAGCGCGTAGGGCCTCGATGCCGGCGCCGGAAAGCGACGACACCGGGAAAACCGGCCACGCGCCTGCGGCCGAGCCTGAGGTTCGCGCCGCCAGTTGTGCAATGACCTCATCGATTCGCGCGGTGTCGACCACATCGATCTTGGTCAGCGCAACCGCGCCGCGCCCAATGCCGAGCATCGCGAGGATGTCCAGATGCTCATCGGTTTGCGGCATCACGCCGTCGTCGGCTGCGACTACCAGCAGCGCGAAGTCGATGCCGGTCGCGCCGGCGACCATCGCGTGCACGAACTTCTCGTGTCCCGGTACATCGACGAAGCCGAGTGTGGACCCGTCATCCAGCGCTTCGTACGCATAGCCGAGCTCGATCGAGATTCCGCGTTTTATTTCCTCCGGCAACCGGTCGGTGTTGCGACCGGTCAAGCGCTTGATCAGCGCGGTCTTGCCGTGGTCGATATGACCCGCCGTTCCGATCAGCATGGGTTGGGGTCCGCTTGCAGGTTGGCGATGAAGCGCGCTTCATCTGCCTCAGATAGGCACCGCAGGTCCAGCCACAGCGCGCCGTCGTGAATACGACCGATCACCGGAACCGGCAACGCGCGCAGCTGCGCTTCGAGTTTTTCAGTGCGACGACCTCTTCGCGGTGTGATCACGAGCGCCGCGGATGGCAATCGCTCGACCGGCTGACTGCCGGAGCCGATCTGGCTCGCACAATCCAAGGTGCAGACCTCAAAGTCCTTGCCAGCCCAGCGCGCCATTGCCGGTCGCAGGCGCTCGCATGCCACGCGAATATCGTCGCGTGAACGCATCAACATTCCAAGCACAGGCAGCCGTTCCGGCAGCCGGTGATCGGACGCAATCACACGCAGGGTCGCTTCGAGCGCCGCGAGCGTGAGTTTGGATACGCGCAATGCACGCTTCAGTGGATCCTTCGTGATCTTCGCGATCAACTCTTTGCGGCCGGCGATGATGCCGGCCTGTGGGCCGAACAACAACTTGTCACCGGAGAACGTAACCACGTCGGCGCCGGCCGCGAGCGTGTCGCGCGGCATAGGCTCCGCGGGCAGGCCGAAACGCGTGAGATCAACCAGCGCACCGGAGCCGAGATCGACTGCAAACGGCACGCCGCGCGCGTGCGCAATGGCGGCGATTTCAGCTTCGGGCACGTTCGCCGTGAAGCCGGTCACCGCGTAGTTCGAAGCATGCGCTTTCACGACCAGCGCGGTGCGATCGGTGATCGCCTTCTCGTAGTCGCGCGCGTGGGTACGATTCGTCGTTCCCACTTCAACCAGCTTGCAGCCGGCCGCCTTCATGATGTCGGGCAGGCGGAACGCGCCGCCGATTTCAATCAACTCGCCCCGCGAGATCACGACCTCGCGCCTGGCAACCAGCGCCTTCAAGATCAGCAGCACCGCGGCGGCGTTGTTGTTGACGATGGTCGATGCCTCGCAACCGGTCAGTTCACGGAGCAGCTCTTCGACGATCGTGTCGCGATCGCCACGGCCGCCGCGTGCGAGGTCGTATTCGAGCGCCGCGTAGTCGCGCATGGCCTGGCCGACCGCGTCGATCGCTTCCGATGCGAGCAACGATCGGCCGAGATTGGTGTGAATCACCGTGCCGGTGAGGTTGAGGACCGGGCGCAGGCGCGGGCTTTGATCGCGCGCGACGGCAAGCGCGATCTGCGTCTTGAGTTCGTTTTCGCCCGGCGCGTCCGCGCCGCTGCCGATCTGCTCGCGCGCCAGCGCGAGTACCGCCTGCACACATCGCTTGACCGGCAGCCGCCCGTGTTCGTCGGCGAGCGCGATAAGCGCCGGCGTGCCGAGCAAGCGATCGACCGATGGCAAGCCGGCAAGCGGGCTGGGTGAGGGTTCTTTCGTCTTTGCCTCACCCGCACCGGGCAGAGTCAAATCGCGAGCCACTAGCCGCTGCCGGGATGAAACAGCAGGTTGGGGCCGGATCGCGAATAGCCCTGTTCGTCGACCAGCACGTCGAGCGCAAGTGAAGCAAGGTCGTCGGCAACCGCGTCGAGCTGCGGGTCCTTGTCCTGCGCAAAAACTTTCAGGTACGAATGGCATTCGTCGCAGATCTCGGCGCTTGTAGCCGCGCCTCTCGCTGCGCCCCGGTCCGCCCCATCCGTCTGGTTCTCCGCTGCTTCAAGCGCGAGGTAACCGACGCCCTTGTCGCTCTCGCAGGCCGAGCACTTGACCCGCACCATGTTCCATTCGGTAGTGCACAGCGAGCAAATCAGATAGCGCAGGTTCGCCTGTACGCCGCCGATGCGGATCACGCTCGCGACCGGACGCGATGCGCATACCGGGCACACGGTCGCTACATCACACGACCCGACATCGGCCGCATTCAACTGCGCTGCCATGCGCGTGAAGTACACCTGTAAGGCTGCGCCGACAAAGGGGACGTGGGCCGCATCATCGTCGAGCGTGGCTCCGAGGAGAACACGGTCGGCAATGGCTTCGAGCGTCAACTCCTCCAGGCCAGCTGTGCGAGCAGCGGCGTCGTGGGTCGCGGCGGCGGCGGCGAGGATGTCGCGCAGATCTGCGCGCCACACCGCACCGCGCGCATGACTTTGCGCCGCGAGCGGCGGCATGCCGTACTGGCGGCTGGCGTCAAGCGCGCTTTGCGCGAGCGCACCCGCGGCACGAGCGCCGAGCGCCGCCTGCTGGCCGCGCGCAATCGCGCCCATCAGCCGCAGAAAGTCGCCCATCACGTGACGGGCGGCCAGCGCTTCAAAACGCGATGCACGTTCCTCGAACAGCCGCTCATTTGCCGGCAGCACAACGCGCGGCGCGTCGATCACGCGGTCGGTCGAACCGTCGGTGATGATCCTGGTGCTCATCCGGGTCAGTTTATGCGCAAAAAAAACCGCCGCGGTCGCCAATGACCGCGGCGGCTCTTGCCTCCCTGGCTACTTGGTCATTCCCGTCATTTTCCTGTACCACAACGGGTGGTGATGCTGCGCCCACCCGTGACTGACGGTTCCTCGCGTCATTGCCCGGATGGAGCCCTTGACCCAGATCGCCGCGTAGATGTGCACGATGATTCCGAGGATCAGCACGAAGCCCGCCAGCGAGTGCAACAACGCCGCCAGCCGCACCACGTCGATCGGAAACGCGCCCGCGAAGTAGGGCCGCCATAGCACAACTCCGGAAATAAGCAGCACGATGATTGAAACCACCAGCACGCGGAACAACTGCTTCTGGCCCATGTTGTACTTGCCGATTTCGGGCAGGTTGTCGTCGCGGTTGTTGATGACGTCACCCAAGCGCTTGTTCCACTCGCGGTCGTGCGCTTCGATCTTGTTGTCGCCCCACACGCGCAGCGCCAGCAGGAAGAACGAGACGAACATCAGCACACCCAGAAACGGGTGCAGGATGCGCGCCCACGATCCGCCGCCAAGCAGCGCGGTCAGTGGCCAAAAGGCCGGATGAAAAAACGCCAGCCCCGAGGCCGCCAGCAGGATGAACAGGATGGCGGTGATCCAGTGATGCGTGCGCTCATTCGCACTGTAGCGCTGGATCTCGCCGCTTCTCATGGTTACATGACTCATCGAGTTACGCTCCCCTTTGAACGTCGTCGGAGACTTCCTTCCGGCCGCGCGTCACGTAGTGGAAGAACGCGCCCAGCGCCGCCAAGCCCAGCCCGATCGACAGCAGCGGTTTGGCGACACCTTTCCAGACGCTGACCATCGGGTTGATGGTCGGGTCCTTCGGCAGTCCGCTGTAGAGGTCAGGCGTATCGGCATGCTGCAGCACATACATCACATGCGTGCCGCCCACGCCTTGCGGGTTGTACAAGCCGGCGTTCTTGAAGCCGCGCTCCTTCAGATCGGCGGTGCGCTTCTCGCCGCGCGCGACCATGTCTTCCTTCGCGCCAAACATGATGGCGCCGGTCGGACAGGTCTTCACGCAGGCAGGCGCCTGGCCCACCGCCACGCGGTCCGAGCACAACGTGCATTTGTATGCCTTGTTGTCGCGCTTGGAAATGCGCGGCACGTTGAACGGACAGCCGGCGATGCAGTAACCACAGCCGATGCAGTTTTCCGAAATGAAGTCGACGATGCCGTTGCTGTACTTGACGATCGCGCCCGGCGCCGGACAGGCTCTCAGGCAGCCCGGGTCCTCGCAGTGCATGCAGCCGTCCTTGCGGATCAGCCACTCGAGTTCCCCCGCCATCGGACCGTCTTTGGCGGTGACCTCGGCAAAACGCATCACCGTCCACGACTGATCGGTCAGGTCGGCCGGGTTGTCGTAGACCCCGACCGAGGAGCCGATGTCGTCGCGCAAATCGTTCCACTGCATGCAAGCGACCTGGCAGGCCTTGCAGCCGATGCACTTGGAAATGTCGATCAGCTTGGCGACCTCGGTGCCGCTGGCGCGCACCGAAGGCGGTGTGGTCGTCGTCGCGCTGCGTTGGACGACGTCGAGCGATTGCATGGATGCCATGACGTCCTCCTATGCTTTGTCGATGTTGACCAGGAACGCCTTGT
>Ga0187892_10004343_pt1 | contig 23985 bp, 12 predicted proteins | sample MA1701073metaG_FD_139345 | JGI IMG/M metagenome (GOLD analysis project Ga0187892, IMG submission 139345) | Bio-ooze microbial communities from a basaltic lava cave in the Kipuka Kanohina Cave System on the Island of Hawaii, USA - MA170107-3 metaG ... | reverse complement strand
GTGCCACGCGTGGCACGGGCTTCCAGCCCGTGACACGTCGCAGGGGCTTCCAGCCCCTGCGCTGTCGGAGCACGGCTTGTCCACATGCCACGGCCTGGAAGGCCGTGGGACAAATCACGGGCAAGATGCCCGTGCCACGCGTGGCACGGGCTTCCAGCCCGTGACACGTCGCAGGGGCTTCCAGCCCCTGCGCTGTCGGAGCACGGCTTGTCCACATGCCACGGCCTGGAAGGCCGTGGGACGAATCACGGGCAGGATGCCCGTGCCACGTCGCCCGTGCCACGCCCGTTCCGGTCACGGCCGGCCGCCGCCGCGGCGGCGCTGGCTCGACGACGAGCCCTCGTTCGACGGCACTACCTGCTCGATGGCCTTTTTGAGGTCCTCTGGGTCCATGTTGACCGTCTTGATGATCCGCACCGCCTGCCGGCCGACCGGCTTCATGTCAATCAGTTTATCGACCAGCAGCTTGGCCTCGCTCGACAGGGTCGGGCTGCCGGCCAGGATCAGCGCGTTCGAGCGCATGTCGGCCCGGACGGCGATTCTCTGCGGGCGAGCGCCCTGCTGGTTGGCCGTACGGGCCTGCTCGCCATCGTTGAAGAAGCTCTCGACCGTTTGAGCCAGGTCCGAGGCGTTCACACCCTGCGGCAGCGGGATGATGTCGAATTTGGTCGGTGCGTCGCGCGGCTCAACATCGAGCGTCGCGATCATCTGCTTGATCTGCTCGGCGTCGTCGGTCTTGGCCCGAATGATCAGCGAGTTGGCCGCCTCATTGGCGACGATCACGGGCGTATCGGCGCTACCACCGCCTCGGCCGCCAAAGAACCGACCGCCGGGACCGCCGGAGCGAGCGCCTTCAACGTACAGCTTCGTCAGCAGCGGCTCGACCTCGCCGGCACGGACGTGTTCGAGCACCACAACTTGGGCCGGGTTGTTGACCGCACCGCTCACGTCGAGGGCCTCGACGATCTTCGCGATCCTGTCGTGATTAGCGAGGGAGGCGGTCACCATCACGCCTTGGGCCATCCAGGCGGCAGCGGCCGTGACCCGGTCACGCTCCGGGATCTGCCGGCCCTGCTGCGAGAACGACTGGTTGATCATCTCGGCCATGCCGGTCGGCTCGGCGTACTTGAGCTGATAGACCCGCGCCTCGCGCGAGATTCTGGATTCATCGCCCTGCTTGTCGAGCTGCGCGATCATGTCGCGGATCGACTCGATCCGCTCCTTGGAGGCGGTGACGATGACCGACTGGCTGGACGTGTCCGGCACGGCCGTGACAATGTCGCGCTCGGCCGTCTTGGGACCCTTGGGATACGTCTCGCGGACTGCCGTGGCCACCGTGTTGGGGTCGGCGTACTTCACTGGGAACACGACGGTATCGCGAGCGGTCGGGCCGAACACGCCCGGCTTATCCATTTCGGCCAGGCGGGCCTTGATGGTCTCGATGTTCTTGGGCGTCGCCAGCACGACGAGTTGGTTGGTGTCGGGATCGGCCGTGATGCCGACGGTCAGCTCGGACGGCTTGATGCCGACTTTCTTGGCGTCCGAAAGCACCTGCTTCTGCTCGGTGAAGATCTTCTTGAGCGACTCAGCGACGAGATCGGCTGGAGCGTGCGCGAGTTGCAGTGTTTCGGTGATCAGGTCGGCTTCGGTGGCGGCGAATTCTTCCAGCTTGCTGATGACGTCGCCGTAGATTCGGTCGGTCTGCTCCTTGGTGCCTTCGACGATCAGCGCGTTCGTGGCCGCATTGGCGACCGCCTTGGGCGGCTCGATGCCCTTCTCGGCCTTGCTGAAGAGCGTATTGATATTGCTGGCCACCTCGTCGGCGCGGGCCTTGACCAGTTGATAGATCATCGTCACGCGCTTGACCGGGCCGGCGTCCGGGATGTCGACCTTTTGAAGCAGCGGGGCCAGCATCTCAAACGTCGATTGGCTGGCCAGCACGACCAGCGAATTAGAGCGCTCGTCCGCCACGGCCGTAAACGGCTCCATGCCGCCCTTCCCGGCGAGCGCAATGTAGTTGGTCATCATCTCCTTGAGCTTGGCGTATATATCGGCCGCTCGGGCATGGACCAGCGGAATCACGCGGACCTCGACGCCGGCGGTGGCGATGTCGAGCTGTGTGGCCAACTCCTTGATCTGCTCGAACATGTTGTCGGAGGCGGTGACGAACAGCTTGCGGCTGGATTCGTCGCCGACGATCCGCACGGCCTCACGGCCCTTTCGGCTCGACGCGCCGAACGCATCGGACAGCGTCTGGGCGATGATCTTGGCATTGCCCCGTTCCAATGCGATCACCCGCGGGACGATTCCGCCCACGCCTTGCGTGTCCATCTGGGCGATCTTGTCTTTGATCTCGGACATCTGCGTCGGTGGGGCCGTGACCAGGATGCTGTTGCTGGCGGATTCGGCGACGATCTTGACGGATGAACTGCTGGCCGATGCGCCGCGGCTTCCCGGCGCGCCCGCAGTCTGCGGCGCGGCGTAGAACTCCTGCAATGTCTTGGCAATGCTGGTCGCGTCGCCGAAGGATATCGAGATGATCTCGGCCGTCGTGCCAAGCGTCGAGGGCACGTCGAGCAGGTCGATCATCGGCTCAATCTTGGGAAAGTCGATCTTCATGGCCCGCACGATGAGCGTGTTGGTGCGCGGGGCAGCCACAAAGTCGGGTGCGTTGACTTCGAGCGGGTTGACGGCCGGTTCGTTCTGGCCTCCGCCACCGCCCCGGCGCGATCCGCTGCTGCCGCCGGTGGTTGAGCCGGGGAACAGGGCGGTGAGCTGGACGACCATCTCGGCCGCGTCGGCGTGCTTGAGCGGATAGGTGCGATGCTCGTACGTGCCGACAAACTCCTGCTTTTCCATTTTCTCGATCAGGTCTTCGATCAAGTCGAGGATGGACTGCGGCGCCATCACCATGACGCTATTGGTACTGCTAAAGGATGTGATGTTCACCTGTTCGTTGGCGCCGATGGTGCCTTCGGCTCCACCTTCCATGGCGAACTGCATCATCTGCTGTTGTATCTGCTGGGCGACCTGAGCCGGGTCGCCACCGCGCGGCATCTGCGGCATACGCCGCTGTCCACCGCCGCTCGTTCCACCGCGGCTATCCAGGCCGAGCAGGCTCCTGAGCATCGTCTCGACCTCGGATGCAACCAGGTTCTCGAGCGGGCCAAAAATGCGATAAGTGGACGGCTTCTTGCCGGGTTTGTCGATGGTGGCCAGGAGCTTGATGATGTCGGGGAAGTCCTCGGTGTCGGCCCGCACGATGATGGTCTGCGTGCGCGTGTCGGGGAAGACGCGGATGTTGACCTGCTCGGCCGCGGCGGCTTCGGCCGTCTCGGTAGCCACATCGGCGCCTTCCTTACCGTCTTCGCCGCGCCGCTCGCCGCGGCCGGTGGTGCGGCCGCCCATGCCGGGGATGTTGGGCATGCCGGGAATGTTGATGCCGCCCGGCGCTTGTCCCGCCTGTCCGGCCGCCTGTCTCGCCTGTTGGGCCGCCTGACGCTGCGCCACCGCCTGCTGGGCTGCCATCATCTGCTGGATCTGCTGCGGGTTCATGCCGCGCATCGGGTTACCGCTGCCGAACATCGCCTCAAGAATCTGCGCGGCCACGTTGACGTCGACGAAACGCAGCCGGAACACGCGGATGTCGATACCGCCCTGCATCTTCTCGAGCTCTTTCAGTACATCGTCGAGCGAATCCTGGGCGGCGCGGACCGCGTCCTTGGGACCCTCCAGGATCAGCACGCGGCGTTCGTCGTCCCAGATGATCTTGAGTGGTTCCTCCGGTGGAACGTCCTCGTCCACCGCCGCGCTCGCGGGATCGACCACGGGGTCAGCAGCATCGGCTGGAACCTCGGCCGGCTCAGGCACCTGCATCACAAGCCGAGTCGTCTCGGACTTGTCAGCCTGCACCGGTTCGTCCTCGGCGACTTGGGAAGTCGGAAAGATGCTGCGACGGATGTCACGGCGCTCTTTGATCTCATCCTCGGTCAATTCGTTGCCTTGCGATTGACCGATGGTCGCCGAAGCGAATGTCCTTTGGGCGAAGAGCATTCCCGGAAGCACGCACGGCCGCACTTCGGCCTTCTCTTTCGGTCGCATCTCGACGCGAACATTTCCTTCCTTCTCGGCGGGTTGCTCGTCGCTCCGGCCCGACTCTTTCCCCTTCGAGTCGTCGCCCGAGCCTTCCTCGTCTTCGTCAGTTTCGGGGCCCGGTGCAACCTGCATGATGTACGCCTTGGCAATGTCATTCTCGGTCGTCTTCGGCGCCGGCATTCCGACAACTCTGATCCCCGGTGGAAGGTGCTCGATGACCGTCTGTGCCAGGTCCGATGGCAGCGCGCCCGTATCGACGCGTTTGATGAACGTGCGCCGCTCCGACTTCTTCTCGTCCGGTTTGTCGACCCAGGTCTTGATCAGGTCCTCGACTTCCTTGTAGCGATCGGGCTTGCCTTTGACGACCAGGATGTCCGTGCCCGAGATGTAGTCCACCTTCGGCTTGTCGCCACCCACCCAGACGACGTCGAGGATGTCCTCCAGCGTATACATGGCGTCCCAGGCGTCGGCATGCTTGAGCGGATACATCAGCGGCTTCAGGAAATTGCTCGATCCCGCGCCGCCGGCCAACAGCTCGGGGCTCTCATACAGCTCCACGATCTCGTCGATCTCTCGCATCTTGCCGGGCGAAGCGGAGACCAGCATGGTCTTGGCGAAGTAGTCGGTCTTGACGACGACATCCGAGCCCTTGCGGAGCGTGTCGAAATCGAAATCGAACTCGACGTCGAGCGAACCGGCATCTTTGGTGGCCGGGGCCCTTCCGCCGCCCTTCCCGCCATCCACGATGTTCATGACGATGTCGGCCATGTCCTCCGGCGACAAGGCACAGTTCGCCAGGTCATAAACCTTCAGCATCTTGCCGCTGGAGGCGTTCTCGTCGAGTTGTTTGACGTAACTCTGGATGCGCTCGACCTCGGCCACGAGTCCGGAGAGCACCACACCACCGCCGCCTGGAGCGGCGATGATCGATACGTCGGGCATCGATGTGGGCGTAGCCGGCTGAGTCTGGCCGCGGCGGCGCCATTCGCGCCCCCCGCCGCCTGTGGCGGCGACCGTCTGGTGACTGGTCGCGATGATGGCCGTGATCGCATCGACCATCTGCTTGGCATCGGCCCGATCGAGTGCAACGGTCTTGATGATCCGCTCGTCCAGCGTGCTTTCGATGTCGAACTGGGCAATGAGCTGGCCGGCTTCTTCGATCACTGGCGCGGGCGCGGTGACGACCAGGCGCGAGCCGGCCGTGTCGGGCGTCATGGTCAGAAGGCCGTCGGTTGGACCCTTCGAACCGTCGGGCAGGACGATCTTGCCGGTGGCGACCAGGTAGGCCAGGCGGGCCTTGAGCGTCGGCTCGATCTGGGCCATCAGCGCAGTGGGGTCGGCATATTCGAGGGCGAAGAACTTGATGTCGAGCGATTGCTCGTGCGCCTCGGGCGTCAGCTTTTCGATCGTCGCCTCGATGTCCTCGAATAGCGACACGGGCGCCAACACGGCGATCTTGCGATCGACGGCCATCGGAAAGACCTTGACCTCGGCCGCGGTCGCCGTTGCGGGGGCGGCGGGCTGCGGCTGTCGATTGCTGCGGTTGCGCCGGCTGGTCTGCACCGCCTTGGGCATGGCCGTGCCGGTGTAGATGGCCTGCAGGGCGCTGGCGATCGCGTCGACGTTGGTGCCGGGCGGGAACGGGTAGACGCGCATCTCGGACTCGGAGCCAGGCACGTCGAACTCTTGGATCAGGGCGGCCAGATCGGTCATGCGGGCCTTGGGTGCGGTGATCTTGAGCGCGGTCGGCAGGGCCACGATGGTGACCATCACCTGCGTACCGGGCACCTGAATCTGGGCGGGGCCGCGGCCCTTGTCGGGCGTGCCGGGCTGCGGGACGCCGACGCCGGTGGTCAGGATCGACTCGAGCAGCGTTTTGAGCTCGAGCGGATCGGCATGCTCGAGGTCGAAGCGGCGCGTCTCGACCAGGCCGGCCGTCAGCGGGTCGACGTCGAGCGCTCGGGCGATCTCGGTCAGGCGGGCGATCTCGCTTTCCGGCGCGCCGGAGATCAGCACGCCACTGGCCATCGGCACCAGGCGGGTCTGACCCGCGCTGGCCGGATCGACCAGCGCCTGCAACGAGCTGACCAACTCCTGTGGCGTCAGGTGTACCACGGGAATGATCTGATATTTTCCGAACTGCGCCTCTGCGTCGAGCTGCTCGATGACGGGCAGGAAGCGCGTGTCGAAATCGGACTTCGTAGCCACGACGTGCAGCAGCATGTTGGCGTCGTCGGGCTGGAACGTGCCGCCCGCGGCTGCGGCAGCGGTCGGAGCGCGGTTGCGGCGAGCGGCCTTGCCGCCGGACGGCGCCACCGGCGCCGGGGCCGGAGCATTCGTCAGCCAGACAGTCAGCACCTGCACCAGCGACGAAGGCTTGGCGTGCCGCAGCCGCACCGTGTGAATGGTGGGCGGATCGGGGTCGGGCACGTCCATCTCGCGGATGAGCGCTTCGGCCCGGTCCATGTCCTGCGGCGTACCGCTGATGAACAGACCGCCGCTGCCGTCGGGCACGCACGAAAACTGCTGCACGCCCTGCGTCGACGGCGGCCGGTCGGTCATGATCAGCGTCGCGATCGGCTGGGCAATCTGGTCGGCGTTCACGTAGCTGACGGTGATGTGCCGCGGGCCGGAATCGGCGCGCGGCACGTCGAACACACCGACCAGCACCTTGACCATGGCCACGCCCTGCTCGCTGCCGATGACGATCAGCCGGTTGTTGCGCGAGTCGGCGAGCGTGGTGGGCGTGTCGCTGCCGGGAATCCCGGCCGGCTGCGGCGTCGGCTGGGCGCCCTTGCGATTCCGCGGACGAGTGACCATCGCCTGCGCACCCGGCTGCGTGAGGACCTGGTTCACATACATGTGAACTTCCTCGACGCGGGCATGTTTGAGCTGAATGACGACGGGCGGCGGCGGCTCTCCTTCAACGGAGATGTCGATGACCTCGAGCAGCTTCTCCATCCGCTCGATCTCATCTTCCATGGCCAGCACGACGATGACGCCCTGCTCGTCGTCGGGGTAGTAGCTGATGCCCTGCGACACGACTTGGGCGAAGGGCGAGTTCGGATCGCGGCCGGGCCGCGGGGCGCGCGGCTGCGGCGGCTGGCCCGGCACTTGCGGCGTCAGGTCCATCAGCTTGCTGAGGTACTCGACCGCTTTGCTCGGCGCCATGTTGTTGACGGGGATGCGCTTGAGCGTCCGTGGATCGTCAGGCGCCCTGCCGAACAGGTGCACAAGGTCGAGATACTTGTGGATGTCGCTGACCAGCGCCGAGATGGTCACCGCGTTACGCTCAGCCAGCGGCGCGACGCGGACGTAGTCGGGCATGAAGTCGCGGATGTGCTCGAGCTCGGCTACCGAGCCGCGGCCGGGCGTGTAGACCAGCAAGGCCAGCTCGGAGTCGTCGAGGCTGGCTTCTTCGAACGCCGCCAGCGTCGGGAAGATCTTCTCGAGGTCGAGCGTGCGCCAGACGTCGGCCACGCGGAGCAGCTCCAGAGCGCCGTTGCGATAGCGGATCCAGTACGGGTCGAGCGGCGACGAGCGGAACAGCAGCATGCGCAGTTGCGCGATGGCTTCCTTGAAGTCGAGCGGCTCCGTGCTGACGAAGCTGACCTTGCCTTGCGGGGCCTGGGCGTCGCCGACCAGGGGCAGGCTGAACATGCGGCTGAACATCTGGACCAGCTCGGCGTATTCGACGTCCTTGACGCCAAACTTAAACTGGCGCTGGTCAAACGGCAGCAGATACTGCTCCTCTTCTTCCGGGGCGAGCTCGTTGGTCACCGGGGTGGTCGGACCCCTGGGAACGTCGCCCGGCCGCGGCTGACCCGGCACGACCGGGTTGGGGTTCGGCGGTGTGCGGACGGGCTGTGGCGGCGGTTGCTGCACGGCGGTGTTGGGCGGCTGCGTCTTGTTGGCCTCTGCGGCTTTGCGAGCGGCGTCTCGCTCGGCCCGTTTCTTGGCGGCCTCGGCACGGCGCTCGGCTGCCGTCTTGGCCGGAGGCTGGGCCGTCGAAGCGGCCGGCTTCTCCGGGACGATCCGCGGCGGGTTCTGGATGCCCTCTTTCTTGAAGAGCTCGTCGAGCTGCTTCTGGATCTCTTCGTCGCTGACGGGCTCCTCTTCGTCGTCCTTCTTCTCCTGAGCGGCCAACGGGATCGCGCTGTCGAGCACGGCCGGAACGAGGCAGGCCCAGGGGAGAATCCAGAGCATGGCTTTCAGTGAACGCAACATCATGCGGCTCCTGCGTACCACAGGTCTTGCGACCTGCGAGTCCTCTTGTCGTTAGGCCGACTAGCCGTTGGCCGCGGGCTGGAAGCCCGCGGGACGGTTCACGGGCTGGAAGCCCCGTGCCACGCCGCGGGCTGGAAGCCCGCGGGACGGTTCACGGGCTGGAAGCCCCGTGCCACGCCGCCGGGCTGGAAGCCCCGTGCCACGGCTTAGTCGGGCAGATACGGCGGTCCCACGAAATCCTCCGTTGGCTCGACCGGCACGGACGGGTAGGTCGTGGGCGCCTGTACCTGACTCATAAAGTATCGGATCATGTCCTCGTTGAACGCCTGCTCTTCGGCAGGCGCTCCAGACGACTCGATCACCGGCTGGCCGGCCACCGGTTCCTGGGGTTCGACCTGCGGCGCGACGGCCACGCCGTCTGAATCGGGCTCGCCGTCGTAGGGCGGCCCGACCAGGTCTTCGGCCTCTTCGGCCGCCCGGGCGTCCGCCGCGGCCCGCTGCCTCCGCAGCTCCTTCAGCGCCAAGTAAACCTCCGGATATTCACGCGGCGCCAGCAAGGCTGATTCGGCAAACGTCTTGCCCAGCGGATACATGTAATCGCCATCTTGTCTATGCACGATCGCGCCGTATGGATGCACCAGAATCAGCTCGCCACCATCCATCGGCGTGCCGACCTTCACGTAGTCGTGCTGCTGCGTCTGCGTGTTGCGCACGCGGACTTCGTCGCGGCCGTACGAGAGCGCTGCGGAGACGAGCTTGAATGAGCCTTGCGGGTCGCGAATCTCAACCTCCCCGGGTCCGGGATCGATGGGGTCCGTCGTCACAATGGCCGGCTTATCGCACGGGTTTGGTTCACAACGCGAATGGTCGCCTTGGTACTTGCCGTGAATCTGAACGCACTCGGCCATTGAGATTACGCTACAGGAGGTCGTGTCATCGACGGTGACGCAACAGGCGCCAGTGGGCGGAGGTGGCGGTGCGCACGGATTGGGTTCGCAACGGGTGTTGTCGCCCTGGTACGTGCCGCTCTGATCGGCGCATTGCTCGGCCGTGGCCATGACGCATTGCGAGCCGAGGCAGCAGGCGCCCTGCGGCGGCGGCACCCAGTCGCTGAAGGGGCGGCGGTTCCAGATCAGGCTGTAGTCGGCGTTGCTGTGGCGCGGCGGCACATCCTCGGGCTGCGGCACGGTCGCCTTCACCGGCGAGAGCTTGTGCGTCGGCAGCACGAGCACCTCGAGCGTCGTGTGCATGGCCAGCGAATCGATCGTCTTGCCGCGGTCCTTGCCGGTGCCGGTCTGCGGCGTGAGCGAGAGCGTCCGAATGCGGGTCACGTAGGGCAGCTCGTAGAAGCGGCGCAGGAACTCGACCGTCTGCTGCAAGGTGCCTTCGGCGCCGACGGTGAACGACAGCGTGGCGATTTTGGTCTTGGTGTCGACGCGCGGCTCAGGCGACGAGATGCGCCCGCCGCGCAGATTGGTCTCGGCCAGCAGCGTGTTCAGGCCGGCGCGGAAGTTGTCGCGGATCTTGTTGGTGTCGGTGCCGCCGTTGCGCTCGACGTAGCTGACGTGCTTGGCAATGATCCGCTCGCCGGCCGCCAGCTTATCGTCGTTCTTGTTCAGATCGTCCATGGCCTTGGCGATCTGGTCGCTGACGTCGAACAGCGGCCGGATGACGCTGGGCCACAGAACCTGATAGGTCAGTAGTCCAAGGCCGACGGCAACCAGCAATATGAACAGGAAGCGCTGACGTGTCATCGTCGCCCCCTTGTATTGGCGGAGGGTTTCTCCTTGCCCAGCATCCGGACCATCAACTGGCTCTCGTACGGGTAACTCCGCCCGGTGGCTTCCGTGATTTGCGTGGCGTTGGCCTCGAACAGGCGCTTTTCGTCGCGCTCGTAGGCGTCGAGCGCCGCGATGGCCTGGTCACTGACACCGCGCTGCTTGGCGGCGAAGGCCACCTTGATGCGCCGGTCGGGACCATTCATGTCGAGCTTGGTAATGATGGCTTCCTTGTTGCTCGGCAGCACCTCGACCAGGTCTCGCACGGCGTCCACCCAGACGACTTGCTCGCGGTCAAACTCGTCGGCCTGGGCAACCAGCTTGCCAAGCTCCTCCTGCTCCCGGATCAGCTTGTTGCCCTCGGCGACCTCCGCCTTGATCGCGGCCAGCTGCCGGCGCTGCGGCATGATGACTTGCCAGTAGGCCACGATGCCCGCGCCAATCAAGAGCACGGCGGCGACGGCTTGCAGCGGCGCTCGCTGCAGGCGCTCGCGGCCGGGCGGAACCGTGCGCTTGGGATGCAGGAAATCGAACTGCAGCCGCCCCTCGCGCGCGTGGCCGAACGCCAGGCCGAGCGTCGCGGCAAACGCACAAGCGGCCGCGCCGCGGTCGGCGTCCCAGCCGAGCACGGTGGCCGGGTTGAACGTCTCGGCTGGCGCGTTGAGTCGCTGTTGCAGGGCCTCGGCCAGCTCGTCTTCGACGCCGCAGCCGCCGCCGACCACGATGTGGTCGATCTTCACGTTCGGGTCGAATGAGCGGTAGTTCTCGATCGAGCGCGTGACTTCGAGCAGCAGGCTGCGGACGACCGCGGCGGTCTCCGACTCGGGCGCGACCGACGGGAAACGCAGCGACACACCCGCTTCCTCGAGGGCGGGTCCTGGGTCCACCAGCCGGCCGCCGCGCCCCTCGGGCATCGGTACGGAGCCGGAACGCGAGAACACCAGCCGCCCGCGGCGGATGATGTCGATCTCGGTCAGCGTCGGGCCGACGTCGACGAACAGCACGCGCTCCGGCGCCGTGCGCTTGAGCACTTCGGTGACCGCGACGGCGTTGGCACTGGGCCGCAGCCCGACGCGCTCCAGCCGCAGGCCGGCATGCTCGGCCACGCTGCGATAGAAATCGAGCACCTCGTGCCGCACGGCCGCTACGACGACGTCGCACGTGGCCGCGTCGCTCTCGTCGACCACGGTGAAGTCGATCACTGCCTCGCTGACGGGGAAGGGCAGCTCCTTGGACACCTGGAACTCCACCACGCTGGGCATGTCGTTGGGCGCGGCCTTGGGCACCTTCAGCGTCTTGAAGATGACCTGGTCGCGCGGCACATCGACGGTCATGCGGCCGGCGTCGATGCCCTGCTGGTCGAAGGCCTGCCGAATCAGGCGGCCCATGTCCTCGGCGTTCGTCGCGTTGACCGAGGCGGGAATGGACACGGCGATGGGCGGGTCGATGACCTCGACGCCGCGCCGGTCGGCCGCGGCGTGCACCACGCGCAGCGAGCGCACGTCCCAATCGACGGTGACGAAGTCCTTTTCGAAGTAGTCAATTATGGACGCCAGCCAGGTCATACTCTCCTCGCTTGCCGCGAAGCGGGAACGGCGCACCCAGCGCCGTCAGGTCGCGGTAATAGACAATCTGTGCGATCGGCCCGCGCATCTCGATGATGGCCTGCAGGCGCGTCACCGAGCCGATGTGGTCGGCGTAACCCAGGGCCTCGACCGTGAACTGCCGGCCGGAGGCGGTGATGTGCGGGGCGACGGCGCGGAACTGGTCGAAATCCATGACGCCCTGCGTGAGCAGCCAGGCGGTGGTCTCCTTCGTGACCGAATCGAGCGCCGCCCGCTGCACCACGATGGCGTTGGCCAGGGCATCGTCGACGCCCGGTAGCGTGGCCAGCACCTGGACCGGGGCGGTGTTGATGTTGATAACGCCAATCAGCTCAAGGTCGTTCGTGACGGAGAACTTGTCCATGAGCACGGGCAGATCGCTCATGTCGAAGGGGCTGGGCGACTCGACGCCATTGACGATCCGCGGCCGCAGCAGGTCAGCCGGACACTGCACACGCAGCGGACCTTGCCCGCCGCCATTGTTGCCGTTGTTGTTGTTGCCGCCCGACGGCTGACTCGAGGGATCGCCCTCGCCGCGATTCGGCTGCGGCGGGTTGACCTGGCCCATGAGAATCCGAAGCTCTTCGTCCGTAATCACGTCGTCATCGTTGACGCCTGCGGGCAGCTCGATGTTCCCGTCGCTGCGGCCCTCGCGCGGCTGGCGCTGCTGCGAACGCGGTGCGGCGCTCTTACCCGAATTGGGATCGTCGCTGCCGCCGCGCGGCGTGGCCGGCTGAGCGGGCTGCCGACGGCCGCCCGGACGACGGGGGGGATTTGCTTCGCCGCCAGGCTGCTGGCCAGGCGCACCGCCTGACGCCCCGCCGCCGCGCGAGCCGCCACGGCTGGGACGGTCACCACCGGTCTGCTCACCCGGCTGACCGCCGCCGGACGCCTCGTCAGCCTTTTGATCTGAATCAGCGCCGCCCTGCTCGCCTGAGCGGCTGTCGCCCTCACGGGCGGCGTCGTCGGCGCGCTCACCACTTCGACCCTCGCGGTCGTTGCCTTGGGCGCCCCCGTCAGGGTCGTTCGACTCATCGGCGGGAAGCTCCTCGCGGTCGTTGATCGCTTCGAGCACGAAGGCGATCTTGGTCTGGTCGCCTTCGAAGGCCTCGTCCAGCGCGGTCTCGAGCACTTCCCGGTTTCCCCGTAAGTTCGTGCGCGGCTTGTTGTCGTTGGCCCGGTTCAGATCGCGCGACAGAACCGTGATGTAGGGATACAGGCCGCGGTCGAGCTTCCCGTCGGCATTGTCGGGCGGGAAGCTGGTGTCGCCATCGTCTTCGTTCAGGCTCATCAGCCCGTTGCGGTCGTAGTCTTCGCCGTAGAGCACGCGGCCGTCGAAGCCCTTGACCAGCAGCAACTCTTCGGGCGTATCGAACGGGGCGTTCTTCGGCCGGTACGGCGGCTCGAGCGTGGCGTAGTACTCCGACTCGGCCCCATACTCCTCGGGCACGTCATCGTTGTCACGCCAGTCCAGCAGAGCATCGACCAGGTCCTCGACGATCGTCTCGGGCGGCGCCACGACCTCGAGCAGTTTCGTGAGCTGCTCGCGGTCGGCGTGGTTGATGTTGAGCTTGGCCGATTCGTCGGTGACGCCATAGCGGACGCGGAACTCGTCGTCGTCCGGAAAGTCGGCCACGATGCTGAAGCGGAAGGCGGGCGAGCCGTCGTCGTCGTCGGTTGTCGTTCCGTAGGCGGTCGGGCCGCCGGTGCTCGACCAGACGATGACGCGGTGCAGCTCCTCTTCGTTGTCGTACCAGGCATCGACGTCGGTCCGCTGCGTCCGCAGCATGAGCATGACCTTCTGGATGCCGGCAAACGCCGCCTCGCGCATCTGCATCTCGTTCGAGCGGGCGTTGGTGGCCTGCAGCTCGGCCTGCGTGCGAAACGCGAACGCGGCCGAGAGTAGCCCGAGCAGGATCAGGATCAGCAGGATAACGGGCAGGATCACGGCGCGACGCTGCGCGATTGCCGATTTCCGATTTCCGATTTCCGATTGGTGCGGAAACCCGGTTGCAGCTTGCGGCAGACGCCCGTGTGGCATGCCCAAGCGGAGCGCGGGCATGACGAAACTCGCCGGTGTGCGTGTGCGAGAGTCCCACATGCTCGTGCGAGAATCCCTTCTCGCATGGGGCCCGTCGACGACCGACGCTCGCGGGAAGGGATTCCCGCGGGTCTGGGTGCGAGAAGGGATTCTCGCACCAGCGATGGCCGGGGTGCGAGAAGGGATTCTCGCACCAGCGATGGCCGGGGTGCGAGAAGGGATTCTCGCACCAGCGGCGGGGCCTGCGGCGCGAATCGACAATCGGCAATCGGAAATCGGCAATCTCATAGTCCGCCCTCCCCTGCTGACGCCGATTCGCTGAAGGCCGACGCTTCGCGCGTCAGCCGCGAGCCGAAGAACGTGTCGGCCTGGATCAGCCGCACGAACCGGGTGTACTGATCGGCCGGCAGCGGATCTTTGCGGTCTTCATCGCCGATGTCGATCTCGGCCAGCTCGTCCTCCTGCTCCTCGGGCGGGTGGGGGACGTAGCCGAGCGTCACGCGGACGATCTGCGGCAGCGCATTGCCCTGCGATATTTGCCAGTCGTCCCACCAGGTTGCCCCGTCGAAGTACTTGAACTCGACGTACTTGATTTCGGGGGCGTACAGCTCTTCCTTGACGGCCCTCTGAGCGTCGGCCTCGCCCTCTTCCAGCTCGTCGATGACTACGTCGGTATTGAACGTCTTGATCGCCCGCCGCACCAGGCCGAGCGAGCGCGGGTAGCCATTCTCGTCGGGATGGTCCTCGTCGTAGGCGACGTAGTAGCGGATCTCCTGCAGGTCGAACTGGCCCGGCAGCGGCTGGTCATCAATCTGCCGCTGCTCGCTGAGTTCCCGATCGGGGATGACCAGCGTGTTGATCGAGATGGCGTTCTTGTCGCCAATGATGCCGGCCCCATAGCCGCCGCCGAAGCCGGTGGCCTGGTGAATCTCACGGCAGATGCGGTCCATGACCACGCGCACGAGCTGCACGTCGCGGCTGACCTTCGTCCCACGATCGCGCAGCGCCAGCGAAGAGTCGTAGAAACTGTACACCAAGCTGAGGAGCAGCACGAACAGGCTCACGGCCAACACCGCCTCCAGCAACGTAAACGCCGAGCGACGGCAGCTCGGACCGCGGGCATCCTGCCTTGGAGCGCGGGCATCCTGCCCGCTTCTCGGGCCGCGGCCATCCATCGGACCGCGGGCATCTTGCCCGCCTCCGGGGCCGCGGCCATCCTGGCCGCACGAATCATGAAGACCCAACGATGGCCGACGGACTCGTGACCGAACGTGCGGGCAGGATGCCCGCGTCCCCAGAAGCGGCCAGGATGGCCGCGGTCCAAGCGATGGCCGCGCTCGAAAGCCAGATGGCCGCGGCCCGCGGTTGCTCCGGGATCGGGTCATCGGCCACCTCCCGTGCGGCTGCCCGAACCGGAAGGCCTGCCACTGCCGCCGCTGTCGGGCGATGTCCCTTCAGCGCCCTCGTCGTCGCCCTCGCCCTCCGCAGCCTCCGCTTCAAGCTGCTCGAACGCTTCGAGGAGCTCTGGCGGGATCTGGCTGCGGACCTCATCCAGGCTGACGCCGAACACCTCGAGCAGCGCCGGCAGAATCTGCACCAGCTCCTGCAAATCCAGATCGGCAAACAGGCGCGGATTTATGTTGTTGACGTCGAACAGTCCGCCCGGCAGCCGCTCATTGAGCTTGGCCGCGTCGTCGTCGGTCAGGCCGAAATCGCGCTGCAGGTCGATCGAGGCCGGCGTGGCCCGGAACGTGTACAGCGACTGCACCACCTTGGCCCGGGCGAAGTCGTAGTCTTCCTCGAAATGGGTGCGCAGCGGATCGTACAGAATCTGGATCGAGACCGAGTTCAGGTCGAACGTCTGCGTCGGCTCGATGCGCATGCGCCAGGCAAACTCGGGGAACAGCGCGCCGAAATCCTGCTCGATCAGCTCCTCCGGAATGATCAGCCCCGTGTCCAGCTCGGCCAGCTTGGATTCAGCCAGCATCATCCCCCGCACGGTCAAGTCGGTCTGCTCGGCAGCCAGGTATGACGACTGGAATTGAGCGCCGATCACCGCCAGTCCCACGGCCAGCAGGCCGATGGCGATGACGACTTCGAGCAACACGACGCCGCGCACACTGTAGGAGCGGTCTCTGACCGCGACACCGCGCCCGTAGCAATAATTCCTGACCGCGACCGCGCGCTTGTCGGAGCGGTCTCCGCCCGCGACAGTCACCCCGCAATCGCCCGGAGGGCGCACGATCGTAGCCAGGGACTTCAGTCCCTGGTCATGAGCGCCCCGATGTTCATGCCGCCCGGAGGGCGGACGAGGGTTGCAAGGACCAGCACTCGTCCGCCCTGCCGGGCGGAAAGATGAAAAAGCTGGCCTACCAGGGCCTGAAGGCCCTGGCAACCATCGTGCGCCCTCCGGGCGAACTGCATCAGGGTTCGTCTGGCGATTCGACATTTCGCAGCTTCGCCATTTCACTTCTTGCGTACCCAACATCTCTCGAATCGCAAGCCACGATGCGCCGCTGGTCCCAAACCTGCGTGGCGGCTACCGTCGTGAAACTCGCAGGTCTGGAGACCTGCGCTACAGCACCGTCGCCGTTTTACTTCTTGCGCACCAATGTCTCTCGAATTTCGAGCACCTGGTCTTCGGTCAACGGCTCGGGCCGCAGGAAGTCGTTCCGCAGAACCGGCGGCCAATCGTGCTCGACCAGCATCTGAATCTCTTCCGGATAGAACGGCCGCTGCAGCCAGGCCAAGCCCGTGTCACCATCGAAAATGACCTCGATCCGCTTGTAGTGTTCCAAGGCATCAGGGTCGGTGCCCTCGGGCGCGTCGGTCAGGACGAATGTGGCCCAGGTGCTGACCCCGTTCGGCTCGAAATACACGGCCGGGCGGTACGGGTCCTCGCGCTCGATCGCGTTCGGGGCGATGTAGGGCTCGTCATATTCGACCTCGCCCTCGTACAGATACGGCTTACCGATGCGCACCTCGGCGCACCAGACCGAATCATGGATCGTGACGCCGTGCGCCCAAGGATGGCTGACCGGGAAGAACTCGTTCGGCCGATCGAGCGGGTCGTTCTCGCGCTCGATCAGCGGCTGGCGCAGCTCCTGCGGATGATCGACCTCCTCGGGCTGCGGAAAGCGAATGCGATAGCGCCGGCCGTCGAACATGGCGTTGGCCCGCGTCATCTGCACCAGTGCCCGCATCTGCTCGGCCGACTGCGGCATCCGCTCGCGCTCGATCTGGCCGAGCAGATTGGGAAACAGGAATCCGGCCAGCAGCAACAACACGCCGATCATCAGCAGAACCTCGATCAGCGTGAACGCTCGCGTTCGCCGTCGTCGCCCCAAGATGGCCCGGTTACGCGGCATGACGAGCTATTTCTTCGTCCAGTTTGTGATGTCGTCGTCGGTTCCATCCTGGCCGTCGATTCCGACGCTCCAGAGGTCGTACGAATCAGAGTGGAACTCGCCGGGATACTTGTAGACATACTCGTTGCCCCAGGGATCCTTGAGTTCCTCCGGCGTGCCCTGCATGTAAGGGCCGCGCCACTTGCCTGAGTCCTCGTCAATGTCGCTCGGGCGCTCATAGAGTGCCTGAAGCTCCTCAGGGTACGTGCCCACGTCGGCCCGATAGTTCATCAGGGCCGACCCGATCGAGCCGTTCCGGCCGATCGCGGACTTGACCAGATCGATCTTGGCCTGGTCGCCGCGCTGCAGCACGTTGGGCAGCACAAACGCGGCCAGCAGCGCCAAAATGCCGACCACAATGAGAATCTCCAGCAGCGTGAAGCCGCGACGCCTGTCTTTTCTACATCTGACCATCTGACAAACTCCTGCGAACGAACGCGTTCTTCAGCGCGATTCGATGCGCTGGTCCTCGAAGGCGTCACCCGACATGGGCGACGCTGCCATTCTGTTTCGCCCCTCGACTACCTGGCGCCCGGCGCCGTGCTGATGCTCAGAATCGGCAAGAGCAGCGCCATGGCGATCACCAACACCACCGTCGCCATCACCACCAGCAGCAGCGGCTCAATCAGCCGAACGGCCAGATCGATCTGCCGGGCTGTGCGGGCCTCGTTGGTGTCAGCGATCTGTACCAGTACCTGGTCGAGGTTGTTGCTCTCTTCGGCTACGGCGATCATGTCGATGACGTCAATGGGAAAGAGTCCGCTGTCGGCCAGCGGCTTTGACAGCGTCTCACCCCGTTTGACATTTTCGTGGGCCTTCTCGATCTCGTCGGCCAGAATCGTGTTGCCGGCCGCATCCTTGGCGATCTTGAGCGACTGCAGGATCGGCACGCCGTTGCGCATCAGCGTCCCAAGGATTCTGCAGAATCGCGAGAGCGCGACGATCGTGATCAACTTCCCCATCACGGGGGCCTTTAGCTTGGCTCGGGCGACATGCCGACGACCTGCTTCCGTCTTGCCATAGCCCACGATGGTCGTGACGGCGACCGCAATGCCGAGCAGGATCGCCGGATAGTACGACTTGATGAAATCCGAAACACCGAACACCAAGTGCGTGAGGAAGTTGAATGTCTCAGGCCGCAGGTAGCGGCGCAGTTGCGGCACGACGAACACCAGCAGAAACGTCACCACCACCGTGCCGACGAACACCAGCACGCACGGATAGATCATCGAGCCGACCAGCTTGTTGCGAAGCTCGTCCTGTCGTTCGGCGAAGCCGGCGATGCGTGAGAGCGACTCTTCCAGGAATCCGCCGCGCTCGCCGGCCCGGATCATCGAGACGTGCAGCTCGTTGAAGGCGTTGGCGTGCTTGGACATGGCGTCGGCCAGCGTGGCGCCGCCGGCCACGTCTTCGCGCACCTCGCGGATGATCTCGGCCAGCACCAGGTTGGGCGATTGGCGAGCGAGCACATCCAGCGAGCGCAGCATCGGCACGCCGGCCTTCAGCAGGTCGCCGAGCTGGTTGTAGAACGTCGTCAGGTATCGCAGGCGGACTTTGCGCCGCCGGCCGGTCAGCGAACGCGTGGCCTCGCCGCCCTCGTGGATGGTCACTGGATACAGCGACCGCTCGTCCAGCATGCGCAGGGCGACCTGCTGGGTTTCGGCCGTCAGCGTACCCGCCACGGCCTGTCCGCCGGTGCTGATCGCCTTGTATGTAAACGTCGCCATCCCTGAACGTTACCCTAAGTGGGACAAGGACTTAAGTCAACCAAAACATCAAGCCGCAGGCCGCGCGGAGCAAGCCCGGCCACCGCCTCAGTTCCTTGTACACCCGGCCCATCGCCTGATTGCGGATGGCGAACGCAAGTTGGACCGCGGCCATCCTGGCCGCTTCTGGGGCCGCGGCCATCCTGGCCGCATGAAAGGCGCGCCTGGTGCGAGAATCCGCTGGTGCGAGAATCCGCTGGTGCGAGAATCCGCTGGTGCGAGAATCCGCTGGTGCGAGAATCCGCTGGTGCGAGAATCCGCTGGTGCGAGAATCCGCTGGTGCGAGAATCCCTTCTCGCACCGCAGCACGCGGGAATCCCTCCCCGCGCGCCTCGGCTGCCAGCAGACTTCACGCAACAAGAAGTCCCCCTCGACACGGAGCGTCGATTTGTCCAATCCACAATTCGCAATCCGCAATCCGCATTGCCTGCCTACAATGAGGAAGCGCGGATCCAAGGGCTGCCCATGTATCAAGCAATGACGATCTTCTTGTCCGTCCTGGCCCTGTCGCCGCCCGGGGAGACCACCACGATGCCGACCACGACGCAGCCGCGGAAGACCAATCGCCTGGCCCGATCCACCAGTCCCTACCTGCTGCAGCACGCCCAGAACCCGGTCGACTGGTACGAGTGGGGCGCTGAGGCGTTCGAGAAGGCCCGCCGCGAGGACAAGCCCATCTTCCTGTCGATCGGTTACTCGGCCTGCCACTGGTGCCACGTCATGGAGCACGAGAGCTTCGAGGACGACGACGTGGCCGCGGTGCTCAACGAGCACTTCGTCTCGATCAAGGTCGACCGCGAGCAGCGGCCGGACGTGGACGAGATCTACATGCAGGCCACGCTCATGTTCACCGGCGGCCACGGCGGCTGGCCGATGAGCGTCTTCCTCACGCCCGACCGCCGGCCGTTCTTCGGCGGGACGTATTTCCCCAAGCGGCAGTTCGTCGGGCTGCTCAAGCAGATTGCCGACTATTGGTCGAACAAGCGGGACGAACTGCTGACCGACGCCTCTACCGTCGCCGGGCATCTGCGCGAGTGGGCCAGCGAGAACAAAGCGGCTGACGCGCCGATCACGCGCGAGATGATCGACCGCTCGTGCGACGCGATCACGCGGACGTTTGACGAGGTCCACGGCGGCGTGCTCAGCGGCTCGACCAACAAATTCCCGCCGTCGATGGCCATGCAGCTCATGATGCGGCGGCACGCGCGAACCGGAAAGGATTCCGGTTCGAGCAGCACTGCTGGAACCGGAATCCCTTCCGGTTCCCCCACCGCCGCTGGAACGGACAGTAGGACCGGAAAGGATTCCGGTCCTAGCGGCGCCGCTGGAACCGGAATCCCTTCCGGTTCCCCCACCGCCGCTGGAACCGGAATCCCTTCCGGTTCCCCCACCGCCGCTGGAACCGGAATCCCTTCCGGTTCCCGCTACCTCGACCCGGTCGTCCTCACGCTCACGAAGATGGCCTACGGCGGCATCTACGACCACCTCGGCGGGGGTATCTGCCGCTACAGCACTGACACCGAGTGGCTCGTGCCGCACTTCGAGAAGATGCTCTACGACCAGGCGCTGGTCAGCGATGCCTACCTCGATGCGTATCAGCTCACCGGCACGCAGCTCTTCGCCGACACCGCCCGCAGCATCCTCGATTACGTCATCGCCGACCTGCAGTCGCCCGAGGGCGGCTACTACTCAACCCGCGACGCCGATAGCGAAGGGCTGGAGGGCAAGTTCTACGTCTGGACGCTGGACGAAGTGCTGCACATCCTCGGCCCGGACGACGGCAAGCTGTTCGCCGCCTACTACGACGTGACCGAGACCGGCAACTGGGACGAGCGCTTCGGCCACGCCCAGCCCGGGCCGAAGAACATCCTGCGCGTGCTCAAACCGCCCGACCTGTTTGCCAAGCTGCACGACCTCGATCTGGCCGAGTGGCAGAAAAAGCTGGCCGCGATGCGGGCCAAGATGCTCGAAGTTCGCAGCCAGCGCGTGCCGCCCGGTCTGGACGACAAGGTCCTGACCGCCTGGAACGGCCTGATGATCGGCCCGATGGCCCGCGCCGCCAGCATCTTCAACGAGCCCAAATACCGCGACTCCGCCATCCGCGCCGCCGACTTCGTGCTGCGCGAGCTGCGCACACCGCCACCCGCTGCGACCGAGCGAACCGGAGAGGATTCCGGTTCGAGCAGAGAGGCCAGAACCGGAATCCCTTCCGGTTCCCCTACCGACAGCGAGACGCCCGCCTCAGAAATCGGAAATCGGAAATCGGAAATCGGCAATCCCCCCCGTCTGCTGCGCAACCACCGCCGCGGCGTCTCGGAGCTGGCGGCCTACCTCGAAGACTACGCCTTCATGATCAGCGGCCTGCTGGAGCTTTACGAGGCCACGTTCGACCGCCGCTGGCTTGACGAGGCCCGCGGGTTGACCGAGACCTGCATCGAGCACTACTTCGACGAGTCCGACGGCGGCTTCTTCTTCACGGCCGACGACCACGAAGAGCTGATCGTCCGCACCAAGAACCCGATCGACAACGCCATCCCCAGCGGCAACTCGGTCATGGCCTTCAATCTCATCCGGCTATCCGTCCACTTCGACCGCAAGGACTACCTGGGCAAGTCCGACTCGATCTTCCGCGCGTTCCAAGCCCGCGCCACCCGCTATCCGGGCGCCTACGACAAGCTGCTGGCCGCGGCTGACATGCGCCTGTCGCAGATCAAGGAGATCGCCCTGATCGGCCCGATCGACTCGCCGGACATGCAAGCCCTGCGTAACGTGGTGTTCGGCCGATACCTGCCCAACAAAGTCGTCACCGGCGCGCCGTCCGCCCTCGCCGACCTGCCGCTCCTGGCCAACCGCCAGACGATCCACGGCAAGCCGACGGCGTACGTGTGCGAGCACTACGTGTGCAAGCGGCCCGTCACGACGCCGGACGAGCTGGCCCGAGTGCTTGACTGAGCATCAGGGCGACACAGGTCGCGTGGCCGTTGCCTCGTCGCGCTTCTCTCGCTGGACCGTAGTGAGCAGCGAGTCGAGCCTCGGCTTGAGCTGGTCGGTGTAGATCTGGTCGACAGGTTCCAGCAGGCGATCCAATTCGCCGCGAAGTCTGCGCAGGTCCGCCTCGCGCGCTTCGCGGTCGGCCAACGCCACGGGCTTGTCAATCTCCCGGCCGAGTTCCTTGAATCTTTCCGCGCGGGCCGCGAAGTAGTCTCGTGCCCGCCGCTCGCACTCGCGCAGGATCGAAAGGGCCGAATCGACTTGCTCCGGGCTCAGAGCGCGCTCCTGAATGAAGTCGCCGACGTAGGCCTGCCACATTCGCAACCGATTCTGCTGCGCTGCGGTAGCCGAGTCGCCGTCCGGGCGCGTCACGGGCGGCTCGCCGGCCTCTTCACGCCGCAGCGCTTCCTGCAGGCGCGGGCTGAGCTCAAACTCGCCGGCGCGCCGGAGGCGGTTGACTTCAGCCGAATCGATCAGTTCGTGACCGTCCCAGCACCGGGGCCCGGCACCGTGCACCAAGATCGACGATCCGACTTCTACGCCGATATCCTGCGGCGTCAGTTGATCAGGCAGGTCGCCGCCGAACTGGGCGTGCCGAACCCTGAATACTTCATAGGGCATCTTCCCGTCACGGAAGTTGTTGCGGTATCGAACAATGTGACCGGGAAACCAGACGCCGCCAAAATCCACCGGCGTGATCCGCGATTCCGTCAGAACCTCTCCGTTCCGCTTCCCGATGGTGCGAACGGGACACCAGCCGTGGCGGGCGTCGAGCCACCATTCGGCCTCGTACCGGTTATCGCTCGACTCAATCGTCGCTCGAACCTTGTGGATGTCTCCTTCCGCTTCGGTCTCATACGCCGGCTCCGTGGCGTCCGTCGGAAACCACGACCTTATCGCGTATGGAAAGTCGGTTGCCCCGCTGCCCCGGATGGGCACATCGATCCAGCGCACATCGGCATACGGTCCTGAGCTTGATCCGGGTGGCCAATAGTTGAAATAGATGGGTCCCTGCGTTCCCATCCATGACACACCGTCTCGCTGGCGCAGCTCTACCATCTCGCCGACCAGCGGTGTCCCGTCCTCGCGCTCTCCGATGACGCCGCGGTCATCGCCCCTGAAGAACTCCGCCATGTCACCATCGGCGAAGAGCGTCAGCGTGTGCCGGCTGAACTGGCGGGCGCCGCCAAACCGACGCAGGCTCCACTCGATGCGCGCCTTGGCCATGTGCGTTGCCCGATACGGTTCCAGCCTACGAAGCGGATCGGGCAGCGTTTCCGGCTCGACCGGTAGCACGGGCGTACTGCACATCAGTAACGGCGCTAATACGATCAGTTTTGCCATCACTGCATCCTGCACCTAAGCCGGCGGCAGTTCATTTCGCCATCATGCAGCACTCAGCCGAGTCCCACTGCCACGCGACTACCTGTCCGACCCAAGTGTCCATCGTGTCCAACACGCACGGCATCTGCTCATCGCACTCATTGAACGGATCGGTACTATCGCATGCAAACCGTCGGTAGCAATCGATGAATCTCATCTTGTAACATGAGCAAGCGGAATCCTCAAAATTGAGATTGAGCTTCGGATAAGAGATCCGAGCTAGCGAGCAGACCCCGTGCGCTTGACAGAAACATCCCAAATCCGGCCAGCAGTCAACGACCTCCGGCGATGAGTCCGCGCACGTCCCACCCCCAATCTCGCATGCGCTCTGTCCATGCGCGAGTATCGGTAAGAAAGCTAGCGTGCAGAAGGTCACCATTGGAACTACGATCGACACCCGACCTACAACTCGGCTTGGCATTGCCATCGTGTGACACCTCTCCCTTTGGAACGGGAACGGGAACGGGAACCCGCCAACCGGCCTCGCCCGAACCTCAACGTCCGTAGAAAACACCACTCTTGGCCGTTGTCAAGGAGATTTTTGTCGGCCCGACAACTTCTTACAAGTTACTACGCAAACGGTATCCCCACATTCCGTCATGGCGTTCAATCTTGTCCGGCTTTCGGTTTACTTCGACCGCAAGGACTACCTGGACAAGGCCGACTCGATCTTCCGCGCGTTCCAAGCCCGCG